>Ga0105164_10001953_pt1 | contig 12922 bp, 15 predicted proteins | sample VDWuncwatermetaG_FD_89674 | JGI IMG/M metagenome (GOLD analysis project Ga0105164, IMG submission 89674) | Wastewater microbial communities from Netherlands to study Microbial Dark Matter (Phase II) - VDW unchlorinated drinking water | ecosystem: Environmental > Aquatic > Freshwater > Drinking...
GATGTAAGCTTTTAACTCCACGGTATTCGCAGACTGGTCAGGCCTTTACAGCAGCTTTTTGGGGAGGTTGTTTTTCGGAGTTCTTTAATGTAGCACCAACAAAGACGGCCAAGTCGACACAGCGACTGGAGTAGCCCCACTCATTGTCGTACCACTCTGAAAAATCTTGCACGGAAGCAGATGGTAACATCACTTCCATCCGAAGTTATTTGAATATCTTTGGTTAGGATAATTTTTTACCATCTGGCAATCCCCGAAAAAATTTCAGAATTGCACGAATAGACAAGTATTTTTTGCACGAACAGACAAGTATTTCTCATTGCATAACCGGCATGCGGTTCTGCGTGCTTTGAACCAGCTTTTTTAACTTCAGAAGAAGCGTTTTTCCAAGCTTGAGAGTCTGCCATTTTTTCTCGTCAATCAGTTGATAGAAGCGCCTGCGGCTCAAACCGAAGGTTTCCATCACTTCTTCCTTCCGGACCCATTCCTCCGTGAGCTCGTCGATGAACGAATCGACGAAGAAATGCTCACGTCCGCGCTTGATGTAGAGCCCGTTTTTCGCTGTATATTCAACGAGCCGTCTCAAATGGATCCCGAGAGGCTTCATTCTCTTTTCCACCTCATCGAGCGTGAGCGTTGCCGCCAAAGGGCTTGCTTGAGCACTGATTTTACTCATTTTATCGGTAGAGTCAATTGCATTATCCCCTGCTCCCGCTGTCATGATTTGGTGTTTGCGCCTGAAAGCTTTGACAAATTCCGGATCCATTTTCATATTTTCAATCAGAAAAGCCTCAAAGTCCGCAAGCGGGATGCCGCGCAGAATTTCCAGGCCTGTTTTTTTCTTAATTCTGTTTTTGAAGGCTTCGAATTTCCGCTTCTGGAGATAAGGGTTATTGTGGATATAGTGCTTAAGAGCAGTTTCTTGTTTCGAGTGACGGAGCCGCTCCACGATCTGATAAAGAGAAAGCCCGAGGCCGAGCGGCTCGATATTGAGAGTCGCGAACGAATGGCGAAGGTGATGACAAGTCGCCTTTCTTTTATAGAAGGTCTTGATCCCTTTTGTCTTCAAATAAGTGTTTATTTGAAGGGCCAAAGTCTCTTTGCAAAGCCGTTTCTTATCATGGATAGAGACGAAGAGCGCGTCATCTTTCGGCTTGAGGGTGGGCCTTGATTTCTCAAGGTAATATCTGAGAAGAGATTTCGTCTCGTCCAGTAGAAGATAAAGAAGATTCTTTGGCTTGTGTCCTTTTTGTATCCCTTCATCAAGTGAAACGTACATGTCACCGTCAGAATCTGTCGTTATATCCTTTACATTGAGCCCATAAAGCTCGCCAAGCCGCAGTCCAGTATCGTAAGCAAGGCGGCACGCCGTTGCATTTCGCACCTCCACTGGATTAGCGGGATCAAAGGACGAAGGCCCCATCAGAAAATCGATTCCCTCTTGAGGGATAAAATCGATCCGGACGCTACTGACATTCATTTTCAAAGAGACTTGTTTGAATGGATGGTCCGGAATGAAGCCCTGGGCATGAACATTGATGAAGAAGGTTGCCGTATGAGCGAGATAGTCCTGTTTTTGGGAGAGCTTCTTCCCTTCGCAATGCTCGATGAATTTCTTTAAATCGGATTCATTAACAGACTCAATGCCGTTCTTACCGGCAATTTTAAGAAAATTAAGGACATGATTGATCTTTCCATAGACTGTATTTGGAAGGAGCTTCTTATCGGTGATTCGGTAAATATACCGGATGAGGCCGGTATTCAGGCTGCCGTTTCCACTGTCAACATAAACAGGGATCGCCTTGACCGCCTTGCCATGATCTTCAAACCAGGCAATTGCCTGCTGCGTTTTCTTCGTGAGAGCGAAGAATCGTTCATAGCGTTTTCTTACGACCCCGAGCAGGATTGGCCGCCTGATGATTCCTTTTGGAAGGAAATAGCGGTTCGTCATGATGCGAATTTCCCGAACGGCCCGGGCTTTGACCACTGTGCTGTAGTAAGGATTTTTCGCCGAACCTTTGAATCCCGTTTCCAAAGGCAGCGTCTGGAGTTCTTTTGAACACTTCAGGAGAAATGCTTCGTCCGGAATCAGTGAAAGAATTTCATTTCTGCTTAAATATCTTTCAAAATTTTCGATATGCCGCTTCCATATTTCGAAGGTCTCCTTTTTGAGCCCAGCCGCAGCCGCCTCATTCGCTTTATGGACCAAATTAATGAACTCTTTCCGGGAAAACGGATCAGAAAGCTTTGAAAGTTTTCCTTTCCCTTCCAGATCTTTGGCGTTTAAGCGGCAAATAAGCCGGCTTGTGAGTCGGCGCGGATAGAAATAGTTGTTTACAAGGTGCCGGATAGTTCGAGGAATGGCCCTGATGCTATCCCCGCTATAAGATTTCGGGGTCTCACACTCTTTGCGCATGACTTCTATTTCCATAATATCTTTTGCGATCTGTTCAAAAAAAGTTTCATCCGGAACGACTTCCCGAATGCCTTTTTTGAGCAAATATGATGCAAAGCAAGCCACATACATTCTTCGAGCCCGGAAGATGGAAAGCCTAGGTTCTTCTTCGTGAAGAAATAAAGCGGCGTCGTTCAAATGATTGATCAAAACTGGGGTCGGAATAGGACCCGAGGGAGGGTCGGAATATTTCAGGGCATCGGAAAACTTATTTGTGATTTCGTAATCCATGTCAGATTGTCTTTTTTCTCTCGAGCGTCTCGACTTTGTGCGCAAGCTCGGCTATTAAAGGAAGAAGACTCAAACTATCTGAAGAAAACATTCGTTTCATGAGTTTCTTTGTAGAATCATCCGATTTCAGGACAATTTCCGTGTAATCAGTTTTGAGGCGCGTGAGCGGGGTATCATAGGGCGCCAGAAGTTTCAGAGTCCATCCATGATTCCCCTGCGTCGATGTCACAACCCTCTTTTCAATGAGTCGCTGTTTCCACGTCTTTATCGTAGAAGCGCCCACCTTCAATTTCTCTTCAAGTTCAGGATAACTTGTCACCAATCGATTATCCGGATCCCCATGGAAAATCGTGTAGAAATAAAGCGGCCAGGCATGGGCGATTGCCTCGCGGCATTCAGAGGTATCAATGATCTCTTGGAGCGCGTCCCATCGTGTCTCGCATCCTTTAGCTTTCTCTTCCACTCAACCTTCACCTCCTGAGTTCGGTTTTTTGAGCCTCGGGAGGCGTTTAAAATAGATTTATGTGTCCAAAGCATGAACACATATTATCATATTTTTTTTGTCACCCAAAGCCTTTTATCGGTACCGCTTCGGAATCTTATTAACATTACGGCTCTTAAGATACCGCTTAACCTCGGTCTCTGTACTAAACCATGCTGATCCGGCCTTAAAACCCTTAAGCCGTTTTCTGTAAATGGCCCGGCGTAAGGCACGCCATGTTGAGCCATGCTTTTTCGCTGCATCATGCAGCTCTATCGAACCCGGAGGAATTTTCATGTGCCGTCTCTTTGCTGTCTTCAATACAAACAGTGGTATTTTACATAAGAGACGGCCTTTTTTGCTAACTTCTTCACCGGACGATGTAGCAAAATCGCTATTTGCTTATTCCTTCGCAAAAGCAATTTGGTCGATATAAATCGTTCCCGTCTTTGGCCTTGAATTCATGTCGTCAAATACAACCACGAATTCATTCATGCTGCCCCAATCCGTGACTCTACGGAACTTTTCAAAGGGCACTGAAAACTTCTGCCATTCGCCGGTCACATTGGCGACAACATAGGCTGAAGGTTTATTGCTCTGATCCTTCAGTTCGATCTTAACTCGCTTGGTGAAATCTTTGGACGCATCCCCTTTCATATAGAAGGTTAGCGTATTGAAACCCCTTGCATCAGCTCCTTTGAGCTTCATCCAGAAACCGTTGTACGCAGGATTCGGTGAGTCCACGTCGTAGTCCAGACGGACAGAATAGCCGGCCGGATTACCCAGAGCGTCCTCGGGCTCAAACTTCATCTTCGTGGACTGGCTGTCGTCGTTCGGGTCCTTGTCCCAGGTTCCAAAATCCCCGCCGAGATTGTTGGGCTTATCACCCGTGTTGAAATCTGCTACGACAAGCTCCGTCCCTGCGGCCATTGCAAACGGACTTGAAATAGCAAACACAAACAAAGCGACAATCAATATGTTGCTTAACAGTTTATCTTTCATTTTCTTGCTCCTCCTTTTATTGCCCCATCCCGTAAACGGGAAGCAGGCAGAGATTTGCCCCAACCGGGGCTCTTTTACTTTCCGACATCCGAAAGTTCATCGAGACTCATGTCACGCTTTCGACCTACACGTCTGCCCGAAAGCCTTTCAGCCGTCGGATAATGAAGGTACAACTGAACCATTTTTGCCAGATCCCGGGCCTGCCAGGACTTTCCGGATTGTCTTCTGATATCAAGGGCAAGATTCTCCAGCAGATTCTCCGCATACCAGGCCAACTCTTGTCCGATTCGCCAGTAAGTGGCCGTCTGGTCCGGGATGAAATCTCCCATCAAATGATGTTTTGTTTGTGCAATCACAAAGATCTTTTGGCTAAGCGCGTCATACCTCATCACTTTTTTTTCCTTACCGGCATTAATACGCTTTGCCATGCCGCACTTCCCTGTTTTTGTTGAAAGCTATTTTCCATTCCATCTGCCTCTCCAAATCAATCTTCAGCCCGCCGCACAAATCAAAGAGCCGAATGACGGCGTCTGTGATTTCATCTTCGAAGGTGTCCTTCTTAGCAATCCCGAAAGCGCCTGTCCGGTGCGCCTCAATGGCCTCGCCAAGTTCGGAGACGACAAGCATGAGGATTTCGCCGACGTTCCTTTCTTTTTCCCAAAAGCCTTTCTCTCGCGCGGCTTGGTGGCAACTCAGAACCCACTCCGTGACCGTCTTCGGCACAAAGAATCACTCCTTCCCTAACGGACGTATGATAATTTCGAACTTGTTAGACTTGGTTTTGTCCATTTCTTCAAAGTATTTGTTCACATTCCTGCAATCGGGAAAATTCATAAGAAAAAAACCGGACTTCAGCATGTTCATCATCCATTGCGTGTTTTTGTTTCCTCCCCATTCCATCCGAACCCGAAGTTTTTTCATCTGTTCACCTATAAGACGCCTCGCCAGCTTTAGATGATGAGACATAGATTTCATCAATCAACAGAATCCCTTCTTTGGGGCTTGCATTGATATCATCAATGATGATCTCGAATTCCTTAACTTCGGACCAGTCGGCGATCCTACGGAACTTTTTAAGCGGAATCCGGTACTCCTTCCATTCCTTACCGACACCAGAAATCAAATAAGGCGCTTTCCGATTCTCTGTGTCTGTAAATTGAACGGCGATGTTACCCGTAAACCCACCCTCTCCGCCTGACTTAAGATTCAGGTGAAGGGTGTCGAAAGCCGAAAGATTCTGGTTCTCAAACTTGATCCAGCATCCGACCATCGCAGGATTCGGGGAATCCACATCAAAATGAATGGCAAGCGCTTTGCCGCCTATCTTATTCGCCGCATCCTGATCGACCAGTTCGACACTAATGCTCTGGTCAGAATCGAGGACATTGTGTTCCCATGTGCCTATACTTCTTGGAATCTCCTTGTGATCAAATGTTTCGATCCATGAAATTCGCCGAGTGGGAGCGCTTTCGGCGCTGACTGCCAGCGGAAACAAGAACGGCAACAATCCTAAAGTAAGCAGCTTAATCAACCGGCGCATTGAGATATTTCCTCGCTTTCTCATAAGACTGAATGCTTCCGATATCAAACCACGCCCCTTCAAATTCAACGCCGTAGAGATTTTCTTCGCGGCTTAAGCAACCGATAAAGTCGCCGATTTTGTCAGCGGAATACCCTTGGGCGAGATATTCATCAAGCCTGTGTTTTAATGCGCCAGGGAGGTAATAAGCTCCAACGCTTACCAGGGTGGATTTAGGACTCGCGGGCTTTTCCTCAAAGTCAATGATCCGATGCTCATGGTCGATCTGGACCACACCATATTTCGTCGCTTCCAGATTGTCTTTGACATCATAAAGCCCCACAAACGCGCAATGAGGATGCGACAGTACGGGAAGAAGAAAATGACTCAGTGGAAAATCAAAGAAATTATCGGAACAGAGGATCAGATAATCTTCATCGTCTTTTTGCCGTGACGCAATGGCCAGTTGAAGATCTCGTATCGCTCCGCATCGTTTTTCGGGGATGGCGACCCCGTTATCTTCAATGTAAATGGGTTTTGCGTATCTTGAGGTTTTGCGCCAAGTATAAAAATCCAAATAAAACCTGGAATTGGTCATGAGGGTGATTTCTTTCACCATCGGAAGTCTTTCAAAGGGCTCCACCAGATAATCGAGCAGGGTTTTATTTCCAAGCGGCAACAGGGCTTTTGGCCGGTCTTTTGTGAGAGGATAGAGCCTTGTTCCAAATCCCGCCGCCAGAATAATTGCTCTCATCAAACCACCTCCCTCGATAAATGAATATTTTCTTTCGTTCAATTTAGGATTTTCTCCTTATCCGGTCTCCTTCTTTAAGGCCGTTTCGACGAAACCAACCCTGGTTCATTTCAAGCGCATAGCGGGTGTCATGCAGCGCTTCGTAAATGCGCTCCGGTGTTTTTGGATCCATGTCCTCGATCTTCAAAATCTTTCCCCGCCAGTTAAGATAGGCAATGCTTAAAGGGATCTTGACTCCCTTCATATGGAATTTGGAGGTTCCTTTCTTCGGAAGAACAAAAAGCATTCCTTCGTTCTCACCGAGCCAAGGCACGCCGGAAAGCCCCTGTTCAAGTTCCTCCTGAGCAAACACGACCCAGGCGTCAATGACCTTCTCGCCTGTAATCAGCTCAACGGAAATTGATGAGGGAGGAGGCGACGCCAAAAGCGAGGAGTGCGCAGCTAACAAACAAATTCCTCCAAGCACCGTTAGCGCAAGTAACCGCTCTTTCATGGATTTTTCGTTCACCGCCCTTTCTTTAACCCTCACGCTTACCCTCCCGCACGATGATTTGTTTATAGAAACGCCGCCAGCGCATCATCGAGTCTTCAAGAAACTCAAGCAGCCTCGGATTCAGGCGAATCCCGCCACGTGTCGGCATACCGCCGCGCGTGCGCTGGTCATACTTCCTGAAATCAAAGTAATGTTTGCCTTTGTACTCCGCGTCATGAAGCCGGTACTCGGAACCGTTCGGTCCTGAGTAGGTCATGAGATGCGTCATGATGGTCCCGCTTTTTGTCACCTTCTGGTCCTCCCGCATTCCTCCCGGTTGATTCTGGTCTTGAGGTTCTTGGTTCTCCGTCATTTCGTAGTACCTCCCTTGGTTTGAATTAGGAACATCCCATCGAGCCGCCGCAGTTAAGGCAGCGGTAGCATGAGCCGTTTCTTACAGTTAAGTGTCCGCAATCCGCACAGAAGGGTGCATCCCCCATGACACCCGCAAGCTGTCGGTCAAGCGCATTGGATGAAGCGCCGTTTGCCGGATTGTGGATTTGATTTTCTTTAAGCGCCGCGTCCTCTGTCTCAGGCTTCACCTGGACAAAATCCGTCCTCCCGAGATATTCAAGCCCGAGCAGGCGGAAGATATAGTCGATTACGGAGGTTGCGAGTTTGATATTCGGATGATCCACTACGCCGTGGGGTTCAAAACGGGTGAAAGTGAAAACGTCTACAAATTCCTCAAGCGGAACTCCGTACTGGAGCCCGAGAGAGACGGCGATCGCAAAACAGTTAAGAATACTCCGGTAGGCCGCGCCTTCTTTGTGCATGTCGATAAAAATCTCGCCAAGCGCGCCGTCCTCATACTCCCCGGTCCTTAAATAAACTTTGTGCCCTGCGACTTTTGATTCCCAATTAAACCCGGCTCTTTTCTTGGGCATTCTTTTGCGGAAAGGTGCGGACTGAACTGCCTGACCGGCCGCTTTGCTTCCACCGCCTTCAAGCGGTTGAGATGCCTTCGAGCCGTCCCGGTAAACGGCAATGGCCTTAAGTCCTTTTCTCCACGCCTCAATAAAAAGCCTCTCAATTTCCTCGGGCCTAATCTCATTCGGGAGATTGACCGTCTTTGAAATGGCACCTGCGATAAAGGGCTGAACCGCAGCCATCATTTCAATATGCGATTGGGGTGAGAGAAAACGTCTGCCCAGCTGCCCGCATCGATTCGCGCAGTCAAAAACCGGAAGATCCTCTTCCTTTATATAAGGCGCTCCTTCTATGGTGTGATGGCCAAGGATCAAACGATTGGCTTCTTCAACCTCTTCTTTGGAAAATCCAAGATTCTCAAGTGTCTCCATCCCCGGCGCCTGGGGATCAAAAACATCGGAAATATGGAAAGCCGAAGGAAGGCGTGATTCTATTTGGGAGATAACGGAATCCGGGAGGCCCTTTGCCTTGAGAATCTTCCTATTAATAGAAGACGTGTTATTAAAGGAAAGCGTGCCTCGGATGTAGGTGAGGATTTCGCTCTCTTCTTCTTTGGTGTAGCCCAGATTCGTAAGCGCTCTTTCAACCGTGGCGTTAACGATCTTGAGGCTCCCGCCTCCCGCAAGTTTTTTGAACTTCACAAGTGCAAAATCAGGCTCCACGCCTGTGGTGTCACAGTCCATCAAAAGTCCGATCGTGCCCGTAGGAGCAAGCACCGTGGCTTGGGCATTTCGGTACCCAAACCGTTTTCCCATTTCAAGGACTTTCTCCCATTCCGAAACTGCTGCCTTGGAAAGCTCACAGGAGAAATCCTCGAAAAGCTCCCTGGCATGGTCTGTGTGCAGGGCCATCACCCTGAGCATGACTTTTTCATTGACCGGATAGCCGGGGAACGGATCCTGGACTTTGGCCATTTCAGAGGAAACGCTGTAGGCGTGGCCTGTGAGAATGGCCGTTAGAGCTGCCGCCATCCCCCGTCCGGCCCGGCTGTCATATGGAATTCCAAGCGCCATGAGGAGCGCTCCGAGGTTCGCGTAACCCAAGCCAAGAGGACGAAAGTCGTGGCTCCTTTGAGCGATTTTCCGTGTTGGGTAGGACGAAAAATCGACCAGGATTTCCTGGGCGATAAAAAGAATACGGATCGCATGGCGGTACCCTTCAACATCAAACCGCCCATCATCACCCAAGAACTTCATGAGATTGATCGAAGCAAGGTTACAGGCGGTATCATCCAGAAATACAAACTCAGAACAGGGATTTGTGCCACGAATCGGCCCTGAATTTGCGACCGTATTCCAGTGGTTCATTGTGGTTGAGAAATGAATCCCGGGATCTGCGCATTGCCATGCGGCTTCGGCGATTTTTCTCATGAGACTTCGAGCTGAATGTTTTTCATGCACCTCACCCGTTGTCCTGAGCTTTGTTTCAACCAATCCGTCTTTTAAGACCGCGTCCATAAAGTCATCTGTCACACAAACGGAGTTATTCGAGTTCTGGCCAGAGACCGTCTGATACGCTTCGCCGTTAAAATCTGTGGGGTACCCTTCCCGGATCAAAGCCCGGGCCTTCTTTTCTTCCCGTACTTTCCATTCGATGAAATCCACAATCTCGGGATGATCGATATCGAGTGAAACCATCTTCGCAGCTCGTCTTGTGGTTCCTCCAGACTTTGTTGCTCCGGCTCCCTGGTCAAGCACGGCAAGAAAAGACATAAGCCCGGAAGAGGTGCCACCTCCTGAGAGCTGCTCCATGCGCCCCCTAATCTTTGAAAAGTTTGTTCCGGTGCCGGAGCCGTACTTGAAAATCCTGGCCTCGTTTTTAGCGAGTTCAAAAATTGACATAAGCTCATCCTCAACCGACTGGATGAAACAGGCTGAAGACTGCGGATGGGAATAGGCGTCTTTTGTTTGTTCAACCGATTGAGTCCTGGGATTCCAAAACCAGTTTCCACCGCTTCCTTCAATGCCATAGGCGTGCTTGATTCCGCAGTTAAACCACACGGGCGAATTGAACGCCCCGATCTGGTGAACCAAAAGATAGGCAAGCTCGGCTTCAAAAGCATCTGCGTCAGACGCTTTAGAGAAATACCCCTGGTTTTCACCATCCAAACGGATCGTCCGGCTTACGCGGCTCACAAGTTCGCGGACACTTGTCTCAAATCCCTTTCCAGGAACGCCTTTCTTTCTGAAATATTTGGAAGCGGCAATATCGGTTGCAAGCTGCGACCAGGACTTGGGCGTTTCGACATCATCCATGCGAAAGACCTCTTTCCCATACTGGTCACGTATCACAGTGTTTCTTTTTTCATAGACCACTTGATCCAATGGGTCATGCCCCGCTTTTGTCCAAAGCCTTTTCACGTTTAAGCCCGAAGTTCGTGATTGATTCATTGGATTTCACCTCCGGCTTCCCAAGGCTCCTGTCTGAGCCGATTGATAAACTCAGGATCCGCCCAAGCAAGGCCGGCCGGGGAATCCACCGGACAGGTGCCAACAAAACTGCAAGGGTACCCGTGCTGGACAATCTTCTGGCAGGTGTGTGGTCCGGGTGAGGTTTTGAGAATGTGAGTAATTTTTCTTTCGGTTTCTTTAAATGAATAACGGTTCCGGTCTTTTTCATAAGGCCGAGAAAGCGCATGCGCTTTCTCACGGCCTCCTTTGAAGGGCAGAAGGTTTGTGAGAGCCGACCACCAGAGAGGTTCGGGAAGTTCGCGGGCATTTGCCTCGGCGTAGCGGATGAATTTGCAGGCAAGGACTTTTTCAATACCATCGGACTTTTCTGCATTGATCCCTTCGCCTTGAGATGCTTCATGGCTTGCCGAGACCGGGATACGGAACTTTTCAAAATCCGAAAGCGTGTAACGGAGGCGCGGTGAGAAATATTTCACTTTGACGGGAATGGGATTCTCCGGATCCTTCACGTTAAAACTTTCAGGAAGCCTGAATACGCGCGCAATCTCGCAGACAGCAGGATCTCCATGCAGAGCCTTTGCAAGACCCGAAAGCACACCTTCAACTTCACCGCTTTCCTGAATAGCGAGAGGTTCCTTGAGAAACCAGAGCGCCTGAAGCCCGTGCCCTGAATCAATAATGGTCGAAGGCGTCAGATCAAAGCGGCGAAGCGCATCCCAAGCATCTTCCTTACCATTCGGGAAATTCTTGGCATCTAAATCAGCCCATAAAGTAAGAAGCCATTTCACCGCGTCCTTTTTTCCCTCCCGCCATTCGCGGGGCGAAAGACCGTAATAGGTGTGGGCCTTCCGGCTTTCAAAATGTTTGCGGCAAAGCGTCTCAAGCCCCCGGAAGAAATAACTCTTCGCGCCCGATCTTGCGATCAGTCTTATTTCAATAAAACCCCTGTGCCCGCTTGCGTAATAAGGCGCAAAAATGGCGGCCAGAAAATCCGAGGCCGTGACCTTCCTCGGGCCAACACGGGACAAATTGAAATCAGAATTGATTTCGTTCACAAATGTTGATTCCTTTCAAAAGAGATTGACTTCAGCAGAGGGTCTTAGAGACCCGAATGTGCGGCAAAAACGTGGGCGTAAACCTTGAAATTGCGGACCGACCAGGAGACAAACGATTCAAAGACCGGGACACTCTTGGATGCAAACTTAACAAAGGCCGGGATGCCATCTGAGAGAAAGCGCTCGGGGAAATAATACGCTCCCACAGACTTCCATTCATTTTCCTGGCACTCGCCTGTGGGTGAAAAATGGGTAATGCGGTTTCTTTCTCCAAGCGAGATAACACCAGCGGCAACATCACAGCCGGGTTTTCTTACTCCTACCACCGGCGAATAGGGATGAAGATGAAGCGTCTTTTTGAACGCGCACAAATCATGAGGGATATTGTTACTTGGAAAAACCAAAAGAGCTGAATCTTCGAACCCTTCTTGGCGGACAAAACCCATGAGCGGATCCATTGCCACTGAGTCAGTAAATCTGTCATGAAACCGGAACGTGACAGGTGCTCTGAAACACCCGCGTTCCCTCTCAAACCATTCATTTACCCGATCCTTCAAAGCGTTTTGGCTTATGATGAGAATTTCATCAGCATCAAGTTTTTCTAAAGACGTGACAAGCCCCGTGAGATTTGGCTTTTTTCTTCTCTGAAACCACGAATCCGAAAATTCAGAGGGCGCTCGTATCACAAACACAGCCTTCATCCGATCCTCCGCTGAATGCCGTTTAGGAGACTCACGGGTCTGCCTTTGATACGGACCTTGGCGGTCATGCCGTTCCGGATCCCTTTCGGGAAATCCTCCACGTCAATCGACACCTTGATGAAATTTTTCTTAAAGCCGTGTTTGTCCACCGGCTCGGCGTAGTGTTTAAGCGTCACCACCCGGCCGCGGTAGGTTTTATTCGGCAAGGGATAAAACCTGATTTTTGCCGGGTCCCCAACATCCACACGTCCGTAGTCCTCTTCGGCCAGGAAAAATTCAAGCCTTTGTTCCGGGCTTGCAAGGGTTAAGAGAAACTCGCCCTTGGTGACAAACGTCCCGTATTTTTCCTGAATATCCGATATGACATTTCCAGAGATGGGAGCCGTGACAATGCCCTCGTTTCTTTCTTTATCAAGCCAGAGAAGTTTTTCGCCTAACGCGGCAAGTTCAGTCTTCAGAACCTGTCTTTCTTCTTCAAGTGTTCTGAAGGAAAGTTCTGTCTTTTGGAATTCATCGCGGGAGATGACTTTCTTTTCAAGCAAGCGTTTGTCCTCAATGTATCGTTCCAGTGAGTAAATGCGCTTGGCATCCAACACAGCAAGCCGGGCTTCCACGAGCTTCGACTCTCCGTTTACTTCCGTCATCTCCCTTTCATCCTGAGGATTTACGATCCGGGCGATCACTTGGTCTTTTTTAACGGACTCCCCCTCTTTGACAAAGACGTCCGTGATCTTGCCCTCCTTCAAGGCTTCCACGCTCACCATTTGGGCCGGGACCACAAGCGCCTGGGAATCCTCAACACTCGTAATGAAAGGAAGAAAGGCTGAGACACAAAGTGCTGCCGCGGCTCC
>Ga0105164_10001954_pt1 | contig 12914 bp, 12 predicted proteins | sample VDWuncwatermetaG_FD_89674 | JGI IMG/M metagenome (GOLD analysis project Ga0105164, IMG submission 89674) | Wastewater microbial communities from Netherlands to study Microbial Dark Matter (Phase II) - VDW unchlorinated drinking water | ecosystem: Environmental > Aquatic > Freshwater > Drinking...
AGAAACGACAATTATTTTATTGGGTTTGATGCTAACAGAAATGAATTTTTTGCTGACCTTTATCCCAAGAGGTCCTCATCGTTGACTATTGATGAGCAGACAAATCAACTAAAGAATCAGGCTATAGAGTCACTTAAGTCTATAGGTGTAGACCTGTCTTTATATAAAATCGTGTGGTCTGTATATCCTAAATAGGTCAACCTGGGGCTTAAGAAGGAAGCTCTTCGTCCTTAACTCTTATTGGCATTATTAAATGAACAAAGTTTGGGTCATTTGCTATTTTAAAAACCCCTGGATTTAAGGGCCCTTGCATTTCAAAAACCATTTGATCCTCTGAAACATTTTGCAAAAGGTCAAAAAGATATCTTGCGTTAAAAGCAATTTCATTATCCTCTCCTGTTGTTTTTGCCGAGACTTCAAAGCTGTCTTCGCCCAAGGTCTGACTCTTTGCCGAAACCAAAAGGCTATTTTTTCCAACCGATATTTTTACGATGTTTGCGTTATCTCTTGCAAAAACAGACGTTATCTTTAGTGCTTTTAACATTTCTTGTCTGTCAAACTCCGCTTTTGTTGAAGACCCGTCTGGAATTATTTTTTCAAAGTCCGGAAATTCTGCCTCAATTGTTCTTCCGACAAGAATTGTTTCCCCAAAAGAAAAAACAACCTGGTTGTTTTTTTCCAAAACAAAAACAGAAACGTCCTCGTCGCTTTTTTGGGAAAGCATTGCTCTTATTGTTTTTGCCGAGATAAGAACTGGTTTTTTAAAAGAATCTGTTTTTGTTTTTATGGCTGTTGTTTTGTTTAAAGAAAGCCTGTGAGAGTCTGTTGCAACAACCAAAACGCTTTCTCCGTCTTTTTTTATTAAGACTCCTGAAAAAGCAGGTCTTCCTGCGTCTTGGCTTGCGGCAAAAACCACCCTTCCAAGGTCTTTCTCAACCGAGTCTTTTTTTAGAACAAAAATGTTTTCCCCCTTCTCGTCTAAAAGCTTGGGGAACTCTACCTCGTCCATTACAACAAAGGACGCTTTTGTTTTTTTACCGGAAATGACAACTGTGCTTCCCTTTTTTTCAATAATGATCTTTTCGTCAGTGAGAGATGTAATAATTTCCGAGAAGGGTTTTGCTGGCACAACGGTTTTTCCTTCTTCCTCAACGCTTGCTGGAATGCTAGTTGTAATCCCCAGCTCAAGATCGGTTGCCGAGAACTTCAATTTTCCTTTTTGTGCTTCTATTAAAAATCCCGATAACGATGGAAGGGACGGTCTTGGAGAAATTGCGTGGTTTAAAAACGAAATTTTTTCATAAAGGTTTTCTAAAAGAAACGCGGCCCTCATATTTATAAGCAAACTTGTTTAACTACGTTAAATAATTTTGTAGTTGTAGTAGTTTATATGGAAAAGTGGAAAAAAGCAAGAACGCGCGCCTGGTAAAAATGTTGAAAAAAAGTTTAAAACTTTGTGTAAAAAGGAGGAATATAAAAAGGAAGAAGTTAATCCACAAAAGAAGACCCGCTTTTCTGACTTATCCCCAAAATATCATCAGAGAGTAAGGGGCTATTTTCCAAAAGCCCCTCTATTTTTTCAACCCCGTGCATAATTGTTGTATGATCTCTTCCTCCTAAAATATCTCCAATTTGCGAAAAAGTAAGACCAAGTTGTTTTTTAAGAAGATACATTGCAACCTGTCTGGGTTTAACCAAAGAAGCGTCTCTTTTCGCGCTTTTTATTTGCGATGGCCTTATGTTGTAAAAGGCACAAATGTTGTTTATGATTTCTTCAGGCCTAAAGACCATTTCCCTTTCAATCCTATTTCCCATCGTTTTTTCTATGAACTCAGGCGTTATCTCGGCGTTTTGAGACTCTGCCTGTGTAGATATTCTTAAAAGCGCCCCCTCCAAAGACCTGGTGTCTTCGAAGTTTTGGGCAATAATTTTTGCACCCTCCATTGTTATGTCGATTTCAAGTTTTGCTGCCTTAATAAGAGCTATTGCGCAGCGAAGTTCAAAATCTGGGGGTTCAATGTCAACAGTTAATCCTCCGGAAAACCTTGAAGAAAGCCTTTTTTCAACCCCCCTCAACTCGTCCGGCCGCCTGTCTGAAGAAAGAACAACTTGAGAAAAATTATCGACCAAAATGTTAAAGGTGTGGAAGAGTTCCTCCTGAACCTTTTCTTTTCCAGAAAGAAACTGGACGTCATCGATTAAAAGAAGGTCTAAATTTCTAAATCTCTTTTTCATTGCGCCTGTTGTGTTTGTTCTTATCGCTTCGACAACTTCATTCGTAAACTCTTCAGACGTTATATAAACAATTTTTTTGTTAGGAGATTTTACATAAACGTCATTCGCTATTGCCTGCATGATATGGGTTTTGCCAACCCCGACCGGACCGTAAATAAAAAGCGGGTTATAGAAATGACCAACTTTTTTTGCAACAGATGTTGCAGAAACAAACGCAAGTTGATTACTTGATGAGACAGCAAGGCTGTCAAAAGTATAATCAGGTCTTACTCTTGGAAGGTGCCCTATTGTTAGTTTTTGTTCTTCCTCGAAAAGAGAGTTTTCTTCAGTTTTTTTAATTTCCGCAGTAAAACTTTTAGAAACAAAGACCAATCTTGTGTCCTGACCCGTTTGTTTGTCGAGTGCTTTTTTTATGATTTGATAGAACCTTCTTTCCAAAAGATCGACAACCATAACGCTTGGGGCAGAAACTGTCGCTGTATTTCCTTCCAAAGAAAGAAGCGCGGTTCTTTTAAAAAGTGTAAGAAAAACGGCTCTGGAGACCTCTACCTCTACTTCCCCCAAGGCCCGATCCCATAAATCCTGCATAGTGGTAAAGGAAGTTTAATGTCGCAAAAGATTTTTTGCAAGAAGATTAAATGCATAAAACTATATCTCTTTTTTTTGGACAAATTTTAGAATTTTAATTTATGGATGTTTATGTTATACTTTCCCAATGGAAAAGTTCATTAAACTTAAAAAAATAAAAAGAAAAAGAAAACATGGTTTTTTAAAAAGAATGCGAAGTCTTGGAGGAAGAAACGTTTTGAAAAGAAGAAGACAAAGGGGTAGAAAAAGAATTGTTTAAAAAAAAATACCGTTTGCCTAAAGATTTTCTTAGAGAAGGGAGAACAATAAATTCTCCAATTTATACTTTAAAATTAAAAGAAAACGGTAAAATGTTGAGCCGATTTGGATTCATTGTCTCAAAAAGGATTGACAAAAGAGCGACATTTAGAAATAGAATTAAAAGAAAATTCAGAAACTGTATAGAACAAAGAATAGAAGAGATCGAGAAAGGATACGATTTTCTTTTTATATTAAAAAGAGGTATTGAAAATAGTAATTATTGTGAAGTCCTTTTTTCTCAGCTTGCTAAAGAAAATTTACTAAAATGAAAAAGTTACTCATTTTCTTAATTGATATTTATCAAAAAATATTCTCCTCAATCTTAAAAAACATTTTAGGAGTTTCTCATTTTTGCCGTTTCAGGCCATCTTGCTCACAGTACGCTAAAACCTCAATACAGCAAAAGGGGGTTTTGTTAGGAAGTTTTCTCTCAATTGTTAGAATTTTTAAATGTCAGCCGTTTTACAAAAGGGGTGAAAACCTGGTTCTGACTAACAAATTATGAATAATCCTCATTTTGGTGGCCTAGATCTGGTTATTCTTTATCCGCTTCTTGCGATATATAAAGCTTTGCTTTTTGTGCACATTCCCTATGCTCTCGGGTTTTCAATCATACTCTTAACGATATTAATTAGATTTTTACTTTACCCATTAATTTCTTCTCAGATTAAAGCATCAAAAAAAATGCAGGAGTTAAATCCTCATCTTCAAAAAATTAAGGAAACACATAAAGGAAATTCAACTATGATCTCGCAAGAGACAATGAGACTTTATAAAGAACACGGGGTTAACCCAGCCTCAGGATGCCTCCCCGTTTTAATACAGCTTCCCGTAATTTTTACTCTTTATTCTGTTTTGCAAAATATTATAAAAGCGCCAGACTTGGTAACTTTGGCAATAAATAAAGTTATCCAGGTGGATTTTCTTAAACTATCAGGGCGTATTGATCAAACCTTCTTTGGATTGCCTTTGGGCAAAACTCCTTGGGAGCTAACGCCCCACCCGCTGGGCCTTAACCTGGCTTTGTTAATACTCCTGATTCCTATCGCGACTGGGGTTTTCCAATACATACAATCAAAAATGATGTTTCCCAAAAAACCCAAAGAAGAAGGGGAAGTAAAAAAATCCGACGACTTTGCATCCATTTTTGCAACCCAGTCAACCTACATATTCCCGATTATGATCGGCTTTTTTTCAGCAACCTTTCCCATAGGACTCTCTTTATATTGGAACACTTTTACAATTTTTGGTATCATACAGCAATATAAAATAACGGGAAATCCATGGCAAAAGCAACTGAAGTAAAAAATATAGTTTCGGAACTTTTTAAATCTCTTCAAATTGATGGAGAGTTTGAAGTTGAAAAAAATGATGAAGGTTACGAAATAAAGCTTGAAACAGAAGACAGCGGAATTGTAATTGGCCACCACGGAGACACCTTAGAAGCTTTACAAATTGTTATATCTCTGATTCTTTCCAAAAAGCTAGGTGAATTTAAAAGAGTTTCAATTGAAGTAGGAGACTATAAAAAAAATCGCTCTGAATATTTAACAAGCCTTGCGCTCGAAACTAAAGAGAGAGTCCTATCTTCGAATAAAGAAATTTATCTGCCGGATCTTAAATCTTGGGAGAGAAGAATAGTACATATGCTTTTGCAGGACGATAAGGAAGTTTCTTCTGAGTCAATCGGTGAAGGAAAAGATAGAGTATTGGTTGTTAAACCTAAGACTTAAAACCTCATTTTTTAAAATCGCATGCGCGAAAAAAATAGAAAGAAGTGTTATTTTCTGTCGAAATTTTATTCAAACATGTCATTAAAAGTTTCAAAATGAAAGCTATTAATATATATACAGACGGCGGGGCAAGAGGAAATCCGGGCCCTGCAGCAATTGGAGTATTTATTGAAGGGGATAATAAAGTTTTGGTACAAATCGGAGAAAAAATAGGAGAAACTACAAATAATTTTGCAGAATACAGTGCAGTTTTGAAAGGATTGAATTTTCTTTTGGATAATTTGAAGCTTCTAAACAAAGATTCAAAAATTAATTTTTTTATGGACTCACAGCTTGTTTACTCACAGATTATTGGACTTTTTAAAATTAAAAACGCTACGTTGAGAGATCTTCTATTTAAAATAAAAGAGAAAGAAGCGGAAATCAAACTTCCCATAACGTACAATTTTGTAAGAAGAGAAAAAAATAAGAATGCTGACAAACTTGTGAATCTGGCGCTAGACAACAAATTATAAGCGAAGTTTTCAAGGTTCCCTTATAAGCAGAGCTTTCAAGGTTCCCTTATAAGCAGAGCTTTCAAGGTTCCCTTATAAGTTGTTTTAGACCAAAGGTCACAGCTGTGCTAAAATGTCCACATGAGTCCTCTGATTTCAGAAAGTAAGGAAAACTTCCCTATTCTAATTGTCGACAAAGCGGCAATTCTGGGTAATTTATTAGCAGAAAAACTTTCAGAGGAAGCAACAATAGTTCTGGTTACGCAAAGTCAACCTTCCTCCTTAAAAAATATAATTCATATTCCATTTGAGAAAAAAATTCCAAAAGTTCCAGACAATATTTATTCGCACATTTTTGTAATAGATGATAGGGAAGATTCAACAATTGAGTTTCTTCCCTCTTTTCTTAAAAAAGCGCAAAACGATAAAGCGGTTTTTTGTTTTTGTACCATACTTGACCGTCAAGAGAAAATTCCTCCCGAGGTTTTTGAATACAAAAAAGGGAAAGTTTTGTTTATTGGGGATATATTTCCAGCAAGAGGTTTGTTCTCAAAATCCTATATAAATCGTTTTTTAACTATGTCCAAAAATAGAGGAAGAATTGAAGTTCCGCAAGACGGAATGAGTATTTCTTATCCAGTTTTTGTTGAAGATACAATTTCCGCAATTTTAGAGGCGTCTTTCGGAACAGACTTTGAAAAGACATATTACCTTTTCGAAAAACATGGCATAACCTTGCTCTCTTTAGCACACATCATTCAAAAAAATGACCCAAACATTAAAATAGATTTTGTGGAAGAGCCCACACAAAACGTACAAGTTATAAGAGAGGGAAAATATCTTATCAGCGATAAATATCCACTAGAGGATAGAATAAAAAATCTTAAAATCCAAGCCGGACATTTTGAGAAAAAAAATAAAGAGCGGGAAACGGATCAAATTTATAAGAGAAGTGCCTACTCTTTCAAAAATCTTAGAATAATTGTTTTTGGAATTTTATTTTTTCTTTTTCTGCCTTTGATAACGACATTATTTTTTTCTTATTTAGGTTTTTTGTTTTTAGATAAAAGCTCCACGTCTTTAGATAACTCAAGAGTATTTACTCATATTTCTAAATCCTCGTTTAATTTAGCAACTGTTTTTTCAAAATCGCTTATTTACGAAACAGAATTTTTTAAAACTGATTTGCTAACTAAATTAATAGAATCAATCAAGAAAGGCAAAACACAATCCGAAAATATTTCAGAATATTATAGCGCCATGGACCTTTTCTCAGAAGGCAAAACAAACGAAGCAATCTTGCATCTTAAAAATTTTTTAGTTTTTGCTCAAAGTGAGAGGTTTAAAATTTTTGATAATAATATGTTTAATTTTATTTCACAAACGATAAACGTTTGGCCGCAAATTTTAGGAGTTGATTCAAAAAAAACTTATTTAATTATTTTTCAAAATAATCTAATACCTCGTCCGACTGGGGGGCTTATCCAAGCCTTTGGGCTTTTGACTTTTGATAATGGGAAAATTTCCGATTTTATAATTTATAATACTTATGACTCAGATAAAAATCTTAAAGGCCATGTAGAACCACCATTTGCCATAAGACGTTATCTTCCCTCCACTCATTGGCTTTTTAAAGACAGCAATTTTAACCCGGATTTTAAAGAATCCGCTCAATCAGCATCTTTTTTTGTTGATCTTGAGACTGGGAAGAAAGTGGATGGAGTTATTGCTTTAAACTTAAATTCGCTGCAAAAGATAATGGAGTTAGTAGATGATAAAAATTCAAATAATTTTTTGGAAACCGCCAAAACAAAAATCAATGACCACAACTATTTAACGGAAGTTGCCTCTTCCTTAAAAAAGAGTTTTGAGAAGAAAAATATCACTGGGATTTTTCTCTCTAAAGACTTTTCCGACCTTATTCTTAGAAAAGATATTATTTTTGCATTTAACGATCAGAGTATAGAAAATATTTTTTCAACCAATAATTTTTCTTCGTCGTTTGCAGATTATAAAGCAGACTCACCAAGAGAAATAAATGATTTTCTCGCAGTCTCAGAAGTAAATCTTGATACCCTTTCTCAAATAAAAAGACAGGTTAATCATAAAGTGGAGCTTAAGGAAAATGGGGAAATCTTATCAACTGTTTCTTTAGAATTTAAAAATTTAGGGAACGCGGATTATAAAAATTACTTAAGATTTATTATTCCCCAGGGATCAACGCTTAAGGAAATAAAAGTAGATGGTAGTCAAAAAGATTTTACAGATGCGATAACTGACCCAACAATTTACGAAGCAAAAGATTTTAGTCCTTCTCAAAAAATAGAAGTAGAAAAATATAACCAGGGGAACAAGGGGATTTTCGGATTTTTAACAATTATTCCAAAAGGTAAAATGCAAACTATTGAAGCAACATTTAATCTCCCAGAAAAACCTCCTTTACTCTCTCTTTCTAATTTTTTCTTAGATCCTCAGATCGCAAGCTTCGCTTACAACTTACATTTCTTCAAACAACCTGGAATCGAAGCCTATTCATACAATTTTTCAATTATTTTCCCAGCAGTATTTAAAATCTACTCAAATCCCTCCTTTTCAAAAACAGTTGATAAGGATTTTGATTTAAACTTTAAATTTTCTAAGTAATTTTTCAACGGTTTTATCTTTTTCTCTTCCATGAAAGATTAAAAGATGAGTTAAATTTTTCCAATCTTTTTTATCAAAGAGTTTCATTAAATCTTTTTCGATTTTGTTTGGATCTTTTTGTTCTGTTAAACCCAGTTCAAAAGACAATCTCTTAACGTGTGTATCAACAGCAATTCCTGAGATCTTATTATAAGCATGGGATAGAACCACATTTGCTGTCTTTCTCCCAACCCCGGGTAAAGTTAAAAGTTCATCCATTGTTTTTGGAACGGTGCCATTGTAATCTTTAATAAGCAAATCTGCGGTCTTCTTAATATTTCTTGCTTTTGTTCTAAAAAGTCCAAGAGAATTTAAATCTTTTTCGAGAGTTTTAATATTTGCATTCGCAAAATTTTTTATTTCTTCAAATTCGGTTACCCTACGATATTTTTTGAACAAATCAAAAGTTACTTTATTGACAGCCTTATCTGTTGTTTGTGCAGAAAGCATAACTGCTATTAATAACTCAAAATTATTTAAATAATTTAAAGATATTTTAAAACCAGGGTAATATTTTTTTAAAATTTCTAGAATCTTAAGGGCTCGAATTCTAGGCGTCATATGATAGAATGATTTTATCATGGACAAAGCCTTAGATCACAAGATCGCAAGCTTTGCTTTAGATCACAAGATCGCAAGCTTTGCTTATGATCCAAAAAAGACAGAAGACAGAATTTACAAATTTTGGGAAGAAAAAGGATATTTTAAGGCAGATCCTAATTCTTCAAAAGAAAAATATTCTTTATTAATGCCTCCTCCTAATTTGACAGGAGAACTTCACATGGGGCACGCAATGCAACACTCGATTTTAGATGCACTTGCGAGATTTAAAAGAATGCAAGGATTTGATGTTTTGCTTTTGCCAGGGGTTGACCATGCTGGTATTCAGTTTGAATCGACTTTAGAAAAAAAACTTTCGAAAGAAGGATTATCAAAACACAAATTAGGTAGAGAAAAATGGCTTGAAGAAGCGTGGAAATTTAAAGATGAAGTTTATAATTCAGTTCATAAAACGTGGACATTTATGGGAATATCCGCAGACTGGGATAGAGAAGTCTTTACTTTAGATCCAAAAGTACAAAAATCAGTTTTCGAAGAATTCAAAAGATTTTGGGATGACGATCTTTTATATAAAGGCGCATATATTGTTCAATGGTGTCCAAAAGATCAGACTGCTATCGAGGATTTGGAAATGGAATACGATGAAAGAAAAGAAAAGCTATATTTTGTCAAATATGAAATTGAAGGAAAACCAGGTGAGTATATTACTGTTGCAACCACACGACCTGAAACAATTTTTGTTGATGTTGCAATTGCTATTTATCCAAACCACCCTAAATACAAAAAGTTTTTAGGAAGAAAAGCAATAAATCCATTAAATGATATGCTTCTTAAGATCATTGAAGATAAAAGAGTTGATAAAAAATTTGGAACGGGAGCTTTAAAGATAACTCCAGCACATGACCTTTTAGATTACGCAATTGGTAAAGAAAACAATCTTCCTTTGAATTATCAAGTAGTTGATAAGACTGGTAGAATGACAGATTTCGCATTCTTAAAATATCAAGATCATAATGATAGTTTGTCGGGAGAAAAAATAAGCGACGCCAAGGAAAAAGTTATTGAATGGTTAATGGAAAACAAAAAAATAGAAAAAGAAGATGATTATATTCATTCAGTTCCTGTTTGTGAAAGATGTAAAACTGTTGTCCAGCCTTTAATTTCAGAGGAGTGGTTTTTAAGGATAGAACCTCTTAAAAATGCAGGATTAAAACTAATTGACAAAATTAATTTTGCACCTAAAACTTATAGAAAAATCTTGTCGGACTGGCTTAAAGATGCTCACGACTGGTCGATTTCACGTTCTCTTTGGTGGGGACATAGAATTCCAGTTTGGTATTGCAATAACTGTAATCCAAATCATCAAGTTGGCAAAGACAAGGATATGCTTGTTTCATTGGAAAAGCCTAATGCAAAATGCAAGACTTGTGGAAAAAGTGATTGGAAAGAGGATAATCAAGTTTTGGATACTTGGTTTTCTTCTGGACTTTGGCCTTTTTCAACATTGGGATGGCCAGATGAAACAAAAGAATTAAAAAGATATTTTCCATGGGATTTTGAAATAACTGCTCCGGAAATTAAATATCTTTGGATTGCAAGAATGATAATGCTTAGCGCTTATTTTAAAAAGGAAATTCCCTTCAGGAATATGTTTTTTCATGGAATGATGAGAGATATACAGGGTAGAAAATTTTCTAAATCTTTAGGAAACGGCATAGATCCAAATGAGTTAAGAAATCAGTGGGGTACGGATTCCTTAAGAATGACACTCTATAGTTACTCCGCTCCTGGCAGAGATAGTAATGTTTCAAGACAAACAATGAATGAAAGGGCAAAAAACTACCGAAATTTCAATAACAAAGTGTGGAATATTGCCAGATTTATCCTTCAAAATACCGAGGGAGAGAAACTTGAAAACGGCTTCCCTGAACGAAATAAATTTGACGAAACACTTAGAGTTGAGCGCCAGGCTCTTTTAGAAGACGTCACGGAAGATATGGAAAATTTTCGGTTTTACCTTGCCGCAGAAAAGCTCTATCATTATACGTGGCACACATTAGCAGATAAAATAATTGAGGAAAGTAAGGTAATTTTAGAAAAAGGGTCGCCTGAAGAAAGAGCTCGACGCAAACAGTTTTTAATCCATACTCTTGATAAGATTCTCAAGGCCCTTCACCCTTTCATGCCTTTTATAACTGAAGAGATTTATCAAAAGCTAAATGCAGGGGAGTCGATAATGATATCAAAATGGCCCGAATGAAATTCCCGAATATTTACCGATTTTTTACCGATAGATTTAAAAATTTCAGAAAAAGAAATTCCAAAGTTCTCAAAAAACTAAGATTTCAAGGCATCGTAACTTTATACGCGGTAACAATTGCTTTAATTTTATTTTTGTCGTTAGATTTACTCGTTGCTTTACAAAAACAAAAAGAAATAAATTTTGAAAGAGCAAAAATACAATCAGAAATTAAGCTTTGGGAGGAAATTTCACAAAAATTTCAGGGATATAAAGAGGCATATTTTCAACTCGCCGCCTTAGAATATAAACTTGGGGATTTTGATAAAGCAAAATATTACGTGGATAAAGCCTTATATCTTGACCCGAATTTTGAAAAAGCAAGGAACCTTCAAAATATTCTAAAAGGTTATTGAGATTTTTCTTGGGGTTTTTCTTGAGGCTTTGCTTCTTCTTTTGCGGGTTGTTCAGTTGCTGGTTTTTCTTCTGTTGCTGTTTCTACTGCTTCCTCTTCCGGCGCTGCCTCTCCCTCGGCAGTTGCAGTTTCTGCTTTTGCCGCCTCAGCCGCCGCTGCTTCTGCTGCTGCCTGTTCTTGTGCTTCTTTAGTAATCAACTCTCCTATTTTTGCAACTACCTGGTTTGCGTCGGACAAAATAGCAACACCAGCTGGAACTTTAATTTGAGAAACCGTTATCTGATCATCAACATTTACCAATTGTTCGACATTTACTTCTATTTTTTCCGGTAAATCAGTGGGAAGTGCCTCAACCTCAACTTCCGATAATTGCTCAAGCAGAATTCCAACTTTGTTTATAACAGCAAGCGGCTCCCCGATAAAAGAAATAGGCACCATTGTCTTTACTTTTTCTTTAAGATTAACCTGGTAAAAGTCTGCATGTAATGGTTCGTGGGAAACTGGGTCAAATTGGATATTGTGGATTAAAACTGGCTTAACTTGTCCGTCGACTTCTAGATCTACAAGTCCTGTTTCTCCGGCTTCCTTATAAACTTTTTCAAATTCCTTGTACGGAACCTGGACGCTTTCTGATTTTACGTCTTTGCCGTAAATATTTGCAGGTAAAACTCCTTCTTTTCTAAGTTTCTTAACTTTTTTGCCCAAAACTTTTCGAGGTTGTACGGAAAGTGAAATTTTCTTCATAGTCTGATATTGTACAGGAAGAGTTAATCATTTACAATGATTGTATGCGGATTCTCGGGATTGATCCAGGACTTGCCAGAGTTGGCTGGGCAGTTGTTGATCAGAAGAAAAAAGAACTCACCGCTATTGCATTTGACTGCTTTGAAACAGAAAAAGAGGTTGAAACCTCAAAAAGACTTGCCCAGATCTATGACCAGATGATGATGCTTATTAGAGTCCACAAGCCCGATGTTATGGCAATCGAACAGTTGTTTTTTGCTATCAATGCAAAGACTGCGTTTGCAGTTTCGCAAGCGCGTGGCGTAATACTTTTGGCCGGAGCAAAAAAAAGGATTCCAAACTATGTTTACACGCCATTGCAGGTAAAACTTATGATAACAGGTTACGGAAGGGCGGAAAAAGACGAGGTTGGTAAGATAATAAAAAGGATTTTAAAGTTAAGAAAAACTCCAAAACTTGACGATACTGTAGATGCTTTGGCCGTTGCAATCGCGCATACACTCTCAAACGGAACTCACACAAACAAACCCTACCAAAAACCAGCCAAAAATGTGAAGCATACGGGAAATGGGGTGCTTAAGAAAGTTCTTCCAAAATCAGCACCTTTGAGTTTGTAACGCCCGTTTTGAATTTTTCTTCTGCATCTTTGTAGGTTTCGCCTAAAATATTTTTGTAGTGCATTGGGATTGTGGTCTTGGCAGCGATTGCATTAGCAGCTTTTATTGCCTCGTCAACGTTCATTGTGTAAGTTCCGCCGATTGGAAGCATGGCAACGTCTAAATTCCACTTTTTCAAACTTCTCATTTCAGGGATGAAGTCTGTATCTCCCGCGTGGTAGATTTTTATATTATTTATATTGAATAAATATCCAACCCAACTATTTTCTTTTGGATGGAAAGGTTTATTAATATTGTATGCAGGGA
>Ga0105164_10001956_pt1 | contig 12905 bp, 9 predicted proteins | sample VDWuncwatermetaG_FD_89674 | JGI IMG/M metagenome (GOLD analysis project Ga0105164, IMG submission 89674) | Wastewater microbial communities from Netherlands to study Microbial Dark Matter (Phase II) - VDW unchlorinated drinking water | ecosystem: Environmental > Aquatic > Freshwater > Drinking...
AAATACCTCGAGCGCTGACGCTGATGGTTCCGACATACTGATGGTGAGATTATTGCGTAAAGAATCCCACCATCAGTATACCGTGTTCGTCCCTACTCCTCCAGATGATTTACGTATGATCCGCCGAGGAGCTTCTCCATCTGCTCGTCCCAGGCTGCCGGAACGTCCTCGGCTTCCATCTCATTGTTGATGAGCGCCGACTCGATGCGGACCCGTAGGAGGATGTGGGCCGGGTACGTCAGGGGGTCAGCGGCAACGCGGATGTAGCCGGGTTCAATCCGATTGATGGCCCTGTAGATGTCCCGGGGGCCGAAGTCGTGGCCGTTGAGGAAGGGAAATCGTTCGAGCATCTCGGGGAAGTAGTGTTCCCAGAACGGCAGACCGCGACCCAAGATAATCTCGTAGAACCGCGACTGACTCTCGTTGATCGAGATGGGCATGGGCCCCCCGATCGGCGTGTGCCACCATTGCTGAGGGCAGCCTTGGCGGTACATGCCGTGGCCCGCCTCGTGGATGATGGCGAGCATGGTCAGCACAAGCCCCTTGAACTGGCTGAACACCGAGATTCGCACGTCGTTGACCGAGAGCCCCATGGTGACCGGATGCGGGGTGCGCACAAGCATACCGCGTTTGAAATCGTACCCTAGGTCTTCGATCACCTTCATCCCGAACCGGACCGTATCGCCTTCCGGGAAGGGGAGGTTAAGCACGTCGGTGGGAATCTCGATATCGCGGACCCGGTCGACCATCGGCTTGAGTTGCGCTACGACGTTCTCTAGAAGCGGCAGCAGCTTCTTGAGAGTCATATCCGGGGCGTACTCGTCGAGGAGCGCGTCGTAGGCACACTGACCGATTCCGATGCAGGAAGCTTCTTCTCGCTTGAGTCGTACCATCTCCTTGAGGTGGGGAAGGAATGCGGCGAAGTCCGAAGTGGTCTTGGCCTGCTTCCATACGTTGTACGACAGCGTGCCTTCGGAAGCAATCTTTACTGCCAGGTCTGTCGGGACGCGTACGGCCCGATCGACCTTGCGTTTTGTCACCGTGAGGCACGCGAGCGATTCCGGGTCGGTGACATCGCCCGATCGGACGAGCTCTTCCGTTGCCTCGACGAACCATCGGTCAGTCAAAGTGACGTGGCAGAGCTCCTCCATAATGCCGATATCGAAGGCCCGGATGTCCGCATTGGCCTCGGGCATCGTGACCCGCTGGTCGTATTCCAGCAGGCCGCTGGTGCTGTCGAAGCTCCCGATTTTCCGAACGTGGCGGAGCCACTGGTCAAACAAATCACTGCTTTGCATTGCGATGCCCTCCTATCATTGGTGTTTGTCAGTACACAGGGTGACAGATTTAAGGCTGTGGTGTTAATTGGCCATCTCTCCTTATTTCACTTGTCGATGTGCTATCCCCCCGCGGCCACGGTACCATGATTGGGGGGGGGTGGCAATAAGGGCTACATTGTAAGCATTTATTTGTGTTTGACACTCGGTTAGCCTAGACCTATAATTTAAGGACAGTAAAGATCGTATCGCAGTTCCCGATTGGGGAAGCGGGTGAAAATCCCGCGCTGTGCCGCAACTGTAAGTCCGTACGGTGAGATCCTGAAACAAGTTCAGGATGACGACAGCACCACCGGACAAGTCAGAGCACCAACGAACTGCAAACTTATTTCGTTTTTCCTCTTCGAGCAAAGAGGGGCAACGGTTGGATTGTCTTTAGTGACGTCGACCGCCTCTTTCTCTGAAGGGCGGTCGTTTTTGTTCTCCGTGTGCCGGTGAACAACCCCTCTATGCTTAAAGACTTAAGTAATGATCCCGACCTCCAGGATCCTGTTGGGGAAACTGACCCCGGTGGTGGTGATGGATTTGGTCCAGAGGTGAGCGATCAGATGACGGATATCATTGACCAGCTCCAGTCTCGTATCGACACCTTGGATACTGATCCGGAGAGCCGTGCTGAGTCTGTGTTGGAATCCAAATTATCAGCTGCTTTGGAAACAGAAGGAGTTTCACTGGAAGATCTTTTGCAGGATGGTTTTGAGATGGATGCCGACGGAAGCCATACCTACTGGATTAATCAAGAAACCCGGGAAATGTTTGAGAGTGATCACCAAACTTCGATTACGGACCAGGTGAGCGCAAAGTACAGGGAGCGTCACGAGGAGACAACCAATGCTCTCATGGAAGGAAATATTGTTGTGCAGCACTATCGGATCGAAACAAACGATGAAACAACGGAGGGGTATACATTTCAGATGATGGATGGACAAGGTAATGTTTCTACTTTTTCTTTGAAAAAAGTGACTGCGAAGGAAACAGCAGAAATTGTAAACATCTTCACAGAGCCTGAAGACGATGACAGTGATGAGATGATACAAGTGTCAAAAATCGAATTGATCGGAGGAGGGATTGTTACTGCGGTAAAACAACAATTGACTAAAGAGCACACCCCTACTGTCATTCCGCCGAAGTCAGAACAACCAAAGCCCGCAGAAAGAAGTTTTCTCTTTGAGAAAAAGCCTGCTCAACAAACGAAGGTGGTAGAGGTCATTCCAATTGTTACGGTAGATGCGAGAACCACCATCATTCATCTTCCGACAACTCCCAAACCTGCTGTCGAAGTGATGCGACACACAACCGCCACATCGAAAACAGTAGAACGAGTCTCTTTTATCAACCATAGTGACCATGATGACGACAGTGATTTCGAAATGCCCGCTAATTTTAAAACATCTTTCGCAGAGGCAAGAACATATCAAGAAATGAGCACCTTGGTCGAGCCCCCGAGCGAACCAATCATTAATGTAGTGCCCCGGAAAAGCTTGGAATTGTTTGGGATTGGACTAAGGGAAGATGAGGCGAAGGCGGACCAAGCAATGGAAACCGTTCCTTGGACCACTGTTCTCACTGTGGCCGAACGGCCGGAGACGATCAAGCAGTCTGTTACGGTGACAGAACAAGAGGAATCATTTATCACTCCTCCTGTCATTGCGAGGGTCCGATGGACTCCGATGAGTCATACGGACTCCATCGGAGAGGCCATGCCGACCGTGGCAATCCCTGATCGTATAGGATTCTGGTCACCCCGCCTCTCGCCAGAGGCGGGGTCAAGCCAGAATGACGAGATTGTGGATCATCCAGATCACTCAGCGATTGAGGACCCTCGACCCGTGGATCGAGGTTTCCTTGTCGCTCGCGATGACGGTGGCAGTGGGTCATCGAGTGATCTTGAGATGAACATCGGCGGTCAGCTGGAAGACGATGAGACATCTATTAGTATGGAAACACCGTTGACGGATAGCAATAATAACGGCGACAGTCATGCTGAACTTTTCTCCGTATCTTCTGAGATTCCGGATGATGATCACGATGAAGTTATAGAGATGGGTATATCGCAGCCAGAGCAAGTTCCTCATAGAGGCGTTGATCAGCCTATTCGTAATGTCTCTCGTGGTGAAGCCAGCGTGGACTCGATCGGATTCTGGACGAGTCAGAATGACACCTTGGATCATCGTGGATCTGATGAAGCACAGTTATATGAGAAAGGAATCGAACATCATTACGAAACACCTCTTCTGTCATCCTCGGGCTTGCCGCCATTCGTGGCGAGCCTCGCCTCAAGCGGGACCCGAGGATCCAGAAACCACAACGTCGATTTTTTGTCTGGATTCGTCCCCGCGGAGGCGGGGATCAAGTCGGGAATGACAAACGGTGAGTTTCAAAGTAAGTCATTAGAAACAGAGAAGACCTCAGCATCTCAAGAGCCCGTTTTTGTAGAGCGATACGTTGTCGCTCAACCTGAGCTTCGAGTAGGATCACCAATGACTGTCATTGAAAGAGATACTCTCAATGTAGGCGTCGCATCGCCGCAGCGTGAACCGGTTGAACAGTTTGAGCCGGATGCATCGGAGGAACCAATGCCGGTTTACTCCACCACCCCGTTTACTAAAACGGTCGTATTGAAAGAGATGATCGCAGATATTGAACCAACACAGAGCATTGTTGAACCCACTAAACACGTTCGTGCGGCATTCGAAACAAACGATGATTCTGGCGTAACCATATCGACAAAGGTCGTCGTGTCATCAGTGGTAGAGAGAACAAAGGAGCTGGTGATGCAGAATGAACCCGCTATAATGATTGAGCAAGAAGTGCAAAAACAGTCAGAACGTATTTCTCGTCGCGAAGCAGAACAGGCTAATACGATACGGTTTACGCCCGTACCAACATCAACAGCATCAGTAAAAACAGTGGAATGGGCAGCAACGGCATCGATGATGAACACGCGTGCAGGATTGTTAGACGAAGAAGATGTTGAACCTCCGGCAATCAGTATAGCAGAAAAAGAATACGAACGGGTGCTTGAACGTGTTTGATGAATACTGGTATGGACTTCGCTAAAATTCGCTACTACGATTTAAAACTCGAGGCGCTCAAGGGCAGGCTTAAGGATATTGTCGGGCGCACCGAAGAATTATCGCGTCTCACCCGGGTGATGAGCCGTACCATCGACAACAACTGTTTGATCGTTGGCCCCAGCGGAATCGGTAAAACAGCGCTAGTGCACGCGTGGGCGAAACAATCCGTTCAAGAAGGGCAAAGCAATAAACTCCCGATCGTTGAATTTGACCCAGAAAGTTTCGAGGTGTTCAACTCGGCCACACCCGTGCCGTTCCAACGCTATGTGGAAGCATTGGAGTCGTTGCCCAAATGCATCCTCTTTATTGATAACTTCGGGCATCTTATTTACAACAAAGCCACAGTGCTTCACGCCATGTTTCAACTGGTGAAGCCGCATGTCGAAAGCGGGAAAATTCAACTGTTGCTTGTGATGGAGCAAGCAGAGTTTAAATGGTTGGCAGCCGAAAGTCCCAGTCTCTTGAATCTTTTTGAGGTTATTGCGGTGAAACCTCAGAGCGACAGCGAACAAGAACACATTCTCGCTCAAGCATGGGCGGCGTTGTCGCCTTCCGAACAATTCACCACCACCGATTCTATTTTTCCGTTCGTCATCCAACTCGTCGAGCGATTTCCCGCGCTCGGCCAATTGCCGGCCGCTGCTATTCGCATTTTAGATGAGTCGCTCGCGTTGGTGAAAGACCGCAAATCCAACACCATTGGAGAGGAAGAAATTTATCAAGTGGTCTCGGATAAAGTGGGGGTACCGCTCACCCAGCTGAAAATTTCTGAAAAAGAATTGTTACAAAAATTAGAACTTCGCTTGAATCGTGGTGTGGTGGGCCAGACGAGAGCGATTGCCCAGATTGCCACGACCATCCAGAGGGCAAAGCTCGGGCTCAAAAATCCCAATCGTCCCTTGGGGTCATTCTTGGTGCTGGGTCCTTCGGGGGTAGGAAAGACCGAAACCGCAAAGCTCGTTGCACAAACGGTCTTTGGCAAGAAGGAAAGTTTTGTGCGTATCGATATGTCGGAGTTTGGAGAGGCCCACACAGTAGCACGGCTCATTGGGGCACCGGCCGGATACGTGGGGTTTGATCAGGGCGGGGGATTGACCAACGCCGTCAAACAAGAGCCGTACTCACTGGTGCTCTTAGATGAAGCGGAAAAGGCGCATCCGAAGATTTTCGATGTGTTCCTGCAACTCTTGGATGATGGGCGGCTCACCTCTGGTCAGGGAGAAACAGTGGACTTTACACAAACGATCATCATGGCCACGACCAACATTGCGGTGCCGGAGATTATCGAAGGGTTTACCCACGGAGAAGATATCGCCAGCGATGAGTTTATTCAAAATGCATTGATGCCCGCGTTAACAAAAGTCTTTCGTTTAGAATTTTTGAATCGTTTTGATGCTATCTTGGTATTTAAACCGCTGACCCTGGCAGACCTCTTAGAGATTGCGAAGCTCGAGATTCAGAAGGTGGAAGAACGAGTGGCGAAATATAACATCATCTTCAAGATCGATCCCGCGGTGCTGGCCAAGAAGATTGAAAGTTTATGCGACCCGCGGTTTGGGGCGCGCCCGGTGAAACGATTTATTGAAACCACTTGCGAAACATTGATCACTCAAAAATTGTTGGCATCATAACATTTCTCTATGCAAACCACTGCCGAACAACTCCGGTCGCACGAACTCGGACCCACACTTCGCGAAGAGTCTGAGGGGGTGTTGAATACGATTACTAAACAAGAGGTCGAAAGTATCTACCGGGAGCGCAAACATTCTCTAGAACAGGTGCGTTCTTCTCTTTGTTTAAAATTTTTCTATTCCATCAGCGACAAACTGAAGCAAGAGAAAAAGTTATTTGAAAAGATCTTGCATTGGGAGGATGCCAAACAAGAAGCGCTTTCTCGTTATTCTTTTGTGCTGAATCAGTATTACTTTGAACAACGATTTCTTCAGTAAATCCAGCAAGTCCAGCTTGCCAGTAAATCCAGTACGACGATGATAGCTGGTCAGCTGACTTTACTGGATTCACTGGATTTACTAAGCCGCTATGCCCTCTGTCACCTTCGGCACGAACATTTTTCGTAATCGCGAGACACCGATCACGATCAAGGAAAGTGATCGCTTGCGCCACATGTACATGTTGGGGAAAACCGGTGTGGGAAAATCCACGGTGTTCCAGAATATGTGCCTTGAGGATATCCGCAATCACAACGGCGTTTGTTTTATCGATCCTCATGGGGAGTCTATCCAATGGTTACTCGAGCGCATTCCGGCCAATCGGCGCGAAGATGTGATTTTTTTTGACCCTTCCGACACCCACTGCTCTTTTGGCTTGAACTTATTAGAAGCCACCAATGAATACGAAAAAGATTTTTTGGTCGCACAAGTCATTGAAATTTTTTATAAGTTGTTTGACCCTGCGCATTCCGGAATCATTGGTCCGCAGTTTGAACACTGGCTTCGATGTGCGGCGCTCACGGTGATGGCAGGGCCCGAGGGCGGGAGCTTAATCGAAATCCCGAAACTCTTTATTGATAAACGCTTTGAGGCAAAAAAACGGAGATATCTTACGAATCCCTTGATCATCGATTTTTGGACCAAGCAGATGGCGAGCACGTCTGATTTTCATAAATCCGAGATGCTTAATTACTTTACCTCGAAGTTTGGGCATTTTATGAACACGGTACTCATGCGCAACATCCTTGGGCAGCGCACATCTTCATTTCATTTGGATCAGATTATCGCGCAGGAAAAAATACTTCTTGTTGATCTTTCTAAGGGCAAGATTGGAGAGACCAACCCGCAAATGCTCGGACTCATTATGGTTTCAAAACTCCAAGCCGCAGTGCTCAAGCGCTCTGCGATTCCCTCAGACCAACGCACTCCATTTTATTTGTATGTTGATGAGTTTCAAAATTTGGTAACGGATGCCTTCGCGAGCATGCTTTCGGAAAGCCGAAAATATGGGCTTGGTGTGCATCTCACGAATCAATACTTCGGACAGTTGCCGGAAACGTTACAGAATGCGATTTTGGGGAACGTGGGCACCATGGTCGCCTTTGAGATTGGAGCGGAGGATGCTCAGCGTCTCGAAGGTGAGTTTTACCCCATGGTCAAAGACGATTTAATGAATCTGGGTCGCTACAATTTTTATGTCAAACTCATGATCGACGGCAAAACCAGCGCCGCCTTCTCTGGAGTGAGTTTGCCGCCGTCAGAGGGTGTGCAACCCGAAAATGCGCCACAGATTAAGCTCATCAACCAACTCGCCTACGCAATGCCCCGAGAGTTAGTAGAAGAGCAAATTCGAGAATATTTGCGCTAAGACAACTCTGTTCAAATGATTCAAAACAGACTACAATGATGCCATTGGTATGACATTCAAACACTGCAGTCTCAATGGCAAAATCATTCCCTCTTCCGAAGCCAAGACTTCGGTTTTTAACATTGAATATTCTTATGGGTTTGGGGTGTACGAAACGCTCCGCGTGATCGACGGAATTCCATATTTCCTCACCCAACATCTCGAGCGATTGGAAACATCCGCTCGAACCATCCATCTTGAATATTCATTTACCAGAGCACAAATCTCTCAATGGATCGGCGAATTGATGAACGCACTACCGTCTCAAGCATACAACCTCAAAATTCTGTTGATTGGCGCGCCACGCTTAGAAGATGTTCAGTGTTGGATGTTGCCGATTGCTCCGAAGTTCCCCGAAAAAAAATGGTATCAAGAAGGTGTTGGAACCATCACTGTTTCGTATGAAAGGGCACTGCCGCAGGCAAAGACGTTGAATATGTTGCAAAGCTATTTGGCGTACTCTCGGGCCCGTGAGAACAACTGTTATGATGCGCTCTTGGTTGACCACGAGGGAAATATTCGAGAAGGCACGCGAACAAATTTTTTTATGATCTCCGGAAATACGATCACCAAGCCCCCGAAGGATCACATTCTTGACGGCGTGATGCAACGGTTCGTTCTTTCCGTTGCTCGAGCAAACAGTTGTAACATCATCGAGGCGGTGATCCCACTGTCAAAACTTTCCGAAACCGAAGGAGCATTTCTCACGAGCACAAGTTCCAGAGTGATGCCGATTCGTCGAATTGATGAATTTGTCTATCCCAGTATTGTTGATTCACTCAAGACGCTCATGGAGCGCGTTGAGAGTGCTTATCAGGAATGCAAAGGAGTATTTCCGTTGTAATGAGGACTTTCAGGCGTGCTGTCATCCCGGCTCTTGTCCGGGATCCAGAAAGAAAAAAACAAAACGGCCTTATTTTTTATGTTTTTGTCTGGATTCTCCCGCAGCGTGACGGGACCCCGCCTCGGCGGTGGCCGCTCAAGCCCGGAATGACAACAGGGGCAAACCCGTAAGTCCTATTATATGGTTCTACAACAACGAATTGACCAGATGGTGCGAACACACAATGGTGTCATCGATAATCCCAGTCGCAGTGCGATGATTCAAGTAGCGATTGATCAACGCGAAGTGTTGGTGACACCCACGGGGGCGTTGGCAACATGGAATCCGGCGAATGCTACGGGGAGAAGCCCGGATGATACTTATATTGTGGAGCACCTCGAAAGCACACACATGGTTGATTGGACATCGCCGAACAATCACCGGATGAGTCCAGAAGTGTTTGATCAACTCCTGGCAAAGGCATTGGCCGCACTCGCCACTCAAGAACGATTATATGTCGTCGATCGTACCATTGGCGCGCGAAGTTCCTATGCCTTGAATACCCGTGTTCTCACCAATCGGGCACTCACCGCCTTGTTTGCGGATACGATGTTTCGTCCACTGAATGATGGCAAAAATGAAGGTGTGTTTTCGCAGGAGGGGTGTACCGTAGTGGTTGTGCCTACCAATGCTATTGATCTCTCAGAATTTTCGCAATCATTACGCATGATAAAAGGAGCAGTTTCTCCTATTGTGATTGCGATGGATATGGATCGACGGGTGTGCCTGGTCATCGGCACGGCGTATGCCGGGACAGTCAAAAAAATGTTGTTTACAGTGATGAATTATTTATTGCCAGAGAAAAATATTTTGCCGCTTCATGCATCCGCTATGGAGTCAGAAGATGGCCGTGTGACAGTGCTCTTAGGATTATCCGGAACCGGGAAGACAACACTTTCTTCCGACCCACGCCGGTTGATCATTGGTGACGATGAGTTAGGCTGGTCGAGCGAAGGGGTGGCGAATTTCGAATATGGCTGTTACGCAAAGCTCGTGGGCTTAGATAAAACTCGAGAGCCCGCCATTCACAATGCGGTGTTCAGCCCACGAAGCGTGCTGGAGAATGGTTGTATTATTGAAAACGCCATGATGTATCCGGACGGAACATTTGATTTGTTCGATCAACGGCTCACCGAAAACTCTCGCACCGCCTACCCACTTTCGTTTTTGCCCAAAGTCAAAGAGGGAGCAGTTGGGGGCCACCCAAAGACCATTATTTTTTTAACGGCTGATGCCTTTGGCGTGCTCCCGCCGATTGCTCGATTAACACCCGCACAAGCAGTATTGTGGTTTTTGATGGGATACACGAGCAAACTCGCGGGCACAGAAGTGGGAGTAAAGGAACCAGCTACAACGTTTTCACGTTTTTTTGGGCAACCGTTTATGCCGCGCAACCCTCAAGACTACACCAAGCTCATGAGCGAATATCTTGAGCGATACAAGACCCCGGTGTATCTGGTGAATACTGGTTGGAGCGGGGGGCCGTATGGCGTGGGTAAGCGCATGGATATCAACCTCACACGCGCCATCGTTGATGCGGCAGTAGATGGAAAACTTGAAGCAGTGCGATGTGAAGAAGACAAGAGGTTTCATGTGATGGTTCCGACCTCATGCCCAGGAGTGGATTCCAAAGTTCTCCAGCCGCGCCAAACGTGGAGCGACCCGAAAGCCTTCGATGAAACTGCGGATGCATTGGCCAAAAAGTTTTGGCAGTATTTTGAAAAGAATTTTAGCGCTTCCATCACCGACCCCGCGATTGTCGAATGCTGCCCCGGGAAATAGCGGGTGTTTTAAAGGCATAGGTATGATCGTCTTTATTGATGATTCAGGAGATGCTGGATTTAAGCTGTCTCAAGGCTCAACGGAATTTTTTGTTATTGCGATGGTCATTTTCGATGATGAGTTAGAAGCCGAAAAGACTGCAGTGAGCATCAAAGAGTTTCGTCGCAGCCTCGGGTGGCCGGATTACCGCGAATTTCGATTTTACAAGCTTTCCAAAGATCTCCGGTTGAAATTCCTCAATTGTGTGAATCCATTTCGATTTCGCATTCGCGCCTTAGTGGTTGATAAAAAGATTGTGCGCAGTCCCGAATTGAAAAGTAAAAAAGATAAGTTCTACGCGTATTTTATTAAGGAGGCGCTCAAACACAGCGATGGAACAATTATGCGCGCGAAGATCAAGATTGACGGCAGCGGCGACAGGGTATTTCGAAAAAATTTTCTGGCATACTTACGAAAAGAACTCAATACCGACGAACGTCGAATTATGATACATTGCAAACTCGTGGATTCGTCCGGAAATGTGCTCGTACAACTCGCCGATATGATCGCTGGTAGTATCAATCGTTCCTGTAGTGACAAGAAAGATGCGACCATGTACAAGAATGTTTTCCAAAAACACATTGAAGATGAATGGGAGTTCCAATAACAAAAATATGCCCCGAAAGGGCATATTCCAACCACGTTCCTAGACTGGAAGTCCCAGCCACGCCTCCATACGGAGACAGTTCGGAATACAGGTTTTTGTATCTGTAGTATACTACACGAGATACACGGTGTCAATGTATAGTCTTGTTAGTGATGATGGGATGTAAGTGTATTATGAGAAAATCATATCTCAGTAATAACAAACAGGTAGATCTAGCGATCCTTATTGCGTGGATCGTTTTTTCTGCTTTCGTTGTCATTCATACTCACGCGCGGATACTGGGCTCAACGGTACTCTATTTTGTTGTCCCAACGGCGTATTTATTTATTCGCGCTCCAAAGAATTATAAAAAGATTTTTACTGCCGCTATTGTATTTGGGCTTCTTTGGGGATTTGGTTTTCATTATCTTGCGACCATCAATCAGGCGTGGAATGTTCCGCGCGAACAACTACTCATTCCGTGGGTGATTTTTGACGTTGTAGAAGTAGATGCTCTTTTGTGGTACTTCTTTCTTGTGCTCTTCATTGTAACATTCTACGAACATTTTCTGGATCGCGACATTAATCACAAGATATCAAAAAACTTAACGATGGCGCTTATACCGACAGCACTCGCAGTCCTAGTGGGGGGGGTAATAGTTTTCATTCAGCCTCAACTTTTTCGATTTTCCTATTCCTACCTTGTGCTCGGTTCTGCGGCCATTATTCCAATGGTCAAACTCCTTGTCCATCGGCCAAGGTTGATTGCAAAGTTTGTAGCGCTGAATATATTTTTCGCGTTCCTCTTCTTGGTGTTTGAGCTCACTTCCTTGCAGGTGGGGCAATGGAGTTTTGGAGGCAAGTACATCGGTATGGTGAATCTGTTCGGCCTCCCGTTTGCATTTGAGGAGTTTATCTTTTGGATATGCCTGAGCGCACCAACGTTTGTGGCCTACTACGAGATTTTCATTGACGACGAGCGATAGCAGTGATTTGCGTATGTTGAGTCTTGCTTCTCCGGCGAGTTCCGTGGTTTCTTTTGGGCACAAGCTGGCCCCCGCTCTGAAGCGCCTTGGCATTGAGAGCGTGCGCGATCTCTTGCTGTACGCTCCCGTTCGCCATGAAGATTTTCGCGAGCGTTCGACCATTGCGCAGATTCGGGTGGGGCAGCGGGCGGTGGTCTCCGGAACTATCACGCACCTTGCCACGCGGCGGAGTTGGAAAAAGCACATGACCCTTACGGAGTGTCTTCTGGAAGACGCAACGGGATCGTTGCGGTTATTGTGGTTTCGGCAGCCCTATATTGCGCATTTGTATAAGGTCGGAGAGGAGGTGGTCGTGAGTGGTACGTTGCGGGAGAATCAATATGGCGTGGCGTTGGTCTCTCCCACCGTTGAGAAGGTGAGTAAGCAGGAGCTATTGCACACCAGCGGATTTGTGGCGCAATATCCGCTCACCAAGGGGCTCACGCATAAACAACTTCGCTACCTGGTGCGCTCGGCGCTTCCATTAGCAAAAGAATTTGAAGACTGGATCCCCAGCGAAGTGCTCTATGAACATCATCTTTATGATCTTGGGCGTGCCGTGGTGGCCCTCCACACTCCCGTATCCGAAGAAGATCGCGACGCGGCATTGCGCCGATTTGCATTTGAGCAGCTCTTTTTTCTTCAGTGCCAGGCGCAATACATCCGTCTGATGAGTGCGCAAAAAAAAGCATTCCGCATCCCGTTTGATCAGCAGTGGTTTCAAGCGGTAGTGGAGCGACTTCCTTTTACGCTGACGAAAGACCAAAAGAAGGCCGTGTGGACCATGATTCAAGACATGGAAAAATCCACCCCCATGAA
>Ga0105164_10001957_pt1 | contig 12899 bp, 14 predicted proteins | sample VDWuncwatermetaG_FD_89674 | JGI IMG/M metagenome (GOLD analysis project Ga0105164, IMG submission 89674) | Wastewater microbial communities from Netherlands to study Microbial Dark Matter (Phase II) - VDW unchlorinated drinking water | ecosystem: Environmental > Aquatic > Freshwater > Drinking...
CTGTAGCAAATATACAAAGCCCCATAGAAATTGTCAAATTGAATACGCTGTTTGAATTATGGTAACAATTTAGTTTTTTGAAAAGTCCAAATAGTTGAAAACGTCTTTGCGATAGAAGGTAGGGGCAATTCATAAATTGCCCCTACCTTGCGCGAGACCGCCGTCATTACTGGAATTTTTCAAAAAACTAAACTGTTACTAAAAAACATTGTCGTAGAAATATGTTGAGTGAACTATTGAAGTGTTGTCCCGTAATGGTGTAGCGCAGTATCCTATTTATAAGGTATTAGTTCGTAATCCATATTTCCCAGCCCAATTTCCTGTGCATAGTTGATTTGAATGGTATGATCAATGTTAGGCCACGCATCCTTAAAGAAGTCCCTGTCTGTACGTTCTTTAATAATATCGGTTGTTGCCTTTTCAATAGCAACGGGGTCGGTAGAGGCGATGATACCGATATCTGCAATCTCCGGCTCAAATGGCTTGTCCATGCAATCGCAGTGTTTTGTGATATGGGTCAAAAAATTGAAACAGGCAACTTTTCCCGTTTTTCCTTTCATTATGGCCAGGCAGTATTCTGCGACCTTCTTTTGAAGGTTGGCTGTGCTCTCATCCCATGCGATTTTCACGGCGTCGAACTGGCAGACGGCCAGACATTCCCCACAGCCAATACATATCTTTGGGTCGATGACAGCATAGTGTTCGCCCATAGTAATTGCCCCAACCGGACACCATCTACCACACGTTCCGCAGGTATTACACCGTTTCTTAAGAATTTGAGGGATAACGCCTGAGTGTTGGGCTAGTTTTCCACCACGTGCAGAGAGTCCCATCCCAATATTTTTTAATGTAGCGCCCATACCTGTCGCCAAATGCCCTGTTACATGGGCGATGGAAACAATGGCATTAGCCGCCCTTGCTGCACCAGCCACATAGGCATATTTACAGAGCTTCTGGTTGATTTCTATCTGCACATCGTGTTCGCCAAAAAGACCGTCCCCAATAATAATGGGGGCGCCGGTATTTTCATAGCTAAAACCATGTTCGTGTGCGTGTGAGATATGGTCAACCGCGTTGGTACGGCGACCTATATACAACGTATTTGTCTCTATTAAAAAAGGCTTGCCGTTAGACTCTTTTACTTTATCCACGACTGCCTTTACAATGGGCGGCTTGAGGTGACCAATATTCCCTTTTTCGCCAAAGCTGGTCTTCACCGCTACCATATCATTTTTATTAATTACATTCTTGAAATTGGCGAAATCAAACAATTGACTTGCCTTTTGCGCAAGAGAAGAAACGTCTTCGCCATTTTCTACCTTGATAAAGAAGACCTTACTCTTCATCTTTTTCTCCGTAACACAAAATCTTTTTTAATAAAGTTGCGATGCTGCTGAATTATAGCATGAATTGTTTTGATATTAAGTATAAAGTACTTGGTTTATTGTTGGTGTGGATATACGAAGCTACCCTTTTTGATTTGTAGAAAAAGAATCCCGTAAATTTGTGGTTATAGTGAACGCATTAAATAAGTTGGCATGAAAACGTCATTGCGAGCGACAGCGAAGCAATCCCTATTTGAGATGCTTCGGGCTAGCGCCCTCGCAATGACAAATTTCTTTTGGTGTTTACTATAGTATAAAAACCAATAAGAGATATTGTATTCTTTGGTCAAGTAATTATTAACGTATGCGAATGATCCATAAATATTATTTTACTTGTATTTGAACTAACGCAACGTATAATACCCTACTTATGTTTTTAATTTTGCTAAAATATAACGGGGCGTAGCGCAGTTTGGCTAGCGCGCCTGCCTTGGGAGCAGGAGGTCGGAGGTTCAAATCCTCTCGCCCCGACACTAAAATACACCTCTCCTCCCCCTTCAAATATCTCTTTGGCCAATCATATTCTTGAGTCTTGGCACTTTCTCAATGGCTTTCCCAAGGGTGGAGATTTGATTTATTAGGCATAGCGCAACAAAGCCGCAACCAAAAGGCCCCGCTCTTTCCCCCCTTCGCAAGGGGGGAAACAAGGGGGTATAAAAAAACTTTCCGAAAAAGGAAGTTTTTACAAGAGAATACTATATAGCCGAACTTTAAACTAGAACCATAAGATGCGCTATCTTGATCTAGATTTTTTCACCTTTTTGGTAATTGACTTTTTAACGGCTTTCTTTGGCTTTGATAAAGATGCTGGGTGGCAGAGCAGTTCGCGTTTGGGGGCAAGCCTGCCGCAGGAATCACAAACGTACTTTAAGTTAACAAGTTTGGGCGCGCAGACATGTCTTGGGTCGCCAGTTATCGTACCACAAAATTTACAAGCAACGACCTTTTTGGCAATAACAGGATTACAAAGATGACCCTTATCAGCCGTTACTAAACCACACGTCTTGCAGCTATAAAGATTAGCCATTTTTCCCCTCTCTTTCTATTTGTTTTGTTCAGTTCCGATTAGATTAATGTAACATTAAGAATATTCTAACATCTTTTCTTTATTTTGGAAAGGGTTTTTACGCGAGAGGTGTAAAAAATGGGTTGTGTCAAAGTGAAAGATATAAACGAAAAGAAAATGAAGAGGGATAAAAAAGGGAAGTAAATCGTGCGAGGAATGTGAACCGTTACTGCCAACTGTTCACATCCTAAAATCCGAGGTTATTTATCCTTGCCATAAATATTGGGATGGCTGCTGTAGATACTTCTGTGCAGGCCGCAATTGGGCGAGCTCACGAAGCCGTGCGTATAAATTGTATTTCCAACATTATAGGAAGGAGGAAGATCGACCGCTATTTTCCTAAAGAAACAGATTCTTGCCTACTTATTATTGATTAGAGTATAATAGTAAAACTATTAAACTCTTTTAATGCAAGCGATATTAAGGAATAGGGGCTTACATGCTCAGGGTGAGATTTCATGGGAGGGGTGGTCAGGGGGCAAAGGTTGCAAGTAGAATACTCGGAACTGCCGCCTTTATTGAAGGTTATTATGTCCAGGATTTCCCATTATACGGCGCCGAGAGGAGAGGCGCACCGATAGCGGCTTTCACACGCATATCAAAAGAACCCATCTTGGAACGAGGTGTAATAGCAGAGCCTGATATCTTGATCGTGATGGACGAAACCCTCCTGAACGATCTCCAGGCACACCCGTTATTGGGATTAAAAGAAAGTGGTATTGCCTTTATAAATACCACTCATAGTCCAGTCGAGGCAAAGGCAAGGCATAAAGTCATTGCGCAGGTTGTTACTTTAGATATAACGAAGATTGGCTTGGAAATGGTGGGAATGCCTGTCCTTAGCGCCCTGGCAGGGGGTGTTGCTTCAAGGATTGCAGGTCTCAGAGAGGATTCTTTGAAGATGGCAGTTGAAAAGGAAGTATTCGAGCTCACAACAGAAAAAGATATTCTCTTGAAAAACATAGAGGCGTCACTGTATTGTTTTCGTGCTATCGAACCTCCAGAAATAAAGACCACAGAAGTTATTCATAAAGGAAGTCCTGTTTTTGCTGTGCCATTCGAAGGTGCTGCGGTTTCGAGCCCGGCCATAAACGTTACGGGAAATACTCCATTGCGAAAGACCGGCAACTGGCGGGTATTTAAGCCTATCTGGAATTACGACATCTGCACAAAGTGTATGACCTGTGTTGCCAGATGTCCCGATGGCTGCATTGCTGTGAGTGAAGAAGGCTTCCCCTACTCGGACTACGATAACTGCAAGGGCTGTATGATCTGTGCTGAGGAATGCCCTGTAAAGGCAATAGAGAAGGTGCGGGAGGTTCATGCATGGTAACTTTGTGGTATATATTCAAGCACAAATGATATCGGGAGAATCATAAGTTAGTTGAACAACTTAAACACAAATCAAAGAAGGGAGGTAAGGGTAGTTCCGTTAGAGAAAGGAATATCCGAACTTGGTTCGGATATGAACGAGTTAGACGAAAATCCATTAAGGAGGCTAGAATGAATATATTTGTAGGCAATTTATCGCGCGATACAACCGAAGATGATTTGAAACAGGCTTTTGAGGCATTCGGACAGGTCAAATCTGTCACTATTATAAAGGATATGTTCAGCCGCGAATCAAAAGGATTTGGATTCGTGGAAATACAAGCTACAGCCGAAGCCCAGGCTGCAATCAACGGACTGAACGGCAAAGAGTTAAAGGGACGAGCGCTCAATGTTAATGAGGCTCGCCCTCGCCCAGAAGGAGGTCGAGGTGGAGGTGGTAGGCAAGGTGGAGGTGGTAGGCAAGGTGGAGGACGGCGTTTCTAATTAAGCACACTCGGGCATAATCGAATTATAGTAGAACGTTATTTGAGAGCGTGTTTGCAATTTGTTCCGCTTCAAATGACTTTGACAGGGTGGCACGGACTTTGTTGTGAGCGCTTCAGTCGAACGACAAGCTTGTTTGTTCCATGCCCACCCTGTCAGATATTCCGGTGGCTGTATTGCTGTAAACGAAGACGGCTTTTCCTACACGGATTACGATAACGGCAAGGGATGTATGATCTGTGTTGAGGAATGTCCCGTAAAGGTGATAGAGGGGGCGGGAAGTGCATGTATGGTAAACGTGAATATTGTAAGGGCAGGTTTCAAACCTGCCCCTACGTTTAACGAATGATGTTTGGGTTTGTAAAATCTGAAATTTGAGAAAGAGGCAACGTGGCGATGGTGAAGGAGATGCTTACGGGTAACGCTGCGGCGGCGTGGGGTGTGAGGCTGGCAGAGGTGGATTATATCCCTGCGTATCCGATAACACCCCAGACAGAGATCATTGAGACGCTGGCAAAGTGGATATGTGACGGTGTTATGGAAGCCAGATTTGTTACGGTGGACTCGGAGCATTCTATGATTACAGCGGCAGGCGCTGCTTCTGCTACGGGAGTGAGGGTTTTTACTGCTACATCGAGTCAGGGGCTTCTTTACGGCTTTGAGATGCTCTATACCGTGGCAGGTTGGCGTGTGCCCCTTGTTATGGTAAATGTTTCAAGGGGTTTATCAGCTCCGATAACGCTTGAACCTGATCACAACGATGTCCTTGCTGCACGGGATTCTGGGTTTTTACAAATTCACTGCGAGACTTGCCAGGAGGTTTTAGATTCAATCCTGATGGCATACCGATTGGCAGAGGATGAGCGGGTACTCCTTCCTGTGCTTGTGAATATGGATGGGTTTTACCTTTCATTTACGAGAGAACCTGTGGAAATACCAGACATAAAAAAGGTCAAAAGGTTTCTGCCTCCCTATCAACCAAAACACGCATTTTTCAAGGCAAGCCAGCCAATGGCTCAGGGCGTGGCTGTCCTCGGCGGGCCTGTTTATTCTTATTTCAAATACCAGATGCACCTCGCCAGCAGAAAGGCGCTAGAGGTTTATAAAGAGGTTTCGGACGAATTTAAAGAGATATTTGGTCGGGGTTACAATACGATCGAAGGGTATATGGTTGACGATGCCGAATATATCCTGGTTATGACCAACTCCTTTTCAACCCTTGGGAAGGCAGCAGTAAAGAATGCACGGTCAAAAGGCATTAAAGCCGGGCTTTTGAGATTGAGGCTACTGAGGCCGTTTCCAGAGAAGGATATTTTTGATGCTATTATAGGGAAGAAGGTTGTGGCCGTCTTAGACCAGAATATTAGCATAGGGAAGGGCGGTATCCTCTATTCAGAGATCTCCAGCGCTATATGTAATGGAAAAGAGAGTCCTCTTTTGCTCTCCTTTGTTGATGGGCTTGGCGGGAAGAACATAAGTCCGGAGGAGTTTGAATTTATTTTTGATAGCATGATTAAGGCGGTTGATACCGGGGAGGTTCCAGCGTCTCGCTTGCTTTATACAGAGGCGGAATGGAAGGAGATGGATAGTTTGAAGAAGATGGCTGGGAAATTGTAAAAGGTTACCACGGAATATCACGGGAATTCACGGAATTTAGGCAAAGCGCCAAATGCCAAATAACAAATAAATTCCAATGAACATAGTGCCTATAAAATCAATAAAAGACATTCCTACTGAGGAGGATATCTTTCCTGGTACCCCTGCGTGCGCTGGATGCGGTGGGCTTTTGGCATTGCGACATTGTCTGAAAGTTTTAGGGAAAAAAGTTGTTATTGTAAATGCTGCAGGTTGTTTTACCCTCCTTTCTCTTTATCCTTTTACCCCTTTCCAGAATTCGTGGCTTTATACGGCAATGGCATGCGCCCCTGCGGGTGCACAGGGGATACGGGATGCCTTGGACATATTGATAAAAAAAAGAAGGCTCGATCCAGAAGAGGATTTGAAGGTAGTTGTCCTGACAGGCGATGGGGTTGCTTACGATATAGGCATTGCGTCAACGTCCGGCGCTATATACCGCAATCTTGATTTTTACTATATTTGCTACGACAACGAGGCATACGGGAATACGGGTTTTCAGTGGTCAGGGGCGACACCCTTTGCATCAAAGACGGGGACAACGCCAGCAGGAAGGATAAGTCCGACAGGGACAGAACTCTCCAAAAAAAATCTTTTTGAAATATGGAGAAGCCACAAACCACCGTATCTTGCCACCATCTCGCCGGCTCATCCGGTTGATTTGATCAACAAGTTTAAAAAGGCAGAGCAGTACAAAGGCCCTAAACTCTTCATAAACCTTTCTCCATGTCCACCTGGATGGGCAACGGATACTTCCTATACTGCCCGACTGGCGAAGCTGGCAGTTGATACAGGTATCTGGGCATTGAAAGAGGCTGTTTATGGCGATGCTAGACATACGGTTATTCCAAAAAGGGTTAAACCTGTTGAAGAATACCTGAAAGGCCAGGGAAGGTTTGCACATCTCTTTAAGCCGTCAAGGCAGGAGGATGCGCTAAAGAAGATACAAGAGATGGTTGATCGGTATTGGAATGAAGCTCAGAAAGAGGAAGTAATAAAGGAATGAAATATCGTGACTATTCGGTCGAAGCCAGAACTCAGGAGACAGAATAAAAGAGTTTAAGCGAAAAGTTTTCAATTCACATTCCGGACTCTGATTCCTGATTGCTGAATTCTGAATAGTTAAGAAGTACTTAAATTCTCTGAATGAGCGGTATTATTCGTTCCTTAAACTGCTCAAGCGCCTTGGCTCGATGGCTGATCCTGTTCTTAATAGAAGGATTCAATTCGGCAAGTGTTTTACCGTAATCGGGTACATAAAAAATAGGATCATATCCAAAACCATTGATTCCTCTTGGTTCATTAGTAATGAACCCGTCACAACGACCTTCCACAATGAAGAACAACTGATTTGGACTTGCCAGGGCGATGGAACAGATAAATCTTGCCGTGCGCCTTTCCTTTGGTATACCTCGTAATTCGGATAATACCTTTTCTATATTTTTTTTATCGGTTGCATCTGCACCAGCATACCTCGATGAATAGATGCCGGGGCATCCCTTGAGGGCGTCGATTTCAAGTCCTGAATCGTCCGCCATTGCCCACGTGTTACAAGCCTTTGTCAGGATGGTTGCCTTTTTTATGGCATTTTCTCTGAAAGTATTTCCGTCTTCTTTTATCTCGGGTAAAAAAGGGAAATCCTCAATACCTCGAAGCAAAATACCATGGACGTCCTTAAGAATTTCTTTTATTTCTGTCCTCTTTTTTTCATTTTGGGTGGCTATTACAACGGTCTTTAGGTGCAGTTCGTTTATGAAAGAAGTCATATTCCCTTTTTTCTTAATTATTTTCCAATGCCTTTTTTTGAATTTCAGTAATCTCGCGAATTCCTTTTTTCGCCATTTTTAACATTTCTGCCAATTGCACGTCATCAAAGGAATATTCCTCTCCCGTCCCTTGTATTTCAATAAATTTACCGTTGCCGGTCATTACAACATTCATGTCTACCTGTGCGGTGGCATCTTCAGTATGGCAGAGGTCTAACAAAACGACGCCATTGAGAATTCCAACACTCACGGCTGCAACGCTATTCAGGATAGGGTTTTCTCGAATCATATCTTTACTCTTTAGCCATTGTATAGCATCGATTAAAGCCACATAACTGCCGGTAATAGCAGTGGTGCGGGTGCCGCCATCTGCCTGGATAACATCGCAGTCGATGATGATAGTCCGCTCTTTTAACAAGGCGAGATTAATTATGGAACGCAATGAACGGCCGATGAGTCTCTGGATTTCATGGGTTCTGCCTGTTATTTTCCCCTTGGCAGACTCCCTTGGTACTCTTACTGGTGTTGAACTTGGCAGTAAGGAATATTCTGCTGTAATCCAGCCTTCGCCCGTATTTTTAATGTGGGGAGGCACAGTTTCTTCTATCGAAGCCGTGCAGAGAACCTTTGTATTGCCTGTTTGGATAAATATGGAGCCTGGGGCATATTTGGTGAAGTTTCTTTGGATGGTTAAAGGGCGCAAGTTGTCATTGTCACGGTTATCAACTCTCATAGGTTTATTTACGTAAAAGAAGTTTCAAGAGCGCCTTTTCTATGTGAAGCCTATTTTCAGCCTGATCATATACGATGGAAGAAGTGCCGTCAATGATCTCGTCAGTAATCTCCTCTCCTCGATGAGCTGGTAAACAGTGCATTACTTTGACGTCGCTCTTTGCCGACTTTAAGAGGTCGCTATTAACCTGGAAACTCTTAAATGCCTGTTTCCGAACCTCTATTTCCGCCTCCTGTCCCATGCTGATCCACGTATCCGTATAAATTACATTTGCATTTTCAACGGCTTCTCGTGGGTCTTGATAGAGATGCACTACCTCATTCCCATCGGCCATCTGTTTGGTTTTAGAAAGAAAATCTGGCGTGAGCTCATATCCTTTGGGACTGGCAATGTGGAAGTGAAGACCCAATTTTGCGCAGATTTGCGCCAAAGATCGCGCAATATTATTTCCGTCTCCGACAAAAGCCAATTTTAAGTTTGCGTATGTTCCGAATTTTTCTTTGATGGTATACAGGTCTGTGAGCGCTTGACATGGATGGAGGTAATCTGACAGCGCATTAATAACAGGGACGGTGGCAAACCTGGCCAGCTCTTGTATTGTCTCCTGTCCGAAGGTGCGAATAGCTATTCCGTTCACATAGCGCGATAATACCCTAGCGCCGTCTTTCACGGCTTCCCTTTTTCCAAGATTAATATCGCTTTGTGTGAGGTAGATGGCGGAACCACCTAAATGTACCATAGCCACTTCAAAGGAAACGCGGGTGCGCATAGAGCTTTTTTCGAAAATCATCCCCAGAATTTTTCCGTTCAGGCATTTTTCATCGTATCCTTTGTTATGCCACTCCTTCAATTCCTTTGTGACCGTGAATATTTCTTCTATGTCCGCTGGTGAAAGATCTGCAATAGAGATTAAATCTTTGCATTTCATACGTTATTCTCTCATAAATTAAGTTTTAGAAAGTACTGTTTTTAAAATGCTTAATCCTTCGTCAATGTTCTCTTTTTTGACATTGAGTGGAGGCATGAATCGAATAACTTTTTCATGAGTGCAATTGAGGAATAGGCCTGCTTGGATACAATTTTTGATAATTTCGGCGCCATTAACATTGAGTTCAATCCCAATCATGAGGCCCACTCCACGCACCTCATGTATGATTTTGTATGTCTTTTGCAGTGACCTTAACTGCTCCAGAGAATAATCTCCCATTTTTTTAACGTTGGCTAATAGGTTGTCTTTTTCAATCGTTTCAAACACTGCCATTCCTGCTGCGCATGCCAAAGGATTTCCGCCAAAGGTAGAGGCATGACTGCCGGGAACGAGGCTCTTTGCAATCTCTTTTTTGGCCGTCATGGCTCCGATGGCCACACCGCCGCCAAGCGCCTTTGCCAACGTCATAATATCGGGTTCTATGTCATAATGCTGATAAGCAAAATATTTTCCAGTCCTTCCCATGCCGCATTGTACTTCGTCGAGGATGAGCAGTAATCCTTTCTCGTCGCACAGTTTTCTTACGCCTTGCAGGAAGTCTTTGCTTGTAATGTTAATTCCACCCTCGCCCTGGATAGGTTCCAGCATAATGGCGCACGTCTTATCGTCTACTGCTTTTTTTAGCGCTTCCAAATCGTTGAATGGGACGTAAGAGAATCCTTCGACAAGCGGGGCGAATCCTTTGTGGTATTTAGGCTGTGCTGTTGCCGTAACGGTGGCGAGGGTTCTTCCGTGAAACGAATTTGAAAGGGTAATTATTTTATATTTACCCGCATTTGAGTTGTGAATTCGGGCAAGTTTGATTGCTGCTTCATTGGCCTCCGCGCCGCTGTTACAAAAGAAACACTGTCCACCGAAAGACTTTTCAGAGATATGCTTTGCCAGCAATCCCTGCGGCTCTGTGTAATAAATGTTAGGGGCGTGCTGGAGTTTTGCGGCCTGGTTTTGAATTGCCGCAACGACGTTGGGATGACAGTGTCCCAGCAGGCTGACTGCCCAGCCTGAAAAAAGGTCGAGGTATCGTTTGCCTTCTGCATCCCATACATCTACGCCGCTTCCTCTGACCAGCAGAATGGGATTTCGAATATAATTCGGGATGACATAGCGATCATAAATTTCTTTAATCTCTTTTGTGTTCATGTTTTTAAATTTTTTAGTTTACCGTTATTTCTGGTTTACTCAGGAGCGAAAAGAGAATTCTCATTAAACGGATTTCATCTAAACTCTACAATTATTTGTGCAAGATAAAGCAGAAAAAATTATTATTGCTAAAATGGTGGGAAGGAAAACGCCGCTTTGTCGTGGTAGAAGCCATGTCTCTTTTTATACTATAATTTGTGTTCCGACACCCTTGTCGGTGAAAATTTCCAATAAAAGCGCATGCGGAATTAGTCCATTGATAATATGTGCCTTTTTTACGCCTGCCTTAACTGCAGAAATACACGCCAACGCCTTGGGAAGCATGCCTTCGCTGATTATTTTTTTATCAATAAGCGCATGAACTTCCTCTTCATGTAAAGTTGAAGCAAACGATGTCTCGTCCTTTGGTCTCTTCATGATGCCGTGTGTATTTGAAAGGAAAACAAGTTTCTCTGCGCCAAGCGCCGTTGCTATAAATGCTGCCACGTTGTCCGCATTGACATTATAGACAGCCCCATTGTCGCCCTTTGCGATAGGCGGAACGATAGGGATTGCGCATGAATTGCATAAATTCAAAAATCTATCTTTATCGATTGCTGTTACCTTACCCACAAAGCCAATATCAAGTTTTTTTGATGCGCCGTTATTCCCCTTTGTTTCAATATAGTATTTTTCTGCCTTTAAAGGGCAATATCCGTTCTCCCAAATACAGGCGGCTTCATTGCCTAATTCGGAAATTTTTTTTACTATCGAAGCGCTGATCTGATTAATAAGAACATCTTTTGCAATTTCCAGCGTTTCAAGGTCTGTAATTCTGTGCCCTTCGATGAATTTTGGAGTTAACCCCCTTTTGGCCATTTCCTGAGTGATGTGAGGGCCGCCCCCATGCACCAGTATTGGCATGATGCCGACTGTTTTCATGAAGACAATGTCCTGAAGCACGTTTGTCATCACATCATCGGACATTGCGCCTCCGCCAAATTTGATCACAACGATCTTGTTTTTAAAAGAGCGTATATAGGGAAGGGCTTCTATCAGTATGCTTGCCTTCCGTATAGCATTTTCCATCTAATTTATTTTGTTTATAGAGAATTTTTATAAAGGATATTAAAAGAAAAAAGAATTATAACAAAAAAGCCTCTTGTGTCAAGGGTAAACACAGGTCTCCGGTAATTCGTTGAGTTTTTATATTCATCGAATATTATGACTGTGACAGATTGCGATAGCAAGGGCGTCTGAGGCGTCGGCTGGTTTGGGAATTTCGGTCAAGCCGAGAATGATTTTTACCATTTCCTGTACCTGACATTTGTGGGCATGCCCATTGCCCACAACCGCCTTCTTGATAACGGTGGCAGCGTATTCAGTAATGGGGATATTTGCCATTGCTGCACACAAAAAAACTACGCCTCTTCCTTCGCCGATCTTTATTGCTGCCTTTATATTTTTACTGTAAAAAACCTCTTCGATTGCCATCTGGTCAGGTTGGTGTTTGGAAATAATATCTATAATTTTATCGTGAATTGTCTTGAGGCGCTGCGGGAAATTTTGGTTTTTATTGGGTTTGATAGCGCCGTATTCTACGGCTGTTATTTTTGAGCCTGTCGTTTCGATTACGCCATAACCTGCAACTTGAGTTCCCGGATCGATCCCCAGAATTTTCATAGATTTAATTTTGATTGTTGGTGATTGCGCTGTTTGAAATATGGTTTTCCCCAGATTCTGAAATACTATATGAGTTTTTTTGATTGTCAATAAGAAACTCTCACAAAGAATTATTTCCAGTACTACTTCACAAAAATAAAATTTCACAAAGAAAATAATAATCAATGATGTTTTTCGTCTTTACAAAATTTACATGGGTCTTTTTTAAATGTGGTCACGCAATCTTTGCCGCATAAAGTAACTACCATTCCCTCATGATCCACATTTACACCTGTTCCCTTTTCTCTGATTGTACGACAGTAGAGGCAGCTTTCGTACCACAACAACCGTGATCTAAGCAACTTGTGATATTTAACAGTAGCGCAATACTCATAATGCCTGCAAAATATTTCATATGACTCATAAACATCTCCTCTGGTTAAAAAGTTTTTAAAATATAACTATATAAAATAGCATCGCAATGCCTCACCTCTTTTCCGTTTTATGACGGTATCCCTATCATTTTAAGTACCTGTGCAACGTTTCCCAGGCAACACGTACCTTGTGGATTCGTTACTTCGCATCGACATATTCCCTGTTTTACCTTTTTTGTTATTTCGCCTTGAATTGTTGAACGATCATTTTTAAAGAAGTCATCCGTTATCATCTTCTTTGTGTAACCAAAGCAATAACATACAGGTATCGGCTCCTCTGTCTCTTTCAATCCAAC
>Ga0105164_10001958_pt1 | contig 12898 bp, 13 predicted proteins | sample VDWuncwatermetaG_FD_89674 | JGI IMG/M metagenome (GOLD analysis project Ga0105164, IMG submission 89674) | Wastewater microbial communities from Netherlands to study Microbial Dark Matter (Phase II) - VDW unchlorinated drinking water | ecosystem: Environmental > Aquatic > Freshwater > Drinking...
GACCGACAATCACGCAGATTATCCCGTGCTGCAAGTTGCAAATCTCAGCAAAGAATATCCAACCCCGCACGGCCCGCTGCCGATTCTGTCGGACGTGTCGTTCTCGCTCGCGCCGGGCGACGCCGCCGCCATCATGGGACCCTCGGGCAGCGGCAAGAGCTCGCTGCTCTACATTTTGGGCGCGCTCGAACCGCCGAGCTCCGGAACCGTGACGCTCGACGGCCGCAATCCGTTTCAGCTTGCGCCGGACGAGCTGGCCGCCTTCCGCAACAAGGCGATCGGCTTCGTGTTCCAGGACCACTGTCTACTGCCGCAGTGCACGGCGCTCGAAAACGTGCTGATCCCGACGCTCGTCACGCCCGCGGCCGAGCTCGCGGAAGGCGGTGGAGACGATGCGACGGGGCGCGCGCGCCGGCTCCTCGAGCAGGTGGGACTCGGCGATCGGATGGACCATCGCCCGGGCGAGCTGTCGGGCGGCGAGAGGCAGCGCGCGGCGATCGCGCGGGCGCTCGTTCGCGAGCCGCGGCTCCTGCTGTGCGACGAGCCCACCGGGAACCTCGATCGTGCGTCGGCCGACAACGTCGCGTCGGTGCTCGTGGATCTTCACCGGCGGCAGCACACGATCCTCATCGTCGTGACGCATAGCGCCCAGCTTGCATCCAAGTTCCCGATCCGGTTCGAGCTGATCGATCGGCAGCTCCGCCGATCCTGAGAGCGCAGTCTTTTGGAAATGCAGCCAAGCCGTCTCGTCCTTCGCGGCCTCGCGTATTACTGGCGCACCAACGTCGCCGTGGTGCTGGGCGTGGCGACGGCGGTCGCTGTGCTGGCCGGGGCGCTCCTCGTGGGCGACTCGGTGCGCGGCAGCCTGCGCGATCTGGTGCTGCAAAGGCTGGGCCGAACCGATCGCCTCGTCGTATCGTCGGGGTTCTTTCGCGAAGCGCTTGCCGACGACCTCCGCGCGGACGAGACGTTCGCGGCATCGTTTAATGCGATCTGTCCGATGATCGCGGTCCAGGGGCTCGTAACCGATCAGGCGAGCGGCCATCGCGCGTCGCGCGTGCTGGTGTACGGGGTCGACGATCGGTTCTGGCGCTTTCACGACGGCGCCGGCGAGCGCCCTTCGACATCCTCAGGGCGCCTCGAGCGGGTCGAGAGACGCGGACCCGAAGAACGCGACGCGCTACTCAGTCGCGCGCTCGCCGCGGAGATCGGCGCGACGCCGGGCGGCACGCTCCTCGTACGCGTTCAGCGTCCCTCGGCCATTCCGATCGAGTTGCTGCAGGGACGCAAGGACGATCTGGGCCGTACGCTGAGGATGACTGTTCGCGCGGTCGTCGGGCCGTCGGACCTCGGCGACTTCTCGCTGCAGCCGCAGCAGGGCGACGTGCGCGCTGTGTTCCTGCCACTGAAGCGGATTCAGCAAGACCTCGAGCTCGAGGGCCGCGTGAACGTTCTGCTCGTATCTGAGCGGCGTGATGGGGCGGGCCCTTCGGTACGTAGGGCGGGTCCTGTGGACCCGCCGGCGGTTTTGGAAACACTCGTCAGACGCCGCGCCCGGCTCGAAGACCTCGGGTTGACGTTGCGAACGCTCGAGTCGCGCCACGTGCTGGCGCTCGAAAGCGCCGCCGGCTTGCTCGACGAGGCGCACGCGACGGCCGCCGATCGGGCCGCGGAGAGCGCCGGCATGAAGCCGCAACCGGTGCTGACCTACTTGGTCAACAGCCTCCGCAGCGGTGACCGTCAAGTGCCGTACTCGTTGGTCACGGCAACCGACTTGCGCGCGATCGTGCCGAGGTTTGCACTCGACGCGGTGTCACAACCTCCTGTGGCGCAGGCCTTCAGGCCTGCGGACGCGGGGCTAAAGCCCCGCGCCACAGTTGTGAAACCGAATCTCATAACCGACACGGCCGCGCCTCCACCGATCGTCGTGAACGAGTGGGCGGCACGCAACCTTGGCGTGAGGGCCGGCGATCCCCTGACGTTGGACTACTCCGTCTGGGAAGAGCCCGGCCGCCTGCTGACACGCACCGCCGACTTTCGGATCGCGGCCGTGGTGCCGATCGAAGGCGCCGCGGCCGATCGCGATCTCGCGCCCGTGTATCCAGGCATCACCGATTCTGATCGTCTCAGAGACTGGGATCCGCCGTTTCCGATCGACCTGCGGCGAGTCCGTCCAGCCGACGAGGACTACTGGGAGAAGTACCGCACCACGCCGAAGGCTTTCATTCCGCTGGAGGTCGGGCAGACGTTGTGGCGCTCGCGGTACGGTGAGCGCTCGTCGGTCCGCATCGCACCCAAGCCGGACCAATCGCTTCCGGAGGCGCGCGATTTGTATGCCGAGCGTCTGCACGCGAGGATCGACCCGCTGGCGATGGGGTTGTCGGTGCACGATGTCCGCGCCGACGGACTGGCGGCGTCGCGCGGCGCCACCGACTTCGGCGCGTACTTCACGTATTTCAGCTTCTTCCTGGTCGTGTCGGCGCTGCTGCTCGCGGCGCTGTTCTTCAGGCTCGGCATCGAGCAGCGGGCGCGCGAAGTCGGCCTGCTTCGGTCTGTCGGCTTCACGACGAGTGCCGTCCGCCGGCTATTTGCGGCCGAGGGGTTGGTGCTGGCCGCGATCGGCAGCCTGCTGGGCGTCGCCGGCGCCGTTGGCTACGGTTATCTAATGATGACCGGCCTGCGCACGTGGTGGGCCGGTGCGGTGGGGACGACTGCGCTCGGCCTTCACGTGTCGGCGGTGTCGCTCGCAGCAGGCGCGGCCGGGGTGGTCGTCGCCGCGATGGCGTGCATCTGGTGGACGCTCGGCGGACTGGCGAGGCTGTCGGAGCGCAGCCTGCTCGCCGGTCAACTGGCTGTGGCGCAGGCGAACGCAGGGCTAAAGCCCCGCGCCACTGCTGCTCAACCGGTACTCGCGGGTGCGATGGCATTCGCAATCCTGGGTGCGGCGCTGATGGGTGCGACGCTCACCGGCGTGCTCAACCGAACCGCCGCGTTCTTCGGTGCCGGCACGTCGCTGCTGATGGCGTGCCTGTGCCTGCTCGCGTTTGTCCTGCGGCGGTCCACGCGCAGGCTGCTCCACGGGCACGGCTGGTGGGCGGTGTCTCGGATCGGCCTGCGCAACGCCGCCGATCGTCCGGGCCGAAGCGTGCTCTCGATCGCCGTCATTGCGTCGGCGACGTTCATCCTCATCTCGGTCGATGCGTTCCGCCGCGAGGGTCCAACAGCGACCGATCGGCATTCCGGTGTCGGCGGCTATCCGTTGCTCGTCGAGCTGTTGCTGCCCATCGCGCACGATCCCAACAGCCGCGAAGGCCGCGAGACGCTGGGTCTCGCTCGGTTCCAGGACGCGACGATTGAACCGTTCCGAGTCCTGCCGGGAGACGATGCGAGTTGTTTGAATTTGTACGAGCCGAAGAATCCGCGCGTGATGGGTGCGAGCGCGAGGTTCATCGCCTCCGGCCGCTTCGCGTTCCAGAGTTCGCTGGCGTCGAACGACGCGGAGCGCGCGAATCCGTGGCTGATCCTCAATCGCGGCGTGGGCGACGATATTGTCCCGGTCATCGCCGACGCGAATTCGATGACCTACGTGCTCCATCGCAAGCTCGGCGACGACATCGTCATCACCCGCGGCGGCCGGCCTGTGCGGCTGCGTCTCGTGGCGGCGCTGGCCGACAGCATCTTCCAGGGTGAGCTGGTGATGTCGGAAGCGAACTTCCTGAAGCTGTTCCCCGAGCAGGAGGGATACCAGTTCCTGCTCGTCGAGGCGCCGCCGGAACGCGTGGCGCAGATTGCAGCGTCGATCGAGGAGGCCGGGGCCGACATTGGTGCCGATGCGGTACCGACGGTCGAGCGCCTGGCCGAGTTCCACCGGGTCGAGAACACGTATCTCGCGACGTTCCAGACGCTCGGCGGGCTCGGACTGCTTGTTGGCACGGTGGGGCTCGCTGCGGTGTTGCTTCGTAATGTGCTCGAGCGGCGGCGCGAGCTGGCGCTGCTTGGCGCGGTCGGCTACGGCCGGGCGCAGTTCTTCGCGATCGTGGTCGCCGAGAACGCGCTGCTGCTCGGCTGGGGTCTGGCCGTCGGCACGGCGTCGGCGCTGGTGGCCATTACACCGGCCGTCGCCGATCGCGGCGGCCGGTTGCCCATGGCGGCGGGCGGCTGGTTGTTGCTGTTTGCGGTGTTCGTGGCGGGACTGTTATCGTCGGTCATCGCGACGAGAGCCGCGCTCCGTACGCCGCTGCTCGAAGCGCTGCGAGCCGAGTAAAAGAAAAATCTTCTTCGTGTTTTCGTGATTTCGTGGTTGCATTTGAGTAGCTGAGAGTAGGGCGGACCTTATGAGGTCCGCCGCATTCAGGCGGCAACGGCCTCCCAGTGGCCGCCGCTGACCTTAACGCCGAGCCGCAACGGCTTCGGATCCAAGCGTGCGACGAGCTTCAGCGTCTCAAGCGAATAGTCCGCCTTGGGCTGGCCGGCCGCGACCATCAGCCGCAGGAGGCGGTCGGCTGTGACGCCCATCGGCGTGCTGCCATTCTCCCATCGCGAGACAGTTTCCGGCGCCGTGCCCATGTGAGCGCCGAAATCAACGCCAGGCCATCTCAAAAACTTCCGCAGAAAGCGAATTTCCGCCGGCGTGAGACGCTCACGTTTGGTGATGACGGCACGCGCGATGGTCCGATGCAAGTCTTCGATCTGAGGAATCGCGACCTCGTACTCACCGCACTTCGGGCAACGACTCACCTCAATATCTTTCAGCGTGATCCCCGGCAAACCGACGGCGTCGTAGCGGTAGTTTTTGCGCTTCGTTTTCATCGGGCTTCCGCAGATGGTGCAGGTCACTTCAGCCTCCGTGCGGGGAATTATCATCAATTATTGATATTGTATCAATTCGCCGGGGGCGCAGTGGTCGCAGGTTCGAATCCAGTCGTCGCGACCACTTTTCCATTTCTGTGTCTGGTAAGAACCGGGACACCGGCGGAACCGAGACACCGAGGGCCGCGTCTGACAACGGACGTTCGGTTAAGGAAGACGGCCCTACCTAATACGGCCTATCGTTCTATTTGCTTTCAGTTGCGATCGTCCGCGTTTATCATAGCTATGGCATGTCTGAATTCAACCCACGCAGGGACGCGTTCCATCGAATTGATGAAGTACCGGCCGCGCTTGAAGGAAGACTCATCCCAGACGGGCAATCGAAATGTCCATGGTACGTAGACCGCCTGATCTGTTCGGACGCTCTTTCTGCGCTGCGGCATCTTCCCGACTCCTGTGTTGATTGCATTGTCACCAGTCCACCCTATTTCGGCCAGCGCGACTACGAAATTGCCGACCAAATCGGAGCCGAGGACGCGCCTGACCAATACATCGCGGCGCTGACGAGCGTGTTTGCGGAGTGCTTCCGCGTCTTGACCAAAACTGGATCTTTGTGGGTCAACATCGGAGACAAGTATGAACAGCTTGAGTTGCTCGGCCTTCCATGGCAATTAGCGCTCTCACTAAGAGCATCTGGTTGGATTCTGCGATCGGACATTATCTGGTCCAAACCCAACGCGATGCCTTCATCGATAAAGAACCGATTCACGACTTCGCACGAGTACCTCTTCTTCTTCGTCAAAGGCAAAGAGTATTACTTCGATGCCGATGCTGTGGGATCAAGCTTTTCATCCGAAAGGACGAAATCGGCGGACGGTTTGGCAAGTGCCTCTGTCCAAGTTTCGAGATACTCATTTCGCTGTTTTTCCAGATGGCCTCGTCAAGCCTTGCATTCTCGCCGGTAGCCCACCAAAGAGGCTCGTCTTAGACCCATTCATCGGTAGTGGCACAACGGCAGTTGTTGCCCAGCAGCTTGGACGTCATTTCGTAGGAGTTGATTGCAATCCGAAATACGCTCGAATGGCAGCGCGTCGCCTACTGATGCAGCTTCCTCTTTCGTTTGATGACTCAGCTGCTGGCCAAGTCGACAAACACGGATGAGAGGCGCCTAAGCGCGATCGCCAGGAGGGGGCGAATCTTGTCTACTTGATTGGGATTGATCGGCAAGTAAATCGAATGGGAACAAGGCAGGCTCGACAAGTCGCCTCCCCAGGACTCCGCTATCACGACTGGGATGCATTCGAAGCCATTCTCCTGGCGAGGCCGTCATAAAGCGTAGCTGTCGGAGATCTCTCCAGGTAGTCCTGAATCAATCGCTTGCCGTATATCGACTCGCACGCTAATACGGCTATCGTCTTATGAGGTCCGCCGTAACTGCTTGAAACGCAACCATGAAAAACACGAAAATTGGAAAAAGAAGAGATTCTCTTCGTGTTTTCGTGCTTTCGTGGCTGCATTTGTCCTATGAACCGATGCTGATGAGAGTAGCGCTGACGATCGTCCTGCTGTGCGGTGCTGCCGCGGTTCCGACCGCGGAAAACTGGCCGCAGTGGCGCGGTCCGTCCTTGAACGGCGTGAGCGGCGAGAAAAATCTCCCCGTTCGCTGGTCGAAGACCGAAAACATCACGTGGAAGCTCGCCCTGCCGTCCTGGTCCGGCTCGACGCCCATCGTCTGGGGCGACCGCATCTTTCTGAACGTCGCCGACGGAAACGATCTGTATCTCTGGTGCGTGGATCGCACTCGCGGGACCGGGATCTGGAAGCAGCGCCTCGGCGGCGGCAACGTGCGGATGGAAAAACAGAACATGTCGTCGCCCTCGCCCGTCACCGACGGCCGTCGCGTGTGGGTGATGACCGGCACCGGCATCCTCAAGGCGTTCGATTTCGACGGCAAGGAACTCTGGACGCGCGACATCCAGAAAGACTACGGGCGATTCGGACAGGAGCATGGCTACGGGTCGTCTCCGCTGCTGTTCGGGGACGCGCTGTACGTGCAGGTGTTGCACGGGTCGAGAACCAGGGATCCGTCGTACCTGTTGCGTATCGACGCGGCCACGGGAAAGACCGTCTGGCGTGTGGAGCGGCCGACTCAGGCGCGGTACGAGTCGCCCGACTCGTACACCACGCCGGCGTTGCTGCGCGACGGAGACATCACGGAGATCGTCCTCACCGGCGGCGATGTGGTGACGGGTCACGATCCAGCGACGGGGAAGGAGCTATGGCGGGCCAGCGGCCTCAACCCCCGCAACGACGGCGACTACCGCATCGTCGCGTCGCCGGTCGTGTATGGCGACATGATCTTTGCGCCGACGCGCGAGCGGCCGATGCTGGCGCTGAAAGCGGGCGGCCGCGGCGACGTGACCAGGTCGCACGTACTCTGGTCGTTCGGCAATGGGCCGGACGTGCCGACGCCGGTCACCGATGGGACCTACTTGTACGTCGTGAACGACCGGGGCATCCTGTGGGTCCTCGATGCGAAGACCGGCCGCGAAGTCTACGGCCGGCAGCGCCTGAAGTCCGGCAGCTACAGCGGGTCGGCCGTGCTCGCCGACGGCAAGATCTACATCACGAACGAAGACGGGCTGACTATTGTGGTGAAGGCGGGGCCGGCGTTCGCGATCCTCGCCGAGAACGATTTGGACGACTACGCGCTCAGCTCACCGGCGATCTCGGAAGGGCAGATCTTCATTCGCACGGCCAAGTTCCTGTACTGCATCGGGAATCGAACGCCTGGAACGACCCCCTGATAAGCGCGCAAGCGTTGGCGCCGGATCAAATCTTCAGGGCCGACGCAGCAACACGATCCGATTCGTGTTGGTGCCCTTCTGATTATTGGTGACGCCCCAGCAGTTCGCTGTTTTCGTGAAGTCCTGGGAATTGATTAACACCAATTCCGCGAGAAGCCCGGCACTGGTTCCAGCGGGAATCACCGTTTCTTCGAGTCGCACTTTGCCTCCCCTCACTTCCCCGACCTCGAACGCGACATAGCCGCCGGGGCGGACGACTCGATGCAATTCCGCAAAGACCTCCGCCATGGCCTGCCTCCACCCCTCAAGTTTCTTGGCGATCGTGATCCTGACGGAGGAGGGGTCGATGCCGCAGAACCAGCCTCGCAACCAGTTGTCGCCGGCGTAGTCGACGACGTCTAGGAAAGGGGGAGAGGTGACCACAAGATCCACTGACTCGTCGGATAGGTCAGCAGTTTCGCTGGCGGGACCTGTCAATAGCCGCGCGTCACGCGCGACATGTTGTAGGGTTTCCCGGGTGAGACGATCGCAGTCTGCGAGAAGCGATCGGGTCTTGCGCAGGATGATCGCTCGGACATCGCGCTTTGGAGGTGTTTGCTGGCGATCGGCGTTGATCTTCCGCTGCCCTTCAACTGAAACGGCCTGATTCGGCGGAAGCGTGTAGACAGAGAAGAAGCCCGGCGAGTGCCCGGTCAATCTGTTTACGGCAACCATCCGAATCCAGCGGTCGATTGCGTCCAGCCGGGTCTCGAGAACCCGTTCCATCAAATAGGAGCGGAGCGCGCACATTTCAATCAGCGTATCGGGATGATAGAAAACAGCGAGATCCTCCCGAACATCCCCTTCACGGGAAAGATCGATGCTCTCCAGGCGACTGGCAACCTCCGGCAAGGTAGGCGGCTCGAGGCGAGGTTCGACGAGGATCTTGCTCAGAGGATTCACGTCACATCCGGCTGGACGCCGATCCAGGAGCGCCGCCTCCAACGGGGTAGTGCCTCGACCCATGAAAGGGTCATAGACTCGGTCGCCTGGGCGGGTCAGGCGTTCGATGAAGAACCGCGGAAGCTGCGGCTTGAAACAAGCGCGATAGGACACCTCATGGAGGGAATGGGCTGCGCGCTGTTTACTCGTCCAGAACTCGTTGACGAAGGTTGGAACGTCGACTTGCCGGCCATCGTCAGCGACCACTTCGGTCGAAACCAATGCGGTCGATTGTCCGTTGTAGACGAACGCTGCGAGCTCCTCGACAAATGACTCGGCTGCGTGGGGACCGACGTGTGCCGGAACTGGCTGTTCAAACAGAGGCAGTTGCGTCTTCATCTACGAGATTCGCCCAACGAGATCCAAAGCCTTGTCGCGCGAGATCTGCGTGCTGGAGCCGAGCTTGCCAGCGTCCCACCACTGCTTGACCAAGGCTCCTTCAATCAACCAATAAGGAACGCGAGGAAATGCGGTTGTAGATCCCGCCCTTCGAAATCGACCGAACCTCCCACTTCCGCCCTTCCTGATCCGCCAGATCGAAACCTGAACCCTCGGACGGCGCCAAAGTGCCGTGCAACACTTCTCGCGCCAGGCGGCGTTCAAGAATGACAGAGATCCGACGGCCGTCCGTGAAGTACGTTCGGACTTCGTCTTCGGTGAGCTGCATCGCCCGTTGGAGGTCAGCTAGGTTCCATTCTAGCAGTCCGTTGCTACGCACCAGGATCTCCCTGATCAGGCGTTGAGTTGGGCCATCTAGCGCCCGCGGCTCACCCGCGGCTGCACAAGATCGGCGCCGCCGTCGGGGCAGCCGCTTGTTGGGCTGCGTCGCTCGGATCTAGAATGGCGACATGACCTCCCGAGCGCAAGAACTTCTTCGCGAGGCGTTGACGTTGCCGTCCGAAGAACGTGCCGACGTGGCCGCCGAATTGCTCGCCAGCCTGGACGACACGGACGCGGACATCGCCAACGTCGAAGCGGCATGGGCAGCTGAGATCGAGAAGCGAGCCCGCCGAGTGCTTGCCGGGGAGTCACCAGGCATTCCCTGGGAAGACGTCAGGCGGCGTGCCGAAGCGGAACTGCGTAAACGGTGACTCCATCCGTTCGGTTCGAGGACGAGGCCGATGCCGAGTACCGAGACGCCGGACGTTGGTATGAGGAGCGTCGAGCGGGGCTGGGTGTTGAGTTCTTCGACGCGGTGGACACCGCCCTCGACCAGATCGTCCGCCTGCCGCACGCCGGCGCGAGGGTGCCGCGCGTGCCCGTTGACCTGCCCGTGCGACGAGCGCCGGTCCAGCGCTTTCCGTACCACGTGATCTACCTCGAAACGAAAGCGACAATCCGAATTCTCGCTGTCGCACACGACCGACGCAGGCCGGGCTACTGGAAGAGCCGACTGTAGGGGCACCAGCCGGCCCTTTGTTGCCGTCAGCCCACGGACTGGCGCCCACCCGCGGCCGTTCAGCGACAGGTCCGACGGGTGCGGCCCGCCCAGTGAATCTCACGCAGGAACGCATGGAAGTTTTTTCAGAGCAACTCGTTGCCATATTCGGCCCTCTCTCTGGTGCTTGGTTCGGTCTCGCCTAATGGTTGAATAGGAACTCATCCAAGTTGACGTAGTAGTCGGCAGCCAAGTGGAGTGCTGGGCTCAGTCCGTCCGACGTGAACCAAACGTACACTCGAGCACCTTCCCCTTGGACGGCTCTCACGAGAGGGACGTAATCCTCGTCGCCGGCAACCAATACGGCTACGTCATAGTGTTTGCGGGTAGCGTGGAGGAGCATATCTGTGGCAAGAGTTATGTCGACCCGCTTTGACCCTTTCCCCTTTTCCTTCTTGAATACGCGCGTGGTGTCTCCATTCCCAAGTTCTTAAGCTGCTTTTCGACGTCAGCCACCGCGGGGTGATCACCTTGGACTGCCGTGTAGTAATACTTTCTCATCACAGCAGGCGTACTACCTGTCTTTTGTTGCTCGTCGAGCGCCGTCGACCAAACGAAAGTGTTGGGAACATAGGAGATCTCAGGGCGCGGGGCTTCGTTCCGTTGCTTCAAGACGCTCCCGTAGCGAATGGCAAGGTTTTCCCCGTCGACAAATACCATCGCTCGGGCTAGATCACAGGTATATGGAATGAGTACAGTCATCAGGACTCTGGCATTCTAAGGTCCGTCGGGCTATCGCTTCGAAATGAGCCGCGCGCCGCCATAACATAATCACACATGTCGTTTGGCGCGACGGCTCCATTTCGTAGTTGGGCGTCGGCGTTGCACAGTAAGAGCCCGTTGAATGAACTCCAAATCGGCCGTGTTGAAAAGCAAAAATCTGTCGTTTCGGTACGAGAACCTACCCGCACAAATGGGCCGCCGAAAAGTCCTCCAGAGGTTTCCCACGACTGTCTCTACGTCATGAGAACCCTCGGCAAGATACTTGTGCCATACAAACAGCCTGGGTTCAGATTTAAACCGGGGTGTAATCGATTCCTCGCTTGGGTCAGCCATGTCATTGTCCGCGAGCGCCGCGACTGGCCTTTGCAACCGTGCACATTTCAAAACGCGTACACGAAAGCCGACCGGCTGATCTCTCATTGATTCCAAGAGCGAGCGGAATTCAGTAAGGCTGGCTTCCTCTGTGGCCAACGCACCAACAGGCTTGCGCATTGCCCCGATCAGGAATGATGGCGTGAGGCCGAAGTGACCCTCGTCCCTGTATTGCCTAAGCAGTCGAGCCCACTCTGGCAGCATACGATTTGTTCCCATTGAACTGATGACGCCTAACTATTACTAAACTATTGCTAGGGCTCTCTAGAGATGGCCCTCGGCGCGTGAGCCGGTGGTGATGGTTGAAGTGAGACCCACAACTCCCTCAACGACGACAGGGCCAGTGCCAGAAACGCAATCGCGCACGCCCGATATGTGAGTTGCGCCCATCGAACGCCGGCACGACCCAGGACGCGGCCTACGAAGGCGGCAAAAAGAAACGCCCACACGATCGATGACAGCATGAACCCCACAAAGAACGCGGTGTAGTCGAAGACCGTTGGCTCGTGCACTCCGACAGCCCCGAGAGCGCTGCCCATCGCAGCCCAATACGCCACGTTTTGCGGATTCGTCAGTGAAAGGAGGACGCCAGACCGCAGCGCGCTTCGGCTGTGGCCTCCGTCGCCCGTCACGCGGACAGTAAACTCGCGCGTGCTGGCTCGCCACGCCTCCCACGCAAGCCATAAGAGATAAGCCACGCCGGCGATACCGATTGGAACTCGGAGCGATTCCAATTGGACGAGCAGCCCCACGCCAGCCAAGCCCAGTACTGCCCACACCCCATCGCCCGTGAGAGAGCCGACCTGCACGGCCAGCGCAGATCGAAATCCAGAACCGACGCCTCGACGGACCGTCTCGGCAAACACCGGACCAGGCGCGGCGTTGAAAACCAACCCAAGTCCGAATGCGGTTGCAATGAGTGTCAGCATGTCACCACCGCTAAGTTCCTATACTGCATCGGGAATCGGACACCCGGTTAGCGACCGGCTGATGCGGCGAGTTCGTCGATGTAGACCAGGAAATCCGTCGCCACCGGCTGAGCGCTGAGCTGCCGGAGCATTGTCGTGATTTGCCCGCGATGGTACGTGGAGTGATTGACCACGTGCTGCAGCATCTGCGCAAGCTGATACGTCCAGGTCACGCCGGCCGGATTTTCATAACTGAGCCTCCGCTCGAGCGCCGCCTCACTCAACGATTCCACAAAGGCACGCTGCGCCGTCGCGAGTTCTCCGCATCGCTGGCGTAGAGCGGGAAGATCGAGACAAGTCTTGGGGTCCGGCCCGGGTCCGAACGTCGCCTGCTGCCAGCGCCCGAGCCAGCGCCACTCGCCCCAAACGATATGCACGAGGGTGCCCCACAGCGAGGAAAAGCTGCCGCCGAGATCCCGCCGCAACTGACTCTCCGCAAGGGAGGCCGCAGCCGCCAGCGCTCGCTCGTTTGCCCAGTAGTTGTAAGCATAGAGCAGCTGCATATCGTGTTTGTTCATAAACCTCCACCGCGGGACACGGTCCGGCTAAAGCCGGACACTACGTACGGATCTGGTCAAAGCCGAGCAACTGCCTCACCAGATCGTTCGCGCGGGGTACTGCGTGATCAGCGGATCGGGCGTCAGGATGCTGAGCCCGTGCACGATGGCCTGGCTGACGAGGATTCGATCGAAGGGATCGCGGTGAAGCGAGGGCAGCTTGGAAAGATGCAGTGACGCCTCCTCGTCGATCGCCAGCGATGCGATACCCCTGCCGTCGCGCTCGGAGGGAACGAAGTGCTC
>Ga0105164_10001959_pt1 | contig 12897 bp, 15 predicted proteins | sample VDWuncwatermetaG_FD_89674 | JGI IMG/M metagenome (GOLD analysis project Ga0105164, IMG submission 89674) | Wastewater microbial communities from Netherlands to study Microbial Dark Matter (Phase II) - VDW unchlorinated drinking water | ecosystem: Environmental > Aquatic > Freshwater > Drinking...
GGGGCTAAAGAACTTAAGCGAAATGCATTAATTGTTATAGCCAATCAAAATTTAATTGAATTGCAAGCGGAGGTTGAGAGCCAAAAAACCAACGAGCTATGCGAACTTGCCATTTGGACTTTAAATCAATTCGCTAATAATTCTATATAGTTAACTATATAGTTAACCAACATATAGTTAACTATATAGATCCTATTTTGTTGCAAAATAGATAATTGTATTTTTTTTACATTAACCCGCCTATTTTTTTAAAATTTGACGCCAGCAATATATCGTGTTTTTTAAACCGGATATGAAACTAATTCTTTTACTTGTTATATTTCAAGTTAGTTTAAATTCCCTTGCCTCTACCTATCAGGGAGTTATCATCAAAAAAGCTTTGCAGCCGATCTTTAAAGCGGATGCCGATGGCAAGACTTATTTATTAACAGCTGGCTCCATAAGTGTCTCAATATATCTTAGCAAGCTCAGCGTGGGTGATTACCTATCACTTGAAGCAAATAATAACTCAATACCTAATAAACTCACGGTCTCTTCCGTGAATTATATGGGTTTAAAAGTTTTGCTTGGTACATGGACTGATGATGTCTCCCGCTGTTATCATTTTAAAAGTTTTACCGAATTTTCTATATCCACGCAAATAAGTCAAAATAAGTGCGTGCCCTCGTTTTCTCCCATTTATACCTATATAGTTAACCCTTCCTCAACTAACTGGTCGATCTTAATCTCCGGTGCGCGTAACAGTTATGTTGGAGACTTGAAATTTAAAACTCCGTCTGAAGTTCAAATAGAGTTGTTCGACTCTGAAACCGGTGATACTCTTAAAACTTTACACTTAAGAAAGTAATCACAGAAGGTAATTGTGTGAACACATTCAAGCCTTGTCCTGAAAATTTATTTTTTTCAAAAAATAATCCGGCGGATATCCGCTTAGGTGAGCTCTTTAAAAGCATTTCAATTAATGAGCTTAATCAAATACATAAGCTTAATCAAAAGACCACGGACCACGAAAGCTTTTGCATCTTAGGCTACCCTGACGACGAAGGCATTGCACTTAACGGTGGACGCATCGGCGCTGCTGCCGCGCCCAATACAATACGCCAGTATCTTTACAAAATGACCCCTGCTTTATCTCAGAATCAGTTTTTTGATATAGGAAATCTTAACCTCGAAGCCACCGATTTAACATTACGCCATCAAAGGGCGGAAGAGAGCCTCTATCAATTACAAAAAAATAAAATCAAAACTATTAGTCTGGGCGGTGGGCATGATTATGGCTACCCTGATGCCAGCGCTTTTATCAAGGCCCATCAAAACTCTAAAACAAAGCCGCTGGTTCTAAATTTTGATGCCCATTTAGATGTGCGTCCCACCACCTCGGGTTACAACAGCGGCACAGCTTTTTACCGACTGCTCAACGAGTACGAAAATCAATTTGATTTTGCTGAAATTGGTATTCAGCCACAGTGCAACTCAGTCAACCACCGAGAATGGGCCTTAAGTAAAAAGGCTCATATCTTTAATTTAAAAGATATCCAATCTGGGGAAGGACTCCTGAGTCTTTTTGACCACATGCTGTTTTCTACACTTAAAAAATCAACGCCAGTTTTTATAAGTTTCGATATTGATGGCTTGACATCGACCGAGGCTCCGGGCTGTAGCCAATCTTGGGTGACCGGTTTAAAAACCGAGAATTTTTTAAATTTTATGACCACGCTTTCAAAACGCTGTGACATCAAAGGTTTGGGTATTTATGAAGTGTCGCCACCGCTTGATTTGAATAATCAAACTTCAAAAACGGCGGCGTTAATTGCATATTATTATTTATTTTTAGGATTTTTATGAAAGGTTTTGGCAGCGACAATCATGCCGGCATTCACCCCGCATTACTGAACGCACTTATTGAATGCAATACCGGTCACGCCCCCAGTTACGGGACTGATGATTACAGCCAGCAAGCTTTTCAATTATTTAAACAACATTTTGGCCCACAAACTGAGGTTTATTTTGTATTTAATGGCACAGCCGCTAATGTTCTGGCTTTGCGTTTTTTAACTGAAAGGTATCACTCCGTTATTTGTTCAGACATCAGCCATTTATTTTTAGATGAATGCGGAGCCCCTGAATTTTTTGCGGCAAAGTTAATACCGGTCAAAACCCACATGGGCAAAATTTCACTGAGAGAACTTAATGATGCCTTAGTGCGCCTAGGCGACCAACATTACAGCCAAACTCAAGTCGTTAGTCTTACACAACCCACAGAACTTGGTACCTGTTATTCACTCACAGAAATTAAAGAAATCACCAAATGGGCCCACCAAAACCGACTGCAGGTACATATTGATGGCGCCCGTTTAACCAACGCCTTGATTGAGCTTAAGTGCACGTACAAAGAAATGACCACAGATTCAGGCGTTGATATTGTTTCATTCGGTGGCACAAAAAATGGCCTCATGATGGGCGAAGCCATTTTGGTTTTAAATCCTGAATTAGCTAAATCCGCAAAACTAAAATACATCCGCAAACAAGCGGCCCAACTTTCATCAAAAACCCGCTTTATCGCCGCGCAATTTTCAAAGTACCTACAAGATAATTTGTATTTAGAAATTGCAGAGCACTCTTGTAAAATGGCACAAAGATTGTTTGATGGACTTAGTAAAATCCCGAATTTAAAAATTACCGCCCCCCGCCAAAGCAATGCCGTTTTTGTAATTTTACCGAAAGAGTGGATTAAACCCCTTAAAGAAAAATATTTTTTTTATGTATGGAATGAAAAAACTTTTGAATGCCGAATCATGACCAGTTGGGATACGACAACTGAAGAAGTTGATGATTTTATTTTAAAAATCGAAGCTACACGTCACCAACAAACCGGCGTATCCATTCACAAAAAATCTGATTATCTTTAGGCCTATTAAAGCTGTTCATGGCGATTTGATAAGTTTCTGGTTCTACTTTTTCTTTACGCGAAATCAACCGCGCTTTTGCAAATTGCACATCGAATTCCGGATGCCCCTGTAAGGTTAAAATATGCTGACCAATCTGAAACATCTGGTTGGGGCAAAAAGAATCTTGAGCCAGCAGTACCGCCTGAGGCGGCAATTTAACCACTTGATCCTGATGGCTAAAAAGTAGGGATAATTTTTTCTGAGCTGGCTGCATCCAATTCTGATTTTGAATAATTTCAAAATCTTTAATGCCCACGCCCCAGCCCTTTGAGCTTTTTTCAACACTTCCACCAAGAGCTTGCGCAATAATTTGATGACCAAAACAAATACCGATGAGTTTTATTTTCTGTTGCTCAGTTTCATTTATAAAACGTTTCAATTTTAAAATCCAAGAGTCGCTCTCATACGCGCTTTTAGCGCTGCCGGTGATGAACCACGCCTGACATTCATTGACCGACTTTGGCCATTCACCAAGCGCAACTTTATAATTATACACTTTTTCTCGCGGAAAAATTTTTTGCACAAAATCAATTATTAGACTATCATAACTTTCCTGGTAATTACCCGGTGTCGCATCAAAGTGATAGGCATTAAGAATTCCGATCATAACATCACCCGCTTACATAGACCGAGCAAAAACATTCTTAAAATCATTTTCAGTAACGGGAATTAAATTATTGCTATGGCAAGGGTCTAAGAAAGCCTTGTAACTTAATTTTTCTATTTGTTCTTTTTTAACCCCGTAGTTGGCTAAACCTAATTTTAGCCCTAGCCCAGTGAAAAAAGAAATACAAGATTCAGACAGGCTGCTTTTTGCCAATCCCCGCGTCTTGAAAATTTCCTGAATTTTCGTTAATCGCCCGCGCTGCTCCTGCGAAAGGTCGGCGCGCTCTAAAAACTCAAGACAAGCCGGAAGCGCCAAGGCGTTTGCTAAACCATGGTGCAAACCGCACTCAGATGATAACGGATGCGCCATCGAGTGTATCATGCCGAGCCCTTTTTGAAAAGCGGTGGCGCCCATAGAGGCGGCCATCAACATTTTTCCGCGGGCTTCTAAGTTAGCACCGTCGTGATAGACTAGTGGAAGATTATCTAAAATCAGTTCAATACCCTGTAGTGCGATGCCATCAGCCATGGGGTGAAATCCTGGCGCTAAATAAGCCTCTAAGTTATGCGTAAAGGCATCAAGCCCAGTCGCCACAGTTACTGATTGGGGCAAATCTTTTGTTAGTTCAGGTTCGAGCACGGCAATTTTTGGCATCATAGTCGGGTGAAATAATATTGTTTTGTCATTAGTCGCTTTAATGATGATCACCGCAGATCTTCCCACCTCACTACCGGTACCGGCGGTTGTGGCTACTGCAAAAAGCGGAGGTAAATCTTTTTTTATAAGTCGATCTCCACCTTTAGTGTCGTCATATTGTGCTAATGGCTCAGGGTGATCCACCAGAATCATCATCGCTTTTGCGGCATCCATGGGGCTACCTCCCCCAAGGGCAATAAAGGCCTCGCACTTTTCGCTTTTGTAAACCCGGGCGCCATTGATTGCATCTTCTTCAATTGGGTTCGGGTGCACCTCGCAAAATGTTGCAGCCAGCACCCCTGACTCTTTACAAATATTCACAACTTTTTCAACCATTCCCAGCTTTTTCAGCGTGGGGTCAGAAACAATGAGAACTTTTTTAAAGCCCATCTGCGCTATGCTTTTTGTCAATTCTTGCAAACTTCCGGGGCCGTAATAAATAGTGGTGGGGTAATTAAATTTTTTCATTGTTTCCTCTTGTTATGCCATTGTTAATAAGTTAACTAATAAGTTAGCTATAAGTTTAGTTAAATAATCTCAAAGTAACGCTGTAACTGCCAATCCGTAATGGCTTTTTGATGTTCACGCACTTCCCAGCGCCGGGTAATTAGAAAATGCTCCACAAAATCTGCACCAAAAAGTTTGCCCGCAACTTTAGATTTTTCTAAGTTGATAATGCTATCTGAAAGATTTGCGGGAAACTGAAACTCTTCAGAAAGTTGATCCTGAACCGCATAGGCATTACCAGTAACTGGCGAACCCAATTTCAGCTTTTCCTCAATACCCAATAGCCCCGCGCCGATCATGGCCGCCGCGGCTAAATACGGGTTGGCATCGGCGGCGGTAACCCGGCACTCCACACGCTGCGATTTACTCGAGCCACTAATCGCACGCAAGGCGGTGGTTCTGTTTTCGACTCCCCATGCCGCTGCCGTTGGTGCCCAAAAACCCTTAACTAAGCGCGTGTAAGAATTAATTGTGGGTGAGCACATCACTAGAAAACTTTTCAGATATTTAATTTGTCCTGCAATGTAACTTTGCATCAACGGGCTCATATTATATTTTTCATTTTCTGTAAAAAAAACATTCCTTTTGCTCTTTAGATCAAATAACGACTGATGCATATGCCCGCCCGAACCGGGTAACGAAGTGTTCCAGCGCGCCATAAATGTGGCCATAATATTTCTTTTTTGAAAAAAAACTTTTGAAAAAGTTTTAAAAATATTTGCCTTATCACAGGCGGAAAGTGCTGTTTCGTATTTAATCGCGGCCTCTAAAACACCAGGACCAGTTTCACAGTGCAGGGCCTCTATTTCTATATTCATGGCTAAAAAATAATCCATCAGACTCTGAAATAATTCCGATTGAGTGGAGTTTCTGATCAGCGAGTAACCAAACATTCCTGGCGTTAAGGGCTTAAGATTTTGATAATTTTTAGCGCGCACACTCTGGGGAGTTTCATCAAACAGAAAAAATTCATATTCAAAAGCCAAATTTACGCCAAACCCAAGGTCTTCGGCCCTTTTTAAAATCCGTTTTAAAACATTACGCGGACAAACTGGATGCCGGCTATCTCCATTTTTATCTACAAAGTCGGCTAAAAAAAATGGAACATTTTCTATTCTACGCTCACTGCTCAGGTCAATTTTAAATAGCGCGTCTGGATAAGCGGTATGCCAACCCGTGAATTTGGCGTTATCATAAAGCACATCCGCCACATCCCAACCAAAGACACAATCACAAAAGCCCCCGGCTCCCTGTAGTAGACTTTCAAATTTATCTAAAGATAAATATTTTCCGCGCATGACGCCGTCAATATCAGTAATCGCAATTTTGATTTTATTTATGCCCAATTTTTTATAAGTAGTAATTTTCTTTTTAAGCTCTAAAGATAGTGCCATAATTATTAAACTTTCTTAAAATGTAAAGATTTAGCTCGCGTAACTGATAAAAATCCTAAGTGGGAAAGCGCCGAGCCGCAGCCTGAATCTTTAACGCCTGTCCAGGCTAATGCCGGATCTAAATAATCACAGCGATTCATAAATACAGTTCCGGTCTCAACTTCCGCAGCAAATTTTTTTGCTTTTTCCAGATCTTTTGTAAAAATTGCGCAGGTTAGTCCGTAACGACTGTCATTCACCAGTCCGATAGCCTGCTCGAGCGAATCTACTTCCAAAACCGGTAATATCGGGGCAAAATTTTCTTCCTGCATCAGTTCCATATTTTGTTTTACATCCACAACCAGCGTAGGTTCGTAAAAATAACCTTTAGAAAACTGTTTGATTTTTCCCCCTATTAAAACCTTAGCCCCCAACTTAACTGCTGCCTGCACCTGACTATCCGCATAGCGGGCCGCTTTTTCAGTAACCATAGGGCCTAAGTTCGTATTTTCGGAAAGGGGATCACCCAGCCTGTATTCAGCAATAATTTGTTGACTGCGACTAACAAATTGGTCGTAGATTTTTTTATGTACATAAACCCTTTCAATGCCGCAACACGATTGACCCGAATTAAACATAGCCCCGTCCACCACGGTGGCCGCCGCGGCTTCAATATCGGCATCTTCAGCCACATAGGCCGCATCTTTTCCGCCAAGCTCTAGTTGTGGCTGCATAAACTTTTTAGCAGTATGTTGCAGAATCTGCTGCCCCCCGCTAACAGAGCCCGTAAAAACCACATGCTGAATATCAAGCTCCTCAATAAGCTTACCCGTAGTGGCGTGATCTATAATCACATGCTGAAGCAGGTCTGTAAAATCACCTATTTGTTGAAACGCTTTTTCAAAGTGCTTGCCAATTGCCGGCGTCTGGCTTGAGTGCTTGAGTAAAACCGTATTTCCGGCAAGCAACGCCGGCACAACTGAATTAACCGTCACCAACAAAGGAAAATTCCAAGCAGAAATAACAAAAATGACACCAAGTGGTTCGCGCTCGATGCTGCGTTCAAAACCAGACTTTTCAGGAAGTAGATGTGGCGACAAACTTTCCACTGCAATATCGCAAAGATAATTGGCCCTCTCGAGCAGTCCATTGATTTCACCAGGGGATTGTGAAATTGGCCGCCCCATTTGTTGACTAATATCTGTGGCAATCTGTTGTTTGTGTTGCGTGAAATAATCCAGCGCTTTTCGCACCCCCTCAACACGCGTTTTCAAAGATGTTTTTTTCCACTTGCGCTGCGCGTGTTGCAAACGACTTATTTTTTCTTGAATCGAGCTAAAACTATCCATCGGGTATTCGCCGATAATTTCCAGATTGTACGGGCTTTTGACTTTAAGAGTTTGTTGCATAATTACCTCAATATTGATTTTGATAATAAACTGCGCAATATTCACTTGAAATTTTAAATTTAAATTTACAACCCCTACTTTAGTATGAGTTATTGATTACCTTTAGTATGAGTTATTAATTACAAGCTCAGGGCGTATGCAGACTCACACAAAACAGCCTCAATTTTAGCCTTTTTATCCAACTCGCCGAACGAATGTGGATTTGATGGTATGACAAATCTAACAACTGAGTTTCTCCTTGGAATTTCAGACAGAACTCTACAGCGCCGAATTGAAGATGGTATTATTCGTCCAAAGAAGATTGGTAGAGAATACCAAATAACACCATCTGATTTAGAAAAACTCAAAACCGAAACGCAATAGTAGGCCGGTTTATTTTTCAATCGGGCTCCATAGCCCTGAAGTTGAAATTCGTATCTTAACAGGTAGGTGATCTGATGGTTGGCGGTTTCTTTCAGCAAAAGTACGGGCAAACGGCATAATTGTTCCGTCCGCATTTTTATATCTATAGATGCGAGCCTCAATAATCTTATCAGCAAGTTCGGGTGAAACTTTGATGTCATCCATTTGATGTTGCTGAACAGGGCCATCGCGCGGGTGATACGTGTGAGTAATTCTTTCACTTAAGGGTGTCGAATTATCCGTTAGATTGAACCCACTTTTTAACAAAGAAAGCAAGGGTTGAATTTCTGCGGCAGTGTTAACCTCTGTATTAAAGTCTCCGCCAAGTATTATAGGCACCTTGGCATATTGGACTGCATAGTTTTGCACTATTTTAGCAATTCCCTCGTACTGCGCTTTTCTCCATAAAAACGATTCAGGGTCTCCAGGGCGATCACGCTTTGATTTCGCATGATTTCCTAAAATAATTAAAAATGGATTTTCATTGGCCGATTTACGCAATAATAAAGCTGGCACATCGCGCGAGAATAATTTTACTGTTTGCTTATCAACGGGATCAAACCACTTTATGTCTCGGTGTGTTTGGTGCTCTACTAAAAAGGGAAGGTCTGATTTTACTAAAAAACCAATATCGATGCCTCGGCCATCATTTCCCTCAATTAAAAAAGACTTGTATAAACCTTGCAGAGAATTTTTTGCCAAATATTCTAAAGCGGTTTGGCTTTCAACTTCAGTTATAATCAGAACATCAGGAAGCTCTTCTTTTATAATAGCTCTGACTTTTTCAATATCATGTTCTGGCTTGGGCTGTGGTGGCTTTTTTATAATTGACTTTTGCACACCAATAGATGTCCATTCTGTTTTACCGGTGCTAACAAACAAATTTTCAACGTTAAAGGCCATAAATTTGAGTTCTTTAATCTCAGAATAACTTCTTGTTTGTTCACTGTTACTTTCTTGTAAAAGGGCATGGCAACTAAGGATATTGGCTTTTGCGGGAGCATTAACAAAAATTGTTAGACACAATGTTAATGTAAATACAGGTATGACCCACAGTAGCCGCTTTATTTGCTTATAAAATAATTTTGCAGTCATAGCCGTATGTATTGCAATAAATAGGACAATAAGGGTTGATAAAATTAGTGTTTAAGGCGAAGCGAAAGTGCGCAGATGACCGCTTTCTTATGGCCCTTCGCCATGTGGCCAAGGCTCACGGCATGACTAACGTTTCAGAAAAGTCTGGGATGGCAAGGCAAGCGATGTACCGCGCGCTTTCTGAAACTGGCAACCCTGAGTTTTCGACACTCAAAGCACTGCTGGATGCCATGGGACTCAAACTGGCTGTTGAGCAGAAGCCTAGGGCATCGTGATCCCCCTGTTTCCGTGTCCACAAAATCGAGGCCAGACCAGTCCTGAGAAAGACCACAAAGTACCACAACGACATTTATGCATTAGACTTCTCGCCAAAATAAAATCCTAAAATTGTGGAAACAGACGTTAAAACTGGCGTGAATAGTAATAGAGAAATTTCCTTTGCCCCTTCACAAGCTTGTGCTGTAGGTCTCCAAATCACTATTATTGCAACAAACAAAGCGCAACCAGACAATATACCCAACAGCCAGTAAGATACTACTTTTCTTACGTTGTTTTTGTGTTCTTCAGGGTTATACGTAGGTGGTTTACTTCTGTCTTTTTCCGGCTGCTCTGAACTTAAATCTAAAGTTTTTTCTACCGCAGCAGCCACACCTACGCTTTGCTCATTATTATCGCCAATCATCTAAAAACTATCTCTCTTCGTGTGCCGTCTTTATCAACAATCATTATTTTTTGTTCATTTTTTAAAGCATCAGATATAAATTTTTCGAGTGCAATAGCCTTATTGATAATAGTGGTTTTGTTAACCTTTTGCTCATTAGAAAGTTGATTAACTATTTCACTATTTTCTTCAGTTAGATTTACGGTTACTTTCACCAATTCATTTTTATTCATAACACTTCCTCCTGTAGTATGGTGTCTATACTTATAACAACCATACATAAGCCATATTATCATCGGATGATTGATTCTCCAACTCAAATTTAAAACAACATTTTTATTAAATAATTACAATAGGATACAGTTATTACTTAGGTCTATATCGTGTTGTCTCATAAAAAGACAACATTTGTTTGTTTGAATTAATAGCCCCAGAGATTTAAATATATTTCTTGCTATATATTGCAAGATTTGATATGCTATTCTAGTGAGTCGGCGCATATATGACCTCCAGATTAACATCAACGGCAAGACCTACACGCAGGTTGTTATCGACCCACATTATGAAGAAAAGCACTCCGGCTCGATCAGTGATGAAATCATCCTGTCTCTGGTTCAGCTACTTGATGGGAGCACGTATAAGCCCACAGATACGGATGCCGAGGGCTTTCAATATTTCGTTAATGATAAGCTAGAGCTTCACGGGAAGTTCTATAAGTTAATCTGGCTCGTGCATGACCAGCAGTTTTTTGTAGGCGTTGTAAACGCTTACAGGAGGTAACATGAAACAATCAAACAAACCCGTTGATATTAAGTTTCCGAGCAAGGCACGTCTTAAACAGATGGACGAAAAATTAAAAAATGTTGAAGGCACACTCATGGTCGGGCCAAGCTCGACTCCGGCTGAGAAATTTCGCTGGGAGCTGTGCCAGAATCTTTTAAAATTTATGGTTGAAAAAGATATGAGTCAGGTTGAGTTCGCGGAACTTTTAGAAATTGACCAAGCCCGCGTTAGCGAAATCGTGCATCACCGCATTGATAAAGTTTCAACCGATAAGTTGATCGCTTATAATGAGAAAATTAATCCTCTGGTTGTGTTTAAGATTGCCCGATGAAAAAGAAAAGCAAGTCATTAAATCAGTTGAGGGCTAAATATCAAAAGGATAATGATTTTAAAGCCGCTTACGAGGAAAGGAGCTTTTATCTTAATATCGCCCACCTTATTAAAAACATGCGCGAGCGCACTGCCAATAGACAAAATATAAGTTCCAAAAAAATTGGTATTACAGATATTGAGAAAAAATACGGCTCCCTAACTTTTGGCGATCTATTAAAGCCCATCGTTTGGGTGAGGAAATTTCACAGGCGAGCTTTGCAAAACAAATGGTCATGTCAAAACAAACACTTAACGATTTGGAAAACGGACGAAGCCGTCCATCACTTCGCCGTTCAGTCAGTATTGCTAAAAAAATTGGACTTCTGCCCGACCTTGTTGTGCAAATAGTATTACAAGATCAGATCAGAAAAGAAAATTTGAAACTAGTAGTGAGCGTTACGCGCACTTAATAAGATCATAGCTTAGACACCATTTGATCTTTACAAGCGAGAACATATTCATCTTTTCATCGCACTATATTTCTCCTGCTTTTTTAATTTTCATTAACGGAATAACTTCGCCAACCTTCGGCAGCGGATCGTGAAAATTAAGTTGATCGGTCATGCCTTTGATGCTGATACCAGCTTTTCGCATATAAATCATCATTGTTTTTAAATCCTTCCAGCCGCCCATTGACATAACTTGCGCCGGAGGGATGCCCCTGCCTAAGCAAGCGGTCGCCCATGACGCTCGCAGATCGTGGAAGCGCACACGAGGTAGCCCGATGCCGATCAGAAAATATGCTAAAACTGCCGCTTGCTGCCCCTGATCCCACGCCTCAATTCTCGGCAGCACAAAAACAGACTCATCAAAGTTAGAGCTTAATTTTAATTCTTTCAAGATTGTCACAAGCGGCGGCGCAATTTCAACAACTCGATCCTCGCCTGATTTTGTTAGCTCTTTAAATCCGGCCTTGTGATTCCACGCCCGTCTAACAAAAATTCTTCTATTTTCCAGATCAACGGAGTCCCAGGTTAATGCGTATAATTCTCCACTGCGAAGCCCTGTATAAATCGCTGCTGACCAGATCGGATACCATTCGTGATTGGCTTGTAAAGCCTTCTCAAGAAAAATTTTGATCTGTTGCTCATTTAAACATCCTTTAATTTTATCCACCTGCCGAAATTGCATTTTTGGCACAGGAACTCTGCTTAAAGCACCTCTCTCAAAAGCATAATTAAAAATACCTCGAAGATATTTTAATAAATTTTTTTGTGTTGCTTGCGAAGCATTTTGTAATTTTACGCGAATAAGTTGTTTAATTTCATCAGTAGTAATTGAGTCCACACGGCGCTCCTTCCAAAGCTCTAGCGTATGCTTTTTAAGGCATAGCCGTACCGAGCCGAAGTCCCATTTGCTGCGCCATAATTTGATGTCCGTTACCATCTATATAAACTTTTAATTGAAGAGAACAGTTGTTGAGCATTGAGAAAACAATTTGAGTATCTATGTCATGCTGTTTTTTTTTATGAAAATACTTATATGATGTTTTTAAACCAATCTTGGCTAGCGTATTTTCTATAGCCTTAGATTCTTCCATTGTAATCGTAGGATGAAATGTTAATTGTAATCCAACCCGATCAAGCACTGGCATCTGTAAAGAATGATCCAGAATCTTATACTTTGAATCAACAAGTTCTTCTATCGTATTAAAATCGACAAGTTTTCGTGGTCCACTGGAATTATTAGTCGTCGGCATATTTTTTTTCCTCGCACACATAAATGCCATGTACGAGCGGATGTGTCTGTAGCCTTAGTGTGGATTTTTTACGGATTAAAAAATTACATTTTGGAGTTATTAAAAGTTTTATCAGCAAGCTATCTAACTGATATTCCAAGGGAAATAAATTTCGTATTATTGATGAGAAATTATTCTTTGCTTTTTATTCTTTGCAATAATGCTTCGTTTATAGTTTTTTCGCTGCCTATCCGGTTGTAACTTAATTGTCGGTTTGACCCGATTTTTCAGACAGACCATCGTATATTTCTCTGTAAGTTAGTCCGGAACGTCGGGTTCCAAGTCCCAGCAAAGTTCGAAATGAAA
>Ga0105164_10001961_pt1 | contig 12897 bp, 14 predicted proteins | sample VDWuncwatermetaG_FD_89674 | JGI IMG/M metagenome (GOLD analysis project Ga0105164, IMG submission 89674) | Wastewater microbial communities from Netherlands to study Microbial Dark Matter (Phase II) - VDW unchlorinated drinking water | ecosystem: Environmental > Aquatic > Freshwater > Drinking...
CCGCAAGACGGTCAGGCAGGCTTTCTTGAAGAAGTGCGAGTTTAAGAAGGAGCCTTTCAAGACGGTGGACGATTTCTTCGGCAAGGAGCTCCTTGCCCGCAACGCCGCGGCGTGGGAAGCCTCGATCGGCCGGCAGGTCAAGGACGTGCCGACGTTCGAGCAGGTCGTCGCGGAACTCCGAACCGGCCTGGAAAGAATCATCGTTTAAGCGCGGTAAGTAGACCTTTCGAAGAGTTCCGCCGCGCAGGGATCAGACTTCGCGGACGGCGCGCTGGTAGCGTGCCAGCGCCTCGGGGTCGTCGATAGATCCATGATGGTGCACCTGCCGCCAGCCGAGCCGCCCGCCGAAGTACTGGAACACGCGGCTCGTTCGGATCGCCAGGGGGATCGTGCGCCCATCACGCGTGAACTCTCCGCGCTCACGACCGGCAAAAACGACGGTGTCTTGCCCCGCGTACTCGACGATGTCGTAGAACTCCACCCAGACCCGCGCGGGGCCGCCGAATATCCGCCGGTACAAAGCCTGGATATCGTCGAGCCCTCGCATGATCCCGCCCAGCGGATTGTTCAACGAGATGAGCGGACCCTGCGCCCATACGACCTCGAATGCATCCAGCGAACGATGGTTGAAGGCGAAGTAGAAGCACTCGAGCGCGGCACGCGCCCCATCAAGCGTCGGCTCACGAGCCTCGCTCCTGCGGTCGATTGCGTCTCGTCCGTATGTACGCGACAGAATCTGCGATTCGGGCATGTTCACGCCGATTATATCGCATCCACACGGCGGCGCGTTGAATCCTTTTGGGAGCCGGGGCATCTCAATAGATGAAGCGGAGGAGGCGAGAAGACATGAACAAGATGATTTTTGGAGCCGTCGCGGGCGCGCTCGCTGGGTACGCGTGGTACCGCTTGGTCGGCTGCGTCAGGGGAACCTGCCCCCTGACCTCAAATCCCTATATCAGCACGCTGTACGGCGAGGTGATGGGGTTGATGCTGACGGGCGCGCCTCTGGCCGGAGGCAAGCCGGAGGCGTTCCAGCGTCTGGCCGTGGCGCAGGCAGCCCGGTTGGCGAAACAGCCGGGAACCGTCGTCCTCGACGTACGCACGCCCCAGGAGTACGCGCAGGGCCGCCTCGCGGGCGCCGTTCTTCTGCCCGTGAGCGAGCTTTCCCAACACCTGGACGACCTGCCCAAAGGCAAGAATACCCCCGTGCTGGTCTACTGCGCCACGGGGCGTCGCTCGCTGGACGCCGGCCGATTTTTGACGGAGCAGGGTTACACCGCGGTCCATGAACTTCAAGGAGGCATCACGGCCTGGCAGGCGGAAGGCCGGCCGATCGTCCGATGGGGTCTTGACAGTTGACTAAACAGTCAAGTACAATACTTAATATGGGTCGAACGAGCGGGGCACGGAGCCGGCTTCTGGAGACGGCGGCGGCGTTGATCTCGCGCAGCAACTACGGGGCCGTCAGCGTCGACGACATCTGCGAGCGCGCCTCCGTGGGCAAGGGCAGCTTCTATCATTTTTTTCCGTCCAAGTCGGACTTGGCCGTGGCGGCGCTCGAAGATCACTGGGAGAAGACCCGCGCCGACAAGGATCGCGTCTTCTCCCCGCAGGTGCCGCCTCTCGATCGCATCGCCGGCTGGTGCGGGCTGATGCGCCGCAACCAGGCCCGCCGCAAAGCCCTCGCGGGAATGGCCCTCGGCTGCCCCTACACGTCCCTCGGCTCGGAATTGAGCACCACCGATGAGAAGATCCGCCGCAAGTGCCGGGAGATCGCCGAGCGCACCTGCCGCTACGTCGAGTCCGCCGTCCGGGACGCCCAGCTCGCGGGGCTCGTGCCGGACGGGGACGCCGCGCGCAAGGCGCGCGAGCTTTACCTCTTCGCCGTCGGGGCGCTTCAGCAGGCCAAGATCGACGACGATCTGGGCCTGCTGGAACGGTTGGAGCCGGCGATGTTCCGGCTCCTCCTCGCCCGGGAGCCGGCCAAAAGATGATTTTTTTTATCAAAATAGTTGACCGAGCAGTAAACTTATAAAGGAGGACATCATGATCGCGCCGGACACGATCGGCTACGGGACGGCGCTCGCGGCGGGGGCGGCCTCCTTTCTCTCCCCGTGCGTCCTGCCTCTCATCCCCGGCTACGTCTCGTTCATGTCCGGGCTTTCACTCGAGGAACTCGCGCGGGACGCCGAGTCCGGCCGCGCCCTGCGCCACGCGGGCTGGGAGTCCATGTTTTTCGTGCTCGGCTTCACCTTGGTCTTCACTGCGCTGGGGGCGTCCGCGACGGCCGCCGGCGCGTTCCTGAGCGCGCATCTGCCGATCGTCACGAAGATCGCCGGGTCGATCATCGTGGTCTTCGGCCTGCACCTGGCCGGGATCGTCACCATCCCGGTCCTTTACTCCCACAAACGCGCCGATGTCGGCGCGTTCAAGTCCGGCTACCTGGGCTCCTTCCTGATGGGCCTGGCCTTCGCCTTCGGCTGGACGCCGTGCATCGGGCCGATCCTGTCCGGGATACTCGCGCTCGCCGCCACGCGCGAGACCGTGACGGAGGGCATGCGCCTGCTTTTCGCCTATTCGATGGGCCTGGGACTGCCCTTCATCCTGACCGGCTTCGCAGTCGGCGGCTTCCTGCGCTTCTTCGCGCGCTACAAACGCTACATCCGCGCGGGGGAGGTCTTCGCCGGCGCCCTGCTCGTCGTCGTCGGCGTCCTGATCTTCTTCGGCCGCCTGACTCGCCTGAGCGGTCTGTTCGCCTCGGGGCTCCCGCTATGAGAAAAATCGCCGCCTTCGTCCTTTCCGCCGCCCTCGTCTACGGCCTCGCTTCGCAAGAGGGGGGAGCGGGCGCCATGACAGTCGGGGAGACCGCTCCGGCGCTCGCTCTTCCCGCGCTCGACGGGCGGACGATCTCGCTGAGCGACTTCTCGGGTAAGGTCGTCTTGGTCGACTTCTGGGCGACGTGGTGCCCGCCCTGCCGCGCGGAGATGCCCGACCTCGTCAAACTGAACCAAGATCTCGCCCCGAGAGGCTTCACGATCCTCGGCGTCGCGATGGACGAGGACGGCGCCGAGGCCGTCAGGGCGTTCACCGCGCTCCAGCCGATCCCGTACCCGGTCGTCCTCAACGGGCCGGCGGGCGCGCCGGCCGGCTGGTCCGTCCCGGGGCTGCCGACGGCTTATTTGATCGGCCGCGACGGAAGGCTGCTGCGGCGCTGGCTCGGAGGGAAGAATCCCGACGAGCTGCGCGCGGCGGTCGAAGCCGCCCTCGCGGCGCCTTCGTCCCCGTCGAGAATCCATTCAGGCGTGGCGGCATCTAAGAATAAGTAGAAATAAGACGCAGGAGGCTTGATCATGACGAGATTAAAGATCGCGACGTTGGCGCTGGGTCTGCTGCCCTTCGGGGCCGCGGCCGCGGAGACGGCAAAGCCCGTCGAGAAGACGGTGACCGTGCTCCACATGGCCGACACCCATGCGGCCCTGGAGGTCCATCCCGAGATTTTCTACACGGCCGACGGACGGTCGTCCTTCCGCCCCGCGGGCGGCTTCGCGCTGCTGGCCGGAGCCGTCAAGGCCGAGCGCGCGGCGAGCCCGGGCGGAGCCCTGCTGGTCAACGTGGGCGACACCATGCACGGCTCGGCCGTGGCGGAATGGACCCAAGGGGCGTCGATCGTACCGGTCGTCAACGCCTTGGGCGTCGACGTCTTCGTGCCGGGCAACTGGGACTTCGCCTACGGTCCGATTGCCCTGCGCGAGCGCATGAGCGAGCTCAATCATCCCGTGGCGGCCATCAACCTCGCCGACGCGGCCACGGGCCGCAGGCTTTTCGCGCCTTCGGTCGTTAAAGAGGTCAACGGTGTCAAGGTGGGCGTCGTCGGCATCACCTCATTGATCGTCGACAAGAGCATGGCGCCGGACTTCTCCAAGGGCCTGCGATTCACCTTCAGAGAAGGAGTGCAGGAGGAGGTGGACCGGCTGCGCCGCGAGGGCGTGGAGGTCGTGCTCTTGGCCACGGAACTGGGGCTCGCCCAGGAAGTGCGGCTGGCCAAGGAAATCAAGAACGTGGACTTTATCTTAGGGGGCCATACCCATGAACGCACGGAGAAGCCGATTCTGGAAGGCGGAACTCCCGTCATCGAGTCGGGCTCGGAGGGCTCGTTCTTGACGAAGGTCGTCTTTCGCGTGTGCGGCGGGAAGGTCGTGGGCTACGAGCACGCCTTGCTGGAGGTCACGCCCGAGCGCTACCAAGCCGACGCCGAGGTCGCGCGCCTGGTCGCGCAGGCGCGCAAGCCGTTTCTCGACCGGCTCGAGCGGGTCGTGGGCCGCACGAAAACGGACCTTTACCGCAAGGGCGTCCTCGAAAGCAACATGGACAACCTGATCGCGGACGCCCTGCGCGAAGCCTCGGGGGCGGACATCGCCATGAGCAACGGCTTTCGCTTCTCCTACCCGGTGCTCAAGGGGCCGGTGACCGAGGAAGCCCTGTTCAATCTGTTCCCCATGGACGCCCAGGTCAAGGTGGGCGTGATGACGGGCCGGCAGCTCCGGGAGTTCTGGGAGGAGAGCCTGGAGCAGGTCTTCGCCGCCGACCCTTATGGACAGCGGGGAGGGTGGGGACCGCGGCCCAGCGGCATGACCGTGCGCCTGCGTCTGGAGGCGCCCAAGGGCGAGCGGGTGGTCTGGATGAAGGTGGCGGGCCGCCCGGTCAAGGACGAGGCGCGCTACACGCTCGCCTCCTGCGACCGGCCCGGCGATCCGGCCGATGTTCTCTGCCGCTTCGCGGGGGTGCCCGAGACGCGGACCTTGCCCGTGACCATCCAGCAGGCCCTGCGCGCCTACTTCCAGGCGCACGGGACGGTCCGACCTAAAGAAGAAGGGCGGGTTTCGGCGGAGGACGCCGAGGGCAAGGTCTGGAGCCAGTACGCGCTGGGCCGGGGCGTCGTTAAGAAGTAACGCATTGGAACGAGAGCGTCTATCCTGACGGAACCTGGGAGGCCAATCTCTTCCAGTTCTACCAGCGCGCGTGGCCGAAGCTCTCGGCCGGGGAAGCGGACTCCGCCCAGGTGGGCCGCAACGAACCCTGCCCGTGCGGCGGCGGGAAGAAATTCAAGAAGTGCTGCCTCAACCGCGAGCCTGAGGGCCGCGCCTGACCGCAGGCAGCCATGGCCAAGCGCCGAGTCGATAAAAGATTCCTATTTCGGAAGCTCGCGATGGCAGGTTTTTAAAAATGAGCTCTGACAGTCCAGCTTCTTTTGCAGGGCTTTCTTGAACGAGGGAGTCCCCGCGGCATCTTCTGATTCTTTGGATTCCAAAGTGCAAATAAAATCCTGAGCTTCGAATTTCATCGTTTCGCATGTGCCGCTCATGATTTCATTTTGGCAGGTCTTCAAAAATGAATTTTGACAGGCGATTTTCCTCTTGAGGGCTTCGTTGAAAGCAGGAGTTCCGGCGGCATCTCCCGAAAGCTTGGCTTCCAGCGTGCATATGAAATCTTGAGCTTCAAATCTCAGGTTCTCGCACGACTCTAATTCGACTTTTCCCGCCGGATGATTGACCGGCTTGGATGGAGGAGCCGCCGGCACGACAACCGTCGTGCCTTTGGGGGCGAGCGCCTTCAGTTCGTCCAGGGTGCGCACCTGCGCGGACGCGGGTCCGGCGCTGAGAACCAGGGCGACCAGAAGCATCTTCCGCATGCCATCCTCCTTGCGAACCTTGACGTCTTATCCGGGAATTCCAACCTTGGCCCGGTCGGATTAAGTATGGGCCGGGCCGGCGCGTTGTGCCTGGGCCCAAAGACCCAGTGATGATCGGCAATGGTCCCTCTACCGAAGAGGGACCCGAAGGCTGTGGAGCGAGAATCGTGAGCGCTCACGAGAATTGACCTCGCCTCCTCTCCCCGGAAAGACGGGCTTAAAGAAGCCGAATATAATTAGACCGATTCTAACTCTTGACAAAGTCTACATAGTGCGATATACTCCAACCATGAAGACCTCATGCCTCGCCCCGCGCGAGATCGAGGAGCGCCTCTCGACGGCAGGGGTCCGCCCCACGGCGCAGAGGATCGCCATCGCGCAATTCGTGCTCTGCGAGGCGAAGCATCCGACGGCGGACGACGTCAAGCGTTGGACCGACAAGAACTTCCCCAAGCTGAGCATGGCGACCGTCTACAACACGCTTTCGGTCCTGGTCAAAGCCGGACTGCTGCGGGAGTTTCGCCTGTCTCATTCCACCAAAGTCGTCTATGACCACAACATCGAGTCCCATCACCACTTTTTGGATGAAAAGACCGGCAAGCTGTACGATCTTTCGCCCGACGAGGTCGAGGTCGAGGTCAAGCCCGGCAAGCGCGCCAAGGTCCGGCAGGTGGAAGTCCTTCTGCGCGGCGAGTGGGAGGGATGACCTTTTTTTTACGCCTTATATTGGAATCAGTCTAAATCGAGAGGGATTCAATCATGAATAAAATCGCGAGCGTAAGCCTCACTAAGAAGAACCTGGAAGCGGCCTTTGCCGGGGAATCGATGGCCAACAGGAAGTATCTCTACTTCGCCAAGGTCGCGCGACAGTTGGGAGACGAGGAGGTCGCCAAGCTGTTCGAGGAGACCGCCGACGCGGAGACGGGCCACGCCCATGCTCATCTCGCCCTGCTTTATCCCGCGAGCGGGATGACGGTGGAGAAAATACTCGAGGCGGCCATCGCCGGCGAGCGCTACGAGCACACGGTGATGTACCCCGGCTTCGAGAAGGAGGCGAAAGCGGAGGCCGACGCCGCGGCCGCGGGCGAGTTCCGCGAGCAGGCGGCGGAGTCCGTCGAGCACGACGCGCGCTTCACGGCGATGCTCGAGCAGGCGCGCCGCCGCTTCGCGCACCTGACGACGGTCGAAAAGGAGCACGCCGACCGTTATCAGGCGGCCCTCGATCAGCGCAAGGCTTGATCACGACGAGAACCAGGAGAGACCATGAAACGAGCGAACATGATGGCGTTGGCGTTGTGCGTGATGTCGGCCGCGTGGGCCGGAAGGGCGCGGGCCGCGGACGACTTGACGACTCCTCAAAGCTTCTCGAGCTTCGAGGAGATGAAGAAGTGGTTCTCCGCGCGGCGCGCCGAGTTCGGCAAGAAGCAGGAGAAGCTCCTCAACGAGCGCTACGACCTCTCCGACCGCCCGTCCAAGGACGCGCGGATGTCGAACGGCAAGCCGGTTCAGGATGGCGTGCGCGTCAAGTTGCCTGAGGGCGTGACCTGGGACGCGCTGTCGAAGATGACCCCGGAGGAAGTCCGCGCCAAGGACGCCCTCCCCAAGGGCTTCATGCCCCTGCCGCACCCCAACCATCCGGAAGGCGGCATGCTGTTCCCCAAGTCCCACATCGACCTGGTCAAGAAGCAGGACGGGCGCGACCTGGAGCGCTTCGACCTGGACTTCGACATCCCGGAACGGTTCCTGCCCGAGTTCCCGTCGCCGATGTACCTGACCACCCATCCCGAGTTGGGGGACGTCTCGAAGGGAAAGCTCGTCACGATCGACAACTACTACGAGCTCTTCAAGAACATCCTCAATATGAAGCAGCTCGACGGCCTGCGCCTGCTGCTGACGCCGTTTCCTCAGCAGCAGTTCAACGCCACCGACGACCGCCGCGTCGCCCGCCCGAGCTTGGGCGTGACCTGCTTCGACTGCCATGTCAACGGCAACACGAACAGCGCGACGCACCTGGTGGGGGACATCCGGCCGCAGGAGAACCGGCACCGCATCGAGGCGCCGAGCCTGCGCGGCGTCAACATCCAGCGCCTGTTCGGCTCCCAGCGCGCGCTCAAGTCCATCGAGGACTTCACCGAGTTCGAACAGCGCGCGGCCTACTTCGACGGCGACATCGCCGCCGCCGCGAAGAAGGGCGTCAACACGCTCGACCGGCAGTCGCAGGTCCACCACATGGCGGAGTTCGAAAACCTGCTCGACTTCCCGCCCGCGCCGAAGCTGGCGATCGACGGGACGCTCGACCCGAAGAAGGCGACGCCGGCCGAGCTTCGCGGGCAGGGGCTGTTCTTCGGCAAGGCCAAGTGCTCGACCTGCCACACGCCGCCCTATTACACGGACAACTCGATGCACGACCTCAAGGTCGAGCGCTTCTTCAAGCCCCGCAGGATCAACGGCATGCTGGCCTCGGCCGACGGCGCGATCAAGACCTTCCCGCTGCGCGGCATCAAGGACACGCCCCCGTACCTTCACGACGGCCGGCTCCTGACGCTCGACGACTCCGTCGAGTTCTTCAATGTCGTCCTGGAGACCAAGCTGAGCGCGGAGGAGAAGAAGGACCTGGTGCGCTTCCTGCAGGCGCTCTAAACGAGGCGCGGGCCGCCGGTCCTGAATAAGGATCGGCGGCCGGCGTCGCTGAGCGAAAGGCATCCGGAAGCGGGCGCCTTGATTAATCCCCGGTGAGGGTCTATCCTTGGCCCTATGCTCGACAACTTGAGGTTCGCAAGCGGCGCGGCGCTGATCGCGGCGGCCATTGTGCTGGCGGCGAACCTGCCCACGCCGACCCGCGCGCAAGAGGCGGCGTCAATCAAAGCGACGATGTCGGCGCAGGCGAAAAAGCTCCTCGATGAAAACGGGATGACGCTCGAAGGCGGCGTCTTGCGCAAGCGCGGGGCGACGGACGGCACCGATCTCGCCATCGGAAGCAGCGCCGTGCATGCCATCGTTCATCCGAAGGACAGGGCCTCCCTTGCCGTCGCCAACTACCGCCATGGCAAGCTTGAGGCCGTGGTGACCGTCGGTTTTTCCGGGGAAGGGACGATCATCTCCCCGTTCGACGAACCTGAAGGCGTAATCGCGAAGCTGTTTCCCGAAATCGTTGATGACGCATACGGTCCGGCGCCGGCCGCGGACGCGCCGCCGCAGGGACGCTCGTGCGCGGACATCAAGGCGGCCGCCCAAATCTCGGAACTGGCAGGGTCTGATTTCGTCTCCTCTCCCTGCGACGCCGGCTCCGGGGTGCGGTTCGACGACGCCGTCTGCGACCCGCGGAAGGTCTGGGGCTCCTTGCGCCGGCTCTACATCCGCCGGCTGACCTCCGTGCCGGGCGACGAGGTCGGCCGTGACGCGGCTGAATTCCTGCGCACCTCCAGCGTGACGCTCAAGGCCATCGACGTGGGCCTCAAAATGGGGCCCGGCGTGCTCGCCGTCTATGTGCCTCAGGCCGGCCGCGTGGAACTGCCCATCGAACTCTTCAAGCCGCTCTGGCCGCTCCTCAAGGGCTCCGAACTGCCGCCCGAGGCCGCGAAAATCGTGGAGGCGACGGCGTCGTCCCTGGTCCACGAGTTGCGCCACGCGCGGCAGGCGCATACGCTGGGCTTCACCGACCCGGGCTTCTTCGAGACCGAGGCCCTGGCCTACGCCGACCAGGCCTTGTTCATCTGGGCGCGGCTCGAGCGCGAGCCCGACCACGCCGGGATGGAGGAGTTCGACCGAGTTCTGATGTCGATGGCCGGCCTGCCCGCGACGCCGTCGCCATGGTGGAAACAGCCGTTAAAGCTCTCCGATCTGCCGCGCCTGAAAGAGCTTAGAGGCGCCGCGAAGTCCCTCGTGGGGAAGTCTCTCCGGGAGAACACCGTCAACGACTGGTTCTTCGCGCGCTCGTTGGCGGGAGGACTCGACGGGCTGGAAGCCAACGTGCGTTGGCTGGAACCGGGGCGCACCACCTCGGCCTTCGATTTGCCGGCCGATTTCTTCAAGGAGCACGCCGTCGCCGCCAAAAAGAGCCTGGAGAAACTCGCGGACTGCCGCGACCGGGAGAAGGAGCCCGCGGACCGCAAGCGCTTCGAGATGATCATCAAGGACCGCGAGGAAGACCTTCGCTTCCATGAAGACCCCGCCCAGCACGAACGCCTCGCCAAGTATTACAAGGCCGAGCGGGCACGCCAACAGGAGCAGCTGGACCGAAGGCTGACGCGTTGAGTCATGGCCTTTCGCCGTGTCGTTGCACAACCGCTGCCCGCTCCACGCGAAAGGAAAGTGTTCGCGTTGCCTCGCAACTTGAAGAAGTGAATCCCGCTGCGGCGGGGCTAATGGGGCGGAATGCGCGCTAGAAATTCGACTTCGTCAGCTCAAGGCGGCCATCGAGGGCCTGATCGGCCCATTGAAGGCGGCCGCTTCCGGCGGCGCCGCGCTGGCGATGGACATCCCTCCGCCCGGCGCGCCGTTGAGCCCGCCCGTCTTCAGCGGCAGGCCCGACCTCGACGGCACTCGCGACGACGTCATCGACTTGGACTAGAAGCGGGCTTCGCGACGGCCGCGAGGTTAGCGCGAAGGAGTCGCAAGCTCGGGCGCTTTGAGCTGGTAGCGGTCCTTCTTGCCGATCGCCTCGCCGTGGCGCGCGCAGGCGGACCGAGGCGAGTTTTCGCCTCCGATCGTCCCGCAGACCAAGGCCACCCGGGAAAGCGAATCCGCGAGGTAATGGAATTCAGTCTCGGTGTCGAATAGGATGCGGGCGTTCTTCAGCGGACGCGGTGCTGAAGCGAATTCCTTCCCGTCGATGGCGACGCTGTTGCCCTTCTCGCGCGAAACGACGACCGCCCAGTGCCGGCCGGATGGGCTGAAGCCGACCCACTCCGCGGCCGGCAGTATCTCTCCGAGCTCCGGCATGGCCCGCCCGCCGACGCGCAGGATGCCGTAGGTGCCGGACTTTTCGACAAGAAATGAAGTTCCGTCGCCGGGGCGCGCGGAGGGGACGTACTGGGGGTTCGGCTTGTACGCCGGCAGGCGCGTCTCACGTCCGTTGACGACGATCACGTCGACAGCCTCGTCGGGGGCCTGGGGGTCCGTCCGGGCGAGAAAGATGAGATCGCCCGCGGGGGAATACCGGAGAGCGCGCGCGCCCCTCCAGAGGCCGAGTTCCTTCCCGTTGACCTCCACGGTCGCCAGAGGCGTGCCGGGCGTGAGGCCGGCGATCCGGGCGAGGTCGGGCGTGGCCGCGGCCTCGGCGTATTCGGCGTAGGGCAACGCCTTGTGATCGCGATAGAGCCAGTTCCGGCCGCTGAAGGAGAGGCGGTAGACGAGCCCGGCGTCCGCGACCCCGACGATATCCTGCGGCGTGTCGACGCTTGCGCCGTCTCCCTCGGCCGAAACGACGAGGTATTTGTTCTGCGGCGTCCTCGCGACGAACGCGACGTTCATGCCCCTGGGAGAGACCGAGACTTGGAGCATGTCCGCGTATCGACGCCCAACGGGAGTCCCGTTGACGGCGAGCCGGTAGGCCGGTCGTCCTTCATCGTCACGGACGAGGACCGTATGCGCGGCGACCTTGCCGTCGCGGCTCAGCGCGCCCTGGAACGTCCGGTCGGTGCCAAAAATCCCCTTTACGATGCGGGTATAGGCGCCCGGTTCGCCCTGGGCGACCTTCTTGTCGTCGACGTAGAGGCGCTCTGCGTCCTTCGAGACGACGACCGCCGTGAAATGGTAGCCGTCGGCGGAGACGAGCGGCTCCGGGCCGGAAAAAGACGTATCGACCCCGGTGTCGTACTCGGTGATCGAGACCTCTCCGGCGTCCGCGGCGGCGAGGGCGCGGACGGGAGCGCAGAGAAGCGCCATCGCGAGAAGTCCCATCATGACGCTGAGAGTTTCAAGCGGAGGGACTTTTGACACGCCGCTGTGTTGCCGCGCCTCATCGAGAATGGAAGAAGCGTCCGGTCCCTGATCGAAGTCCGCCTTGGGCTTGTCGTCTGCGGCAAACGCGAGCTGGGCGGGAAGAAAGAGCGGCAGGACGGCGAGGACGAGGTCAAGGCGCATGAGGACTCCCTGGGCCAAAAGGCCCAGAATGACAATGGGCCCATTATACTACATGGGTGTCAAATGCGCGTCGAGGAAGCGCGGTGATGGAAGAGCCCCCTCATCGAGAGCATGGTCAACAGATTTAATATTTAGTTGCTCCTGAAAAAGTGACCAAGAAATCGGCTTTGAGGCTGAATCAATCGTCGCCGGGGAGACAGTTCTCTCCCGTTCTCCCGCCGTCGGGCGGCTTGCGCCCCGCCCGCTACGGACTGCGGCCAAACCGGTATAGATTCGCCGCCATCACGACCCAGTCGACCCATATCCCGGTCCCGACGTCGCCGCGGAACATGCTGCGCTTGAGCCCGAACTTGCGGTTGAGGAAGCTGAGCGAGCCTTCAATCCCGGCTCGGAACGCCATGAGCTCCTTGAACCACGCGCGCCGCTGCTTCGCGCGAATGTCTGGCGGTGCGTTGCCTCGCCAGGCCATTCCAATGCGACGCACCTTGCGGTCTTCCAGCAGTTCGCGGTTCTCCTTCGACGAGAACCCCATGTCGGCGGCGAACTCCTTGAGCGCTTTGGGGAATTGCTTCCCATGTTCGGCGACGATGCCCGGCAGAAGCGTCGTGTCGCCGGGAGTGCCGTTGTGAACGCCGTACTGCGTGAAGTATCCGCTCTCGTCCTGGGTGATCTGCCCGGTTCGGCCGAAACGGGCGGTGAGCATGGCGGCGCGCGGCAAGGCGACGGCGGCCGAGCTTGAGGCGGGGTACGGCGTGACGCTCCTGGGAAATGCGGCGCGGGCGGCGCGCAAGGCGGGCAGCGCCGCGGTGCGGGCATGGGCGGCGTGCTTGAGGAAGGTGTTCGAGGTGTATCCGGTGCTGTGCGTCAAGTGCGGCGGGGAGATGAAGCTCGCGGGGAGGGCTTCCTTGATCCCAGTCGCTGAACTCAAGCGCCTCGCCTCGGACACCGGCATCCACTTCAGCACCCTCGAACTCGACTACTGCCTGGGCTGGATGCTCTACGGGATTTCACGGGAGCGCGAGCTTTACAACGGCATCGTGTTCAAGGGCGGCACGTCGCTGCGCAAGTGCTACTTCAAGGAGTACCGCTTCTCGCAGGACCTCGACTACACCTGCCGCAAGGAA
>Ga0105164_10001964_pt1 | contig 12888 bp, 16 predicted proteins | sample VDWuncwatermetaG_FD_89674 | JGI IMG/M metagenome (GOLD analysis project Ga0105164, IMG submission 89674) | Wastewater microbial communities from Netherlands to study Microbial Dark Matter (Phase II) - VDW unchlorinated drinking water | ecosystem: Environmental > Aquatic > Freshwater > Drinking...
GGCGACGCCTGCGACAAGGCTGGGGTGCAAAGCTACCCGACATGGGCCAAGGACGGGCAGCTGTTCCCCGCTGGCGTTAAATCGCTCGCCGAACTTGCCCAGACCAGCGCTTGCGAGATGCCATGAACGACATGAACGAACCACTCAAGACAAGACTGTTCATCGGAGGGAGCATCCTTCTCGTGGTGGGAATTCTCCTGCTGGTGCTATTTGTCGATGTCCTTTTCCCTATCCGGCAAGAGGATACGCGCGCGGATACACGTGCGTCGCTTGGCGTCGAGCGCGGTCGGGCGAATGTGAGTACAAATGTATCCGCGCCGGTCGTGATCGTCGAATTCTCCGATTTCCAGTGCCCGTTCTGCAGACAGGCCTTGCCGACCTTGAAACAGGTCAAGGCGGTGTACGGCGATGATGTGGCGTTCGTGTACAAGCACTTCCCACTCGCCTCGATCCATCCGCTCGCTATGCGTGCCGCGGAAGCGAGCGAGTGCGCGCGCGACCAGGGAAAGTTCTGGCAGTATCATGACTTACTATTCGAGAACCAGGGAGCGTTCCAGGACGACAAGCTCGTGTCGTACGCGGAAGAGCTTGGCCTGGACACGCAGACGTTCAGGGACTGCCTCGCCTCTGGCGCGAAACGGCTGATCATCCAGCGGGATTTCCAGGAGGGAATAGACCTCAGCCTGCAAGGCACGCCTATCTTTTTCATCAATGGACAGCGGCTTGAAGGAACACGGCCGTACAGCGAGTTCAAGCGGGTCATCGACGAGGAGCTGACGAAACATGGCAAATGAGTTACATAATTTTTTTGCCGGGCAGCGCACCACGATAGCGCGATCATGGAAGGCATTGATGAGCCACAAGCCGCTCTTCCTGTACAGCGTGCTGTTCGACCTGCTCTTCCTGTTCCTTGCCGGCTTGGTCAATATGGTGCTGGTGAAAAAGCTGACCAGCATTATGTATATCATCGGCGGCCTGCTTTCCAAGGCGAGTCTGGATGCTGGTGCCGGCGCTGGCGGCGCGCCAAGCCTCTTCGGGCTGCTTAGCGCTGCACGGGCATGGGGATATGTCGCGCAATTCGCCGTGCTGTTCCTTGTCTGGGTGCTCGGACTGTATTTCCTCTACTGCTTCTTTCATGGCCTGAGCTGGCGGCTTGCTTACGGTATGACCGGAAGACCGCGGGCGTTGCTTGCCTTCACGAAACAGTTCTTCCGTGTGAATATAGTATGGTATGCGCTCTTCATCATCCTGAATGCTATCCTCTTTGTCGTCTCCTATCTTACCACATCGATAGCGAAGAAGAGCGAAGTCTCCGTGCATTGGCTATGGTATGCGCCTTTCCTGCTCTTGCTGTACATCGCGCTCGTCTCCTACAGCAGGTCGGAGGAGACGGGCACGAGAAGCAATGATGCCTTGAGGCTCGCGTGGACAGGGAAGAGGAAGCTGTTCCCGGCGTATCTGCTGATTCTCCTGCTCTTCGCCGTCATCGACATCATCCTCTTTGGCGTGAGCTATCTCGGCCAGATTCCGCTGGTGATCGTCGGCTTTCTGTTGTTCGTGCCGGCGTTCACGGCAGCGAGGGTGTATTGGCTGGGGTGGTTCACGAAAGAGACGCACAAAGATGCCAATAAAAGGTGAAAAAATAAACAGAATATTTTTAAACACCAAACCTATCAACCAGCCAAAAGGAGGTCATCCACATGCCATTCAAAGTCAAGGTCTATTCCACTCCAACATGCCCGTACTGCAAACAGGCTGAGGCGTTCCTCAAGCAGAACAATGTCGCATTCGATGATATCAATGTCGCCGCCGACCAGAAGGCCGCGGACGATATGGTGCGGAAGTCCGGCCAGATGGGCGTGCCGGTGCTCGACATCAATGGCACCATCATCGTCGGCTTCGACAAGGAAGCCATCAGGAAAGCGCTCAAGCTGAAGTGAATTGCCAGGGAGAATATGACAGGGACCACCAAACCAAAGGTATACCTCATCGAAGGTATCGCCCTGCTTTCTCTCATCCTTCTTGTCGTGTTCGCGCTGCGCGGCACCATCGTCGGGCAGGCAGTGTACACCAACCGCCCGTGCCATGAAGGGGCCACTATGATGTCCTGCGCGGCTGATGGTGATGGCACCTACCTCATCGAGATGTCCTGCGAGCATGGCAAGTGGCGCGAGCTGAGCACGAAATGCGATTGCGCGATGGGTGAGAAGGGCGCATACTGCGCCGGATAGCTACCTTTTTATATCACCCATTCTTTTTCACGCTCTATGATCGATCCGGTCTTGCTTCACCTTGGACCATTGGAGATCCGCTATTACGGCGTGCTCTTCGCGCTTGGCTTTCTCGCCGGCTATTTCATCCTCCGCAGGCTCGCGCCAGAACGAGGCCTGAAGCCGGAGATCGTGGATGATTTCCTCATCTGGCTCATCCCCGGCATCGTCATCGGGGCGCGGCTGTTCGAGGTGCTCGTCTATGAGCCGAACTATTACTTCGCTAATCCGGCGAAAATCATCGCGGTCTGGGAAGGCGGCCTCGCGAGCCATGGCGGCATGATCGGCGGCATTCTCGTGACGTTGTGGTTCTGCAAGCGCCATAAGATCCATTTCTACGACCTCGCTGATCTCGCGGTGATCCCCTGCGCCTTGGGCGCGGCGTTCGTCCGCCTCGGCAATTTCATGAACAGTGAGATCGTGGGAAGGGTGAGCGACGCGCCGTGGGCCATGGAGTTTCCCGGTTATGAGGGAAAACGCCACCCATCACAATTGTATGAGGCCTTCAAGAATGTCCTACTTTTTGTTGCCTTGTGGCATCTGCGAAAGCTCCGCAATCTTCCGCGCGGCTTCCTGTTCTGGAGCTTCATCGGCGGCTATTCTTTCCTCCGCTTCGTTGTCGAGTTCTGGAAGGACTGGCCGCTGCACTATGGCCTGACCGTCGGCCAGTGGCTGAGCATCCCGCTTATCCTCGCCGCCGGAGGCGTGCTCTGGCACCTCTGGCGAAACCGCAAGACAGGAATGGCAAAGACAGCAGGGATAACAAATACAGAAAAGGCATGAGACGACTATGGCAAACGCATTTCTCTATGGCATCGGCAGCGTCATCATCGTCAGCCTCGTCTCGCTGCTCGGGGCGCTGACGCTTACCCTGAGCGACCGGACGCTCCATCGTGTCCTGCTTTATCTGGTGAGCTTCTCGGCAGGAGCGTTGCTTGCGGATGCGCTCGTGCATATGTTGCCGGAAGCGGCGCAGACGCTCGGCTTCGGCACCATGATGGCCGCGTATGTGCTCCTCGGCATCGTGCTCTCCTTCATTGTCGAGAAGTTCATCCAGTGGCGCCACTGCCACCTTGGGCATTCGCGCGAGCACCCGCATCCCTTCGCCTATATGAACCTCATCGGGGACGCGGTGCACAACTTCATCGACGGCATCATCATCATGGCGAGCTATCTCGGCGGCATCCCACTTGGCATCGCCACCACGCTTGCCGTTGTCTTCCACGAGATCCCGCAGGAGATCGGCGACTATGGCATCCTGATCCATGGCGGCTTCACGAGACGGAAGGCCATCATCTTCAACCTCGCCACGGCCCTGACCGCAGTTGTCGGCGCTATCGCCGGCTATTTCATCGCGAACGCCTGGCAGGGCATCGCCATGGTCCTCCTGCCTATCGCCGCGGGCCATTTCATCTACATCGCCAGCACGGATCTCCTTCCTGAACTTCATAAAGAGGTCCGCGCCGAGAAGTCAGCCATGCAGCTGCTGGCGATATTGCTCGGCATCGGCGTCATGATGCTGCTGCTCCTGTTCGAGTAGACGATAAAGGAACAATGAAAGAAAAACAAAAATCAGCAATAGGGGAAAAAAGAGCGAAGGAAGGAAAACTGAACGCTTCGCTCGCGGACACGACCACCTTTATCGTGTTCATCCTCCTACTGTTCGCCTCATCCATTTTCGACAGCCTCCTGCTCAAGGGCCTGGGAACGTGCCAGCAGGGCTTCCCATTCGTCCAATATGCCGCGACAAGCCTCATCAGCGAAGCTGGCGGCAGGATCACGCAGGAATTCTACCCTCACTTCTTTGCGCTGAACCTATTGGTTGTCTACATCATCGCGGTCGCTATCTCGTTCTTGACGAAGCTGGTGAAGCGGTAAGCAATATTGGTCTGGGGTTATGAGTCGGGGGTTTGGGGTAAAAACAGGCTCCGATGATCGACGCCGTGTTTTTACCAAGAACTCCAAACCCCTTACCTCAAACCAATATAGTACCGCAACATTAAAAAAGACACTGCGATAGCCTTCTCTTGAGGTAACTATGCAGCTCAAGGAATTCGAGGGCAAGACCGTCTTCCGCCACTATGGCCTCGCGGTGCCGGCTGGAGCGGTCGTGAAAGACAATGCTGACGTAGCTCAAGCGCTGCGGACATGCACCATACCAGTCATGGTCAAGGCGCAGATCTACGCTGGAAGGCGCGGCAAAGCGGGCGGCGTCAAGCGGTGCACTACCGCAAGCGAAGCCGAGCAGGCTGTTCGTCAATTGCTTGGCAGCCAGCTGCTCGGCGAGAGTGTGCAGGAAGTCCTTGTGGAAGAATGCCTTGCTGTCGAGCAGGAGCATTACGCTGCCGCGACCTTCGATACCACGACGCGCATGCCCATCATCATCCTCAGCAGGCAGGGCGGGATGGATATTGAGGAATATCAAAAGATGCATCCGGATAAGGTAATCAAGCTGGAGGTCGAGGCTTTGGACGGCTTGCGGGAAGAGCAAGCGCGCCAGCTCGCGAAGCTGGCAGGCTTCACTGGCGATGAGACGGAAAGCATCGTCGCTGTCCTGCTCAAGCTTTATGATACCTTCGTGAAATGCGACTGCAAGCTCGCCGAGATCAACCCGCTCATCCGGACAAAAGATAGCAGGCTTATCGCTGGTGATGCGAAAGTCATCCTTGATGATGATGCTACCTTCCGCAGACCGTTGCAGTTCTCGCCACGCATCGGTTCAAGGACGCTGTCCGAACGGGAACTTGCTGCGAACAAGGTCAACGCGGAAGATTATCGTGGCGTGGCGGGGAAGATCTACCTCGATCTCGATGGCGATATAGGTATCCTTGCCTCTGGCGGTGGCGCAAGCGTCACTGCGATGGATGCCTTGATCAGCTATGGTGGAAGACCGGCGAATTACACGGAGTATTCAGGCAATCCCACCGCAGAAAAGGTGAAGAAGCTTGCGCAGATAGTCCTATCCAAACCAGGTCTCGCCGGCTGCTGGATCGTCGGGGGCACGGCAAATTTCACGAGGATCGACATCACCATCCAAGGGATCATCGACGCCTTGATCGAAGCGAAACCGGATTATCCTATCGTGGTACGGCGCGCCGGTCCTGGCGCCAAGGAAGCCTATGCCATGCTCCATGACGCGGCGAAGAAACATGGACTCGACATCCATGTGTTTGATGAGTATACATCGATCACGGAAAGCGCGAAGATCATGGTAGACTTGTGGAAAGCATACAAGACGAAGCGGACGATGAAAGAGGCGAGGACATGAACGAGGAAACGGCATGAGCATCCTTGTCGATGAGAACACGACCGTGATGGTCCAGGGCATAACCGGCAAAGAGGGAGCACGCACGACAAAGGATATGCTCGACTATGGGACAAAGGTCGTCTGTGGCGTGACGCCGGGAAAAGGCGGCCAGGAAGTCGAGGGGGTACCGGTCTATAATACCGTAAAGGAAGCGGTACACCAGCATCATCCTGATGTTTCTGTCATCTATGTGCCGCCATCCGCCGCCAAAAACGCGGCGATAGAAGCTATCGAGAATGGTATACGGCTAGTCAATGTGATCACCGAGACGGTCCCGATCCATGACACGGCGCAGATGCTCGCTTACGCAAAGCGGCATGGCGCGACGATCGTCGGCCCATCCTCGGCAGGCATCTTATGCCCGGGAAAGACGAGGATAGGGAGCGTCGGCGGAGAAGGATTCACGCCAGGAAAGATCGGCATCATCTCCAAGAGCGGCGCGATGTCCAAAGAGACCGCCACCTTGTTCACGCACGCGGGATTCGGCCAGAGCACCGTCGTCACCATAGGGGGAGACGTGCTCATCGGCTCGACCTTCGCAGACATTCTCCGCCTGTTCGGGCAGGACAAGGACACCGATGCTATCGTCCTCTTCGGCGAGATCGGCGGCACCTATGAGGAAGATGCCGCAGCATTTATAAAGCAAGGTGGCTTCACCAAGCCGGTCGCCGCCTTCATCTCCGGCACGTTCGCAAGCTCCCTCCCTAATGTGAGCTTGGGACATGCAGGGGCCATCATCGAAGGCGGCAAGGGGACGCGCGAGAGCAAGATCAAGGCATTGAAGGACGCGGGCGTCATGATCGCGGAAGTGCATCATGAGCTGGTGGATTTGATCAAAGGGGCATTGAAAAAATAAAAAATGGCAGAAAACAAAGAACCGCGATGGAAAACGGGAATAGCGTACTCCAGCGATGAGAAAACACTGGTTCGCGGGTATGAGCTCACTGAACTGATCGGCAGACTTTCCTTTTCACAAGCGATTTATCTTGTGTTGAAGGGTGAATTGCCGACAGAAAAACAGGCGAACATGCTTGACGCGATCTTTGTTTCCTGCATCGACCATGGCATCGCTATACCATCGACCATGAATGCTCGCATAGCGGCATCCTGCGGCGCTTCGTTTAACAGTGCAGTCGCTTCAGGGATAATTTGTATCAGCGAACATCACGGCGGGGCGATTGAGCAGGCGACAAAAGTGTTTCAGGAAGGAGTGCAGCAAGGAAAGAGCATTCAAGAGACAGCAAAGAGTATAGTGGACGTTTCCGTTGAAAAAAAACAGCGATTGCCGGGGTATGGCCACAAGATGTACACAGAAGACCCACGCGCAAAAAAATTGGTAGAGCTTGCGAAGAATCTTATTCTCGGTGGGAAGCATATTGAGCTTGCTATCACTATAGAAAAAGAGCTTGAAGCCGCAAAAGGCAAGAAGCTCTGCCTGAATATCGACGGCGCCATCGCCGCCATCATCTCGGACATGGGCTTTGACTGGCGCCTGGGAAAGGCGTTCTTCATCATCGCGCGCGTCGCTGGATTGTGCGCGCATGTGTATGAGGAGCAGACACGGGAGAAGCCGTACCGCAGGCTGCCTGAAGAGGCGTGTGCGTATGATGGACCAGCGCCGAGAAAATTACTAACAGCCAATACGCGGGTGTAGCGAGCGGAAGATGAGCGGAAAAATGTCTATAGAATTGCTAACGGCAATCCGCGCCGCGAAAGCGGCGGGCAAGATCATCAAGGCAAACTATCAGAAAGGACAAGTGCTTTCATTCAAGGGACCAAACGAACGAGTTACGAACGTCGATCTGCTCGCTGAAAAGGCCATCCTCACCATCCTCAAGAAAGCCTTTCCTTCCCATTCATTCTATTCTGAAGAAGCGGGAAAAGAGCGAAAGATAACTGATTATCTGTGGGCAATCGATCCGCTTGACGGCACGACGAACTATACAATCATGAACCCCTTCTTCAATACCTCCATCGGCTTGGCATATCGCAGCGAGCCTGTTCTTGGCGTGGTGTATAATCCTATCCAAGACGAGCTCTTTTTTGCGGAGAAAGGAAAAGGAGCATTCATGAATCATGCGCGCATCCAGGTCTCCACACGAGCAGAACTCTCTAAGGCAGTCATCGGCGCCTGCAATGGCGCCAAGAATCAGGAAGCAGTGCAGCGAGCTGTCCATGTCTATGCAAAGCTGAAACTGCAGGCCACGCGCATGACACGCCAGTTCGGCTCTGCCGCGCTCGAGCTCTGCTATGTGGCTGCAGGTCGGATAGAAGCGTTTGAGATGTCTGACCTGAACGCGTACGATGTCGCCGCAGGCGCGATCATCGCGAAAGAGGCAGGAGCGATGGTGACTGATTTTGAAGGAAGGCCGTTTACGTTGATGTCGAGGGATATTCTGGCATCGAATGGACAGGTACATAAGGAACTGCTGAATATCATAAATACTACTTAATAGTAGTTAAAAATAGAAAGTTTTAAATATACAACGTTATTCTTATTGGCATGGAACAACCAATCATCCTCCTTAGTGGAGGAACTGGAGTTGGTACCTCTCGTATTGCCGCAGAACTAGCCAACCGAGTAGGCATCTACGCTGTCATTAGTACAGATGCCATACGTGAAATCCTTCGGAGCGCGATTGTAGAAGGCGTGAACCCTGCTTTGCACACCTCAACGTATCTCGCTGGTCAAAGTGAAAACTACAAAATAAAGAGCCAAACAGTCCGGCGAGAAAAAGTTCTTCGGGGTTTTAAGACACAAGCATCCGCCATAGCAGTCGGTATTCATGGTCTTATCGAACGGCATCTCCGCGAAAATTCCCCTGTCATCATTGAAGGCGTCCACATTATTCCACAAGATTATGAATCGCCATTAGCTAATCGCGTCATGCAATATTTTATTGATATCCCTAACGAGCGTGTCCACAGAGAAAGACTGCGAATACGCTCCAAAGAAGCCCCAGAGAGAAAATTACAGACGTATCTCGATAATTTTCGTGAAATCCGTTGGATTCAAGCACATCTACGAAGAAAAGCGACAGAAATTGCTGATATCACGACAATCGATAATGGTGGAACATTAGATAGATCAGTGGACGCGTGTGTCCAAGCATATTGGAAACGCTACCACCATTAATTATGCAGACGCTTATACGCTTTAAGTCTCCCATTGCTGATAGCCATCTTCATCAAAAAACGATGACTGATAGGCATATTCAAATATTTTTCTAATGGTTTGCCCCGCAAACCGCATATCAAACTACGAATACAACCGCTATGGGTGACGATCAAGACAACATCATCGGGGCATTGTTTTTCTAACAGCCGAAAAAAACGAAGTACGCGCCGCTGCACATCGGCATAGCTCTCCCCACCGGGAAAGGTGAATGAAGCCTGCTTCTTGTATGATGGATAGCGCCTATGGATTTCCGCTTTTGGATAGCCTGAAACTTTACCAGCGTCAATTTCACGTAGTAGCGGCGTAGAGATGATATTTTTAGGAAACCCCAGCGATTTCCTGACGATTTCCGCAGTCATTTTTGCACGTTTCAAATCGCTTGAATAAATGGCATCGAGCCGTACTTTCTTCAGCAGTATAGCCATGAGCTTCGCATCCATTGTCCCCTGCGCGGTGAGCGGGAAATCAAGCTGGCCTTGAAGCTTTTGCTGCTCGTTAAATCTTGTGCTTCCATGCCGGATAATATACAACGTGAGCATAGAGGAAAGAAAGAAGTATTGGATTTATAAACCCTTGCATCGATTGGCAAACTTCTTCTATATCTCAGATGCTATGTCATCAAAAACCAAAATCTTAAATAATGCACTCGCTTTTTCGCAATTAAAGAGGTGACCGCATGCACATCCGCAAGGCCAATCTTCATGATCTCGCCACTATCGAGCGATGGATCCGCCGATCGAAGGAGTTACAGAGTCCCACTGGTCACGACCTCGGGCCGAGCTACAACTGCGAGCTCATCAAGGATGGCATCGGCCTGGTGGCAGAGGTCGAGGAGCATTTCGCCGGTTTTCTTCTTGCAGAGACGGACAAGAAAAGCGGCTTCTCGGAACTGCTCTATCTCATTGTCGTACCGAAGTATCGCGGGCTGAAACTTGGTAGTAGGCTACTCGATGCTTATGTACAAGAGTGCAAACGTCGCGGCATCCGATTCATGGTAGCATTAGCGAGCGCGACGAACAAGAAGGCGACGCATTTCTTCAGGAAGCACGGCTTCGCTGTCGGAAAACCGATGATACCCTTTTCCAAGAAGCTTCGGGCATGATGCTATACCTTATGAAATTATTATTTTCTTTATAGTAAATAATAATCCCAAACCACCCCATAACCTTATAAAACTATGGCCCAGACGTTATTCACTCATCAGTAATAAATAAACGAAAAGTTTATATAGAGGTTCTATCCATAGATAGCTGGGAGTGGTACTAGTTGACAGCATACACAGCTATCCGCTATCTACCGTTCTCAAAGGTTACCCCATGGCAGAAGCTAACATAGCAACTATCGCACCCCATACGAAGATGATTGACGTCCAAAAATGCCCGGAATGCGGCGAAAGCGACTTTTTCGTCCAGAAAGAGAAAGGAGAAGCCATCTGTAAGAGCTGCAGCTTCGTCATCGACGACGCCCTCATCGACTTCGGCTATGACAGCCGCATCTTCGACAGCGAGGATATGGACGCCAACTCCCGTTCTGGCGCGCCGTTCGATCCGCGCGTCGCGAATAATCTTATCACCCATGTGGGCAATGATTCTGACATGAAGCAGCTGCCAGATCGCATGCGCGCGGTCATCAGGCGCATCCGGAAGAAGAACAGCTGGACCAGCTCCAGCCTGGAGAACAACCTGAACGCTGCCTTATCCAATATGCGGATAATCGCGTCATATATCCGCATGCCCGAGATGGCAGAGAAGGAGGCGGCGCGCATCTACCGCATGTGCGCCGAACGCGGCCTGACCAAGGCGCGCTCGAGCGATGGCCTTATCGTGGCCGCGCTGTACATCGCGTGCCGTGTGTTCGGCCTGCCGAAGACCATCAAGGAGCTTTCCGATGCCTCCAAGGTGGACAAGAAGGTCATCGGCAAGTACTACAAGTTCCTGATGGAGAAGCTGAACCTCAAGATCGCGCTCAACTCGCCGCATGACTATGTGGAGCGGTTCGGCTCTTCCCTGAACCTGAACCCGCGCACCATGTCCAAGGCAGTGGAGATCCTCGAGAAGGCCGAGAAGGCCCAGATCGTCTCCGGCAGGAGTCCGATCAGCCTTGCGGCGACCGCGCTCTACCTTTCCGCCATCATGAACGGCGAGCGCAAGACGCAGAATGAGGTCACGACCATCACGCAGATCACTGAAGTCACCCTGCGCAATCGCTGCCAGGAGTTCATGCGGACGCTGAAGATGAAGGTTAGTCTGAAACGATAACAATGTCCACTATCATATCGCTCGACGATCTCCTTCCAGAAGAGAGAGAGAGCTTCTCGACGCTGCAGCGCAAGCGGTGGAAGGGGCATATGCGCCGTACTCCAATTTCTATGTCGGCGCCGCGCTCCGATCGCATGATGACCGCATCGTCGCCGGTTCAAATATGGAAAACGCGAACTATTCCTTGACGATACATGCAGAACAGGTCGCTCTTGCCGTAGGTCATGCTGCAGGGATCCATCGGTATTCGTCTATGGCAATTATCGCGCGTGGCGCCGCAGTTGATACCACAGACATCACCGCGCCATGCGGCTCCTGCCGGCAATCGCTTTTTGAAGCGAGCCAGATAGCGAATGCTGATCTTAGAATAATTCTCGCAACGACAAAGAGAGACAAAATTGTTCGCACGACTATCAGCGAACTTCTTCCGATGGCGTTCGGGCCGCGTGACCTCGGCATGGATCTCTCGCGCTATCGGCGATAAGAACAACGGTTTCCAGCGCACAAACTTTAAATACCTGCCCTCGTTTATTTCTCTCATGCCCACCGCCCTCTTCATCATCGCCCAGAATGGCTTTCGTGATGAGGAACTATTCGATCCAAAAGACGTTCTCGAAAACGCAGGCATCAAGTGCACGATTGCCAGCATCACCACCGATGCCGCGCAGGGGAAGTTAGGAGCAATCGTCATGCCTGACCTTGCCGTGAAAGAGGCCAAGCTGGATGATTATGATATCATCATTGTTATCGGCGGCCCCGGCGCGCCAGAGCTGGCAAAACATAAAGAGGTGATCTCGCTTCTTCAGGCAGCCAAGCAGAAAGGCAAGAATCTCGCCGCCATCTGCATCGCTCCCACCATTCTTGCAAAAGCTGGTGTGCTGCAAGGCAAGAAGGCGACGGTGTGGGAATCGCCGGAGTCCATCAAGATGCTCGAAGAGGGCAAGGCTATCTTCACCAAAAAGGATGTCGTGGTTGAGGACAAGCTGGTCACGGCGAATGGGCCGGCGGCGGCGAGGGAGTTTGGGAGGAAGATTGTGGCGATGCTCGAGAACTGACCGCTTAAATAGTCGCGCTCAGCAAATCGTTGAGCCCAGCACAAGAGTTGATGACTTTCTTTGGCAGCTTCTCACGGATATACTTTCGGTAATCGTTGAGATAGAAACGGATTGCGTTATGATAATTCGAGGGGGTCTTCTGGCTTTGCAGCATGCCTATTGCCATTAAAATTGGATATTGGAGACGACTGGGATAGTTTCCTTCATTAAACAACGACCACGCCAATGCTTCGGAGGCACGACGTTCATCGTTGCTCAAGTGCGATTGCGTCATGAAATTGAATCGCTTTCCCGCTGCATCAAAACAGTCTCCCAGAGAGCCATCGCGTTCGTGGATGATCGGAAAAACTATCCCCTGCTCTTCAAGCTTCACGATAAGCGTGCGCATATAATCTATGGAATGCTTGTGATTCTCGATTCCTATCTTAAAGTCTTCAAGCCATGCAGTCCAGTGTATGTTGTGCGCGATAAAATCCTTGATGCCGAGAAGCTCATTTATTTTCCGTATGTCCTTATCATGAAAAAATTTTAACGAATAGCCAAGTTCTTGTATAGTCGCTTTCGCGACATCAACAATATTCCATGCTTGTGCTGGATTGAAGAAGCGATAGATGATGCCGCCAATGTCTTTCTGAAAGAACCCCTCGCTCGGGGGGTTCTGAAACGCTCCTGCAACCTCTTCCTGCGTCGTGACATGATTCTCGATGGCTTCGGGGATACCGTCTGGCAAGATGAGAATGACCGTACCCTCCGGCAGCGGGACGCTCTTCGTGAAAAAGGTATCCTCTGGTGAAAAAGATTGTAAATGCTTGCCATGTAC
>Ga0105164_10001965_pt1 | contig 12887 bp, 12 predicted proteins | sample VDWuncwatermetaG_FD_89674 | JGI IMG/M metagenome (GOLD analysis project Ga0105164, IMG submission 89674) | Wastewater microbial communities from Netherlands to study Microbial Dark Matter (Phase II) - VDW unchlorinated drinking water | ecosystem: Environmental > Aquatic > Freshwater > Drinking...
ATGTTTAACATTCAATTAACCAATTGTTAACTGGTTTTCAGGCATGCCCACACACCATACTTTCCACTCTAGCTTAATTAAAAATATTTTTTTTAAAAAAAATAAAAATAATTTATGATATACTAAACTTGCTTAACTTTGTCTATTCTAATCTGATTATCATAAAGTAGAGTCCATATGGGGACAGAGAAGAAACATAGGTGTGTGGGTGGATGATGGGGGACCCGATCGACAAGCTACTTGATGATGCCATAAACGGCAAGTCACTTTTCAAGAACCGTGAAGTGTTACATTTCTCATTCATTCCAAACATGATTTTACATAGGGATGAAGAGCAAAAGAAGGTAACCCAATCATTACTACCACTACTCAAAAAATCTCGTCCATCAAACCTACTTGTGTATGGTAAAACCGGCACAGGAAAGACTTTGGTTGTAAAGAAAGTATTAAAAAAAATACAAGAAAGGGCCGAGCAACAATCTTATCCAATAAAACTAGTTTATGCAAACTCAAAAGAAGAGACTACCTTGTACGGTCTTCTAGTTAGCTTTGGCAGGCAGTTGGGTCTAAAATCACAAAAGGATCTGCCTTCCACAGGACTCTCAATTAGCGCAGTTTTCAACAAACTGGTTGACATCATACAGCAAAACTCACTAACAACAGTCTTTGTAATTGACGAAATTGACTATCTTGCAGAACTCGTATCAAAAACAGGAAAGGATGTTTTCTACTCTCTTACCAGAGCAAACGAGAGACTCAAAAAAGGTTCCCTGACATTGGTTGGAATATCCAACGACCTTACCTTCAAAGAAAGACTGGATCCTAGAGTTCTTAGCAGTCTAAGTGAGGAGGAGGTTGTTTTTACAAACTACACTGGCGACCAGATAAAACAAATCCTATTGGAGAGAATCAAGGACGCGTTTGCCGGTGGAGTTGTTGAAGACGGAGCATTAGACTTGTGTGCAAGAATGGCAGGCCAAGAACACGGCGACGCAAGGAGAGCAATTGATCTGTTAAGAGTGGCCGGCGAGATAGCAGAGAGAGAACAATCACCAAAAGTAATACCAGAGCACATTAGGCAAGCCTCTTCTAAAATGGAAGAAGACAAGGAGACAGCCGCATTAAACTCATATCCACTTCATGAGAAGCTTCTCATACTGGCCGTGATGAAAGCCAATGGAGCTGCCACCGGTGAAATTTTCCAATCCTATAAAAAACTCTGCAAGACCACACGCCAAAAAGAACTAACCCAAAGGAGAGTCACTCAAATACTAAGTGAGATTGAGATGACAGGTCTAATTTCAGGAAGAATTGTTCATCAAGGAATGCATGGCAGAACAAAAAAATACAATCTTACACTTCATCCAGAGACTGTCAAAAAAGCACTCAGAGACGATCTTATCTTACAAGATATTTTGTAATAATCTAAGATGACCCAAACTCTGTAAAGTCTTTTGTGAAAACTTTGAGGTTTGCCAAGTTTACGAAAACAGCAATTCCCGGTGTTGGATCTATTCCAACACTTACCTGATACGGTGTCTGCCTCTGCCAAGCACCAGAATTTACTATCAAAGTTCCCTTGTACATATCTAGATCCACAACATGAACATGACCTGAATGGAAGATGTCAGGAACCTCATCTATTACCATCATATCTTCAAGCTCAGGGGCTATTGGGGTTCGCTTTCCATAGATCGGGCTTAGATGTCTTGCCTTGAGAAGAATCTTCATAGCCTTTGCTGGCTGCGAATAACTTACACCAGGCGTGGTCCCAACAACATCATCAAGGCTCTGACCATGATACATGAGAACCTTTACGCCGTTTAGCTCGATCAATGAGGGGTTTCCTATCATGAAAAAATTTTCTCTATTCCAAAAATTCGAGTTGTGTTTTTCTGGAATTGCAGGCTGAGGAAGAGCTCTTCTTCCAGGATCATGGTTTCCCGGAATAATGAAGACTTTGATGTGTCTTGGAATTTTATCTAGCATCTCCCAAGCCTTTGCCATCTGCTGGTAAACATCAACCAAAAGCAGATCTTTGTCCTGATTTGGGAAGATTCCAATACCATCAACAACATCACCGCAGATAAGGAGAAACCGAACCTTTCTTGCAATCGGATCCGGACCTGACAACCACGAAATAAAATCAGAAAATTCTTTCTCCATAAAATATCTACTTCCTACATGCAGGTCTGAAATCAAAATCGCATATGTTTCAGATTTGGACCTGCTTGTAACATGCTCGGGTATATCTGGCACAATCAAATCTTTTGCGACAAACCCTCCATTCTTACCGGGAGTCAATCGTTGCATTACAAACTGGTCGATTAAAAGCGAGTTTGCTGTTTCCTGCAGCTCCTTATTAAAAACCAATGATTCAAGGGAGCCGCTTGGGTCGTCCACAACAAGCTTTGTCACATCTCTGTCTATCCTGCGGTCCATAACAAGCCCACCTACAAAGACCTCATCCCTCAATTTACCTCCCTTTATGGTTTCTATCAATGTGAGCTTTTGAGCCTGAGACCTTTGCAGGATAATTTTGAGAAGCTTGGTATATCGATTTACAAAAAGCGAGCCGAAACCTTTGATGCCTTCAGCAGAGGTGATCTTTCTTGTGGGGTCTGACAAAATTACATGTTTGTTTTCTATGTTTTCCTCAATTTGAGTTTCAACATATGCCTTTAGATCATTTTGGTTGATCAAAAATAAATTTTGTTTTGCTTTTTCATGGACAATCTGCCTGATTATTCTTTCAAGCTCCTTTGAATCGATTTTTTCTAAAATCTTAAAGGCATCAGGATGAATCTGAAAGCCCTTACTTAGCGCATAATTGAGTGCAGATGAGGCGTCCTTGCTCATCAAACTCAGATAATGCAACCTTTAATTAAATTTGCTCTGACCTAATGCTCAAATAGTCTACTATTAATCCAAAATTATGAATCGAAAGAGGCGGGCACTACTTTTTGGAATCTTTGTCGGTGTCTTTATGGCCTCTTACTCCATCGGTGCACAAAGCCCCATATCCGACGAGGATGCGCAGGCCTTTCTTGAGGAATTTAAGATGGCAGTACAGGGAATAACCGCATTAGAAATTTTTGCACACAACGCATATGTTGCAATGGGAATGTTTGTGCCTGGGTTTGGAGTTGGTTGGGGAACGTTTACTGCTTGGTCGACAGGTCTTGCCTTCAAATCAATTGTTACCGCAAATCCCATACTTGCAAAGCTACCACCACTTACCGTGCTGTTGCTTTCACCCTTTGGAGCAATGGAGCTTGTTGCTTATTCAATAGCAATGTCAAGAAGTGCAATTCTAATACGAACACTTGTAAAAAGAATGTCAATCAAAGAAGAAGTCCGATCTACAGCAATTGAGGTCGGAATAGTGCTGGCAATCCTGCTTGTAGCCGGATTTATCGAGCATGCAATGATCAGCTAATTTGGATCTATTACTACCCCAGGATCTTAGATTCATTTTTATCTGAAATAAGTTACCAAAAAGAAATGCTTGGACTGAAGATACACAGTCTACCCAAACTAAAGAACCCAAACATGGTTGCCGCTCTACCAGATATGGGAAACGTGGCAGGAATTGGTATTGAATTTCTTATTAAAAATCTAAAAGCAAAACTCTTTGCAGAGCTTTATGCATACTGGCCGCCTGCAGTATCCTATAACAGCGGTCTGGTAAAGTTTGACCAATCAAGCTACAAGTTTCATTATTGCGAGAAGGAAAACTTGGTAATTTTTTCAGGTGATTTTAATCCGTCTGATCCTAGAAGGTTGTATGAAATATGTTATGAAGTAGTGGAGATGGCAAAAAAACTAAAAGTGGAAAAACTATTTTCGATTGGTGCGGCACTAAAACAACCAAACCCAGATGAGCCTAAGATTTTTGCTGCAGCTACTAACCCTAGTCTAGTTAGCGTGCTAAAAAAACAAAAACTAACGCTTCTCGACGGCAAGGGCCAGATAACTGGCTTTAATGGCTTGATTCTTGGCATAGCTCAAGAAAAAAATCTCAACAGCATTTGTATTTTGGGCGAGATAGATAATCCAAATGTTATTCAACCAAAAGCAGCCAAACTAATTCTTGCTACACTTTTTGAATTTTTAAAAATAAAACCACTAAATATGAAGGACTTGGAAGAAGAAGAAAAAAGGAAAAAGTTCATGGAACAGCAAATGAACTACATGGACAACGTCATGAGAAGAGACAAACAGCCTGGAATTGCTTAAGCTGTCTAAATAATTAAGACCATTAATTATATACAGCATTGAGGCTTTATTGATTCATGAAGTTTCTCATACTTGTCTTAATTGCAGTTTCTAGTGTTTTGATTACTGGTTTATTACCTCACGCAGACTCACAACTTGCATCCAATAACAACTACCTATTGCAAGCAAATGGCTTTACCGTAACAGACAAGGCCATACAAAACTCTGAGCTAAACCTACAACTTTCGACAGGAAAGCTCAGCAGCGGTACATCAAACATAGCAATGCAAGTTGGTGACATATCTATAGCTGGAGTCGACTATCTTACTTCTGGTGCATGGAAGACCAAATTGGTTTTTGATGGGAGATTCTTTACACTTTCTGGTGATGCAAGCAGTGTAAATGGCGATAAAATTTCTGCAAGTCTTGTTGGCAGACTTGTCCAGCAAAGCCAAGACGGTTCTGTTTATCTAGTCACTGGCAAGCTGACAAGGGGAAGCGAAGCAGTAAAGGTAGTTTATAGTGCAAAGCTAGAGCTTACCACTAACCTTCCACAAAAAACTACCCAGACTGCAAGTAAGGAAAAGATTGTAAATGTAAGCATTTTATCAGGTTCTTCTAAAATTCAAGGAGATGCCAAACAACAGCAATACGGTGTACAGTATAATCGATATTACGAACCCCCTAATCTAAAAATAACTTCGGGAACCGCAATAATTTGGACCAATAATGATTCTGTTCCTCACAGAGTTGTAAGCGGGGTTTCAACACAAGTGGTAGGCAAACCATTTGAGCCAGATGGAAAATTTGATAGTGGAGATATTCAACCCGGCCAGACATTCAAACTCACTATAAATCAGACAGGCATTATTCGATTTGGTGATCCAACATACTATTGGATGGAAGGTCTTATAGTCTCATACACTGAGAAGGGATTAGAATCTACTAACACAATATCAGCAGAATCTCGCAATACCTCTCTGAAGTAATTACGCTTGATGTTTTAGATACATTCTCACAATTATATACAAATCATTGTTTTTTAAAATCTGCATACGACTCCAGCTTCGTCTGCTCAATAACCAACACAGAAAGATCAGAAAACTTCTTACCTTCCAAATCTTTTAGCGTTCCAATAAATTGAGTTTCTTTTTCGGTGGTAAGATCTTCAAACACGTGCACTCTTATCTTTGAGGTATCAAAGCCTTGGTTTTTCAAATAGAAAGCAATCTCAGACTGCATAAAATGCTTTGACAGATCTTTTGGCCATGGCCGTGGCAGTATAATCACACTATATCCATCTAGGATTGCTTTTTGCAGTTCAATTTTTTCTTCTTCAATACTTGTGCTCACATGCATAGTTATCACTTTGCTCTTATCCAGAGGAACCTGTGCCTTTGCTGCAGCAACTTGAATTGAACTTACACCAGGAACGATTTGCACATTTCCAAATATTTGGATCAATCTATCCACAACTTCAGACTCTGAGAAATTTACATCACCTGTAAATGGAATAACACAAGTCTTGTCTCCCAAAGTCTTTGCTATTCTCTGATAGACCTCTTCTTGGTTCTGCATAGTAATTTCATATACTTCCTTGTTTACAAGAAGCCTCTCTATTGTCTTGAGTGAATACTTGTAGCCGACTACCACCTCAGAATAGAGAATTAACTCCTTGACAACATCAGTAATGTATCTAGGAGAACCAGGCCCTACTCCTACTGCATACACTTCTCCCATATCCTATCCAATGACTTTCTGCTTACTCTTAATATAATTCACAAAGGGAGCCCAATTCACCTTCACGAATTTTATAGGATCCTTTAGCGGATACTTGACCCATCCTTCAACAACTGAAAACTGGTACCTTCTTGTCTTACCACCCTCATTGATTTCTAGATGCAAAACATTACCCCATGACTTTTCCTCAAAATCGGCGCGTAAAATATTGTCAAAAGAAACCTCTTCATTCTTATCATTTTTAAGATCCCTCCTAAGATCATCATCACTATATCCGTCTTGCTGAATCATTGTAATCGTTGATTTGCGTAGTGTTTGGACTTGCTTTGCAGTTGCGGCATCCCACCAGCTCATCTTGGCTTGGGTTTTTACTATAAACATTAGATGTTTCTCAGTCAAAAAAAACATTCCCTCAATTCCTCGCTTTAGAAACTTTCTCTCTTCTCTCCATACAGAGACTAGGTGAGCTTGGACATGTTCATCCGCATCCATCAGAATCTCTTAAGATATACTCGTTAAAAACCAAATGAATATCAATTGGCTTTTATTAAAGTCTTTAAAAACGATCCTTATTGCGTTTTAAAATTTTAATAATCAGCATATTTTTTGTGCTTGTAATCAGTTTAGTCCCACAGAGTTTTGCAGATAAAGTAGCAGTACTTGATACAAAGTTTGGAAAGATGGTAATAGAATTTTTTCCAAACAATGCTCCAAAAACTGTTGATAATTTCATCAAACTAGCAGAGAGTGGCATTTACAACGGCACAAAGTTTCATAGAATCATAAAGGATTTCATGATTCAGGGAGGTGACCCTCTATCAAGGGACAGTCGCCTTGTGCAACAATGGGGTACTGGTGATGCAGGCTATACAATTTCTGCGGAATTTAACAACATAAAGCACAAAAGAGGAATCGTCTCGATGGCAAGACAACCTGGTGATCCAAATAGCGCAAGCTCACAATTCTTTATTATACAAAAGGATTCACCATCCCTTGACGGAAAGTACACAGTGTTTGGGAGATTGATAACAAATCAAAGTTATAGTGCTCTTGACGCTATAGCATCACTACAAACTGTACATGAACTACACAGCCAGGTTCCACTTGATATCCCACTTAATTACGGAGACGCTGAAGTAAGTGGAGTAAAAATCAAGGACCGCTCTGAGATTCCTGACGTTTTGAATCTAGGTGAGCCTGAGCGTTTTGTTTCCCATTCTAAGATGGATGAACATGGTAACTACCTTAACACACTTTTTGACTTTTCCTTCCATGTTCCCATTGGATGGTTTGTACAAGAACCAGAAAAAACCCAACCTGAAGCACCTGATGTGGTTGTAACTGGCACACAAGTAGATGGTTTTACACCAGTAGTCTCTTTTCTAGTCGAGAATACAAACGGTATCTCTCTTGAAGATCATATCAAAAAGACTAGAACTAACTTACAACTATTAGTTGACGCAGGGCGACTTGAAATCCTTTCTGAAGAAAACAAGAAAATTAATGGTTATGACTCTCACAGTACAGACGCAAAGGGGGGATTCATAACCAAGGACAAAGTATTCCTAGTAAAGTACAGAGAAATTATTATAAAAAACGATGACAAATTTTATACGCTAACCTATACTAATCAAGAAAAACATTTTGAAGAAAATTTGGCCGAATTTAACGAAATATTAAATTCATTTAAAATTATTACAAAAACAACACCGACTACTACCTTTCCACCTGAGGTTGGAATTGGTATTGCTATCGCGGCCGGCATAGCGGTGATAGCATTGGTTGTTAAAAGAAAGAGAAGCGTTCCCAAACCAAAAGAAAGTAAAAGTAAAGCTAAGAAATAGCTATTCTATCAAAGATCACCAAAAAGAACATGTGTTCTTTTTGAATCGATGATATTATTGTGAGGATGATTACGTGCCGTTACTGCAATTAAGATGATGAAAGTGGTATATCTATCTGGTCTTTCCACGGGAATGGGGGCTACAGATAAAAAATAACTATGTACATTTTTAGATATACCACTTCATAGGACATTAGAACATAACTTTGCATATTAGATTTGAGGAACAGTTGACTAAACGACAACCAAAACACCCTCATGTCAATGCAGACAGGGTTAGAGAAATGTACTAAATGATTTCTACCAGACGTCGTCTACCTCATCAAGTTCTTTGAATTCCTTTGGCGGTTCGTGCCTGAGAATTCTCAATCTAGCAATATCTCTATCAAAAAACAGATCTATAATTCAATCAAGTAAAATCCTAATTTGCTGGTTATATCCTATGAGATATAAAAAAAGACGAGTTTGCTGAATTGTAAAGATTTACCACCACAGTCAAACATGAAAATTTAGGCGAAGAGTAAAATATGATAAAAAACGACATTATTACATGAAGAAGGAATATGTAGTAGTACGCATAGATGCGGCACCTGACGGCGCACCATATGTGGTAGTTTCCTTATCTAATACCAAGGATTTTAGAGAACAAAATCAACCAATGTCACCCTTTGGCCAAAACGTGATGGGATTTTCAAATATGGATGACATGGTAAAAGGATTAAACAAAATGATGTCCGGCGGTGTTTATGGCCAGTCGGGTGGAGTAACCTCAATTAAATTAGATATGCATGAGTACAAACAACTTGGCCTTGCTGTAGGTGACAAGGTCTTTTTGGAAATATCAAAACCTGAGACGTTAGATGTTTAGATAACTTCTGAGTTTTAATTTGTTTTTTAATTCATCTTCGCCCTTATCCTTATCTCCACCATTGGTCATTACCAAAACCTCTTTTATCATCATCAACCATATTTGATAGCGCACCAAAGGATGTTGGTGAATGTTCTATAATTCTATACAACACCTTTCTTTCTCTTTCTTCAAAGTTTTCCTACCTATCTTATGCACTATCTAGATATTTCTGCGCGTAAAATTTCATAGGCTCTGGCCGCGTCTTTTTCTCTTAAGATTATAATAATATCATCCTGACCAAAATACGCATTAATAATCTCTATTCCCCTACTGTGTAGCATCTCGAATAGATAAGAGACCACATCAGATCGGTTCTGTGTTGGTGGAATGCGTATGCTTATCTTTGCTAATCCAGTTTGAAGATTATTCTTCTGATCAGGAAATGATTCGAGCAGCTTTCGTACGTCACTTATATCTTCTGTCAAAAGTCTAAACGAATCTGTTAACCTAAAAAATTCATAATCTGGATTGATCTGTGTAAATCTGTTCATTAGATCCACAAGATCATCAGTACCAAAATCATTAGCTGAAAATTTAACATCGACAATTCCATCTGTTAATGAAAGTCTAGCATTCTTTAGAACGGGCTCACTTTGTACTTCGTCTTTTCTTTCATACGAGTCGGCATACCTTTTGATTGCAACAACTATTGTGTTGAGGTTAACTGGTCCACCAACTTGTGCCTCTACGTCTTTTTGGATCTTTACAGCTAGGGCGGTATAGTTTATCAAATCCATCTTAAGGCAGTCATGAATTGAGCGATTATTGGTAATGATCTCTCTCACAACATCAGGTACAGACATGTTAATTGCTTTCATACAAGAATTATACTTATTGTCATATATAATAGTCTTATGTAATATATCATAATAATATACAATAAACTTTATATAATGTCATACTAATTACATAATATGCGTAATTATGACATGATAGTCTGGGACGAATTCGACAACCTGTTCCGAAAGATGACTAGACCATTCATGAATATGGATGACATATGGGACGAGCTAAAAAGTTCGGCGGATCTCCAAACATTTGGTCCCTATTACTACGGATATACTGCAACAATAGGTCCAGATGGCAAGCCGATAGTAAAAGAATATGGAAACGTCAGACCAGGTCTTCTCCCAACATCTGACACAAGAGAACCTTTTGTCGATGTTATCATTGATGATAAAGAAAAGGTTCTAAAGATTGTGGCAGAGATGCCAGGCGTTGAGAAAAAGGACATCAAAATCGAAGTCATTGGTCGTACAATAAATCTCGATGCTGAGCATGGAGAAAAGAAATACCACACCAAGGTACCGATCAAGCACAAGGTCGACGAGGATTCAGTCAAGGCATCATATGCCAATGGTATCCTTGAGGTCAAGTTCAAGCTAAAGGAAGAGGACAAGCCAAAAGGAAAAACAGTGGAGGTAGAATAAACCCCTCCATTTTTTATGGTGATCGATAATGAGCGAAATAATTTTAAAAATTGCTGAAGCCTCACAACGCCATGTAGGCAAGGGTATTGCAGTGGTTGATCCAAAAGTTGTCGAGGATAACAATTGGGAAACAGGTCAAATCTTAGAAATTGTTGGTAATAGAAAAAGTCATGTAAAATTATGGCCTGGTTCTGCGCAGGATTATGGAACAGGCATCATAAAAGTCGATGGCATAACGAGACACAATATAGGTTCTGGCATCGGTGAAAAAATTTCTATTAAAAAGGTGGATGCAAAGGAAGCACAACAGGTTGTAGTCTCTCCCATTGAAAAATTAAGTGCTGAAGGGCTGCAAGAATACATGCAAGCAACTTACATTGGTCATGTTTTGACTACCGGAGACACTCTTGTAGTAACTACACAACTGGGTGGAAAGACTCAGCTTGTTGTCACAAGTACTTTGCCTTCTGCTAAACCAGTAATAGTAACTGAACAAACCAAGTTCAAGCTTGGTACCATGACGAAGGCCATAGATCAGTCCATTCCACGAATTACCTACGATGATTTAGGCGGATTAAAAAATGAAGTCCAGAAGATACGTGAAATGGTAGAGCTACCTATGCGACATCCTGAATTGTTTGAAAAATTGGGTGTTGAGGCACCTAAAGGAGTCTTGTTATATGGTCCACCAGGAACAGGAAAGACACTATTAGCAAAGGCAGTAGCTGGTGAAACAAATTCTCACTTTATCTCAATTAGTGGACCTGAAATAATTGGCAAGTTCTATGGCGAAAGTGAGGAAAGACTAAGAGAAATCTTCAAGCAAGCAGAAGAAAGTGCTCCAAGCATCATATTCATTGACGAAATTGATTCCATCGTACCAAAACGAGAGGAAGTAATTGGTGAGGTAGAAAAGAGAGTAGTGTCACAGTTATTGACTTTAATGGATGGAATGAAATCAAGAGGTAAAGTTGTAGTAATTGCAGCAACCAACAGACCCGACTCGCTTGATCCAGCTATCCGAAGACCAGGAAGATTCGATCGTGAGATCGAGATTGGCATACCAGATGAAACAGGAAGAAAAGAAGTCTTAGATATTCACACTCGCGGAATGCCATTTGATGAAAAGGTCAATCTAGAGCAAATGGCAAAGGTAACTCACGGATTTGTAGGAGCAGATCTAGAAATTTTAGCAAAAGAAGCTGCAATGAGATCTTTGCGAAGAATTCTACCAGACTTGGATCTAGAGGTAGAAAAGATATCAAATGAAATTTTACAAAAAATTGTAATTACAGATGAGGACTTTAAGGACGCATTAAAAGAGGTAAGACCTTCAGCACTAAGGGAAGTTCTCGTTCAAGTTCCAAATGTAACATGGGAGGATGTCGGCGGTCTAGAGTCGCTCAAGGAGGAATTGTGTGAGGCCGTTGAATGGCCACTCAAACACAAGGAAGCATTTGAGTATACTGATCTTGCAGCGCCAAAGGGAATAATATTGTATGGTCCACCAGGTACTGGAAAAACTTTGGTTGCCAAAGCCTTAGCGCGCACAACCGAGTCTAATTTTATCAGCATTAAGGGACCCGAACTCCTATCAAAGTGGGTAGGAGAATCTGAGAAAGGAGTACGAGAAGTTTTCAGGAAAGCAAGACAGGCAGCACCATGTATCATATTTTTAGATGAAATTGATGCTATTGCTCCAAGCAGAAGTTCTGGTACCTCAGACTCACATGTTACTGAAAGAGTAGTATCTCAACTTTTAACAGAGATTGATGGTCTTGAGGAACTACATAATGTGGTTGTAATTGGGGCAACTAATCGATTAGACATAGTAGATACTGCCCTGCTTAGACCAGGAAGATTTGACAGAATAATTGAGGTGCCAATTCCTGACGCCAAAGGACGTGAGGGCATATTCAAGATACATACAAGAAAGAAGCCACTGGCAGATGATGCAGACTTTGCAAAACTTGTAGACCTAACAGATGGATTCAACGGCGCAGAAATTGCAGGCGTGTGCAGCAGAGCTGCTCTGGCTGCACTAAAGCGATACGTAGACAACAAGGAAAAATCAGTTAAATCCATCAAGATTACTCAACAGGATTTGCTAAATGCAATAGCAAAGGTAAGACCAGAAAAGAGACACCAGATACCAGCTGTAGCATCATAGCTTATATGATAATCTGACTAAATAATAGTTGACGACTAAAGAAGCAATACTATACGAAAAGTTACCAAACGATAAGGTAAGATGTACAGCTTGTGCAAGGTATTGTGAAATGGCTAATGGCCAGATAGGACTATGCGGAATTAGAGGAAATGAAGCTGGAAAGCTTCAGTTATTTGTGTATGGAAAAGTGATTGCTGGTGCCATAGATCCAATCGAGAAAAAGCCTGTAACGCATTATCGACCTGGAACAAGCATCTATTCTATAGCTACGACGGGTTGTAATTGGCTATGCAAGTATTGCCAGAACTCCGATATCAGTCAGAGAAGAAAAGTGGAAGGCACTGATATGACTCCAGAAGAAGTGGCAGATCAAGCTCTACGATACAAAGCTGATGGAATAGCATATACTTACAATCAACCCTCAATATTCATCGAGTTTGCTCGAGACTGCGGAATAGCTGCCAGGAAAAAAGGTCTATTCAACATCTTTGTGTCAAACGGGTACGATACTCCAGAAACGGTAAAAATGATGGGAGAATTTCTTGATTGTATAACTGTCGATTTTAAGGGAAGTGC
>Ga0105164_10001966_pt1 | contig 12886 bp, 11 predicted proteins | sample VDWuncwatermetaG_FD_89674 | JGI IMG/M metagenome (GOLD analysis project Ga0105164, IMG submission 89674) | Wastewater microbial communities from Netherlands to study Microbial Dark Matter (Phase II) - VDW unchlorinated drinking water | ecosystem: Environmental > Aquatic > Freshwater > Drinking...
GCTATGAAGGCAATGAGAGTTAAAGGATTTGCAGGAATGTTTGGATGGGAACCATATCCTGGAATAAGATTAGGAAAACAATTAGGCGAGCTAGTAAGATTCTTTGGATTGGGTGGACTTTTTCATTCTGACGAACTACCAAACTATGGCATCGAGGAATCAGAAATTAAAGAGGTAAGAAAGATACTCGATATAGGTCCTAATGATGCTTTCATCATATTAGCTGGAAATGAGAGAAAACTGGATACAGTGATAGAATCACTCATAAAAAGAATTGAGGATGCAAAAAATGGAATACCTGCAGAAACAAGAGCTGCCACAATTACAGGTGAAACAGTATTCTTACGACCAAGACCAGGTTCCTCTAGAATGTATCCAGAGACCGACATACCACCAATTATTGTAAATAATACCGAGATTGAAGAAGCAAGGAATAAGATTCCAAAATCATGGGAGGAGAATCTTTTAGTATTACAAAAACAATATGAATTGAATCAACAGCTTTCAGCACAGATATTTGATTCAGAATATCTAGATCTGTTTGAAACAATATGTAAAGACAAGAGAGTCTCTCCTAATTTTGTTGCCTCAACTATTTGTGGCACTATTACGAATTTGGAACGACGTGGAATGGATTCAGGATTATTAAAGACTTCAGATATTTTAGAAGCCTTCAGTTTAGTAGCAGAGGAAAAGATAGCAAAAGAATCACTTGAGATGATATTTGAGAGTCTTATGAGTGGAAAATCAAAAACGATTTCAGATGCTATCAAATCTAACGCATTGAATGCCATAGAAGATACAGAATTACATCAGATATTAGACGAATTGATAAAATCCAATCTTAAGATTATCGAAGAACAAGGGTTAAGATCAATGGGTCCTTTGATGGGTTTGGCCATGAAAACATTACGTGGTAAAGTAGATGGTCAGAAATTAAATCAACTTTTAGAAAACAAGATAAAGACCAAGATAGACGGAAAGTAAACAAAAAATGAAGGTGCGGGAGGTGGGATTTGAACCCACGAACTCCTAAGAGATAAGGTTCTGAGCCTTACGCCGTTGACCAGGCTAGGCGACCCCCGCAACAACGTGAGAATTAAAATCCTACAATAAGTGTCTTTATTACTAGATAAAACCTAGTATAAGAAAATAATTCTCAAGTCAGACATATCAAATAAGCTTCAGTTTGGTTGTAAGTATTACACTGGTTGAACCCATAAAATCTATAGCTGCACCGACATCAGCAAAGGAGGTCATGACATAATGTTTCTTTGTCTTGTTCCCTTACACATATTCAATAACAAAATTTTTATCTGCATTTATCAGAGTTTCAATATTACAGAAAGTTGTGAATCTCTGGGCAATTTGCATTGTTATACCTTCATTGCTTGGAAAAATCTCTGAAATTATTTTTGTAAATGAATTCCAAATTGGATTATTGTTATTCTAGTAAAATTTCATGATTTTTGTTTATTCTCATTTATTTGACAACGACTTTCCGTGACTATGGGAAACATATCCATGTCCTTTCAATGGCATTAACACATAGATAGATGGATTAACCGGAATAGATGTAGCATTATTACAAAAGTATACAACTGAATTAATTCTAAATTGATGCTATCATATGTACGTAGGATTTTCCATACATTTCTTTTAGAATCTTGCACAGTATGTCAGGATGTTGATAACAATCACTTAGAATATAGTCATACACCATAAGTTTCTTGCTTACATCTCGTAATGCTCTTGTGTCAAGAGAGATGAGAAGTTTGTTCACACCAATTTTGACCAGTATGTTGTTTATCATGTTATCCAATGGTCTGTCATCATAATGAGACATGATATACAATTCAGCATGATTGATGATAAGAGTTGAGGAATAAATTGAAAAATTATGTTTCCATTTTGGCAATATTATGAAGTGTCTTCTTATAGACTAAGATAGTAACTTGCTTAATTTTCGTATGTTATATATCTGAATTTACTTTTTTTATTCACTAATTCTATTTTAAAATTATTTACTCTCATTAATCATTTTGTCAATTATAGGTACAGCGTTTTTTAATTCATGAATTCTTGTTGCTCGGTCATCTTCAAAGGATACATTCCATGGTTGCGAGTAAAGTATCACCGATTTTCCTTTTTCCAGCATACTTTTTGCATTAAGAGGAGAATCATCAATAAAAACATCATAATCTAGTTTTGATTTTTCTATTCCTTCCATAACACCAACATAATTTTTAAAATTAATTTTATGAAGTTTGAGCCAGTTTTTTACATCATTGTGTGTAGATTCGTCTCTTGCAGTAACGATGTCAACAGTACCAATATTTGATAGTTGTGTGGTAGCAGATGCAATATCATTTTCTGTTGGTGGGATATTTTCCCATGATCTCCAACAAATTGAAAGTTCATTGTAAAAGTCAAATTTGTTGATATCATGATTTTTCCAAAAATCCCATTCAGATATCTGTGATTTTGATATTGTCGGTCTTATTCTATTATTGTAAGATAGCCAAGATGTTATGACATCTGCCAGAACTCCATCCACATCAAGCGCTATTCTCAATGTCACTAACTCCTGTTAAAACTATCTTTTAGTTCTTCGAGTAGTTTACGTTGATGTTTATCTATCTTAGTAGGTATATTGATAACAAGTCTGACATATTCATCGCCTCTACCTCTTCCGCTCTGACGAGGAAGTCCCTTTCCTTTTAGTTTAATTATTGTATTTGGTTGACTTCCTGATTCCACTTCAAGCTTTTCCTTTCCCTCTAATGTTTCAACCATAATGGTTCTTCCCAATGTTGCGTCAATCATTGAAATATTTGCATCATAGAAAATATCAGCACCATCTCGCTTGAATTTGTCATGTGGTTTTACCCTTATTCTAACTATTAGATCACCACTCATGCCATTTTGAATTGATTCCCCTTCACTTTGTATTCTATATTCTCCATCTTCTACTCCAGGAGGAATTTCAAATGAAAACTTCCTTGTTGCTTTCTGTTTACCGATTCCCTTGCATTTTGAACACGGTCTTTCTATGATTTTACCTTGACCTCTACAAGTATTGCATGGTTGTACAGTTACAAATGTCGAAAATCCGCTACTGCGTGATGTTCTAATTTGACCGTGACCGTTACACACAGAACATGTTCTCATAGATGTTCCAGGAGTACAACCCGAACCGTTGCAGGTATCGCAATCTATTAGACGAGGTAGTTCAATTTCTTCTTGTTTTCCCTTGAGAGATTCTTCTAATGTCAATGTCGTTTCATACAAAATATCTGAGCCTCTTGCTCTTCCAGATCCTCCAAAATCAAATCCTCCAAATCTAAATCCTCCACCTCTACCAAAGATAGATTCGAAAACAGAATCAAAACTACCTCCAAAGATATCTTCAAAGTTAGATTTGGATCCTTGAAAGATATCATCTGTACTATATTTTCCATCTACTCCAGCGTGGCCATATGTATCATAGATTTTGCGTTTTTCTGAGTCAGATAATACTGCATATGCTTCTGAGATTTCCTTAAAGTGCTCTGCCGAGTCAGGAGACTTGTTTTTATCAGGATGAAATTTTAGAGCAAGTTTCCTATATTGTGATTTTATCTCATCAGGAGCAGAGTTCTTTGAGACTCCTAAAACCTCATAATAATCACGCTTAGCACTCATAATAATTCAATTCGATTATTCCATTGTACAAAGATCAGTTTGGTGTGTTACCAGCATCATGTCCAGTTGCACCAGGTCCACTTTGTGCAGTTGTATCTGATCCACTTTGTGCAGTTGCACCAGGTGGAGGTGTAGCATTTTTGTAAAGTTCTGTACTAATGTCATTTATCAATTTCGTTAATGAATCAAGTTTTGGTTTTATTTCTTCAACACTCTTATCAAGAACATCTTTTAGCTCTTTCATTGCATTACTTACTTTAACACCCTGATCTTGTGATATCTTGTCTTTCTGTTGACTGATTAAAGTTTCAGCTGCATAGATAGATTGTTGTGCCTCGTTTTTGACCAGTACCTCTTCCTTTTTCTTTTTGTCTTGCTCAGCGAAAAGTTCAGCATCCTTAGTCATCTTTTCTATGTCTGCTTTGGCAAGTTTTGTACTTGCAGTAATAGTTATTTTTGCTTCTTTTTGTGTTGCTAGATCTTTTGCTGCAACATTTAGTATACCGTTTGCATCAATATCGAACTTAACTTCGATTTGTGGAATTCCTCTTGGTGCAGGAAGAATTCCTGAGAGATTGAAGCTTCCAAGAGATACATTATCGGCAGCCATTGGTCTCTCTCCTTGTACTACGTGTATAGTTACCGCGGTTTGATTATCTGCAGCAGTTGTGAAAACCTTACTTTTAGAGGTAGGAATTGTTGTATTTCTGTCAATTATGGGTTCTCGTAATCCCCCAAGTACTTCTAAACCAAGTGTGAGAGGAGTTACATCTAGAAGTACAATATCACTTGTAACTTCACCGCCAATGATTCCTGCTTGGACAGCTGCCCCCAATGCAACTGCTTCCATCGGATCTATTCCTGCTTCAGGTTCTTTTCCCATTAAATTAGCTACGAATTTTTTGACTAAAGGAATTCTAGTAGGACCTCCAACCAAGATGATTTTACTAACATCAGTAGGAGAAAGTTTTGCATCCTCCATAGACTTCATAACCGAAGGTCTGCATCTCTCCACTATTGGATTTATGAGTTCTTCAAACTTTGCTCTAGTTATTTTCAATTCAAGATTTTTTGGACCAGAAGACTGGTCATATGAAATAAATGGAAGATTGATATCCGTTTCAAATATAGAAGAAAGTTCAATCTTTGCTTTTTCAGCAGCTTCTCTTACTCTCACTATAGCTGCATTATCTTTAGAGATATCTATTCCAGATGTTTTTCTAAAACTGTCAACAACATAATCAATCAAAACTTTATCCATATCAGTACCTCCAAGCTGAGTATCTCCTGAAGTGCTCATTACTTCAAAGACACCACCACCCATTTCCATTATAGTTACATCTAGTGTACCTCCGCCTAAATCAAATACCATAATTTTCATATCTTGCTTTAATTTATCTAGACCAAATGCAAGTGCGGCAGCAGTAGGCTCGTTTATGATTCTTACAACATCAAGACCTGCAATCTGTCCAGCGTCTTTAGTTGCCTGTCTTTGATTATCATTGAAATAAGCAGGTACGGTAATTACTGCTTTTTCAACTTTCTCGCCAATAAATGCCTCAGCATCTCTCTTTATTTTTTGTAGAATAAATGCAGAGATTTGTTGAGGTTTGTACTCCTTATCATAAATTTTAAAAAAGTGATCTGTTCCCATCTTTCTCTTTGCTGCCACCACTGTGCCTTCTGGATTTGTTACTGCCTGCCTTCTAGCTGGTTCACCAACTATGAGTTGGCCATCTTTTGTGAGTCCTACAACGGAAGGAAATGCTTTTCCTCCAACTGTAGTTCCCTCTGATGCTGAAATTAGTGTAGGTTTTCCTCCCAGCATAACAGCTGCAGCAGAATTACTTGTTCCCAAATCAATACCAATAATTTTAGCCATTTACATTCATCTCCTTTATATTTCTCTTAGATATTTCCACTAAGCTTGGTCTAATAACTCTGTCCTTCAAAATATATCCTTTACGAAGTTCTGCAGTAATTGTATTATCATCTAATGCCGGATCTTCTTTTATAGATATTGCCTCGTGTAATTTGGGGTCAAAAATCTCGCCAACCGCATCAATCGGTCTTACTCCAAATTCAACTAGAAAGATATCCATATTTTTTAAAATGGCATCCAGACCCTCAATATTTGCATCTTGTTTTGATAAAGCATCTCTTGCACGGAGAAAATCATCAGATATTCCAAGAAATTTGAGAATAATTCCATCAGTAATTGAATTTACACGATTCTGAATATCAATCTCTGATCTTTTTTTCAGATTTTCAAAATCGGCAAGCAAGTATTGAATTTTTTTTTCATAAGAAGAGACTTTGTCTTTTTCCTGCTCTAACTGAATTTTCAGGGTCTCCACAAGTTCTGGGTTAGATTCCATTTCATCATATCTTTTATGGTGATGTTCTTGAGTTTCTTCTAAATCATTTTGAGATACATCATGTGTGTCAGACAATTTGGCTATTATTTTTTAATATATTACCCTTATTATAATATCTCACAAAGAGGATTTGTTTTAATCACTATTACATCAGAGTCTTTTCCATTTTTGACTATTTTGTCATAATCAAATTTTGAACATGCCACGATGATAGTTGTTTTGTCACTATGGAAAATATCTAATTCTGGCCCTTGATGTATTTCGACATCACCTATGTAATCACGCAGTTTTGTAACAAGAGAGTTTAGCATATCCACCTTGTCTCCTCTCATTTCGTAGGAATCTTGAGTCCATACCAAAACTACTTTTGTCCTACTTGCTTTTAGTTCATTTTTCTTCAATGTGGAACGAATTTCGTCAATTAGTCTCTTGACATAGCCTTCGATTCCCTTTATACTGCCATTTACCAAATACATCATGGTGCCAGCACCTTCCACGGATGTACCAAGTGATCTTAAATCATAAAGCCCATTAGTCATATCGTCAAGAAATAGATCGTTATATTCAGTTAAAACCAGATCATTTCTTGTTTGTGAGTCTTGTGCAAACTTGGAAACTTCTAGAACACTAGATAGACTTGCAAATTGAGTAAGAATTTTAATTGCATGTAAGATTTCAGCCGAAGATATGGATACAAACTTTTTTCCTTTTTTATCAGACTCTAATAATTTGGCTAGCTTGTCATCATCTTTTGCATTAAATGAGCCAATAATTTCTGGAACATTATTTTTTGAAAGAGGATAATAGAAATAAGATATGCCCTTTCCCATCTCAAGACCTGAAACATGTTCAAGGAGAGAAATGGTTTCATTATTTCCCCCTATTCCAGTTGGAAGATTGTAAATTACTGATCCACCTTTCTTTATTGATGATGTCGCATCTTTGAATTTTGAATGAATTTCCATCTTAGCTTCTTGACCTGTCTTTCTTATACGTGGAGCAAAGAAGAGATACTCAGAGTGAGATATTGCAACATCTATTGGTTCAACACCTAAAAGCGGTTCATCTTCTTTTAATGATGTTACATTAGGATATGTCTTTGCAATCTCTGCCTTAAGAGAGATTGCCATATGGGCAGATTCATCAACGATAAAGACATCAGCTCCTTTTATTGCCATTTGGCAAGCAATCGAATATCCTTCTGTACTTAAGCCATAAACAACAATTTTCGTTGCAACCAAACCATCCGGACTATGAGTACAGGCTAAGAAAAACTTTTTCCACCCTTAGATTATATCAAAAATGTTTGAAAATTTGGTTCGATATTCTGACGCCTAAACAGCTACTTTTCTTTGCTCCAATGGTAAGCAAATTGAGTAAAAATCACAAAATACTCTGTACTTCAAGAAATTATCGCGAAGTTGTTGAGTTATCCAAGATAAAAAACATAAATCTTAGATTAATTGGAAAACATGGCGGTTCTACCAAAGAAGGCAAACTTCATTCAAGCATACAGAGAATGAATCATCTCTTAGATTTGATAGTAAAGTTTTCTCCTGATTTGACCGTTAGTTTCTGTTCTCCTGAAGCTGCAAGAATTTCCCATGGAATAGGCATTAAACATGTTGCATTTTCAGATTCCCCTCACGCAGAGGCTGTAATGAGACTTTCAGTTCCATTAGTACAGAAACTTCTCATTCCTTGGGTGATACCCAAGAATGAGTTTGTAAAATACGGAATTTCAAAAAAAGATATCATCCATTACAGAGCTATCGATGCCTCTGTAATAGTAAGGGAAAAATCAAGAATTGAAAATGTAAATGTTGATCGAACTAAAAAGACGATTGTAATTAGACCAGAAGAGTCAGAAGCTGCATATATTCTAGGAAAGACAGAGAGTGATAACATAATTCATGAAGTGAGTAAAGAATCTGAATCTCATAATATCATAGTTTTGGCCAGATATATTTCACAAAAGAATAGACTCAAAGAGAAATTTGGTAAAAAAGTCATCATCATGAACAAAGTTGTAGATGGTAAAGCTCTTCTTAACATTACAGATCTTTTCATTGGTTCGGGTGGCACTATGACTGCAGAAGCTGCTTTGATGGGAGTTCCAACAATATCATATGATGCAGCACCAAACTATATTGAGAAATACCTTGTGCGTGTAGGATTAGTAAAGAGAGAAACAAATCCGAAGAAGATTTACACATTAATCAAAAAAATGTTGAGTGATAGTAAGACTAATAGAGAAAAGGCAAAAATAATTTTGGCTTCAATGGAAGATCCTTACTTGAAATTAGTTAAAGTTATGAAGGCGACATAGGTTTCAGAAAATTTTTCTATGCATTAACTAATTTCTTGTATAATGTGATAGCTGAATCTTCATCCTTTTCACCTACAATTACAGCTGACCCACGTTTCAAGAAACTTACATAGATATCATTAGTAGAAATCGATAATCCAAGCTCACCTTGATTTTGTACTTTGAAGCCTTTCTCTGACGCAATGCCAGTTATCTTTGGAATGTCAATCTCAATCATCTTTGTTGGAGTGATGGAGAAGGTACGTTTTCCCCTATTACGTCCACATAACTCTTCAACAATGAGTTCCTGCGTTGGTAATTCTTCACGTTTACCTGAACCACATTCTGGGCATTCATCTACTTTGTTAAAAACGGTAGTATTGAAATCAAGATTATCAAGATCAATGTAGAGTAACTTATTTGCCAATGTTGGAGTCCTTCCTATCATAATTTTCACTGCTTCTGCAACCTCAATTCCCCCAACAATAGAAAGTATTGATGGATGAACTCCCTCCGTACTACATGTAGGCATAGAATTTTCATCCAATGAAGGAAATATGCAATGGTAGCATGCAGTTTGGTGTGGCAAGATAGTAAATACCTGACCTGAAACTCCTACTGCTGCCCCTGTTACAAATGGAATATTTTTTTTGATACAGGCTTTGTTAAGAGAATATCTTGCATTAACACTATCAAGTGCATCAATTACAACATCACATCCTTCTACTACATCTAGTGCTGTATAGTCATTTACAGAAACAGGTAATGCCTCAATTATGACATCAGAGTTCATTTTTTTCAGTTTCTTTGCTGCTACCTCAACTTTTACTTGACCAATATCAGATTCATCAAACATTGTTTGTCTATGCAGATTTGACAATTCGATCACGTCTCTATCAACAATTCTTATCTTTCCTATTCCCATAGCAACTAGTCGTGTCACTATAGGATTACCAAGTCCGCCTACTCCAACAACACAGGCTTTTGCTTTTTTTAGTTTAAGCTGGCCTTCATAGCCAATTTCTTCTAGCATTACTTGTCTTGAATATTTTTCAAGATCTCTACTTGAGAGCTCAGATCCGCCCGCTACTGCAGGCAATACATAAATCTCATCCCCATCTTTTAGTACTGTTTCCATACCTCCTGAAAATCGCATATTTTTTCCGTTGATGTATATGTTGATGAGTGATCTAGGAGAACCATCTGGATTAAGAACTCGTCTTTTGAATTCATCACCTAGTTGTTCTGAGATTTTAGCAAATGCTTCCGAAAGAGTAGAAGCTGTCAAGTCTACCTTCTTTTCTCCTCCACCTTTGTTTAATACAGAAGGAATTGTAAATTTGATATTTGCCATCTATCTCACCAATGCTAAAATTTTACCAACATCAGCCTGCATTACTTGGGGCTTTGGAAGTACTTCCATCATAACTTCTGTTGTTTTTAGTCCATTACCAGTAACATAACATACAGTACAATCATTCTTGTCAATTTTTCCTTCATCAACCATTTTTTTCAATACTGCCACAGAAACACCGCCCGCGGGCTCTGTAAATATTCCTTCAGTCCTTGCTAGCAACAATATAGCATCTATGATTTCCTTGTTGTTCGATTCCTCAGCAAAACCATTGTATTGTTTTAGACGTCTTAATACATACTGTCCATCTCCAGGATCACCTATCGCTAGACTTTTTGCTATTGTATCTGGAGTTTCCACAGGAGTTACTTCAGAAAGTTTTTTCTTAAAGGCATCAACAATAGGCGCACAACCATGTGGCTGAGCTGCAATCATATGCATATTAGAGACTTGATTGATTAACGAAATGTTTTCTAGTTCTTCAAAGCCCTTACAAATAGCATTTAACATGGCTCCACTACCAACTGGTACAATAAGTTGGTCAGGTACTTTCCACTCAAGCTGTTCTGCTACTTCATAAGCTAATGTTTTAGATCCTTCGACGTAATACGAACGCATGTTTATGTTTACTATTCCTATACCTTTACTATCACCTATTTGGGCAGCAATTCGATTTGCATCATCATATGTTCCATCAACAGATATGAAATTAGCACCATAAGAGAGTGCTTGGGTTATCTTTGCATGTTCAATGTCACTAGGTGCAAATATGTAACAAGGAAAATCACCTTTTGCTGCATGCGCTGCTGTAGCTGACGCAAGATTTCCCGTGGATGCACACCCTACGGCAGAAAGACCAAATTCTTTTGCTTTTGACACAGCTACTCCCGCAGGCCTATCTTTGAATGAGAATGTAGGATTTACTGAATCGTTTTTTATGTAAAGATTATTCAGACCGAGTGTTTTACCCAATTTTTCTGCCTTAATCAATGGTGTCATTCCAGCACCAATACTTACGATATTGAATTTTGATTCAATTGGTAAAAGTTCATGATATCTCCAGTAGGTATGTTCACGATTTGAAAAAGTGTTCTTATTTACAGACGGAAAATCATAACATACGTCTAGAGGACCAAAACATTCTTCACAAATGTACTTGAATGTAGGTTCATATTCCTTCTTACATTCTCTGCATTGTAGAAATTTTATTTTTCCCAAGACAATTCTAACTTTATAAAATACTACATAAAAAATCCTAATATTAATTTAAGTGACACTTAATTTATAAAATACTAAGATTAAGTGAAAATTAATACAAATTCACTCATAATTCTAAAAAAGATCTATTAACGAAAGAGGCCACGACTTGAAAATTTTGCAAATTAAGAGATTTTATGAATTTTTTACAAGTAGAAGAAATATTAATGATAGCATCAGAACGTAACTCGAAAATTGAAAATAAAACAGAGATCAAAAAGGAAGAAACATGTAGGAGTTATAATTGGATTAATTGTAATAGCAGGAATAATTACAGCTGGGATTTACCTTTACAACGAACAAAAGGAATCTGAAAAAAAATACCAGTGGATTATCTCTGGTCCTTTTGCCATTAACAAAGATCAGTATAAACTTGGAGAAAACGTTTTCATGGTAGTAAGTAACCTGCAACCAACCGATGTCGGTAAATTTGTTGTTGTGGATCCTAAGGGGGGTACTTTTGAAACAATACCATTCAATGGTACCATGAAATCCAGTTTTCATCATTTCTTCAAACCTAATACTGAACGGGTAGAAAGATTATGTACACCTCAAGACTTGGTTGGTCATTGGAGTATTGTATTCAAAGGAGTTCCTTACAAACCAATATCATTTGAAGTGGTAAATGATTGGATCCAAGGATCCCAAGCAGAGATAAAACCAGTTCCGAAAGGACTAGACCCGTGTTAAGAAAATTATTTTTCTAAAACATTGTGGAAGCATACTTTTTCTCCTGTATGACATGCTGGTCCACTTGGTTCTACTAAATAGATAATTGCATCAGAATCGCAATCTACCAAAATTTCCTTGACTTTTTGTATGTTCCCAGACTCTTCTCCTTTCATCCACAATTTATTTCTCGATCTGCTCCAGAACCACGAGTTACCAGTTTTTTGAGTAAGTTCAAGGGACTCCTTATTAGTATACGCAAGTGTCAAAACTTCTTTAGAATGTACGTCTTGAACAATTACAGGTACAAGACCGTCACTTTTTGCAAAATCAATATCACTTATTTTCTTATTCATCATAACACCTTTACTTGAGCCCTATTTTTCTGTTATAGTCTAACAGGGACTCCATTTTCTTTAAGATATTCTTTTACTCTATCTACAGAGTGAGTCTTGTAATGGAATATCGATGCCGCCAATGCAGCATCCACGTTAGTTTGTAAGAACACATCAAGCATGTGTTTAGGTTTGCCGCATCCCCCTGATGCAATAACAGGTATGTTCACTGCGTTTACAATTTCTTTGATAAGTTGAATATCATATCCTTCCTTTGTTCCGTCCATATCTATACTGGTTAACAGAATCTCACCTGCACCACGTCTCTCAACTTCTTTTGCCCACTCTATTGCATCTAGATCCGTAGGAGTTTTACCACCATAAATGTAGACTTCAAACCAAAACTTTTTGGAATCAGATGTAAAGATGTGTCTGTCTTCTTTTATCTCATAATTACGCCTTACATCCATTGCTATTACTATACACTGTTTACCAAAAATCTCCATTAATTTTGTAATTATTTCAGGATTTTTTACAGCTCCAGTGTTAATAGCAACCTTGTCTGCACCACTAAGAAGAATATCTCTTGCATCGTGCAAGGTTTTTACACCTCCACCTACAGTAAATGGAATGTCAATTACCTGTGCTACCTTCTTAACAAGGCTCTTGATTGTCTCCCTTTGTTGTTCAGAAGCTGTTATATCAAGAAAAACTAGCTCATCTGCTCCTTCTTGACTATATTTTTCTGCAAGTAAAACAGGATCGCCTGCATCTTTTATTGATGTGAAATGCATTCCTTTGACTACTCTTCCTTTATCTACGTCAAGACAGGGAATTACTCTCTTGGTCAAAGTCATGCTAATGTCTTAACCTCCTCTACCGATATTTTTCCATCATATAA
>Ga0105164_10001968_pt1 | contig 12872 bp, 13 predicted proteins | sample VDWuncwatermetaG_FD_89674 | JGI IMG/M metagenome (GOLD analysis project Ga0105164, IMG submission 89674) | Wastewater microbial communities from Netherlands to study Microbial Dark Matter (Phase II) - VDW unchlorinated drinking water | ecosystem: Environmental > Aquatic > Freshwater > Drinking...
ACTCAACTTCAAAGCTCTTTCCTCACCTCGAGACGGAAGCCGCTCTTGGAGTGCTGATTGAGCGCATCATCCCTGACAAACTTGACCCGACGACTGCCCGGATCCAGATTCAAGACCGCATTCGGCACGCCACCATCGGAAGACAGCGGCAAATCGATAAATCGAGACCACGTAACAGTATCCAATCCCGTCAATGTCGAAAGTGGCGTTCCGCTTTTCGCCGCTTCTTCTTGTACTTGTCTGGTAAACCGGGCTTGCAACACAGCATACCCTGCCGGATTGACAACACTCACCTGCGGCATTGCAGCCTGCTTGGAAACAAATATCGCTCGCTGCCCCTTTACATCGAGCGAACACGTGTCATTCTCGGGCGCTTGCGTCGGCTTTATGATCTGCAGCCACGCTCGCTCTGGAATGCTTTCCAGCCAAGCACGCACCAGCAATTCGTCTGAGGAAAGTGCTTGACCGGCCGCGGTCTTCTGCTTCACTTGAGGAATCAGTACGTCCACAAGATTGTTGTAATACTCCGGCCAAATATATCCGTCATCAACGGACTCGTTCTTGGAGGCCTTGATCCATAGCGGCTTCAATTTCTTCATAGCATCCCGCATTTCCTCGACCAGGGCATCTCTGCCGGGCATCACCCCCACGACTTCCCACCCTTCCTTTACCAGAGCTTCCACATCGTTGCGATCGTCGGGTGTCAGGTTGTTCAACTCTGCGCCTTGAACGCTCCGCCCCCACTCTAGCAAACCGGATTCCTGATACAACAACACACACTCCTCCAGTATTTTTTTGAAGTCAATGGTGCGGTCGACGCGCTCGGGGTTGAATCGCGCATCAGTAATGCCCCCTGCTGTAAGCGCTTCGTGATACGGATTTTGAGCATCGGGAACAACCAGCACGTGGGGCAATTCTTTTTTCTCAAAATGATCGAGGTTGGAAACAACAATCTTTTTCTCTGGCCTGTCTTCTTCCTGGAGTACCATTGTGTCCACAAGCTCTGGCTTGCTTGCACACTTGCGAATCGTGCCCATGAGCACAGAGACTGGCTCCGTTGCGCCGCGCTGGACGTACCGACCTCGGAGAGCTGGGGCCGGTTCTTCGATACGCACCTCTACTCGAGTATGGGCTGTGCCGGCCTCATCGGTACAATCAATAATGTATTTTGTCAATGCTTCAGGATCCGGAGGAGTATTGTCTTTTTCTTTTTCAAGAATAGGGCGGGGCACGCGGGGGCTCATCATTGCCACGTCCCGCTCCAAAAGAATACGCGGCGCAATGGCCTTCTCATTCAATGGTTTGTACAGTTGCGTTGCCGCATCCTTGGAGACGAGATTGAATTTTTCCATCAGCGTCAGATAGAGTCGTCGATCTCCGGCATCCTTATCGCTCCCAAATTGAGTGTTGAGCCATTCAAGGAGGGTTCGAGAAAGATAGCGCTCCAATCCCACGCCTTTTTTTACTTCTTTTTTGTATTGCTCCAGCCAATGATACACGTCGCCCGGGGTGAGCGTCCGGCCAGCGAGAAGCGCGTCGGGGTTGTTATCGGTGAGCACGTTCTTGCGCGCTCGCTGGGGGCGGCTGGCCAAATTCTCATACGCCTGGTGGAGCATCTGCGCCATCCGCCAAAGCGCTCCGCCGTCGGTCAGACCCATCTTGAGCTGCGTCTGTCTCGTATTGTCCGATCGCAACTGCGGATCGGTCCACTCCGGCGCCATCTCCGTCGGATCTGCAACAATGTTGCCGTCATTATTCTTCATGACGGCCAGAAACGATTCATAGAGTTCGGGGTCTTCCGATGTTTGCGGTGGATAGTCCAACGGCACGATTGTGAGTTTGCGTTTGACTTCTGGCGTAAAGTCTGTGCGGTCGCGGAAACGCCCGCCCGCCGGATTTTGCGCCGCCATCGTCAAGGCATTTGGCTGGACACGATCCTCCGGATTGGCGCCCATGCCGCTGTAGCCGGTGGCGCTCCCTACGCGAATGGAATCCAGCACTGTTGCCAGCTCTCCGGCTTCGTCATTGGCCATCCGATTGAGTTCCTCGATAAATGCAACGTATCCGCTGTGTTGCGGGGCTGGGTCCGTTGGCCGCTCTTTGCCGGTGAGTGCCTGAAGGACAACTTGATGGACCGTGGGGGACCCGGAAGGTTCCAGCGTTTGATCGGAGATGAGTTCTCGGCCGGCCTTTGTCCGGCTTTTGACAACCACTGTAAGCGCGTCGCGACCCGTAAACAGACGCGAAAGCGCCTGAACAAGGGATGTTTTCCCGGTTCCGGCTTCGCCTTCGAGCACAATCATTCGCAATGTTTCACTAGCGTTAATAATATTCTCAATCTTTTCAAGGGTTTCACGCATGGAGCGCGTCCACATAAATCGGTTCTTGCTCCGCCATTCGCGCGATCGCTCGGCCAGCTCTTGCGCGAGAATCTTGGCGGCCAATTCCGGGCTTTTTGCGCGGTAGACTTCAGCCGCTCGGCGTTCCGCTGCCAGCGCTATTTCAATATCCACGATATCGTCGTCGAGCGTGCGTCGGCGCGACCGCGCAGATTTCGCCCGCTCATCGAACTTCTCTTTTTGGAGATGGTCGTAGCGCTCTTCCAGCTCTTGAATTTTTTTGTGAACCTTCTCGTAATCTTCCCATGATCCGTTGACCTGGGCCCATTGCTCACTGGATTCACGCATCTTCTTCTCCCATGTTTTCCGAACTTCCGGATCACTCCACAGCGTGCGCAGTTTCGCATGAAGCATTTGGAATTTCTCTGTGGCGCGGAAAGATTCGGAAAACGGATCGTCTGAATCCAGGGGCTGCAGGAGCGGAGCCTCTTTCCCGCTCTTGCGGCGAGCACGCGCAAATTCCACCCATGCAGTTTTAATGTCCTGGTAGACATTCCACATCCTCTGGGCGTTTTCCTCCGGGGTTTGTTGGCGGGGGTGTTCCGGCGTTTTGGCCCCAGATGCCGCGGCAGAAGGTTTTACTTCGGCAACGCGCGGAAGTCCGGATCCGAATGATTCTGGAGAGCGAGGCATAGAAATACGGGGAAAACCGATATCCTGATCTTACACGTTGTCCAATGAATTATGCAAGGGAGCTTGTACGATAAACTCTCGAAACAGTTCGACCTTGCGCGCGTCTTGAGGCTTAAACAAAAACGGCTGGACATCGCGGGCGATCATACTGTTTCCAAACAGTATGATTTTTTATACGCTTTAGAAATGCGCCTGTTGCGCCATGGGTAGCAACGACTGGATCGTGCTCGCGTTGGCCGAATTGAGCAACAATGGCTCAAGGTCACGCTGGTATTGGCGCATCACGTCCGTTGGGATCTTCTTGAGCTTGTCAATGATTTCAACAATCGGGTCGCCAGCCTCTTGGGGCGCGAAACGATGAAACGTCGCAGTATCAGGATAGACCCGACGGGAAAAAAACCACGCTAAATCATAAAGATCGCGCGGTTGCGTCCGCTTGCGATTCAAAAACGCAGCGGCCTTGCGGGAACAGAGGGTTGGTAGCGGCTCTGTGAGCACCTGTACCACAAATCCAAAACGATTAAGCACACGGGATTCTGTGGGCTCTTCTGTCACCGGTGTGGTGTAGTCTAGCTTAATGACAAGCGTTTCGTTTTTGTGTGGAGAAAGTCCGATCTCGAAAAGAACATGTTGGAATACCAGCTTTCCGCCACGATCCGTCTTGGAGGGCTTCACTCGAAAATCCACCGCGTATCCCCGCTGCCCCAGAGTCTTAGCAGTCTGTTGAAACATCTCAAGCGGAGCCGACGGAGGTCTTCCAAAATAGTCAAAATCAAGGTCCTCTGAAAACCGATCAAGATTATAGAGGAGCCGCAATCCGGTGCCGCCAATGAATGCCAGCTGCTGGCTGCCGGGAATCTGCGTTAAAATCGTCAGGACCTCACATTGCAAATATTCACGCAAAATTGCACCTTTTGCGCCAAAAGGGGCGCCCGTGCGGTAACCTTCTTCGAGAATGCTGGTAAATTGGGGGCGGGTGATCATACCGATGTCTTCTTCTTATATCGCTGTAACAGCGTGCGCACCAATGATTCAAGTTGCGGATGAACGTATTGCCGGCTGTATTCGATAAAGTGCTCCCATGAAAACTTTTTTGGAATCGATAACCGTAACTCATGAATATACCCGACCGGGTCCTTTTCAAACCGATGAAACCAGAAGAGATCCAGCAACGCCTTTTCCGGGCACGCCACACGCACCGTGTAGGGGTGATACTCCTTGAGCTCCCACCCAAAGAAAAGTGATGGCTTGATATGTCGGAATAAAAATGACCCCATTGATGGGATGTGGAACTGATGCGTTTTTGTCGGAGTCACGGCAGTTACTGCAAAGGTGACTTCGGGAATCATGCCCGATTGATGCAAAACAGTTTCTAAACTCACGACCGATTGGGGATCGAGCCGTGAAGCAATCACAAATGGATGGGGCGACGGCTGAATCTTCAACGCAAAAAGTCCGCGCTTCAACCGGATGAGGTGACCTCGAGTAACATACTGGGATAATTGGAGGATGAGGGTGGCACGCTGAGAACGAGGAAACCACTGCTGGCAATCCGCAAGGCTGAACACTGGATATTGCCGCGCACCCTCTAGCAACGAAAGAATTGTCATTTCCGTAAATGATAGAATAATATAATCTAAGGAAATGATATCCCCTACCGCACACTGGTGTCAAGCGGGAGAGTTATTATTGTGTTGAGCCTTCGCTCGCAACGCCAATGCTTTTTCAATCAGGTGCTCGGTCACCGGCTCGATCATGGCCCGCGCTGAAATGAATGATACCCCGCAGCAAGCTGCAAGGAATTCTATTCGATTAAAGCTCTTTCCTCACCTCAAGACGGAAGCCGCCCCCAGAGGACTGATTGCGCGCACCACCCCAGTCGAACCCGACCTGGCGATCCTCCGCGTGAAAGTCCGCGCCCGGCACACCGCCGTCGGAAGAAAGCGGCAAGTCAATAAATCGGGACCACGTATCGACATCCAGCCCTGTCACCGTCGTCAGTGGCTGGCCGGTCTTGGCCGCTTCTTCCTGGACCATTCTGGTAAACCGTGCTTGAACGAAAACATACCCTGCCGGATTGACTACGCACAACTGTGGCATTGCGCTCTGCTGGCGAATAAACTCTGCCCGCTGCCCCTCCACATCGAGTGAACAGGTGTCGCTCGCGGGCGCTTGCGTTGGTTTGGTGATCTGCAGCCACGGGCGCTCCGGAATGCTCATGAGCCAAATGAGTACTATTTGTTCATCGGGGGAAAGCGCACGCCCCGCGGAAGACTTCTGAAGCGTTTGGGGAATCAGCGTATCGAAAAGATTAACCCTGTTGCCATTTACCCAATCCTGATATCATGGAGGGTATATGGCAACAGGGTTAGTAGATGTTCGCGCAATGTCTTCTCTTAATTTAGCGATCTGTTGCTGCGTCTCATCTTTTTCTGCCCAAACGCCTCTCTCGCTTGCTTTTTTGCGGCAGCGGCGCGTTCAAAACACGCCTGGGCAAACGTCTTGCGCTGCTTTTTTGCGCCTTGAAGCACTGGCTCCTCTTTGGGGCCATTCTCTCCCGCTGGCATTTCCACTGGTGGTGATTGCTTCATAACTGTTAGCGTTTTTTTACCAGCGCTATTTCCTCAGCAGTCTGCTTGCGGAGTTCGGGGGTCTTTGGAGCATGCTCTGGAGTGGCACTCTTCAATTCGGCAACGCGCGGAAGACCGGAGCCGAATGATTCTGGAGATCGAGACATATACCATCATCTTACGCATCCGATCACTGTTTGACAAGGACTTGCGCCTATTTCTCGCTTTCCAATCGGGCCTTGAGTAAAAAAATTGTTTCGGCCCGGAGTTTGGCCCGGGCCCAATCTTTTTGCGACTCCGTGAGGAGTTCTCCCAAACCATCCAAGATATTGCGGTTATTCATTTTCTCCAACTGCTCGATGCACGTCTGCATAAACTCGCGAAACGGCATCCCAGAACGCTTCTCTACTATTTCCTTATTCATCGGCCAGCGATGCTCCAGAAAAAACCAGACATCGTAAATATCGCGGCTGGTCTTGCCGATGCGCTCATGCATGGCCAATAATTTATAGGCGAACATATCCTCACGCACCATCACCAGCATGGAGACGCCCAGATATGTTTTCAACTCGTATCGAGAACCAAACGCCCGACGATTGATCTCGATCTTTACCTTGCGCGCCTTTTCTTCATACGAAAGCACGGTCAACAGATTGAATCGCTTGCGCTCCATTTCCTTGATCAATCCGTATGTTGCTGCGATGATTCCCACCCGCTCAAACACTGTGTCCTCTGCACGTTCGTCCAGCAAATCAAAATCCAAGTCAACAGAAAACCGGCTCAGCTCAAAAAACATCAAAGCGGCGGTACCGCCCTTGAACCCCAACACGGGCGCAATCGTTGTATCCGAATAGATATCTTTGAGAATCTGAAAAAGGATATTTTTATGAACAGATACATCAAACGTCACGGTAGTCATAGCATTTATTGATTGGCCGTATCATACTCAAATAATTCCTTCACTCTTTTTTCCATCCTGGTATTGTGGTAGATCGGCAACAATTCAAAAACGGTGTCCCAATGCAATATGCCTAAGTAATCAAAGTGATATTCTTTATGAATATAGATGGTATCTAAAAACGCACGCTCCGCAACGGCAACCGATGTCTCGCCCGTATGACTGACACCAGAAGGATTGGTCAATACGAAGTCTTTGATTTTTTTGTAGGAGTAGGTTTGACCATCAACGACAATCTCGCGTGTCTGATAGGATGCGATGGTAATTTTTTTATAGAACTGAAAGTTGATGCCAGCGTGCGTCAAGACCGTCTCAAAGCTAACATATGAAGGGGTTAATATTCTGGTTGCTAATTCCTGCCGTTCATAGTTCTTATCCTTTGCATAAATACCGCGGCGAATGTGATATAACTCGCCGGTTTTGACATAGTAGTGGAGTCGGTCAATGGTGGATTTTTTGTCGCGATTGCCCCAAATCAAAGCGATATCCTTGAACGTAAAAACCGTTTTAGGAGATCGCAATAGGGCGGAAATGGGCTTTCTGTCGTATTCCATAGGCTAAAGATCGTAAATATTACGTTCTTTAGCCTATTCTATAATATTCCACGATAAAACGCAAGGGCTTGCCGGCGTTATCTTCCCCGAAATTTTTTTAATACACTGATATCTCTCTCCCGATTTTCCTCCGTAGGGGTTTCCAAAATCAAGTCTGCATGTTGGAGTTTTTTGTTTTTGACAATCGCTTCGAAGGCTGGTAGGCCGATGTTGCCGTCGCCCAGGTCTGCATGCCGGTCTTTGTGGCTATTGAACTCGACTTTCGAATCGTTGCAGTGGAAGACGACGAGACGGTCGAGGCCGATTTTTTTATCAAACTCGTCAAATATTTTTTTCTGACTTTCTTTGGTGCGCATGTCGTAGCCCGAGGCGAATGCGTGCTGGATGTCGAAACAGATGCCCAGGCGAGGTGTTAGCTTCCTAGACGTTAGCTTCTTAGCCTCGACGCCGTTGATGATCGCGACAATTTCGTCGAAGGTGTCGCCCATCACAAGCCCTGCTCCTGCCGAAATTTCGATCAGCAGTTGGCACGAACCTTTGTATCCATCCAAAATTTTCTTTATACCCTCAACCACCATCTCCATACCGCGCTGCTGCGCTTTTTCGGGTGCTAGTCCATTCTTTACCAGATCGTTCGCGCTGCCCAGATGCGTCATCACCGCCTTCACTCCTAGCGCACTGCCGCGCTCCAGTTCTTCCCGGACGACCGCAATCGTCCCATACCGAGTCCGGTTATTGCTTGATGCAAAATTCACATAGTAAGGCGCATGGATATAGGCCGCCTTCTGTTGGTACTTCTCCATGGCCTCCCGAAACAGCCGCATGGCCTCTTCGTCGAGCTTGCGCGCCGACCCGCCTTGCGGGGGACGTGAAAAAAACTGAAAAATCTCTCCGCCGATCTTGGCGGAATTTTCTGGAGCGTTATGCAAGCCCCCTGCAGCAGAAATGTGGGCACCGAAGTTCATTCGAGCAAGATAAGCGAGATAGGCAAGATAAGTAAATTAAGCTATTGGCGCCGATTGGCTTATCTCGCTTGTCTTGCTTAATTTACTTATCTTGCTCGTTGTAGTATACCAAACCCCTCTCTCGAAATAAAACAACCCCGAACCACGTTGGATTCGGGGTTGTTATAAACTCAACGTGGTTCATAGCGAAAAACTCCGTCCTTGCGGACGTAGTTTTTAGTGCCAAAATTACTTTTCTTTCGTTGGATCAAGTCCAACTGCCTTGAGAACCATCCCTCTCTGGCCTCGTGCTTTTGAGAATGGGACCACATCCTTTTTCTTAAACTGATCTGTATCTTCCGGCTCACCTTCTTCTCCCTTCATCTTCTCTGCAAGAACTGCTCCCAACTTTCTTCCAACACGCTGAACCTCTGCTCGCAACTTCACATCTTGTCCAGCAGCCCTTAATTCTTCCGACAACTTTTGCTCGGCCTTACTAATTTCTGAATCATCTGCCTTGTCTTCTCGAATGAGAGTAATGAGATGATCAATTTTTTCTTCTAATGTTTCCGTCTTTTTTACCTCTGCCCCAGCGGAAGCGCGCTTTCGGGGATCTTCTGCAGCTGCTGAAGACATTGCTTGAAAAGCCATAGAAAAAAATGTTACAAATAATAGCTCATTTAAATTTTGCTAATCTCTTTTTTCTTTTGAAGCACGGATTGTTCAATCTTGCTCATCAACGTTATCGCATCGCGTAGGCTCTTGATCGCCTCTTGTGACCACTGGAAACCAACAGAACCCGTTGCAACACCAGTTAACACAGTAATCATATCCTCTGTCATGGCTTGGAATTTTTCCCCCGCGATATCGGCATTGTCCACCAATGCTTGCGCAAATACTTGGGCATCCGGCACCGCCACGATCGTCTCACCAGATCGCTTTCCAAAAGCAATAATCTCCCCAGATGTCTTTTGAAGTTTCGGAATAACTTCAGTAATCAATTTTTCTACATCCCATTGTTCGGGTGGAGTAACAGGAATACGCAATGTGTTCGGCATTTGTAACTGCCGCGCGGATTGAGAGCGCTCTTGTTCTTTTCGTTGTTGCCCCACTCGTTCTGATAATCCGCCGGGGCGAACAAACTCTTCCGCGTTGAAGCTGGGCATCCCCATGCGACCTGGCATAAACCCGTAAAGATTAAGAGGCGTAAATAATCTATCACCCACACTGTATACCCTCTTTTTCAAAAAGGCAACAGCGGATTACTCAGCGGATTACTCGGACTTTTTCTTTATTTGTTCTCGGATCCAATGAATCACTTGTCGGTTGCGTAGTAATGTGGCTACATACTCGCGCATCTCCGGAGATTGGATCCGCTCTTTCACTGTTTCATCATTTTTGTACTGCTCCAGCGCTTCTTGGATATCTTTCTCCACCTCTTCCTCGCTGGGCACAATGGATTGTTCAAGAGCAATTGTCCGCATCAACAATGCCATCTTCACTCGCTCCAATGCTTTTGGCGCAAACTCAATAAACAATTCCTCGCTCGTTTTTTTAATGGAGTCCAAATACGCATTGAACTCTCCTCCTTGCCGACCCACATTGTCTTCCAACTCCTGGAGCATCCGGTGCGCTTCTTGGGTCACCAACATTCCCGGTATATCAGTAAATGTGGAGGATTTCACAAGTTGATCGAGGAGATAATGCTCAACCCGATCTTGCTCTTTTTTGTCCTTTTCTGCCCGAATATTTCCCCGTAATAATTCTTTAAGTACCACAATATCCTTTTGTCCTAATTTTTGAGCAAAGGCATCGTCTGCCTCTGGCAATGCCCGCTCATTCACTTCTTTAAGATCAACAGAAAAATCCACGTTTTTGCCGGCAAGATGCTTTTGATAGTGCTCGGGGGGGAATAGAAGGGTAAACGCGTTCTGTTGCCCGGCACTCATGCCCACAATCTTCTCGGCGAGTCCTGGAATGTAGTGCGGCTTATCTAAATCAATCGTATGCCCCTTGGCCACTCCTCCTTCGACCGGAACATTGTCTATGGTCATTGAAAGATCCACCACCACGCGATCTGAGGCTCCCGCCGGGCGCTCTACCTTTTTTTGTGTTGCCTGCATCTCGCGAAGTTCATTGACCACTTTTTCAACTTCTGCATCTTCTACAATCACATCTTTAGGGTCTTCTTTGAGCTTTGCAATATCCCCAACTGTGACAGTGGGTAGCAGTGGCACGATGGCGCTATACACCAAAGGATTTCCTGGTGCGATTACTTCGATTTCAACCTTGGGCGAACCAACGACTTCATAATGCCCCTCTTTGACCGCTTGAGCATAACTCGTAGAGACCATCCCCTCTGCTGCCTCTTGAAGGACCGCTTGCTCTCCCACGCGGCGCGCCACCACATCGTATGGTGCATGGCCACTGCGAAATCCCTCGATCGGGTGCTCTCGTGAAATGGCGGTGGCCGCGCGCTCCAAAAACGGTCGATGTTCTTCCGCTGGCACTTCAATACTTAACGTCAGTGTTCCTTTCTGTATTGTTGCTGCTCGAACCTTCATAGCGTTAAATCAATAACCCTGCAATAAGTAATGCAACAATATTCACAATCTTAATCATGGGATTAATCGCAGGGCCAGCCGTATCTTTGTACGGGTCTCCCACGGTGTCTCCCGTCACCGCTGCTTGATGCGCAGGGGATTTTTTACCGCCATGGTGCCCGGCTTCAATATATTTCTTCGCATTGTCCCAGGCTGCTCCACCCGTCGTCATTGAAAGTGCGACAAACACCCCGGTGACAATTGTCCCAACTAATAGTCCGCCTAATGCCAGGGGCCCCAAAATAAATCCAACCAAAATGGGTGCCACCACCGGCAACAATGCGGGAATAATCATTTCTTTAAGCGCCGCATCCGTCACAATGCCTACAGTTTCAGCGTAATCTGGTTTTTGTGTTCCCGCTAAAATTCCCGGAAATTTCTTAAACTGCAATCGCACAGCCTCCACAACGACTCCAGCGGTGCGCCCCACCGATTCCATCGCATACGAAGCAAAGAGGTACGGGAGAAGTCCGCCAATCAATAAACCAACCAAGACCCGCACGTTGCCAAGGTCAAAACTCATCTGCTGCCCTCGATTAATAAACTCTTGTGTATACGAAGTGAAGAGAACAAGAGATGCAAGCACCGCAGAACCAATCGCGTATCCTTTGGTCACAGCCTTCGTGGTGTTGCCGACCGCATCCAGTGGGTCCGTGACGGCTCTCACCGAATCCGATAACCCTGCCATCTCGGCAATTCCTCCCGCATTATCCGTAATCGGCCCATAGGCATCAATCGCCACAACAATACCGGTTAAGGACAGCATGCTGGTGGCCGCGATAGCGACTCCATAGAGTCCTGCGAAGGAGTGCGCCGCAAGGATACCAACGATCAATGTCATGATGGGCAGCGCGGTCGATCGCATCGAAAGCGCCAACCCGGCGATCACATTGGTTCCATGCCCAGTCTCCGACGCTTGCGCAATGCGCTGCACCGGAGAAAATTGTGTAGAGGTGTAGTAATCCGTAATAAAAAATAAGAGTCCGGTCACGAGCATCCCCACAACCAACGACCCATATACACCAGAGGAAGTAACCGCGCCAGTGGTTCCGATCAGAGAACTGACCAACGGGTAGAGGACCGCCAGTGACAACACTCCGGTCACAATCAGCCCTCGGTACAATCCTTTCATCACGGTCTTTCCGGTATGCGCTGAGTTCATGAGCTGTGACCCGAGCATCGATGCGAGTAAGGATACCGCACCCACGACTAACGGGAGTTCTTGAGCAACGGTGCGAAACGGTGCCAAGAATAACTTATCCGCTAAAATCATTGTCGCAACAATCGTAACAACGTATGTCTCAAAAAGATCAGCGGCCATACCGGAACAGTCTCCCACATTGTCTCCCACATTGTCCGCAATCACGGCGGGGTTACGCGGGTCATCTTCGGGGAGTGATGTTTCCACTTTTCCCACAAGGTCTGCTCCCACATCCGCGGCTTTGGTAAAAATTCCTCCCCCAAGGCGCGCGAATACGGAGATTAAGCTTCCGCCAAAACCTAAGCCGATCAGGCTTTCCATTGAGTTAGGGTTCCACCATCGCAGCACTGCGACACCAAAGAGCCCGAGTCCGGCAACAAGAAGCCCTGTAACCGCACCTCCTTTGGTGGCCAATGTTAATGCCTTGTGTAATCCACCTTTTGCGGCTTCAGCCGTGCGCACATTGGCCCGCACTGAAACGTACATTCCCAACACTCCCGCTGTTGCAGAAAGAATCGCGCCAAAAAGGAATCCCATTGCCGTCGGGGCACCAAGGCGCAACGCTAAAATGACCGCGATGATTGCCGCAATCACGGCAACGACCCGATATTGGCGTGTTAAATACCCGCGCGCGCCTTGCTGAATTGCTAAGGCTAAATTTTTCATTTTTGCGTCGCCATCACCTTGACGCAACACCCAACGCATGAGCCCCATGCTCATCACAATACTCGCAACAGACGAGAGGAGCGCGAACGATGTAATAGACATAAGACGAAATGACGAATTCCGAATTCCGAATGACGAATAACACATTGAGAATTCTAATTTCATCATTGTTAATAGTAATTCGTCATTCTGATTTTGGTACGCTTGATTCGTCATTCTGATTTCTGGTTTCGTCATTTTGAGCGGTTAGATTTTCTCCAACTTCTTCTCGCATAGTCGTCTCTGCGGACTCTGCAGGCGCTTCTGTTTCAGTCGGCGCATCGGCCTTCTTAATATCAATATTC
>Ga0105164_10001969_pt1 | contig 12870 bp, 7 predicted proteins | sample VDWuncwatermetaG_FD_89674 | JGI IMG/M metagenome (GOLD analysis project Ga0105164, IMG submission 89674) | Wastewater microbial communities from Netherlands to study Microbial Dark Matter (Phase II) - VDW unchlorinated drinking water | ecosystem: Environmental > Aquatic > Freshwater > Drinking...
GTTCGGTAATACGGACGGCTCAAAGAATAGATTGCGTTGCTTGATGTGGTTTGGGTTTGTGGTTCTCATTTTCACTCATTATTATATCATTCATTTTCACCTTTGCAACCGTGTTGCCCTTATTATTATGAGTAAATTTGAGAAAACTTGCATTCTCGGACAACCTGTTAAATTCGGTTCACGAGCAGCCTTGACTTCGTCAGGTCGGCTGATTGGTGTAGTTTTGGGAGTTTTCTGGATTACCTCGGGCTGTTGTTCAATATCTGCAGCTATCTTGATCATAGCAGTAGCAAAGGCGTCTAATGTCTCACGTGATTCCGTTTCCGTAGGTTCTATCATGATAGCCTCTTCCACAATCAATGGGAAATAAATCGTAGGGGCGTAGAAACCATAATCCAGCAGTTTTTTAGCAATGTCCAGGGCTGAGACACCTTTTTTCTTTTGCCTTTTGGCTGAGATAACAAATTCATGCATACAAATCTTACCATAGGGAATATCATAATATTTTTCGAGTTTATGTCGGAGATAGTTGGCATTTAAAACGGCAAATTCACCCACCTTGCATATACCTTCTTTGCCTAAGGACAGCAAATAGGTATATGCCCTGATCATCATACCGACATGACCGTAAAACGCCCTAACCCTTCCTATTGAATTAGGACAATCGTGATTCAAGACATAGGTGTTATCCTTCGGTTCGATCCGTGGGACGGGGAGAAATTGTTTTAATTTTTCACTAACTCCAATGGGACCTGCGCCAGGGCCACCACCACCATGTGGAGTGGAAAATGTCTTGTGGAGATTTAGGTGCAAGATATCAACACCCATATCTCCTGGGCGAGCCATACCCAGCAGGGCGTTCATATTTGCCCCATCGCAATAGACGAGTCCGCCTGCATCGTGGGCGATTTTGCATATTTGCAAAATATCCTTCTCGAATAAACCAAGGGTATTGGGATTGGTAATCATGAGCGCCGCCGTATCACGTGTAAAGGAATCTTTGAGCTTCTTTATATCGACAAGACCGCTGGCATTGGACTGAATTGATTCGACCTCATAACCGCAAAGGGCGGCCGAGGCGGGGTTGGTACCGTGCGCAGAATCAGGAATAATAATCTTATGTCTGGTTTCGCCTTGTTTCTTCATATAAGCGCGAATTATTAACATGCCTGTTAATTCGCCATGGGCGCCTGCCGCTGGCTGCAACGTAAAAGCAGACATCCCCGAAATATCTTTGAGGATTTGTTCAAGGTCATAAAGTAGTTTTAGGATACCTTGACACTGTTCGATAGGCTGATAGGGATGTAAGTTCGTAAAACCCTCCAGACGTGCTGACTCTTCATTAACCTTGGGATTGTACTTCATCGTACACGAACCTAAGGGGTAAAAATTTGTATCCACACAGTAGTTCATTTGGGAGAGTCTGGTGAAATGTCGTACGACGTCTATCTCTGAAACCTCGGGTAATATTGCTTCCTGCTTTCTTAACATATTTTGAGGAATAAAATTTGTTATAGATTTTTCAGGCACATCACAGGTAGGGAGCGTAAAACCACGTCTACCAGGAGAAGATATTTCGAATATAAGCGGTTCAGTCTGGTTCATAATTTTCGTTTCTTTAATCGTCATTAAAAGGGACTCGCTGCAACGTGTCCCTACTCTATATTTTTGACAACTCAGCAATCAAACGGTCAATCGATTCTTTAGTTTTTGTTTCGGTTGCGCATAAGAGCATGCGATTGCCCAGTTCGGGATAAAATCTAGAAAGTTCCAATCCCCCGATAATCCCTTTTTTTAGTAAGTAATCGTTAACTTTACCTACTTGGATATTGCCTTTAGCTTTTAAGGCAAATTCATTAAAGAACGGTTTTTTAAATGCAGGTTCAAAAACATTCAGGGTACAAAGTCTTTCATAAGCGTAATGGCTTTTTTGTATATTGAGATTGGCGAGCTCCGTCATGCCCGTTCTTCCCAAAGCACACAGGTAGATGCATGCCCTGAGTGCGAGCAGTCCTTGGTTAGTACAGATATTGGAAGTTGCTTTTTCTCTTCGGATATGTTGTTCCCTGGCCTGCAATGTAAGGACAAAACACCTCTTTCCATTACTATCCACCGTTTTGCCTGCGATCCTTCCCGGCATCTTGCGCAAAAGCTCTTTTTTTACGGTGAAAAATCCCAGATATGGGCCGCCGTAGTTCAGATAATTTCCCAAAACCTGCGCCTCGCCAACGGCGATATCAGCGTTGTATTCCCCCGGTGGTTTCAGTATGCCCAGAGAAATAGGGTTTACACAGGCTATAAAAAGCGCATCGTGCTTGTGGGTAATATTTGAGATAGCCCCCATATCCTCAATACAGCCGAAGAAATTTGGATTTTGAATTAATACGGCAGCGGTCTTATCATCCACAACCTTTTTTAATCGTTCGATATCTGTTGTGCCTTCGGGCGAGTCTATTTCAATAATTTCAGTATGTAATCCTTTTAAATAGGTTCTGATTACCTGTCGATATTCAGGATGGATTGCCCTTGAGCAAACGATCTTGTTTTTCTCCTTCAAACGTATGGACAATAACGCTGCCTCTGTCAAGGCAGTAGAACCGTCGTACATGGAGGCATTGGATACATCCATACCCGTTAGTTCGCACATTAATGTTTGGAATTCATAAATTACTTGAAGTGTGCCCTGGCTCACCTCGGGCTGATAGGGTGTGTAACAGGTATAAAATTCACTCCTCGCCGCCAGATGATCCACAATGGACGGAATGTAATGTTCATAGGCGCCTGCGCCTAAAAATGAAATACATTTATCGGTACTGGCATTCCTTTCACTTAACTCTTTTAATATTTTTAATACCTCCGGTTCAGAAATGCCGTGTGGTAAGGCTAAGGAGAATTGACGGAGCGTCTTTGGTATATCCTCTAGCAGCGCTTCAAAAGAAGGTATCCCCATCTCTTTCAGCATTATTTCTTTATCACGTTCGGTATTCGGGATGTAATCCATAGCATTATCTGTTTAAATGTAGAACAATGTAAAATTCAGACAGAAACATCGAAAAGAGAGAATTGAAGCAGAAAACAATAAGACAATCAATGGAAAAACACGTGGTATTGTTTAGAATTTAACTCTATGCAGCGCATGCTGTTTTTATTATGTTTTCTGGTCGGGTGTATAAATACAAAGACGGTTGCGACCTTCTTCTTTCGCCCTGTAGAGAGCGATATCGGCGCTGGAGAGTAATGTTTCTATTGCGGTGCCGTGCTCAGGAAAGAGGGCAATACCTATACTAACGGTAATAGAAACGGATTCGTCTTCTTCCATCGTGGCACTATGTCTAATCGATTCGATGATTTCTCTGGCGACTGATTGTGCCTGTTCTAAATTGGTACGATGCAGAATAATGGCGAATTCATCGCCTCCTAACCTGGCGAGTGTATCTGTACGGCGAATCCTTTTCCGTAGCAGACCAGCCACTGTTTTCATGAGTTTATCCCCTGTCTGATGACCAAAGGTGTCGTTAACATTCTTGAAATTGTCAAGGTCAACAAACAACAATGCGCCATGTATTTTATACCGCTGCACATGGGTAAGCCAGCGTTCCAAATCCTTCTGAAAGTAGCGGCGGTTATAAAGATTCGTAAGCGGATCGCGGTTAGCCAGGTATACAAGCTGCGAATCGACTCGTTTACGTTCGGTGATGTCTTCTTTAACTGCAAGAAAATGGGTGATAACTCCTTCCGAATTTCTGATTGGAGAAATATAAGCGTGTTCCCAATAGAGTCCTCCAGTCTTTTTCTTGTTATAAAATTCCCCCTGCCATTCGCCTCCAGCGGTAATAGTTTCCCACAGACGTTTATACTCTTCAGGCGGTGTCTGTCCTGATTTCAGGATGCGCGGATTTTGGCCGACAGCCTCTTCTCTGCTGTAACCTGTTATTTGGACAAACTTGGAATTAACATATTCGATGTTGCCTTTTATGTCAGTAATCATTACAGCGTTTGGGCTTTGTTCGATAGTGCCGGATAATTTCTGAAACCGTTCTGTTACCAGCTTGTAATCAACCTCAATACGATCAATAGGATTGCCTATCTTATTTGCTTTATGTGAAATGATAAAGTTGCTGACAACCAGGGTAAGGATTGCCAGCAGTGATGATACAAACGCGGGATTCCTTCCCAAATGTAAGATAATAATGGCGTCTAACCAAAAATCAAACAAGACGACAGCGCCAACAAGGGGGAGAAATATGCGCATCAGGCGAGAGCGTGTTGATGAACCTATTACCAAATACAGCGGCCAGTACTGCGGACCAGCGGACAAGATTAATCCTATACCCATAAGCACAAAGGCAATCGCCGTTGTGAGAGACATCGGTACTCTCCTTGCCCAATAAAATAGTGGTGTGGCGTACGAATATCCAAGTATTACCGTCGACCCTATTACTACCACCATGGTTGCAAGGATTGATGCTGCGCCTTTGCAACGCCTTTCACTACCGAGAGGAAATGACAGCAGCAAAAGCGATATGCCAATCAGAAGAAAAGTTACCGCCGTTATAGAAGACATCATACTTATAGGAACCATGCCGGACGTTTTTTCGGGGGTGCTGAACAGTACTTGGTTAATACCAAAATTAATACCAGAAAAGTATTGGATAATTATCAAGATGGCGAATAGTAAATCAAAGATTACAACGATCTTAATAAACTGGTGGGCAACGGGGTGTGTGGAATGATAGGCAAGGATAAACAGCGCACAACCTAATGCTACAAATGCAATGGAAGTGTTTTGGCCCATCGGTACGTAGTCAAAGCAAATACTAGCCAGCAACAGAAAACCAGATATCCAGCCCATTATTGCTGCCACGCCGAGGCCAGCCGCCATTCCACTGCATACTTGTGCAACACGATTGTATTTGTTTATTGAAAGAGCGTCATGTTTTATATTTTTTACGCTTGTTTCCATGGCAGACTATCCATAGCGAACGACTTAAATTAATCCCCCAAAGTCCCTCTTTAGCAAAAGGGAACTTGGGGGGTGTCAACATATTTTTCACTTACTATTATAGTACGAACGCTCCCTTTTTAAAACAAGCGTGTCAACAGAATAGTTGCCATTCTGGGTGAAGCAATGAATCTATCGTATCGGCACGGTTATCTTAACGGATTCACCACAAAATATCAAAATTAAAATAGATTTATGTATGGTAGTATTCTTGGATGGGTTTAACGTCGAGGCTGCCTTTTTTAAGCGCCTCTATGGCCTTCGTGGCAGCAGCAGCGCCAGCAACGGTGGTAAAATAGGGGACATGATACACAAGAGCTGTCCGTCGTATTGAATAAGACGCCTCCTGCGCAGCCTTGCCTCCTGTGGTATTGATGACAAGCTGGATTTCGCTGTTTTTGATGTGATCAACAATATTAGGCCGTCCTTCAATCACCTTTAAGACAGGCGTAACTGAAACATTGTTTTCAGAAAACACGCTGGCTGTGCCGTTTGTGGCAACTATCTTAAAGCCCATTTGTATGAGTTTTTTTGCGATAGGCACCATTGATTTTTTATCTCTGTTTCTCACACTGATAAAAACGGTTCCTGTTAATGGGAGATTACAATCGGCTGCCATCTGGGATTTTGCGTAAGCGCGGCCAAAATCCATGTCCAATCCCATAACCTCGCCTGTTGATTTCATCTCCGGTCCCAATATCGTGTCTACTCCTTTAAACTTTAAAAAGGGGAAGACAGCCTCTTTTACGGCGATATGTTTTAACTTCATATTTATAGAGATATTTAATTCGCTAAGTTTCTTTCCTGCAATTACCTTAGCCGCAATCTTAGCCATCGGAATGCCTATCGCCTTACTGACAAAAGGCACTGTCCTTGAAGCGCGAGGATTTACCTCCAGCACGTACACCATCTTATCTTTGATTGCATATTGTATGTTAATAAGCCCAATTACATTCAATGCTAAGGCAATAATCTGCGTCTGCCTTTTTAACTCGTTAATAATGTCATTCTCGATGGAATAAGGAGGCAATGAACAGGCGCTATCTCCCGAATGAATACCGGCTTCCTCTATGTGTTCCATGATACCGCCAATAAACACCTCTTTGCCGTCACAAATTGCATCCACATCGATTTCAATAGCGTCTTCTAAAAATCGGTCTATCAAAACGGGATGTTCTGGTGAAACCTGTACGGCGTGGGTAGTATAGTGATCTAAACCCATTTCGTCGTAAACGACTCGCATGGCTCTGCCGCCAAGGACATAGGAAGGACGCAGCATTACAGGGTAACCTATTTTGCTCGCAACAACCTTTGCTTCCGCAGTAGAACGGGCACAGCCGTTGTCAGGCTGCCGTAATTTTAATTGGTTCATCAGGGCTGCAAATCGTTCGCGATCCTCCGCGATATCAATACTATCAGGGGACGTTCCTAATATTTTCACGCCCTCTTTTTCCAAAGGCACCGCCAGTTTCAGCGGCGTTTGACCTCCAAATTGAACAATCACCCCTTCGGGTTTTTCTTTATGGATAACCTCCAAGACGTCTTCCAGGGTAAGCGGCTCAAAATAAAGCCGATCCGAGGTGTCGTAATCCGTACTTACTGTCTCCGGATTGCAGTTAATCATGATGGTCTCATACCCCAATTCCCGTAATGCAAAGACGCCGTGGACACAGCAGTAATCAAACTCGATTCCCTGTCCGATACGATTTGGCCCGCTACCGAGGATGATAATTTTTTTCTTCTGTGTGGGTTCTGCTTCACATGCGGTCTCATAGGTAGAATACAAGTAAGGCGTAAATGCCTTAAATTCTGCGGCACAGGTATCCACATGTTTGTATACAGGTCTGATCGCTTCTTTCTGTCGGTATTCCCGGATGGTTTTTTCGTCGACATTGCACAGAGAAGCCAGGTATCTATCTGAATAACCGCATTGCTTGGCCTCAGTAAGCGTCTCCTTGTCAATCTTGAATCCATTGCCTTGAGAGGTCATAGCGCTTTCCTTATACTTCTGTCTTATTTCAGATTCCAGGTCAAGCACTTGTTTAATATTGTAGAGGAACCAGCGATCGATATTTGTCCATTTAAATATCTCATCTATGGTAATGCCGAAGCGTATTGCGTCTGCAATGTGCCAGAGTCTATCGGGATTGGGAATCATCAATTTCTCTCTCAAAAACTCATACTTTTGTTCGGTAGACCATTTATCGCTCGGCGAAGGCCACAAATTTTCAAATCCATACCGCCCAGACTCTAAAGAACGGATAGCCTTACCAATGGCTTCTTTAAAGGTACGCCCGATAGCCATAACCTCCCCAACCGATTTCATGTGGATGGTAAGTGTTTGGTCGGTATCTGGAAATTTTTCAAAATTAAACCGCGGCATCTTTACCACACAGTAGTCAATCGTGGGCTCAAAACATGCGGGCGTATAACGAGTAATGTCATTGGAAATTTCATCGAGGGTATAGCCCACCGCAAGCTTTGCGGCAATTTTGGCAATGGGAAACCCTGTAGCCTTCGAGGCTAGCGCTGAACTTCTCGAGACCCTTGGGTTCATCTCAATAGCCAGCATTTCTCCATTACCGGGGTTAACAGCAAACTGAATGTTTGAACCGCCAGTTTCGACGCCAATTTCTCTGATAATTTTAATCGCCGCATCCCGCATGGCCTGGTATTCAACGTCGGTAAGGGTTTGGGCGGGGGCCACCGTGATGCTGTCGCCTGTATGCACACCCATGGGATCAAAATTTTCAATAGAACAAATGATAACAACATTGTCTTTTAGATCGCGCATCACCTCCAGTTCATATTCCTTCCAACCCAACACAGAGCGTTCTACAAGCACTTCGTGAACTGGACTTGTCTCCAAAGCGAGCTTGATATATTCTTTGTACTCCTCGACATTATACGCCGCATTTCCACCGGTGCCTCCTAAAGTAAAAGAAGGTCGGATAATGGCGGGGAACCCGATTTTTTCGATAGCATCCATCGCCTCGTCGTATGAACGGACATAAGCGCTTTCTGGCACCGAGATACCAATCTGTTTCATTGCCAGCTTAAATAATGACCGGTCCTCAGCCTTCTTGATGGCCTCCAGCTTGGCGCCAATCAGTTCCACACCATACTCATGTAATATCCCCTTTTCCGCAAGACTAACTGCCGTATTTAGACCTGTCTGTCCGCCTAGTGTAGGCAGGAGAGCCTGCGGGCGTTCTTTTGCAATTATCTTTGCAACCATTTCAGGCGTAATTGGTTCAATGTATGTCCTATCGGCAACCTCTGGGTCTGTCATAATTGTAGCGGGATTGCTGTTAACCAGAATGACTTTATATCCTTCTTCGCGCAGCGCTTTACATGCCTGCGTACCTGAATAATCGAATTCGCAGGCTTGGCCGATAACAATAGGTCCAGAGCCGATGATAAGGATTTTTTCTATGTCTGTCCTCTTGGGCATTTATATATTTACTTTCAGTTTATAAATGTCAACTTCATAAGTGTTAACGTTCTGCTACTTTGTACTCCAAAAATATGAAGTTAGAAGTTGGATTTTGGAGGTTAGAATATTATTTATCAAAATTTTTCCAATTTTGATAAAGTTTGTTTAACATTTTCCCAATTTGGTCAAGTTTTTCATTGAAAGTACTGTATTCTTCAATAGAAATATATTGACAATCTTTGGCAAAAGATAACCAATTTTGTGTTTCAGTACACGAACCTAAAGAATGGATTAAATATTGTTTAAATACATTTTCAAATTCTCTTTTTGCCCAGCCTTCTGCAATATTAGAGCTTATAGACCTTGAAGATCGAATTATTTGTGATGTTAACGAATACCGTTCTTCTTTTGGAAACTTCTTCGATAAAAAGAAAATTTCCATAGCTGTATTATAAGATAATTTATGAACTTCTAAATCTTTATACGATTTTATCACCTTTAAAACTGTTTAATCTTTCCCACCTTCTAACATCCAGCTTCCAACATCCGACTTCTTATTGTATAGCCTTAAGAGTTAGACATTGATTTACTGTTTCATCATTTCAATAAATCTCTCAAACAAATAGTTTGCATCGTGCGGTCCGGGTGACGCCTCCGGGTGATATTGCACAGAAAAGGCTGGTATAGAGCGGCATTTCAGCCCCTCCACCGACCTGTCGTTTAGGTTCAGGTGGGTAATCTCCACATCGCCATATAGGCTTTTCTGCACAGTTCCCTGTGATGGGCTTGCTACCGCAAAGCTGTGATTCTGCGCAGTAATTTCTACTTTTTTACTGGACAAATCCATCACGGGTTGGTTTCCGCCATGATGTCCAAACTTGAGTTTGTATGTTTTAAGTCCAACCGTAAGCGCCAACAATTGATGTCCAAGACAAATCCCAAATATTGGTTTTTTACCCAGCAAACCTTTTATATTTTCAATCATATAAGGAACTGCTTCCGGGTCGCCCGGGCCATTGGAGAGCACGACACCATCGGGATTCATGTCTAAAACAGACTTGGATGGCGTCTGTGCAGGAACCACGGTTGCAGAACAACCGACGCTACTTAATTTTCTTAGAATATTGTATTTTATCCCACAATCATAGACGACGACCTTATACTTTTTATGCCCTTTTAGATGTGCGTCGGTATCTTTCCATTCATATAAATTAGCGCATGTTACCACCTTCACCAGGTCTATCCCAACTAATCCTGGAGATGACTTTGCTTTTTTGATAAGACTCGAAACATCAATATCAATGGTGGAAATAATTCCTTGCTGGGCGCCGTAGTCCCGTAAGTGTGTTGTCAGCGCCCTTGTGTCAATCCCTTGAATACCCACTATTCCATTTTTCTTAAGAAACTCATCCAGGCTAATCTGTGAACGCCAATTACTGGGGAAGGGACTGCATTCTTTTACGATAAAACCCTCTAAGAAGAGTTTGCGAGATTCGTAATCTTTTTCATTAATTCCATAATTGCCAATTAATGGATAGGTCATAACCACCATTTGCCCTTTGTACGACGGGTCTGTAAGGATTTCCTGATAACCCATCAGGCTGGTGTTAAAAACCACTTCGCCAATCGTTTCACCTGCGGTACCTAGAGAATAACCTTTAAAGATAGTTCCGTCCGCTAAGACAAGTATCGCCTTTGTTTTATCCATAAAACTTTAAATCTTGCAAAATTTTTAAGTTATAAACTTTAAGGTAATAGCGAAAAATCATTGAGTAAATTAAAACATCAAGTAGTATTTATCCAGCATCAATAACACATTTTTAGGAATGACTCATACTCGTGAAAAGTATGCTAGCAAATAAGTTCCAAACGCCTTAAATATAATTGTTTGAGGCATTATAGTAAAAAATGACGCTAAATCGTACACATAAAATATGGAGGTGTCAAGCCAAAGTTGTTTTTTCGCTTGACTAAGATGACTCCTTTGCTATAGTAAACCGTAAAACCACAATATTATAAAGCTCGAAAGGACAATTTATTTCATGACAGTTCTCGTTACAGGCGGCGCTGGTTTTATCGGTTCACACCTTGTAGAAAGACTACTCTCGCGGGGTAAAAGTGTAGTTGTTATTGATAATTTTAACAACTTTTATTCACCGGCTTATAAAAGAGAAAATATTTCTGAGGTCATTCCAAACCCCCGTTTAACATTATACGAAACAGACATCCGTAATACCATCTCATGCCGCGAGGTGTTTGAAAAGCACTGCATTGAACAGGTCATTCATTTGGCAGCACAGGCAGGCGTAAGACCCTCGATTGAACAACCCTTACTGTATGAGGAGGTCAACTGCAAAGGAACCTTAAACATGCTCGAGCTTTCCAGAATATATAAGGTCAAACAATTTATTTTCGGTTCGTCTTCTTCGGTTTACGGAAACAACAAAAAGATCCCCTTCTCTGAAGACGATCCGGTGAACGAACCAATATCTCCTTATGCAGCGACAAAACGTGCGGGAGAACTCTACTGTTACAATTATCATCACCTCTATAACATGCCGATTTCCTGTCTTAGGTTTTTTACGGTATACGGGCCTCGACAACGTCCAGACCTTGCCATCCGAAAGTTTACAGAACTTATCGATAACAATCAACCGATTACGATGTATGGAGATGGGACGACCCGGAGGGACTATACCTTCATTTCCGACATCATTGATTGCGTAGTTTCTATTTTAGATAAGCAATTTAATTTCGAGATTATCAATCTGGGAGATTCAAGTCCGATTCAATTGGTAAATCTTATTAAACTCATCGAACAGGAGCTGGGCAAAAAAGCAAAAATTAAAAAACTCCCGGAACAACCTGGAGATGTGCATAGAACCTGTGCAGATATTAGAAAGGCTGAACGTTTTTTAGATTATAGACCAAAAGTATCCATTGAAGAGGGTGTTCGGTTGTTTGTGGCTTGGTATAAAGAGCGTAAAAACCGCACGGCAAAAGCTTCCCAACCTGTTATCGCACTGCATAGCTTACCTTAGAGGGGTAAGCATAAAAACAGAAACCAATTTAAGACATTACGATAATGCACGAAAAAAGCGCAAATTCTTCACATGGGATTTTACCCATCTTCACCCTTTCAAACAAAATAAGTCTTAGCAGGATATTATTTATTCCTCCGCTTGTATTTTGTATAATGCAAGTGCAACATCACAACCATTATCGCTACATTTGCCTTTTTATCATGCTCATTATCGGGTTAAGCGACCTGTTAGACGGCTACGTGGCCCGGAAGAGGAATGAAATAACAAAGCTGGGAAAATACCTTGATCCTATCGCAGACAAACTGGTTCTCGTTATCTCGTGTATCATACTTTCGTCTGACCTCTGGCCTGAACCAAGATTTCCTAATTGGATTCCCGCGATTATTGTTTGTAGAGACCTTATACTCATCTTCGGCACTGTCGCCTTGATACTTGTTACAGGCAAACTGTATTGCCAGCCGACACTATTGGGGAAGGCCGCAACCTGTTTTCAAATTATTGCTGTCATATCCGTGCTCATCGGAAACCTCGTCCCTCTGCCAGCGCTCATCACCATCTGGTGGACGACCGTAGTTTTCACCTTTGCCTCCGGCCTCTGGTACATGTACCGGGGGGTAAAACAATTGTAATTGAGTCGTCCCATTTATACAAAAAACTTTACATTCCCTCTCTTTTTTAATACTATTAAGTCAAATCGTTTAATGAAAACCTCCGCTTCATGCACAGGTATGCATTGCCAATTCTGAAGAAGTAGAGCGACTGAAGAATCTCAATATCGAATCCTAACCATACAATGAGAGGTGTTTGATGCAGTTTAATACCGTACAAGATGTTGTCGACGATCTTCGGCAGGGCAAGATGATTATCCTCATAGACGATGAGAATCGTGAAAACGAAGGAGATATTATCCTTGCCGCCGAAAAGGTTACGCCAGTGGCAGTCAATTTCATGCTTACGCATGCGCGCGGCATCCTCTGCCTTGCAATTAATGCCGAACGGGCAGAAGAACTTGACCTTTATCCAATGGTCTCTAACAATACCTCAAACTTTCAAACGCCATTTACCGTTTCTATTGATGCCAGAGACGGCATCACGACAGGCGTTTCTTCAAAGGATAGAGCCGTAACGATATTAACCGTTATTGATGATAAGACAACTGCCGAAGACCTTGTCAGACCAGGCCATATCTTTCCACTCAAGGCCAAAAAGGGCGGTGTGCTTGTCAGAACGGGGCATACAGAAGGCGCGGTAGACCTAACACGTATTGCAGGTCTAAAACAATCTGCGGTTATCTGTGAGATTATGACCGAAGACGGAAATATGGCCAAACTGCCCGACCTCAAAAAGTTTGCCGAAAAGCATCATCTCAAGATATGTACCATTGCTAA
>Ga0105164_10001970_pt1 | contig 12869 bp, 18 predicted proteins | sample VDWuncwatermetaG_FD_89674 | JGI IMG/M metagenome (GOLD analysis project Ga0105164, IMG submission 89674) | Wastewater microbial communities from Netherlands to study Microbial Dark Matter (Phase II) - VDW unchlorinated drinking water | ecosystem: Environmental > Aquatic > Freshwater > Drinking...
AAACCGTGATGACCTGGGCGGAGCGGACGGCCTCAAACTGGCGCTGCTGCTCAGCTGAGAGATGGAAGCTGCGCAGGACGCCAAGGTCCGCGCCCCACACCGCCTGCTCGGCGCCGAAGAGCACCGCGAGGCCGATACAGAAGGCTTTCATTCGTTTAAGCTCAAGCCAACGATCAATGCGCATGTGAACTCATTGATTTGTGTAATGTGAATTGTGTAATGTGTAATGTAACCATCAGCTCAGCGTTGCAATCAGCCTGCCCAGCATGTTGGCGATGTGCACCACGTCCTGCCGCATGGCCTGATGATGCTCAGCAGTCAGCTGCTGCTCTTCCTTCAATACCGTCAGCATCGGAATACATTCCCGCGCCGAGTTTAGCGACGTCCTATAAAACTGTCCCTTTTCCCGTTTCGACAGCTTCCCGCTACCTTCTGCCAGGTTGTTCAAGATCGACAGTCCCGCTCGCCGCAGCTGGTCTGCTACGGAATACTGGTACTCCTTCGGCAGTCGGCGGGTGAGCCGAAAAATCCCAATCATCAGCCCCAAGGCCTTTTGATAGACCGTCAACCGCTCAAAATCAAAGATGTAGTCGTTTCCTTCTGCCATTACACATTACACATTCAACATTCCACAGGTCGCTCCGCTCTCCCCGCTATCATCGGACTATCGACTATGGACTAAGTCTCATCTTCCCCCTTAAAACGGACCGGGCGGACACATCCTTCGTAGCCGCCCCCTCTGCAGAGAGGGCGACCAGGTCCACCCGGCCGGGTCTTGCAAAAATCTTGTCTGCTCACAATCCCTGGATCACTCCGCGCTCCCGGTGATTCCCTGCTGTTGAGCGTTCGGCATGCCGAAATCTCCGTTCAGAAACTGCATCAGGATCGGGCCTGCGACGATGATGAGGGCAGCCGCCAAGCTGAAGAGGAGCGGGATGAGCATCTTGAGCGGCGCCTGCTGGGCGTACCGCTCCGCCCAGTGGTAGCGGGTCAGGCGCATGTCCTCTGAGAGAATCTTGAGGGCGTCGGCAAGCCCCGTCCCCATCCGGTCCACTTGGATGAGCGTCCTGGCAAACGTGCTGGCCTCCGGTGATTTGATCCGATCGGAAAACGCGCGCAGGGCGTCCCGGCGGCGCTTGCCCACGCGGATTTCCTGCAGGACAATCCCCAGCTCTTCCCTGACGGGACACGTGCGGAACTCCCGGATAATCCGCCCCATCCCGCCCATGAAATCGCTGCCGGCGCCCACGCACAGGTTGAGCAGGTCCGAGACCTCCGGGAGATCCCGCGCGATGGAGAGCCGTCGCGTCTGGACCCGGTTCCTGACATAGCACACTGGAACGAACCAGCCCGCGAGGATGCAGAACACAAGACCGACGATGTTCACGGGCCGCCCCATGGTTACGGCGTAGATCAGGATCCAGGTGAGCACGCTCATCTCCTGGATCACGAGGAAGTGCAACGGAGAGAGCCGGCTCCCCGCAGCTTCCAGCATCCGCCCGGCGCGCAGGTTGTACTGATACAACGGAAGGAGGCGGTTCACCGGCGCCAGCGACTTCACGAGCTGATCGAGGAACGTCGGCCGCTTCTCCTTCGCGACCTCGGCAAACAGTCGTTGCCGGATGAGCCGCTGAGATAGATCGGGAAACGCGCCCCAGGCTGCCAGCGCGGTGCTGAGAAACACCAAGCTCAACATCAGGATTTGCATCACCTGCACGGGCATGCTACGCCCCTCACATCGGCGCTCGGCTGAACCGCACGAACATCACGGCCGCCATGAGCTCAAGCCCCACGACGAGCATTAACAAGACCCGTCCGTTCGCCACCTCGGTGAAATATTTAAAGTGCTGCGGGTTGGTGGTGTAGGCCGTATACGCAAACGCGATGGGCAAGAGTCCCATCACGATCCCCTGCATCCGGGCCATGAAGGTCAAGGTTTTGATCCGTTCCCGCACCTTCTTGCGCTCCCGCAGGGTCTCGACGAGCTGGGTGAAAATCGCGGTGATATCGCCTCCGGTTTCGCGGGCCACGAGCACCGCGGTGACGAATAGATGCAGGTCGTCCGAGGGCATCCGCTGCTTCAGGTGCACCAGCGTCTCGTCCAGGCTCACCCCCATGCGGGTCTCTTTGAGCACGAGGCTAAACTCCTGGGAGATGGGCGGCGGCATCTCCTCAACCAGCACCGTAAACGATTGCACCAGGCTCAAGCCCGCGCGCAGGCAACTCGAGAGCAGCAGCAACCCATCCACAAGCTGCGCGTGAAAGGTCTTCACCCTGACGCGTGTCAGATGGCCCACCGCCAGCTTCGGGATGAAGAGGCCGAGGCACACCCCCGCCAGGCCTGCCATCCATTGGCCGCTCGCCAGCCAGAGAAGCGCGCCAGCCGCCGGCGGCGCGACGAGGTGAAGCATCCGCAGCCTCTCCGCCGGCATCTGCACAAAGACATCCCCGAGCTGGTGGGACGCCTCCTGGACCCGCAACTTGATATAGGACTGAACCGACTTCAGCACCTTGGAAAAACTGGCCAGGCCCAGCACAGCCGCCGATCCAAAGCACAGCGCATAGGCTACGAGCGCAAGCGGCATGGCACCCTCATGGGCTCCCGTAGAGCAACCCGTGGCCGAAGGTATCCGCCCCACCCTTCATCCGGGACGACACCGCCCCCTTGAGGAAACCGAGGAGCACCCCGGCCGCGACCGCCACGGCGGCAATCAGAATGGCCAACTCGACCGCGGCTTGTCCTCGCCGGCGATGCCGTTTCATCATCGCGCCATGCCCCCCGGTTGGCCCAGCGGGCTCCTGGGCACATAGGAGACAAAAATACTGGTTCGCTCTTTCTGTGGTTGTTCGGCTGAGCTGCCGGCCGTTTCCGACGCCACGACCACACAGATGCCGGAGTCTCTGCCGTATTGCAAGGAGACCGACCGTGCGCCTCCCCTCTGACCGCTTGCGTCAGCCAACGGAAAGGGCAATTCCAGCGGCCGCCACCCATTCCATGTCAGCTGCTGGCGGTAATAGGCCGCGACCCGCTCGACCTCGTCTTCCGATAAGTAGGCTTCGGATGCCCCTCCGTCCCGCGCATGGGATGAGGCGCTGATGCGCCTGGCGCCGGGATACACCGGAAACCAGGCCGGGAGCGATCGCTCACGGTCCGGCACCGCGGCTCCTGAACAGCACACGTTTGTCAGTTCCGCTGAAGACCTGCCTGTCTCGGGTGCACTCGCAGGACTCAACGCCGCCTGCGGTCCCGTCAGCGGTTCAAGACCGGCAACCGGCTCATCGTGGCTCTTCCACCGATTGACAAAAAAGAGCGTGCCGCTGCCGGATTCCGTGATGTTGATGAGCAACCGGTCATCCTGGTGTTCGGCGTAGAGGTGATCCTGTTGCGCTGCTCTGACCTGCTCCGCCATCTTGCGCAGTTTCTCCTGGTCTAAATCCGTAGGCCGGGAGGTCGGTGCATGCGCCGGCCCCGCGCTGGAACCCTCTCGGGCCCAGGGAACCGGCTGAATCGTCCAGCCAGCCTCCGGGAGCCGCCGAGCGTAGAACTCCCAGACAGCCGCCGGTGAGGACTCCGTCATGACCCCCTGCACCGCCCACGGCGTGGCGCCCACGGTCACGCGTGCGCTGTGCAGCAGCCGAGATTTCCCTGGCATCGGCACTGGGATTTGACTGGCGGATGCCGTCGCGGCGATCAACCAGCTCACACCAAACACTACAAGCGTCCGGTTAGTTGGCATCTGTCAGGAAAGCACGCGCCGCGGTACTCCCCGCTCCGGTTGACGTGAGGCCAGCTCCTTCGTAGCGAGCCGTCGCCTTCGAGCTAATGCCTGCTGGATACTGCGTGGTCCAAAAGGCCAGTGGTGTCCCGCCCTCCCGAGAATGGATGACCTCAACCGACACGTTCCCATTGGCACGAGCCGGCTCCAGCACCGGGATGACCTTCAGGTCTCCCCAACTTGAAGTTACGGAAACCTCCCCAGGGAAACAGCATTGTCCATCTCCGGGCTTGCTGTTGTCCGGGCAGGAGGAGGCGGGGAGCAGGTCTCGTGGGACACAGAGGACATCGCAGAAGCCCGCTTTCGGGATAGGCAGGGCGTCCACCCCTACGTTGTCTGCACTGCCGGGGGCCGGTGGTCCGTCGAAGATATCCGTCGTATCGAAATGCAGCCGTCCCCACAGCTTGCGTTCGTAGGGAGGGCCTTCAAACTGCCTCACATTGCCGGGCCCGGCCTTGCGGAGCTTCTCATACTCCGCATGCACCAGGGAGTCTCCCCCAATCAGGGATGGGCCCGTGACCGCTGTCCATCCGACACGGTTGCCCGTGAAGTCACCCTGGGGCGACTGCCACTGCTTCGCAAACGGTCTCCACTCTTGCAGGCTGAGCTGTGGCATCGGGCCCAGACTGGTGACGTGGACTGCCAGCGTGCTGTGTCCGGTTGTGGCTCCGCCAGCCCCGCCTCTGTCCCAGCTATAGAATGCCGGAGCGTTTATCGCGTCCGGCAGCGTCTGTGCGGTGTTAAACGCCTCCGCTTCCTGCTGGATAAGTCCCTCCACCCCCCCGCTTGGGTCATCGATGATCGTGTGTGAGAGCGCGGTGAAATAGGCGTACGCGAGCGCCTGCCGCCAGGCCTGCTCCATGATGGTCTGGTTGGCGATGCTTGCCAGCAACTTGTTGGCCGTCAGCATCACCTCGTAGAACGTTCGGATCTGCTCAGTGGTGATGTTCGGGCTCGGGCAAAACGGCGTGGCATAAATCCGTTGGATGAGGAAGACGTTGTCTAACATCGTGTCGCCGATATCCATCATCTCGTTCTCGCCGCTGGCCACCCACGAGGCGCCCGTCAGCGCCCCGGCGTCCGCCGCATTCGAGGTGCTCGTGCGCATGGCCGCGATCTCACCCGCGTTCATCATCATGGAGGCCATGATGAGCATGGCGCCGAGGAGCACGACGAAGACGACCGCAATTTGCCCGCGCGCGCCCTCCCGGCTCATCGCTCGCAGAGGTTCGATTGCCGCTAGCGTCATCGGTGGATCACATGCCTCCCATGGGTGGCAGGCTCGCAGAATCGGGATGCTCGGGACACGCTTCAAAGTCCGCCGCCGTCGGGCCCGAGCCTGAGCAGGCCTGCCGTCCAATCTCAAGGCAGGCCTTGGCGATACCCCGGTTGTGCTCCGCTTGAGCTCGGTAGTAGTCAGCCAGCTCATTCATGCTCCTGATTTCCTCCAGCAGCTGATCCATGGGGGTTGCGATGAGGTCGTTGTAGGCTTTGGTTGCGTCGGTACACGCCGTCTGCGCCGTCGTGCAGGCGGTTCCGCACTGGGTCTCGAGGCCACTACAGGCCGTCTGGAGCGGGGGGCACATGGTCGTATATATTGACCACAGCGAGGTATAGAACCAGCACAACGGTCCTCCAGGCCACGCCTTGCAGGCGGAGACCTTCTTCGAATAATAGATATCGGCTTGCTTACAGATCGTGTCTTTCTTGCTGCACGTCGTGTTCTTCTGGGCGCACACCGAACCGGGAATCGAGCCATCACAGACACTTGTCGCACTCGTTGCCGGATCAGTACATGCTGCCTGCATCGCCTGCTGGTACGTGGCTTCGTTCTGCTTGAGCGCCTGCAATCTGGCGACCGCCTTGTTGCCCTGATCGTTGGCATCGCTCTCCGGCTTGGCGTAAAATCCCGCCCACGTAAAAAACATCTCCGCCCGGGTGTAGAACGTCTTGGCGGCGGTGCAGGGCGGGACCAACGTGTTGGCCGGTCCGGGAGTCCCCTTCCCGGTGCTCTCCGGCGTCCCAATGAGGCTGAGCATGGGGCGCTCATAGAAATCCGTTTTACCAGGTGCCGCCCCAGGCTGATCCGGCTGCATGGCGGCGGCCACGCGGGTCGCCTGATACGCCGCGCTACGCCCCACCAGCGTCCCGTTGAGCCAAGAGAACACCGCCCCGGTGACATACGCCAGCGTCACAATGCCTATCACGGCGAGCGCCAGCTCAATCAGTACCTGCCCCCCTACCAACTGTGGTAGTAACCGCGGAAAATTACAGTTGGTGGGGGGACGTGTCCCCACGCGTGTGACGTGTATGTCCTTGCGCCCGCGCATCGTGGCTCCTCAGAAATCGTGTGCGATGTCTTTCGACAGTGAGCCGTTGATCGTGACGCCGTTGGAGAGCGTGACGACCGAGTCCGCCGAGGACGTCCCGTGGACGCTCGTGCTCCCGTTAGACTGCGTGGTCGTACTGTTGGCGTGGGAGATGACGTCCACGTTCTTGATGAGAGGTTCATTGGAGGTAGCGGCGAAATCTGACGCGTAGCAGACCCGCTCGCTATCCGGGAAACAGTCTGCGACGCTGTTATTCACCTGCACGAAGATCCGCTGCTGGGTGCTACGGCCCTTGCTCAGGTCGGGCGAGCCGTAGGTGAGGTAGTTGCCCCAGGTGACGTCCGACTCCGCAGCTGTGCGCTCGCGTAGGATGAGGCCGAACCCGCCCGCTGGATTCGGCATCTGCCGGTCACGGAACTGGTGATAAGAGGTCGCGTAGGAGCCATCGCGCGGATCGCGGTCCTTGGCGTCGGCGGGCAGGTTGTCATTGAGCGCATCCACGAGGGTGCGGCGAAAGGTGTTCATGCGAATCTCCTGGTCGTAGTTCATCCGCAGGCCCATCTGGATGATGAAGCTGAGCGCCAGGATCCCGACATAGCCGAAGACGGCCAGCTCGGCCAAAGCTTGACCGTGCTCCCCGGACCACCGGCACGGATTATTTGGTGCTAGTCTGATACGTCGCATCGCCTTTGACGTTCCAGTTCGCATTCGCTTTCACGTCCGCAATGAGGACGCCCCCGCCAAACATCGCCGTCGGCAGTTGGCTTCCTGTCGCGCCGCCGACGCCGACGGTCTTGTCCCCGCAGCACTCGATGATTCGAGGCAGGTTGTAGCGGTAGTTGTAGGTCAGGGTCTGGTCCGCGGTCACCGTCTTGGTATCGTTCCAGGCTCCGCTTGGGTCAAACTGCTGGCCGTGGGTTGTCGCGGACTGGAAGGCGCTGCCGGCCATCGAGCGCTCCAGGTACTTGCCCATGATCACGAGCGCCGTCACCGTCGCGGCCACGAGGAGCGCCATCTCGGCCGCCGCCTGCCCCCGCACCAGATGTCCGCCCCTGCCTCCGGCGACGTCCCACCTTCCCATGAGCGTTGTCATCTGGTGAGCCCCTCCGGTGGAGGATTATTAGGAGGGTTGATTGGCGGCTGGTCGATCGGGGTCGTGGGAGGATTACCACCTCCGATGCGTTGAGCCGAGGCACCCTCAGGGGCCTGCTCGATGAACATCATCACCGGCTCGTAGCGTTTCCCGTCAGCTTTGAGCTCCGCTACCGACCACCACATGCCGTTGTAGTCGTCACGAGACGCCGGATCTCGGGGCCGGATGGCCACCTCCCGCACGGGCTGGTTGTTGACGACGTCAATCTTCTTATCGCCGTCCACATCGGCCGTTTTGGCGCTGTCCCAATTCGTGCCCTCGCGCCGCGCGAAGCTGTCCGCTTCCTGAAGTGTGAGCGGGGAATCGCCGGCATACAACGCAATCTCATCGGGTTTGTGGTTGCCATTCAGATCAGGGATGACGTGGTCCACCTTGAAGTCGCCATCGGTGTCCACGGCCCACGCGTTGGCCTGGTAGCTAGTCTCGGCGGTGCCGGGATGGATATCCAAGGGGATCAGCGGCAAGGAGTATGACGGTTCTTCCGTTCGCACTTCTCGGCCATCACGACTGAGTGCTTCCCTCACCAGCTTCATTTTGTTGCTGTCGCTCGCTTCGGATGGATCGCCAAAACAGGTCTCACCACACGCCAATTTGAGCGGGATGAGGACTGGGCTGTTGCCGGCCTCATCAACCTTTGCCATCTCCTTCATCATGCCCTCAACCCGCTCCTTGTCCTCGGGTGCGACCGTCAGCCATCGTGGCCGGATGAATCGGATCGTCCCGGACTGCTCTACTGCGATGGGGGCTCCGTCCTCGGAAAAGATGAGCCTCTTATCCGCATCCGCCTTTCCATCCCCGTTACCGTCAATCCCCTTGAGCTCACTGAGCTGCTGTTCTTCAGCGTCGCCTTCGCCAATCGGCCCATACACAAGCTTGCCGATGACGTCGCCCGTGGCCGCATCCACATACTCCGTTTCCGTCTCGAGGATGTACCGGCCGGTCTTCGTGGTCTCACCCAAACTGAACTCCCCCTGATCCGCAGAAGGTTTCCGCGGCCTCGGCGGGGGGTAGATATCGAACAACATCGTCACGGCCTTCCCGCCACCAGGGAGGAGGGGCGAGTTCGGGTCCGTGGGGTCGATGGAGGCGACCTTCACCCCCGTCCCTTCCAGCGGGTTCCCGGTCCGGAGATAGATGACCTCAGCATCAAGGATGCCGTCGGCGTTGCTGTCCCGATACAGTTGCCCCTTCGGACCCCGGTAGTACACCGCCGCCAGATAGTGGGGGTGGGGTGGCTCGGGGACGGCCCAGGTCTGGATGAGCTGCTGGCTGCTCGAGCCGCCACCCCTGTCGTTGACCACGGTGGTGACCGCGCCCCCGTTGCCGCGCTCTGTGACCGTTGAGTCGGGGTGAGACTCCCCGGTGTCCGCTTTGGCGAACTGCTGCACCGTCGCGGGGTTCAAGGTGACGTCCGTCACGAGATGAATGCCCCCGCCGGTGAGGCGGCGCGCCACGCCCTGCATGGAAATCGCCACCAGCGCCGCCATCCCGAAGAGCACCGCATACTCCCCCGTATGCTGGCCCCGTCTACTCAGGAGCATCTCCTTCACCCCTCCGTCGGCCACGCACACCCAATGATACTTCTGCGCCCTATTGTGCGCTCCTGGCAGGCCGCTTAGCTGACCACCGGCCCGCTGACTTGACTCGTAGGCAACACCCTTAAGACGAGCACGACGCCGGTTGTCGCAACCTCGCACTCAACGGCGCTGATGGAGTTGCCAAACAACCTCAGATGCTCCCGCCTAGTTGACGGTTGTCGGCGCACAGTTTGGCACAGCTGCCCCTCCACCGATGCTCTGCTTGAAGCACGAGTCTGAGGTAGACACAGCATCAGAGCCTATGGAGTGACTCTTTTGTATGAACGCATCCCCACTGCCGAACTGACTCCCGATGCTATCGGCGTTTGCCTTCAGGCCACCGGCCGTCGCCCTCGCAATGTAATTTTGCATCAGGAAAACGGTCGCCACGACCGCCGCGAACAAGATGGCCATCTCGACGGTCGCCTGCCCGTCTCGTTTCCGAAAGATCCCACACATTTGCGTCACCTCCCTCATCCGACCATCCCTGGCATATGCGGCGCGCTCACCTAGTGAGCACGCCCTCCTCAGCCGTTACTACTTGTTGTCGAAGTTCGTCGTGCTGGTGGACCCGCTCGTCGAGTCTCCCACGTCTAAGCTCGTAAACGAAAGGGCTGATACTGAAGCACTTCCCGTGGTACCGCCAGCTGTGCTCGCACCACTCAAATTGGCGGGTTGATCACCTATTGTTAACCCACTCCCCATTTTGCTATAAGCATCTGTCGCTCCGGCGATCTTGGCGCGCAGGCGAGTGCGGATGTAACCCTGGAGCCCAACGACGGCGCCAAGAACGATTGCGAAGAGCACCGCGTACTCCCCCATGCTCTGCCCACGCTGCTTTAACAACCTCATCTGCGTTCACCTCCCTCTTCGACCACGTGGCCACTCAACTCTACCGTAACGCCAGCCCCTACGGGCCGGCGCTGGCTCCCTGCATCTTCGTAGCCGCCTTGTTCATCACAGCCTTTGCCGCCGTGTTGATACTCGGAATTATCGCGATCAGCGCCGCGATGACAGCCGCCACCACGACCATATACTCGGTGATCGACTGCCCCCTCCGACTCATCCGCCACTTCAACATGCCTCGTCACCCCCTCTCACTTGTGACGGCCGCTACGGCCGGTTCTCCTCTGTTGCCCCGTTGAGTTCCCGCTCTGTCGCCTTTTGAAATGCGTTCATTGACCGGTTGATATAGCCCGTCATCGCCAGGACCGCCAGGCCGACCGCCGCAAAGAGCGCGGCCGCCTCCAGCAGCACCTGCCCCCCCACCAACTTGCCTGCTCGCATCCGGTTTACACAGCGAACCGTTCCTGCAATCCCGGATGCTGAAGTCGCGCCGGTTCCGGTCAGGCAAGTTGGTGGGGGGGCCTGGCCCCCACGACTCATCGCTCGTCTGCGAAATTCCACCAACTGCCATTTTCCGCGGTTACTACCCCAGTTGGTGGGGGGGCGTGTCCCCCGCACCAACTGTATCGCTCGAGCGGCTGCACGGCTCATGGCGTCGGCCCCGGCGGAGGCGTCGGGTTGCGCTCTTCCTCAATCTGGTTCACGTGCGCGCTGAAGGCCTTCTGGGTGTAGCGCGACATCAGCACGACCGCCGTCAAGACAGCGGCGACCAGCACCGCGTACTCCAGCGCCAGTTGACCCTGGCTTGAGAGCCCCCTACGTGCTGTCCGGATCTGTGTCATCAGCGACGCGGCGGTGGTCCGCCAGGGTTTGGCGGGCTCCCGGTGGGTGGTCGTCCACCAGGGCTGGGCGGGCTCCCGGTGCTGGGTCCCGCCTGGAGCTGGCCCACCATGCTGTCAAACCGCCCCTGGGCCGCCCCTTTAATGCCGCCAAAGCTTCCCGCGTTATAAAACGCGAGGACTGCTGCCAACATAGCGGCGGCGGCCACGAAGTACTCGACAAAGGCGTTGCCTGACTCTCCCAATATCTCATGGCCGTGTTTGATCCGATTCACCAACGCTTGTTCTCTCCTCATCATCAGCCTATTCATCTCCTATTTAAATTAACATACATATAAACTTTGCATAATACTAAAGTTAGTATCTAAAAAAAACCGAGCAGCCTTTCGGCAGCTCGGCTATCTTCTGAGCTCGGAGTCGTGAGTTCGAACCGCTCCGAACTCAAAGATCCGTCGCTTTGCCCCCGCGCCCGGTGTGCTGGGTGCAGGGCCCTGCTCTACGACCGCAGGGGTCCCCACCTCACGATGGGTTTGCCCTTGTCGAGGACTATCCGTCCTGCTCGCTTGTCTGAGAGCACGTCCCAACCCCACAGCCTGCTGGGTGCCAGACATCTTAAGTCTACCTGGCCGCCTCATGCGCTGTCAAGCGGTTTTCGCACCGCGGAAGGCTCAAGCCGCAGCCGATCCCCGAGGCGCACGTGAGCTTGCTCCACCGTCCCTGCGGGGAGCTCAATCACGGCCTGCGCACCCCACATCACCGGGGTCAGCCGCCACGGCGGCAGCGACGCGCGGATGGCGACCACGCCCCACGTCCCGTCGACAAAGACCGCGTCAATCGCAAAGCGCATGAAGCAGGTATGGATGGAGCGGCAGGAAAGAATCACGAGGGCCTCGCCAGGCGCGAAGTGCGATCGGTCGAGTAGGCCGATGAGCCGCTCAGGCAGTGACCGCGCGATCCTGGCGCGGGTGGCGAGCGTCGTCTGCGTCCGCGCAATAACCACGTGATACTCCTCGCCTGGGGCCGAGTGGCCGGGTGGCGGATTCACCGATGCTTCGTGGAGCGATCCCGTCGTCGGAGCCGCTCCTTGCAGTGGCACTGTCGGGCTCATCACTTCGCCTCGTGGGACGGGGGAGGCGTATACGACGGCCGGGCTGGAACGTTCGCTGGCTGTGAGGGTCCCGGCCTGGATACAGAGGGGTGGATCGGACTATTGGGCCTTGTTGGAGTGAGCGGCTGGACGATCGGGTCCAGCGGACCTCTCAGTGAGGGGAGTGCCGTGCGGGTTGGCGTAAAGGCGTTCTTGCCCCCGAAGCCAGTTTGGTATTCTGGGCGGCTTTGTTTGAAGGCGGCAAAGGGGTCCACCGCGCTGTTCTGCCTGACCCAACGCCACAGGTAACAGGCGGCGACCACTAACAGCGCCGTCATGACGAGAACCACAAGCAACGCTTTCTCTTCTTTCTCTCGTTTCTCTTGCTGGGCTTTCGTTTCGACGCCTAATGCTTCTGATCCTACCCCCTCGATGCTCTCAAAAACCGCTGCGGGGATTGGGTCAGGGTCTTGCGGCGCAGGGGGGACGCTGGGCGGGCCTTTTGGGTCGGGCTCACGCCTGCCTGCTTGATGGGATACCTCTGGGCTGGGTTCTGGCATCTACGGTCTCCCACTTCCCTGAATTCCTATTCCCACCGTGTCGCCCCGATCGGTGGAGACGGTCCTGCGGCTCAAGGGCTATGGCCTTAGCACGACCGGTTCTGTCGGGCGGAAGACGGCGTCGTCCAGTTGGATGCCCTTCACCTTTAACTCGCGGAGGAAGGAGGGTTGCTGACCGGTCGCCAGGAACTCTCCCAGCACCGTGCCGTCGGGGGCGACCCCGGTCTGCTTGAAGATGAACAAGTCTTGGAACTCGATGTCCGTCTGGCCCGAGAGACCGACGAGCTCGCTGATGGAGATCACCTTGCGCGAGCCATCCGACAGGCGCGCGGTATGGATGATGAGGTGGACGGCCGAGGCGGTCATCTCGCGGATGGCGCGAACGGGCAGGTCGATGTTCGACATGAGGACCATGGAATCGAGACGGCTGATGACGTCTTTGGGCGAGTTGGCGTGGACCGTCGTGAGCGACCCGTCGTGGCCCGTGTTCATCGCCTGGAGCATGTCGAGGGTCTCGGCGCCCCGGCACTCACCGACGATGATGCGGTCGGGCCGCATCCGCAAGACATTCCGGAAGAGGTCGCGGATCGCAATCTGCCCTTTGCCTTCGACATTGGGCGGGCGAGCTTCCAGACTCACCCAATGCGTCTGGGTGAGCCGGAGTTCCGCCGCATCCTCCAGCGAGATGATCCGTTCGTGCT
>Ga0105164_10001971_pt1 | contig 12864 bp, 6 predicted proteins | sample VDWuncwatermetaG_FD_89674 | JGI IMG/M metagenome (GOLD analysis project Ga0105164, IMG submission 89674) | Wastewater microbial communities from Netherlands to study Microbial Dark Matter (Phase II) - VDW unchlorinated drinking water | ecosystem: Environmental > Aquatic > Freshwater > Drinking...
CGCCGCGAGGCCGAGCAGGGAGCCGCGCGGCGCGCGCAGATCGGCCGCGCCGAGCGCGCCGAGAAGATGCGGACCTACAACTTCCCGCAGGACCGCATCACCGACAAGCGGCTCGGCTACAACCTCTCGAACATCGCGAGGATCCTCGACGGCGACCTCGACGAGCTGACCGGCGCGCTGATGCTCAAGGACGAGTCGGAGCGGCTCGCGCGGCTCGAGGAGGCCTGATCCAAGTCAGCGACTTCGTGGTCAGCGGCGACACGCACGTGCTCGCGGTCGGGCAGCACGAGCGGATACGAGTGCTGAGGCCACGAGCCTTCGTCGACAAGATCGCCTGACGACGGCCCTACTTCGTGATGGTGAAGCGGCCGCTGTCGCTGCGGCCGAAGACCTCCGGGAAGTAGGTCTCCGCCGCGTGCGCGGGCGCGACGAAAAAGTCACCCGGCGTCGTCGCGCGAGCGTAGTAGATGTACTCGTACACGCCCTTCGAGAGGCGGTCGGCATAGAGCACGGCGCGGTCGTCGCGGAGCTCGACGTGCTGCCACGGGCTGTAGTACCAGCGATACCACGGCGCGGTCGCCGTACCGGCCTTGCGCTCCGTAGCTGCGCGGCGGTCGGCATCGAGCTGCGCCTTCAGCTTCGGGTCCACGGTCTTGAGGCGCGCGTCGATCGGCTCGAGCCCCGCCGGAAGGAGGTCCTCGACCGTCACGTAGCTGCGGTCGCCGGGCGCGACGACGGTGAGCTTCACGCGCACCGTCTCGCCGACCGCGATCCTCGCGAGCGGGGTCGCCGGATCCGCGAGGGAGGTGTACTCGTGCGACACCGCGAAGCCGCGGTTCACTGCCTCGATGCCCTGCGCCGGGGTCACGTAGCGCAGGTCGAGGGTGTAGTAGAGGCGGCCGGGCCGGTCGAAGTCCCGTGAGAACGCGAGGACGCTGAACGCGCCGGGCGTGAACGTCGTGAGCGGGATGGCCTTCGACAGCAGCTGCGGCGCGCCGCCCTGCTTCACCGCGCCCGAGAGGATCCCCTTGTCGCCGAGCGTCACCGCGTACGCGTAGTCGCCGGCGAGCTCGCCGGTCTTCGCGGCGTACGTCGTGAGCCCGAGCACGCCCATGGCGCGGTCGATCGACGTCTTCCAGCCCTTCTCGCCGCGCGCGACGACGAGCCAGCGCACGCTCTGCGGGAGCAGCGCCTGCTCCGGGCGGATCCGCGCGAGCGCGAGCGTCACCAGTCCCGTCGTCGCCGTGCTCGTCATGAAGCCGGCACGCACCTGCCCGTCCTCCCAGTGATCGCCATTCGCCGTCGGTATCGCGGATGCAGCGATGTCGTTAAGCAGCGCCTTCACCGCCGGGTCGTCCAGCGGCACGCCGGCGTCGTCGAGCGCGAGCAGCAGGTACGCGCGGCCCCAGCTCGTGAGCGCCGAGCGGTACTGCTCGAAGAGCGCGCGGGCCGGCGTCACCGCGCGGTCGCCGCTTCCGGCGGCGGCCAGCGCAGCCAGCATGAAGGCCTTGTCGCTCGGATCGGCCGCCGACGCGACGTCGGTCGCGCGGAAGACGTACGTCAGGACGTACGTGCTCGCGCGTGCGATGACGCCGCTGTCGATGACGGTCCCGTCACGGCGGGCTTCGCCGAGCGCGAGCAGCGCCCATCCGGTCACGCGCGGATCCGTCTGGCACAGCGGGTCGTCGCACCACGCCCACCCGCCGTCGGGACGCTGCCGCCCGACGATGCCGGCGACGTCGCTCGCGATGCGTCCGTCATGGGCCGTCGAGCTCCCCGTCGCGCTCCGCTCCGCGCGCCGCACGCCGATCGTCGCGATGACGCGGCTCGCGACCCGCTCGGCGCCCTCGTAATCGGTCGGCGCGAGCTCCGCGAGCTCCTCGGCCATCGTGCCCACGAGCGCGGAGCGCACGGAGACGGTGAGCGAGCCGGGCTTCAGGCGCGCGAACGGTGGTAGGTAGATCGCCTCGACCGCGGCCTTGTCCGTGACGATCCCGCCGGTCGCGGTCGTCTCGGGCGTCACGTCCATGAGCACCGGGATCTCGAGCGTCACCGCGTCGCTGAGGCCGCCGCTGCCCGTGGCCGAGAAGGCGAAGCGCGCGGTGCCTTCGGTGTCGACCGCCGCCGGCCAGCTGAGGACGGCGGTCCCGCCGGCCGGCACGTTCGCCAAGCGCAGGTCGCCGGTCACCTTCACGCCCTGGGCCGCGAGGCGCACCTCGACCGCGGACGCCGCCTTCGTGGCGTTCGTCACGAGGACGCGGATCTCGGCCGAGTCGCCGACGCGCAGGAACCGCGGCAGCGCGGGGCGGAGGAGGAGCGGCTGCGTCGAGAGGAGCTCGTTCGTGCCCTCGCCGACCATCGTGTCGCCGCTCACCGCGCGGACCTGCATCCGCCACGTCGTGAGGTTGTCGGGCATCTTCACGTCGACGCTGGCCGTGCCGTCCTCCCTCGTCACGAGCTGCGCGCTCCAGTACGCGGTGTTGCGGAACTCCTGGCGCGGCCGGTCGCCGGTGAACCCTCCGCCGCCCTTCCCCTGCCGCGCGATCTCCGCGACGACGTCGTTCGCGCGGTCCATGGACACCGACATCGACGAGGCGGTGGTCACGGAGAGGCCGCGCTCGAACCAGAACGCGCGCATGCCGTCCGGCCCGCGCTCGTCCTCGAGGGAGAGGAGCGCCTTGTCCACGACCGCGACGGAGACCTCGGAGCGCACGCCCTTCCCGCTACGGTCGCGGACCGCGATGTCGTAGCGCACCGTGTCGCCGGGCTTCGCCTGCTCGCGGTCCGGTCGCACCGTGACCGTGAGCGCGCGCGTGGCGGTGGACACGGGCAGCTGGACGTAGCCGACCTTGTACTTCGGGACGGGCTCGGCCTTCGTCGGCCCGCGGTAGAGGACGACCGACACGAAGACGTTCGGGACCGAGCGGTCCGTGACCGGGATGCGCAGCCGCTCGCTGTTCGTCGCGAGAGTGCGGACCGTGCGCGTGATCACCTTGCCGCGCTCGACCGTGACGAGCGCCGTCGCGCCGGAGAACGGCGCCGGCACGAGCACCTCGGCCGTGTCGCCGACCTCGTAGCGGTCCTTGTCGGCGACGAGCGCGATCGTGTCGTCGTTCGTGACCTGCCAGCTCGCGAAGCCGCTGCCGGAGACCCAGAAGCTCGTCGCGGATCGCGACACGCGGCCGGCCGCATCGGTCACCTCGGCGACGAGCCGGAGCGAGCCGGGCTTCGTCGGCTGGAACGACGCGCGGACCTCGCCGCTCGCGGCCGTGGTGGCATCCAGCGTCGCGAGCAGCGTGTCCTTCGGGGTGCTCGTGTAGCGGCGCCCGCCGCCGGGCGTCTCGTCGCGCGTCGTGATCCACTGCCGGTCGTACACCTTCACCGCGACCTGCCGGCCGCCGACGGTCTTGCCATCGGTGTCCACGGTGACGAGATCGATGCCCGCGTCGGTCCCGACCGACGCGACGTACTGCGACGGACGGATGCCCGCGTACAGCTGGGCGGGGTGGACCGTGACCTGCGTGCTCGAGGCCACGCCCTGGCCGCTCACGTCCGTGACGGTCGCCGAGAGCGTGAACTGCTGCGCGCCTTCGGCCGCCACGAGCGCCGCCGGCAGCGAGAACGACGCGATCCCGTCCGCGTCGGTCCTGGCCGTGCCGCTCGCACGGAGCGGATCACGGCGCGTGGTCTGCCGCGCGACGTCGGTGTCGGTGAACGAGTACCGCTCGTAACCCTTCACCTTGATCGAGGAGGGCGAGCCGAGGGCGGACCACTGCACCGGCGCGTCTCCGAGCGCGCCGCCGAAGAAGAAGGAAGCCTTCGTGCGGACGTCGATGGTCTCCCCGTCGACGTACGACGGCTTCGCCGCGGTGACCTCGACCTGGTACTCGGGCCTGCGGAACTCGGCGATGCGGAAGCTGTTCGCGAAGACCTGGAAGCGTGAGCGCTCGTCGCCGCTGGCGATGCGGACGCTCAGCGAGTTGTCCCCGACCGGCGCGTCCGACGGGATCTGGAAGCTGCCCGCGAACGTGCCGAAGGGGCTGAGCTGCACGCGCTCGGTCTTGATCTGCTGGCCCCGCGCGTTCATGATCACCAGCTCGAGGGGCCCGTCCGCCGGCGGCACGGAGTAGGCCGCGTCGTCGTCCGCCCGCACGATGCCCTTGTACTCGACGGTCTCGCCGGGCCGGTACAGCGGGCGGTCGGTGTAGACCTGGCCGACCCACTGGCGCGCATAGAACTCGGTCGAGATGCCGAACTGGTACGGCGCCGTGCCCTGGCTCCAGCGCGTGCTCGCGACGCCGTCGTGGCCGTCGGCGTCGATCGTCAGCCAGTACGAGCGGTCAATGTTCGTGCCCATGAGCGGCACGGACACGCTGAACGACGCGAGGCCGTTCGCGTCTGTCGTGGCCTCGGCCGGCGAGATCCCGGCCCCGTTCGCCCTGATCGGCACCCGCGCGAGCGGCGCGCCGGTGTCGTGGTCGAGGGCCCAGGCGAGCAGCTCGTTCGTCGAGAGCTTCGTGACGATGACCGTGTCCACGACCGCGAAGGCGAACTGCGAGAGGAACTGGCCCGAGCTGCGCACGAAGTAGTAGCCCTTCGCGAGCGGGCCGCCGCCGGTGAGCGAAGTGGATCGCAGCACGGTCTCGTTCTTCGCGGCCTTCACCGGCTCCGTCCACTTCCGGATGGACGGACCCGAGGGCTGGAAACCATAGGGGTTGATGCCGATGCCGTGGAGCAGTCGCGAGCCCTCGTCCGGCGTGAGGCGCCAGAGCGTGAAGTCGACCGATGGCATGTTCGTGGCCTGGAACCAGAGGATCGGCTCGGCCGAGGCGGAGAAGGTCGTCCCCTGCGAGTACCCGGGCAGCACGAGCGAGACGGATGACTGCATCTCGCCCGTGGTGAACGAGAACGAGTACGGGCCGACCGGCTGGCCGTAGCGGTCGGTCGCGCCGGCGAGGAGATCGACCGTGTACCGCGTCGACGGCTTCAGGCTCACGCTCGCGTTGATCCCGCCGCCGCCGGAGACCACCGGGCCGCTACGCTCCCCGCGCTCGTTGACGAAGGCCCGGTCGACGAAGCCCTCGTCGATGAACACCTGCCCTTCGAGCTGTTCGGCGGTGAAGCCGGAGATGCGCAGCTTCCCCTCCAGCGACTTGCGGTCCATCGGGTTCGAGAAGCGGATATTCACGCCGAAGCGTCCGGCCGCCGTCTCACCGTCGCGCGGCTGCGTCGAGATCACCCGTGGCAGCCCGACCGTGCGGAAGCTCGAGGTGCGCAGCGCCGGCGTCTCGCCGCCGCGCGCGCCCTTCAGGCCCTTCTCGACCGAGACGATGTAGACGGTGTCCAGCGCCAGGCCGCCGCTCGGGACGAACGTCGCGGTCGTGGCCTCGGCGTTCCAGCGGACGATGACGGGCACCCGCGTGCCGCCCAGGTCGCGCACCGCGATACCGCTCGCCGCGGAGGGGTCCATCCGCTGATCGAAAGTGACGGCGACGTTCTGCGAGGGGCTCGCGAAAAGCGTGTTGTCGTCGGGCACGATCGACGCGACGTGCGGCGTGATCGTGCTGAACGTCCAGGCGAAGTCCTGCTGCAGGATCCCGTCGGCCGCCGACGAGATGCCCTTCCGGATGCGCATCCGGTACGTCGTCGACGGCGCGAGCACGCTCGGGATGAACCGGTAGATGGAGGTGTTCAGCCATTCGCCCTTGCCCTCGAGCGGCGGATCGAACGTGATCACCGGATCGGTGCGCTGCGCAGAGAGCGTCGTCAGCGGCGCGACCGAGCGGCTGAACTGCACGATGACCTGCGCGTTCGTGGGGACCTCGGTGTCGCCGTCGCCCGGGATCACCTGCTGCACCTCGAGCAGCCCGGCGACGGTGAACTTCTTGCGGACCTCGTCCGAGAGGCCGGTGGCGGGCCCGCTCGGCACGTGGATCGTGTAGGTGGACCCGCGCAGCAGGCCGGGGAAGTCCGGCTGGAACAGCAGGGTGCGCGGGCTCATCCACGCGAAGGTGCCCTTCGCCGAGGGCTCGAGGCGGAACAGCTGCTCGGGCCGCTCCGGCGCCGGCTCGCGCGGGAACGTGACCATGACCGGCGTGAGCCGCGAGACGTCATCGCCCTCGGGCCGCACGACGAGGCCGCCCGGCTCGAAGGCATCCGGGAGCCGGGGCAGGGTGCGCTGCAGCGGCCCTATCGCCGAGACGATCCCGACGACGATGCCGATCGAGACGATGGCGGCGGCCGCGCCGCGGACCGCGCCGAGGGAGCGGCGCATGCGGCTCATCGCGTCACCAGCCGGTATCCCGCCAGCGCCATCCACGCGCGCGCTTCGGCCGGCGGGTCGAATGCGATGCGCCCGTCGGGCTCGCGCACGTAGGATCGCTCGGAGGTCGTCGGCTCCGTTCCGGCGACGAACAGCTCGCGCATCGGCGAGGGGCAGTCGCGGCCGGGCAGCAGCCCGGTCGGAGCGCACACGGTCGCGTCGACGATCCCTGGTGGCCGCGCTGGCCAGGTCATCCGCCGTCCCAACGCCGCCGCGGTCATGACGTCACGCCAGATCGGGCCGGCGCCCTCGACGCCGGAGACGCCATCCATCGGTGAGCCGTCCGCGTTCCCGACCCACACGCCGACCGCGATCTCGGGCGTGAACCCGAGCGTCCAGTCGTCGCGGAACCCGGTCGTCGTCCCGCTCTTCGCCGCGGCCGGGAAGGGGAGGTCGAACGGGCTCGTCTCGCCGAACCCGAGGAGGCGTGCGTCGGGGTCGCTGAGGATGTCGGCCAGCAGGTACGCATGCTGCGCCGACAGGATCCGCTTCGCAGGCGTCGGCGCGTGCTCGTAGAGGACGCGGCCCTGCGCGTCGCTGACGCGCGCGACCGCGTACGGCGCCGCGAGCTCGCCGCCGGCGGCGAGCGCCGCGTACGCGGACGTCAGGTCCGTCAACCGGACCTCGCCGCCGCCGAGCGTGAGCGCGAGCCCATACGACTCGGGAGCCGACAGCGTCGAGAGCCCGAAGCGGTGCGAGATCTCCAGCATCGCCTCGACGCCGAGCGCCTCGAGGGTGCGCACCGCGGGGACGTTCAGCGACGACCCGAGGGCGGTGCGCAGCGGCACCACCCCGTGGAACGCGCGATCGAAGTTGAGCGGCGTGTACGGGCCGCGCTCCGTGAGGAACGTTGTCGGCACGTCGAGCAGCGGGGTCGCCGGCGTGGATCCGCGCTCGAAGGCGGCCGCGTACAGGAAGGGCTTGAGGGCGGATCCGGGCTGGCGCAGCGCGGTCGTCATGTCGATGTCGCCACCGTGGCGCGGGTCGGCGTCGGTCGCGCTGCCGACCATCGCGAGGATCCGTCCCGTGCCGGGCTCGATCGCGATGACCGCGGCGTTCGTGACGTTCAGGTCGCGCAGCCGGCCGAGGTGCAAGCGCGCGAGGCGGTCCGCCTCCGTCTGCAGCCCCGCATCGAGCGTCGTCTCGATGACGAGATCCGCGCGCCCGGCGAGATCCGGACGGACGCGAGCGAGCTCGGCCAGCGCGTGTGCGACGAAGTGCGGCGCGATGCGCGGAGCGGCCGCGGGGAGCAGCGGTACCGGCTGCCGCGCGGCCTCGTCCGCCCTGGCGCGCGAGATCCATCCGTCCTCCACCATCCGCGCGAGGACGTAGGCCTGGCGCGCGCGGGCGGGACGGTCGTCCACCTCGGGGTCGTACGCGGTCGGCCGCTGCGGGAGCCCGGCGAGGAAGGCGGCGTGCGCGAGGTCCAGATCGCGCGCGCTCGTTCCGAAGTACGCCCGGGCCGCGGCCTCGATGCCGTACGCGCCGCGGCCGTAGTACACGTCGTTCAGGTAGAGCGCGAGGATCTGCGCCTTCGAGCGGTGCGCCTCGAGCTGGAACGCGAGGAGCGCCTCGCGCGCTTTCCGGAGCGCCAGCGATCCGGTGTCGTCGGCGAGGTAGAGGCGCCGCGCGAGCTGCTGCGTGATGGTGGATGCGCCGGACGGCTCCGAGCCGACATGCAGCGCGGCGCGCGCGACCGCGACGGGGTCGATGCCGGGGTGCTGCCAGAACCGGCGGTCCTCGGCGGAGACCGTCGCCCACACCATGCTCGGCGCGACGTCCTCGAGAGCGACGGGGATGCGCGTGCCCTCCACGGCGTCGCGCGCGAGGACGACGCTATGCGCATCCAGGACGACCGTCCCGGGGACCGCCATCCGGCCCTCGGGCGGGTCGAGCGGGGACGACCGCGCGTACACCACCGGCGCGGCGAGCGCCACGACGGCGACGGCGACGAGCGCGAGGGCACCCCGTGATCGGCCCACGCGGAGAGCATGCGCTGCGGCCGGCCGTCCTGCGTCGGATCCGTCCCCCCTAACGCTCACGGCACACGTAGTACTTACGTGCTAGCCTCGGGGCCGTCACGGAGCTCTTGCGCTACGACGAGGACCGCGCCTTCAGCCTGATGGACGACGCCGCGACGGTGAACGCGATCGTACGTCGTGTCCCCGCCGAGCGCCTGCGCTCCACGCGCTTCGGCGAGTGGAGCGCTATCGAGCTCATCGGCCACATCACAGACGTCGCGGAGGTCTTCGCCGAGCGGGTGCGGCGCGCCCTCGAGGAGGACACGCCGACGCTCGAGGCGATCCCCGACGGCACGCTCGGCGACGCGCGGCGCGATCCTATGGACCTCTCGAAGCGCCTCCTCCAGGCGCATCAGCGCATCGTCGCGCTCTTCCAGGCGCCGGGAGCGGCGGACCGCCCGGCGATCCACACCGAGTGGGGACGCGTGAACGCGGGTCACATCGCCGCGTACCAGGCCGATCACTCCAAGGCGCACGTCGCGGAGCTCGCGGCCGCATTCCCGCCGGCCTGACCCGTGACCGCCACCCTGCGCGATCAGGCGATCGGGCCGCTCTCGCGCGCCGACGCCGAGCGGCTGCTCCCGCTGCTGTCCGTCGGGCGGCAGACCGTCGAGCGGCGCGTGCTGCGCGCGCGATGTCTCAAGTACCTCGAGTCGTTCGACGTCGCATGGGCCGAGCTGACCGAGCTCATGCCGGTCGTGAAGGACCCGCTGCTGCGTGCGCGGGTCGCCGTCGACCTCGTCCACCTCGCGTACTACCTCGTCCGCGGCGACGAGGTGGACCGCTTGACGAAAGCGGCGCAGGACCACGCCGCGAGCGACCCGCTCATGCTCGCCGAGCTCCGCCTCGGCCGGTCCATCAACCTCACCGCGGCGAACGATGTGACGGCCGCGCTCACCGAGGCGCGCTGGGCCGAGGACGCGCTCGCCGCGGCGCCGCGCGGCCGCGCGCGCGACCTCGTCGCGACCCGCCTTCAGCGCCAGCTCGCGCACCTGCTCTCCCACGCGGCCGACTACCGCGGCGCGAAGGCGGCCGCGGAGAGCACGGTGCGGCTCGCGAGCCGTCTCGGCGACGGGTGGGAGACGGCGTGGGCGACGTACACGATGGGCTTCGTCGCCTGGTACGCCGGGCGGAACGACGAGGCCGTCGAGCACTTCACGAAGGCCGAGGCCGCGCTGAGCAGCTACCGCTCGTCGCTGTGGCGCTACACGCTGCTGTGCCTCGCGGTTTGCCGGATGGAGCGCGGCGAGCTCGCCGAAGGCGATCGCCTCGCGCGTCAGAGCGCCACCGGCGGGGCGGAGGACCAGGGCCATCTCGCGCTCCTGCGCGGCGAGGCCGAGGTGGCGGAGCGCATCCTCTCGCGGACGCCGAAGGGCTTCCCCGCCGACGAGCACTTCCGCGACTTCGTCCGCGGGATCGTGCGCGCGCAGCGCGGCGATCCGCGCGCGAGCGTCCGCCTCCTCGAGGAGGTCGCGAAGGAGTTCGAGTCGCGCGGCATGGAGCACTGGGCCATCGGGGCGGCGGTGCACGCCGCGTATTGGCGCGAACAGCTCGTGCGCGGCGCCGGCACGACGCGGGCGGTCCATCTCGTGCGCGATCTCGGCACCCGCGGCGGCGAGGGCTTCGCGTACTACCTGCCGGAGGTGGCGGTGTGGCTCGGCCGCGCCGCGGAGCGCGACGCGACGGCGCGACCGCTCGCGCGGACGATCCGCGCGCGCGGCGAGAGCGCGATCCGACGCGCGCAGAGCGACGCGGACGTTCCCGTCGGCGCACCGGAGCTCGACGAGGCGACCTTCCACCTGCGCGCCGCGGGCCTCACCTGGCGAGAGCTCGGGATCCTGCGCGAGCTCGAGCGCGTGCGCGGCGAGGGAGCGCATCTCGACCGCAAAGGGCTCGCGGCGCGCATCGGCGTCTCGCCGAACACGCTGCGGGTGCACTTGACCCGCATCCGCGCGAAGCTCGACGTCGGCGAGAAGCGCGGCGACGACGTGCTGCTCGAAGCGGCGCTCGCGCAGAGATGGCCGCTGGCATAGGCTTCGCGGCCATGTTCGGACCGGTGCTCAAGGGCACGAAGGTCACGCTGCGGCCGCCGGACGAGAGCGATCCGGCGCGCTTCATCGCGTGGTTCGCGGACACCGAGGTCACCCGCTACCTCGGGAACGCGTTCCCGCTCTCGCTTCAGGCAGAGGAAGAGGCGATCAAGGGGCTCGGCGAGTCGAAGAGCGACGTGTGGTGGGTCATCGAGGCCGAGGGTCGCGCGATCGGCGCGAGCGGCATCCACCGCATCGACTGGATCAACGCGCACGGGACGACGGGGACGATCATCGGGGACAAGGCCATGTGGCGGAAGGGCTATGCCTCGGAGGCCGTGGCCCTTCGGACCGACTACGCCTTCCGGCAGCTGAATCTTCACAAGCTGAAGACCGAGGCGTTCGTCGAGAACGAGGCCAGCAAGCGCGCCCTGCAGAAGGCGGGGTACCGGCAGATTGGCATCCTGCGCGAGGAGTTCTGGCGCGACGGACGCTGGCACGATCACTGGCTCGCCGAGGTCCTCCGCGCCGACTGGGAGCGCGAGAACGCGCGCTGACGCGAACGGTCGCTATGCGGCCCTTTGCTAGCCTGACCGCCGAGCGATGAAGAAGGTCCTCGCCGTCCTGCTCGTGATCGTCATCGGCGCCGTCGCCGTCCTGTACTTCCCGCGCGGGACGGTCCTCGAGGCGCTGAACGCGGCCGTGCTCGGCGTGTTGAGCAGCAGCGTCGACGCGTCCCGAGGCGGCGGCGATTTCCAGCCGGCGCTCGACGGCGACGTGTTCGCGACCGGCGACGTGGTGCGCGCCGACACCTTAGGCCGCGCGGTCCTCACCTTCTTCGACGGCTCGACCCTCTCTGTCGATCCGAGCAGCCGCGTGCGGGTCGCGTCGCTGACGAAGACGTCGAGCGGCGGGATCCAGCTCCAGCTCGAGCAGACCGCGGGGCGCACGTGGGCATCCGTTTCGAAGCTCGCCACGCCGGACTCGAAGTTCGAGATCAAGACGCCGTCGATGGTCGCGACCGTCCGCGGCACCACGTTCGAGACGATCGTCGAGACGCAGGCGGACGGCAAGGTCGTCACCACGATCAAGACGAGCGAGGGCGAGGTCGTCGTGCAGGCGGCGGCCGGGGGCGAGGTGCGCGTGCCCGCCGGGACGCAGGTCGACGTGGTCCAGGACCAGCCCGCGCCGCCGGCTCCGCAGCCCCAGCCGCCGACGCCGAAGCTCCGCTTCTCCGGCCCGGCGGGCGTCGGCTTCGTCGTCATCGACCCGCGCGGGCTGCAATGCGGCTCGACCGGCGGGGCCTCGCAGCGGCAGATCCCGCGCTGCGACGTGCTCAGCGGCGCCGGCCAGACCGTCGTCGTCGGCGAGGTGGTCGCCGGCACGTACATGGTGGTCCTCACCGCGGCGCAGCCCGTGCCCGACGCGGCGATCGTGGCGGAAGGCCTCGGCCTCCAGGCGACTGACTTCACCGCGAAGCTCACGCGGTCGCTGGCCGTCGCCGACCTCGTACGCGCGACCCTCCCGGTCGCCGTCGGCACGGACGGGAAGCTGTCCTCGACCGGGTTCGCCGCGCCGGAGCTCGTCTCGAGCGTGTGCGGCGCCGAGGCGACCGGGCGCGTCTTCTCGGGCGGCGGGCTCACGGAGCGCGCGGACGCCCTCGTGAAGTTCGCCTCCGAGTCAAAGGGTGCGCCCGTGGCGATTGTGTACACCCAGGCCGAGCTCACACAGGCCGCGGCCGACGGTCTCAAGGACGCGCAGTCGACGCTCCCGGTGACGGTCTCCGACGTCAAGGTCACCGTCGACAACGCCGGCGTGCACCTGACCGCGAACGTCGCCGCGGGCCCGCTCAACCTGTCGGCGAAGGGCGACATCATCGCGGGCTCGCAGGACGGCAAGCTCCTCATGAAGCTGCGCGCCATCGACGCGGGTCCGCTCCCGGCCGCTGCGAAGGACCAGATCATCGCCGCCGTCGACAGGGGCCTGGCCCTGTTCGCCACGTCGATGCCGCTGAACGTCCAGCGCGTCGCCTTCCGGACCGGCTGCTTCGCGCTGATCGGGAAGACGGCGGGCTAGCCGCTCTAGACGGCCATCTCCCCTTTGATCGCGGGGTGATGCCGGTAATCGACGAGCCGGGCGACCCCGTCGAGCAGCGGCCCCGGTGCCTTCCCCGACCTCGCGCGCTCGAGGATCTCGCGGTACCGCGACGTCACGTCGTCGAGAGTCCGCAGGGCCGGGTCGAGCCACAGGCGCGGCGGTGGGTAGGGATCGCGCCGAAGCTGCTCGTTCACGGCGTCGAAGTGGGTGCGGTAGACGTGCGCGTCGGCGAGCACGTGTACGAGCTCATACGGCTCGCGTCCCACGAACAGCGCGACGAGATGCAGCAGCAGCGCGTACTCGGCCATGTTGAAGGGCACGCCGAGGAACATGTCGCAGGACCGCTGGTACATCATCAGCGAGAGATCGTCGCCCGCGACGAAGAACTGGAACA
>Ga0105164_10001972_pt1 | contig 12863 bp, 11 predicted proteins | sample VDWuncwatermetaG_FD_89674 | JGI IMG/M metagenome (GOLD analysis project Ga0105164, IMG submission 89674) | Wastewater microbial communities from Netherlands to study Microbial Dark Matter (Phase II) - VDW unchlorinated drinking water | ecosystem: Environmental > Aquatic > Freshwater > Drinking...
AAAAGATGGCGCGCTCGTGGCGCGGCAAATGACGCTCTACTGGGGAGCGGGAGCCTACGCGGAAAAAAGCCCGACGGTTTGCATCAGGGGCAGCCTGCCTGCGCCCGGACCCTACCGCATCCCGCACGTCAAGGTAGATGGATATGCTGTCTACACCAACAAACCGGTAGCCGGTTCCTTCCGCGGCTACGGTATTCCCCAGGGGGCCTGGGCATGCGAACAACATATGGACGAACTGGCCAAGAGGCTACGGCTGGATCCTGTCGACTTGCGCCTCAAAAATATCTTTGTGGATGGCGACCTTGCCTATTGGGGAGAGCAGCTCCACAGCGTAGGATTGAAAGAGACTTTGATCAAAGCGACGCAAGCAATCGAATGGGGCAAAAAAGAATCTGATCCAAAACCAACGGTCAAGAGAGGTAAAGGGTTCGCCTGTATCTCGAAACCCACCAGGACACCGACCACATCCGCAGCCGGTGTCCTGGTCAATAGCAAGGGAGAAGTCATGGTGCTGGCGGGGACTGTTGAAATCGGCCAAGGATGCAGCACGATTCTCTCCCAGGTGGCAGCCGAAGAGCTAAAGGTGCCGCTCGAGAAGATCCGCATGGCGCCGCTGGATACGGATGTCATCCCCTTTGACGCATCGACCACCTCGAGCCGGAGCACCTATCACATGGGCAACGCCGTCCGGAGAGCAGCCATCGACGCCCGTGAAAAACTCGCGGAGATGGCAACGCCGATGCTCGAGGCAAAAAAGGAGGACCTCGCCTTTTCTGACGGCAAGGTCTATCTCAAAGACCATCCCCAGATGGCCCTTCCCATCGGCGAGGTAGTGCGGAGAAAACTCGGAAACGAGGGGATCTTAAGGGGAGACGGATCTTACACCTATGAGATCGGAAAGGATTTGGATTTAGCAACGGGACACAGCGATCATGCCTCGGCCTTTTACATGTACGCCACTCAGGCCGCCGAGGTGGCAGTGGACGAGGAGACCGGCAGGGTCCGCATCCTCCGCATCTCCGCGGCCCACGACGTAGGGAAAGCGATCAATCCGCTCAACTGCGTAGCCCAAATCGAGGGCGGCCTGGCCATGGGGATCGGATCGGCTCTGCACGAGGAAATGGTCATCGACAACCAGGGCAAGGTCCGCAACCCCTCTTTCTTGGATTACCACTTGGTCACTTCTCTGGACCTCCCCAAGATGATCCCGATCATCGTGGAGTGCCCGGAACCGGAAGGACCTTACGGAGCCAAGGGATTGGGCGAGCCCGGCTTGGCGCCAACGCCCGCGGCCATCGGCAATGCGGTAGCCGATGCCATCGGGGTAAGGATCTACGACCTGCCACTTACTCCGGAACGAGTCTACTGGGCGATTCGGCAAAAAAAGAAAAACAAAGCGGCTTAGGTCGATAAGAATTTCTGCTGTACAAGAAGTGGGGAAGGCATGAAACCTCCTCAAATGTATCAGCAGATTGAGGGAGGCTTTAGCTATGGGTTATGGGGCTGCCCTGCTTCCAACAACAGGCCACAGACAACAGCGGTAAGATCCGTAACCCATCCTTCCTTGAACTAAGGTACGGAGCGCAAATGAAAAATCTAACCGCGCTGTTTTGGCTGCTGCTTGTTGGCTTGTTCCTGCTCTCGCCGTTCCCGCTTGCGGCGCAGACCCAGACGCCGGTGGTCGTGGGAGTTGCCGGATTGTCGGGCGCCCTCATCCATCCGTTCGTCGCCAGGGATGGCGGGCTCTTTCAGAAGTACGGCGTCGACGCCAGGCTGGTGCTCTTTGAGGGAGGCTCGCTCCTGGCACAGGCAGCGCTGGCCGGAGAGGTGAAGTTCTCCATCACCTCTGGGCCGGTCACCATCGCATCCCGCTCGGCAGGGGCCGATACGATCGCCGTTGCCGGCTACATCAACACTCTCCCGTACAACTTGGTCACGGCCAAGGAAATTGCCAGTTTGGAGCAGCTCAAAGGAAAGAAAATCGCCATCAGCCGGTTCGGCTCCAACACGGACACGGCAGTTCGGCTTCTCCTTGAAAAAGTCGGCCTAAATCCGGCGAAGGATGTCACGATCATCCAGATGGGCGCCCAGCCCAGCCGCTTCCAGGCATTAGTGGCCGGCACCATCGAGGCCACCATCATCGCCCCGCCTTTTGATATTACAGCCAAAAAACAGGGATTCAACATCCTCGTTAACCTGGCGGAGCTCGGCATTGTGTATCCGCAGCAGGTCGTCGAGACCACGGACCGTTTCATCCGGGAGAACCCGCAGGTCGTGAAAAATTTCCTCAAAGGATTCATCGCCGGCATCCACTACGGCCTCACCAACAAGGAAGGAACCAAGAAGATCATGGCCAAGTACTTGAAGATCACCGATCCGGAGATCCTGGAGTCCACCTATGCCAGCTACGCCCAGACCACCGATCGCCGGGCCTTTCCCAACATGCAGGGGTTTCGTTACGGCCTTGACGAGCTGGCCAGGCGGGTGCCCGCGGCCAAGGACAAGAAAGCGGAAGATTTCGTCAATATGAGGTTCTTGAACGAGCTGGAAAAAGAGGGCTTCTTCAAGGAGCTCTACCCCAAGGGTTAAAAGTTAAAGGGTTTCAGAGATAGAGAGGTTTTTCTCTTCAACCCTTCGAACCCTTAAACCTTTCAACTTTTTTATTAGGCGAAGCCCATCTTTCGTCCCCAGTTTTCCGGTTCCTTGAGGAAATCTAAGATCTGTTTGCTCTGCTCATCGCTGAAGTACTTCTTGCTGAGACCGGTGCTCAGCACATCATCCCAATTCACCAGGGTGTGAAGCTGGATGTCGTGCTCGGCGAGATTTTTTCTCCCTTCGTGCAGTTCCAGCCGGTCCGAACTATACTCGAAGACACAGAGACAGTGGGTGATCCTCGCCTTCTCCGCGCGTATGCCGATGTTGAAGCGGAGCTTGCTCATGCCGTCGGTAACCAGATCCTCTACCAGCAAGACCCTCTGGCCGGCTTCTAAGATGCCTTCGACCTGCTTGGTGCGACCGTACCCTTTGGGATCTTTTCGCACGTAGATCATCGGCTTGTGAATCTTTTGAGAAACAAAGGCCGCATAGGGAATGCCTGCTGTCTCGCCGCCCGCCACCACATCGATGGCGCTCAGTCCGATGTCCCGTTCAACCGTCTTCGCCAGCTGTTCGACAATCGCTTCCCTGACATCCGGGAAGGACAGCAGCTTTCGGCAGTCAATGTACACCGGAGAGATCCTGCCGGAGACAAAGACAAAGGGTCTCTCCTTGTAAACCTGGATCGATTCCGTCTTTAACAGCATCTCGGCAATAGCGAGTTTCCATCCTTTGGGTGTCTCACTCATCCAGCAGCCTCCGCGAATAAAGTTGAAGATGCTATAACACAGCCCCTTTTCTTTGCCAACAAAAATAGCTCTCAGCTTTCAGCGGTCAGCATTCAGCTTTTGGCCAGTACCAGATAGCTGATGGCTGACAGCTAAAGGCTATTTTTCAACAGACTCCAAAACTGATAAGATGAATTTTTTATAGGCGCGATGAACATCAGTATCAACAAAGAACGACTGCTCCACGATTTGAACGCCATCTCCAGGATCGGTCTGGGAGATCACGGCTCGGTGACCCGCCTTGTCTTCTCCATTAAGGAGCTTCGGAGCAGGCAGTTGCTGATCCATCTGATGACCCAGGCCGGACTCAAAATCCATATCGACCGGATCGGCAATATCTTCGGACGGTGGAACGGCGCCAATCCCAAGGCGCCCGCGGTGCTGGCGGGCTCCCATCTGGATACCGTGGTGCAAGGGGGAAAATTCGATGGGCCGGTGGGAGTGATCGGCGCCCTGGAGGCGGTAAGGACTCTCAAGGAAAATAAAGTCCCCCTGCCATCTCCGGTGGAGGTGGTATGTTTCGTCGGCGAGGAGTCCTCCCGTTTTGGATTTTCCACTTTGGGAAGCAGCCTGGTCGCAGGAGTGGTGCAAATCAAAGACCTGGCCAACGCCGTGGACGCCCATGGGACCAAGCTGGAAGATATCTTGTCGAGCATGGGCATCTATCGCGACAATCTCGCTTCTATAAAAAGGGACCCACAAACGGTGAAGGCCTATTTGGAGCTGCACATCGAGCAGGGTCCGATCCTGGAGGCAAAGAATAAAAAAATCGGCATCGTGACTTCGATAGCCGCGCCGACCCGCTTCAAAGTGCTCTATACCGGGCAGGCGGACCATTCCGGGACAACCCCCATGGAGATGAGAAAGGACGCCTTGGTCGCCGCCGCGCATCTGATCGCCTACATTGAAGAAGTCTGCTCGGAATACTCCCAGATGGAGAAAGGCAGGGTCGTGGGAACTGTCGGCGCGATGAAAATCGAACCGGGGGTCATCAATGCGATCCCCGGAAAAGCGGAACTCGCCGTCGATATCCGCAGCATTTCAGCGGGGGCAAAGGAGCAGGTAGCGCGCCAGGTCAAGGAGCGCGCTCAAGCAATTGCCAAACAGAGGGACATCGCCGTGGAGATCCTGCCGATCCGTGAGGAAGTCCCCGTGCCTCTGGATGCCAGGCTGCTTCCTTTGATAAAAGAGATCTGCGAAGAGAAAGGGATCCCTTACGAGATCATGCCCTCGGGCGCAGGTCACGATGCCATGCAGATGGCGAAGATCACCCGCGCTGGAATGATCTTTATTCCAAGTAAAAAGGGTATCAGCCACAGTCCCCAGGAGTGGACGGACCCCGAGGATATCTGTCTGGGATCCCAGATCCTTCTGGAAACGATCGTACGTGTCGCCAATGAGGAAATCTGACAACAAAAGAGTTCTCAACGCGGGGCAGGTCAAAAAAATCCTCGCGCGCTTTTGCCAGGAGATCTTGCGGGAGCACAAGAGCCCGGAGCATCTAGCTTTCATTGGTATCCGGACCCGAGGTTTCTATCTCGCCAAGCGGCTCTGTGAAATGATAAAAAGACTGGAGGGCCGGGAGCCACCGTTGGGCGAGATGGATATCACCCTGTACCGCGACGACCTCAACACACTCCTGCCCGACGACAAAGTGGACCACACGCGGATTCCGTTCGACGTTACGAACAAGACGATCATCCTCGTCGATGACGTCTTAAATACCGGCCGGACCGTGCGCGCCGCCGTGGATCACCTGATAGATCTCGGGCGACCCAGGGTGATCCACCTGGCTGTCCTCATCGATCGCGGGGGACGGGAGTTCCCGATAGCCGCTAATTTCGTCGGCAAGAAAATCGACCTGTCCCCTGAAGGCGAGGTAAAAGTTAGGCTTAAAGAGGTGGACAAGGTGGATGAGGTAGTGGTCAGCGGCTAATCTTGGTGGCAATGGACGGCTTCAATTTCGACTAGAAAAGAGGTATAAGACATTCATGGAAATATGAAGATCCCATGCGCGATATATCGGGGAGGAACCAGCAAACCGATCTTTTTTCTCGAAAAGGATTTGCCTCGTGATGCGAAATTGAGGGACCACTTGGTCTTAGCCGCCTTCGGCAGTCCGGACCTGCGCCAGATCGACGGCCTGGGCGGCGCCGACCCCTTGACCAGCAAGGTGGCCTACATCGGCCCTCCGACGGTTCCGAACACGGACATCAACTACACCTTCGGCTATGTCGGCATCGTCCAGCCGGTGATCGATTACACCGGGAACTGCGGCAACACCTCCGCTGCCGTCGGCCCGTTCGCCCTGCTGCGTGGCTTGATTGAACCGAAAGAGCCGATCACCAAGGTGCGCATTTACAACACCAACACAAAAAAGGTCATCGTAGCGGAATTCCCAGTACGGGACAGGGAATTCCTGAGCGAAGGGAATTTCCGCGTTGATGGCGTACCGGGGAGCGGCTCCAAAATTCTTCTCGACTTCATCGACTCGGGCGGCTCCGTGACTGGAAAACTCCTACCGACGGGGAAAGTCAAAGAGGAAATCAAATTCCCCACTGTCGGAACGCTCACCGTCTCCATGGTAGACGCCGCTAACCCGTTTGTTTTTGTGCGGGCTTCGGATTTGGGTGTCCAAGGCAACGAGACCCTGGAAGAGATCGCTGGCAACAGCGTCCTGCTGAAAAAATGCGAGGAGATACGCTCCGTCGTGGCCGAGATCATGGGAATCGCTAAAAAAGAGGAAGCCACGCAGAAGAGCCCCGGAGTCCCAAAAATCGCCTTGATCTCGCCGCCGACTTCTTACCGGACCCCGAAGGGAAAAGTGGAGGCATCGGAGGTCGACATCATCGCACGCATGACCGCGCTGCAAAAGCTGCACAAAGCCTACGCCGTAACCGGCGCCGTCTGTCTCGGCACTGCGGCCAAGACCGAAGGGACGATTGTGAACGAGATCTATCGCCAGGTCCAGCCGAGCAACCCACCCGCCGTTAGAATTGGCCACCCATCCGGCACGATCCAGGTAGAAATCGAGATCGAAAAAAAGAGCGGTCACCTGGAGCTCACCAAGGCCGCCTTGGCGCGCACCGCCAGGCTCCTGATGGACGGGCACGTTTACGTCCCGGACCGGTAGGGAGAGAACAAACCCATTCATCATTCAGGAGGAATGCCGTGTCTTCTAGCCGAGCGCTCCCTATGGCCGTCTTTCTTCTAGTTTTTCTCTTTGCTTTCATTCTCCAATTAACTCCCAATCTTTCCGCACAAGAAAGAACTTCAACAAAGATCTATGTGGCGCATGGAGCGGCCACGCTAACCGATGTCCCTTACTACATTGCAAAAGAGAAGGGCTTTTACCGCGATGAGGGTTTGGAGGCGATCAGCCTGTTCGTTCAGGGAGGCGCGCTGGCCGCTCAAGTGCTGGTTGCCGGGTCCGTGGATTTCAGCCTGGCACTGGGTTCCGGGACGCGCGGAGCCTTGGCGGGGGCGCCGATCAGGGGAATCTTCGTTTTCAACGACAAACCTTATTTCTTCTTGTACGGCAGGACTGATTTGGGAGTGCAGCAGGCCGAAGATCTCAAGGGGAAGAAAATTGCTGTCACAGGCATCGGCTCAAGCACGGACTTCGCCGCCCGTGCCATTGTCAAGCACTTCGGCCTGAACCCCGACAAAGACGTGAACATTCTGGCGACAGGCGGCGGGACCAATGTTTGGAGCGCCATCCAAGGGGGCGCAGTTCAAGCCGCCATTCTGTGGCCTCCCTATGACGTGGCGGCACGCAAATTCGGCATGAAAAAGATTCTTTATCTCGGAGAGGTCCTAACGCTTCCGGGGGGCGGAGTGGTAGCCTCCGATCAGCTTCTCAAGGAGAATCCGGAACGGGTCAAAAAATTCCTGCACGCAACTCTGAAAGGACTTCGTTTCTTCCTGGATGAAAAAAACCGGAGCCAGAGCGTTGCGATCATCAAGAGATCCTTCAAACTGGACGAAGAGACCGCCACCGCAAGCTACGGCTTTCTCAGGAGCATCCAAACTAACGACGGGACCATCTCCAACAAGACTATAGAGAACGATTTGGAGATAGCGCTGCTGCGCATCCGGGACCCCAAAGTGCTCTCTCTTTCCCAGCAGGAACAGATAAACAGGATGTACAACTTCTCCCTGCTGCGGGAGATGTTGAAAGAAGAAAAGCCCAAGCTATAACTGAGACGGAGACGGCTGGATGGGACAGATCCCAGAAGAAAAGGCTCTGGTCTACAAGGCGGACAGCTTTTATCGAAGATGGATCGAGAGCGAGGGTATCCCGATTTATGACGGCTTCTACATCGGGGATCTGGGAGTGCTGGAGTTGAAATCATGGAAACGTCTGGGCGGCAAAGGTGCTTACGTAGCCCTCGACGGCATGGCCGGCACGGACGATGCTTACGTCCTCGAGCTGGCGCCCAAAGAGGCGACCAATCCAGACAGGCACATCTTTGAAGAGGTCGTCTATGTCCTATCCGGACAGGGAGAAACGCTGGTCTGGCAGAACGATAAACCGAAGCAGTCATTTGCCTGGCAGGAGGGAGGCCTCTTTTCTGTGCCGCTCAATGCCTGGCATCAATACCGGAACACCGGAAAATCTCCGGCCCGACTGGTCGGCGTTACCAGCGCGCCGGTCGTGCTTGACCTGTATCACAACAGCGATTTCGTCTTTCACAACGACTTTGACTTCGCGGACCGCTACAACAGCGAGGAAGGCTATTTCCATCGCAGCCGGTATTTCCGTTACGAAGGGCTTAAGGGCGTCAATCCTGATGATCTCGTTTCGATAGAGACGAGCCATGTCCAGGACATCCGCAAACTCGACCTCAAGCTTTTTCCCCGAGGAGAAGGCAACTCCTATGCATTCCTGCAGATGGCAGATAACGTGATCGCGCCGCACATCGCCGCCTGGGAGGTAGGGGTTTACAGCAAGGCCCATCGGCACGGCCCCGGCTCGATCATCATCATTATCGAGGGCAAAGGCCACTCTCTTGTCTGGAACGGAGACGTTTATTATTCGAAGGGAAAACCGCACCATCGGGTGGACTGGCAGGTGGGGAGCATGTTCGTCCCGCCCCTCTATTATTTTCACCAGCATTTCAACACCGGGAACAGTCCGGGACGCTACGTCGCGATTGCCTGGGTAGGAAGAAAATATCGCGTCGACGGTTTGGGCACCGAGACCCATGTTCAGCCGGTGACGCATATCCGCGAAGGGGGAAATCAGATCGATTACGAAGACGAAGATCCGCTGGTGCGCAGAATGTTTGACGAAGAGCTGAAAAAATCCGGCGTGAAATCGAGAATGCCGCCGGTTAAATACCGCGATCCTTACGGCGCTTGAACCAGGCCCCAACAAGGAGACCAGACAGAGGCGTGATGTTCATGGCAAGTGTGAGAAAAAAGAGAGTGACAGATGCTGACTTGCCCCATGTCGGACCGGGCACGCCGGGAGGAGAGTGGCTGCGCCGTTACTGGCTTGCCGTCTGGCGCTCCGAGGATCTGAAAGATATCCCCCAAGGACTAAAGATATTGGGCGAGGAGTTGGTTTTATTTCGCGATGACCGGAATCGCCTTGGACTGATCGGATTGCACTGTCCCCACCGGGGGACCTCCCTGGAATACGGCGACATCGAGGACGGAGGAATACGTTGCCCCTATCACGGCTGGCTCTTTGATGTCGCGGGCCATTGTCTGGAACAGCCTGCGGAACCCAAGGGAGGCACCTTCCATAAAAAGATCAAGCATCTCTCCTATCCGGTAAGAGAATTGGGTGGGCTGATCTTTGCCTACATGGGGCCGGATAAAGAAAATCCGCCTCCCCTGCCAAGATACGCGCCGTTAGTGAGAGAAGACGGAACCCGCTATCTCGAGCCGACTCGTTTCTATGACTACAATTGGTTCAATTTCTACGAAAACGCGCCCGATGTGGCGCATCTATCGATTCTGCACAGGCACAGCGGTTACGGGAAGCAGACTTGGGGAAACAATTTTTTTAATTATCATGATATCCCGCCGTTCGAACCGGTAGAGATGGCATTTGGCGTGAAGGCAGTTTCCAGGAAACCCGGTCCCAATCCGGACACGGAGTATATCCACGAGCTCGGCGCGTTTCTCCCCAACATTATCCATCTCGGAAGCGTCAACAGCCAAGGCAGGGAGGAGCCTGACAACGAGCACACGATTTTTCTCACGCCGAATGATGACGATCATTTCATGCTTTTTTCCGTCGACTACTATACCGGCTCTGACCCGGACTTTTTCGAAAAAATTATGACCAGGCGTCACGGTCCGGCCAAGAAAGAGGAACCCAAGGATTATGACCACCGCAAGTTCCGCTCCTACAAAGGGAGCATCGCCATGGAAGATATAATGAGCCAGTCCACTCAGGGCGCTCTGGGCGAACGCGTAGAACATCTGGGCTCCTCTGACCGCGGCGTGATCATGCTGCGGAGATTGGTCAGAGAAGCGATCGAAACTGCACTGAAAGGCGGGCGGCCCAAGGGAGTCCTGACCCAAGAGCAGGCAAATCAGGTGATTGAATTCGACTGCTTCACCGGGGTAAAACCGAAAGTGTATAAAGGTAGACCTAAGCAAAAGTAAATATCATGGAAGGAGGCTAGGAGTGATGATCCGTATCACGAAGATCGGCCACATTGGTCTCTTCTGTAGAGACATCAAGAAGATGACTGATTTTTACACCAACATCCTGGGCATGAAGGTCTCTGACGTAAACGAGCGAGGGATGGTCTTTTTGCGTCATGGGAATGACCATCATAGCTTCGCGCTGGTGCCCATGTCAGAGGAGGAAAAAAAGAAGCCCGCCGGTCCGCAGGCCCTCCAGCATATCGCCTTCGAGGTATGGGACATGGAGGAGCTAAAGAAAATCAAGAAATACCTTCAGGGCAAGGGTGTGAAGGGCGGGCCGAAGATCAAGCATGAGGGGCCCGGAGGCAACTACGTTTATGACTTCCAGGATCCTGAAGGAAATCAGCTTCAGTTTTTTTGCGGGATGGACCAGGTCGGCTGGGACGACAGGAGTCGGCCTAAAGAGCAGTGGAACCGCTTTGAGCTGGACGACTAAGTAGAATCAGTTGATCCGCATGAAGGTCGTCGTTACGGGCGGAAGCGGGCGGCTTGGCGGCCACGTGATCCGCGATCTGCTGGAGCACGGCCACGAGGCCCTCAGCCTGGATAGGGTCGCTCCACAAACTAAACTCTGTCCCTCCTGGCTCGCCGACCTTACGACATACGGGGATATTTACCAGGCACTCAAAGGGGCCCAGGGCATTATTCATCTAGGCGCCTATCAGGCCCCCAACCTCGCGCCCGATTCGGAGACATTCAGCAACAACGTTACGGCGACATATAATGTCATCAAGGTGGCATCAGAGCTTGGGGTGAAGAAGGTCATCGTTGCCTCAAGCACCGCTGCCTTCGGTTTTCTCTACGCCCATAAACCTTTCCTGCCCGATTACCTGCCGCTGGATGAAACCCATCCTTGCAGACCCCAGGACCCATACGGGCTATCGAAGCTCGTCGGCGAAAAAATCGCCGACTCTTTTGCCTCGACCCACGAGATAGCGATCGCAAGCCTCCGTTTTCCCGGAGTCAATTTCGATCTCTCCTATCAGAGCTTTGCCGAAAAATGGCAGGATCCTTCTTTCAGGCTCGGCCGCTTCTGGAGCTACATCGATGCCAGAGATTCCGCAGCGGCATGCCGGCTGGCGCTCGAGGCATCGTTCAAAGGCCATGAAATTTTTCTTGTCGCCGCCCCGACCAGCACCATGAACGTGCCGACCTACGATCTGATCCGCCAATACCTCCCAGGGGTGAAAAAAGTCAAAGAGGGGCTCCAGGGAAATTGGAGCGGCGTAGACTCCACTAAAGCGCAAAAGACCTTAGGGTTTGAAGCGCGACATGCATGGGAGAACTACCTTAGGCCGACCTCATCAGCGGTTTCGTAGCCACCCCCATGCTTTCTTTCCTCTTGACAGTGCTATCCCCTGCCGATAGCTTACGTTCACTGAATTGATCCAAGCCCACGGATAGGAGGCAGTCATGAAACGGGTAGCCCTTGCCTTATCTCTGCTAGTCTTCTTTACACTTCCGAGCTTGATCGGCGCCAAAGAGGTCGTGATCGTAACCTCTTTTCCGAAAGAGCTCTTCGAGACTTATAAAAAGGCCTTTGAGGCGAAAAACCCGGGCATCACGGTGGTCATCAACAGCAAGCAGACCAACGCCGGAGTGACCTATCTGCGCGAGACCAAGGCCAAACCCGAAGCAGATATCTTTTGGGTAAGCGCTCCCGATGCCTTTCAAACCCTGAAAACCGAAGGCCTGCTCGATAGATATTCGCCGCCCAAGGAGATCATGTCCAAGATCCCGGCCAAGATCGGCACCTTCCCCATCCACGATCCAGACGGGGCCTATTTCGGTTTTGCCGTCAGCGGCTACGGCCTCATGTGGAACAAAAACTACGTTCAGGCCCACAAGCTGCCAGCGCCCAAGGAATGGATCGATCTTACCAACTCTAAATACTACGGCCACGTGGTGATCAGCGCCCCGTCGCGCAGCGGCACAACCCATCTCACAGTCGAAGTGATTCTGCAGGCCTACGGCTGGGACAAAGGCTGGGCACTGCTCTTAAACTCCGGGGGCAACATGGGAGCGATCACGGAGCGGAGCTTCGGCGTGCCGGAGGCGGTCAACAGCGGTCAATACGGCATCGGCGTGGTGATCGACTTCTTCGGCCTCTCCGCCATTGCCAGCGGTCAACCCGTGGACTTTGCCTATCCCTCTCTCACCTCGGTCGTCCCCGCCAGCGTGGGGATCGTCAAGGACGCGCCTAATCTGGAGAATGCCAAGGCCTTCGTCAACTATCTGCTCAGCGATGCTGGCCAATTGGTTCTCTTTTCTCCTGAGATCGCAAGGCTACCCGTGCTCCCCGAGCTTTATGCCAAGGCGCCGAATAACTACCCCAACCCTTTTAAGATGAAGATGGGAGGAGTTGATTTTAACGACAAGCTTTCCTCCGGGCGACGCGATGTCGTGAACTCCCTTTATGACCACATCATCACCTTCCGTCACGCAGAGCTGAAAGAGGCGTGGGGAAGCATCTACAAGGCAGAAGAGTCTATTGCCAAGAGTAAAGGCAAGGATCTGGCCCAGGCGCGCACCCTGGTTACCGAGGCCAGAAAGCTCGCTGCACAAGTGCCCATCAACGACAAGAAGGCGAGCGACAAAGATGTTGTCGGCGCCTTCAAATCAAAATCAGGCCTCAAGGCTCAACTGGAAACCGAGTGGGAAAATTTTGCCAAGGCCAACTACGCCAAAGCCAAAGAGCTGGCCGATAAAGCGCTCGCTCTCGCTCGCTAGGCCGATTTTCGATTTTAGATTTTGGATTTTAGATTGAATCAAGAATTCGCATTCCGAAATCCAAAATCGGCAATCCAAAAT
>Ga0105164_10001974_pt1 | contig 12862 bp, 12 predicted proteins | sample VDWuncwatermetaG_FD_89674 | JGI IMG/M metagenome (GOLD analysis project Ga0105164, IMG submission 89674) | Wastewater microbial communities from Netherlands to study Microbial Dark Matter (Phase II) - VDW unchlorinated drinking water | ecosystem: Environmental > Aquatic > Freshwater > Drinking...
AGGTGGGTTGTAAAAGCGGTGGTTCTTATATAAGCCGTGGTCTTATGAGGAGTGCAAGGCCTACCGAGAAACGAACTTCCCCAGGAGGGGGCTTATGAGGATTGCCAAGCTGCTCAGGTGAGCGCTTGGTTTTTTTTTGGCAAATAATCCAAGGCTTTTAAAAAGGTTTACTTTTAACAAATGACAAATATGACAAAGAAAGTTTTAATCGCAGTCTCTTTGGCAGCCTTGATGGGATTCCTGTGTATGCCGACGCTCAGTGAAGCGAGGAGGTTTCTTGTTATTGATGGTACTGATGGTTTTCCTTCTGGGGGTGGAGGGGGTGGTGGAGGTGGAGGTGGAGGTGGACCGGGACTGGCAATTCCTCTGATTACTTCCCCTTCGGCCGGACAGAATTTCAAGCTTCCGGCAAGGGGTTCTATCACTATTCCAATCACAGCTTCGGATCCGGATTCCGGCGATGTCGTGACCATCACTGTCACAGGCCTTCCAGGCTGGGCCACATTCACGAGTGGGAGTGGTAATCCGGTTACAGCCAACATTACAGGCATCCCTCCTGTTTCAGAGATTAAAACAGCAGGCGCTTCCCCTCTTTCCTTTACTGCCACTGCATCAGATGGAGTACATAGCTCAGTTCCCGTCTCATTCAATTTATACGTGGTACGATTCAAAGATGTTTCTTCCCAAATCCCAGTAGGAGATACTGCGGATACCAGAACAGTGGATTTTGGGGATGTGGACGGTGACGGAGACCTCGATATTCTCACAGCGACGTTTGGAATTCACCATGTGGGTGTGGACATTGCGACAACACCCTCTATTGTTGCGACCGAATATATCCGACTTTACCGAAACAATGGCAACGACACATTTACGGATATCTCCGATAGCTTGGGATTTGACGGCGGTTCCAACAGATGGCGGGGTGCCAGTGCCAAGTTCGTCTGGCAAGGCACGAATCCGACTGTTCCGGACATCATGATCACCCACCGAGGGACCGACTACACTGTCCAAAACACGACGACCGGAGAATATGTTCTCCTCCAGAATGACGGAACAGGACGATTCGATAATCCGGCTTACCCGCCACTCCGAGGCCAGAATCGCGGGAGCCAAGATGTTTCTTCCTTCTACAGCAATGTCAATGATGCCAACGACAAAGCGAGTTGGGCGACTTTGTTGGTGAACTCAGGTTCCACAACGATCTCAGCCAATAGCCGCATTCTAGATAAAGATAGAACAGAAAGGACTTCCCTCTTCCCGCCGGACACCTCCGGCCTCGAATGCATTTCGGAAGCGGGGGATATTGCGGCAGGAGACATGGATAACAACGGCACCCAAGACCTTTTCTTGGGAGGTGTCGCATTTTATGACAGTAGCGGGAATTTCTTCACCACAAGCCAATGCTATAATAACGGTACCCTTGTCAGCCACACCTCCCGCAGTCGTCAAAAGAAGTCGATGCTTTTCAAAAACAGCGGCGCTTCTCCCGGAAGCGTAGGGACCCTCAGCGACGTGACATCGAGTTTACCGAACTTTGCGTGGCCTCCAAACATTACGGAGGGTTCGACTAATTATAACTGGTTCAACACTTTTTACTATGAAAGAAAAGGGGTCTTCGCGGACATAGACCTTGATTTAGATCTCGATCTTGTCGTCGCAGATTCTTCCCCTGAAACCGGAACAAGACCGTATCCAGACGCGATTTTCCAAAATAATGGAAGCGGTTCTTTCCAGCATCTCCCCGGGCTGATGAACTGGGAGGTCTTCCGAGATGTTGATGTTCAAGTCGGAGATATTGATAACGAACTGATTGGACTCAATTATTATCCTGAAATCATCTATTTACCCTGGAAGGGTGAACTGAAAACCCTGAAATCGAACGGAACATACTTTTACAATAATAGCGACTGGACCTTCTCTGCCAATACTTCAACGGCGATCAACAATGCGGTGAAAATTGGGGACTTGGACAATGACGGTGACCTGGATCTCTATGTCGCGAGAGACGGGGCAGATCTGATGTACTGGAATATGACCTGCACCAAAACGTCGCCTTGCCTCAAACCCAATGATGCTCTTTTTATCTCTCAAAATGTCCCTTCCTCGATGAACGGAGGACAGACCTATTCGGTGAGTGTCACTTTCCAAAACAAAGGAAGCAACAGCTGGACACAGGCAGGACAATATCGCCTCGGTTCGCAGAATCCCCAAGACAACACCACCTGGGGCACAAGTCGCGTGAATCTTGGGGCGACTGAAGCGATAACCAACGGCCAGTATAAGACGTTTACCTTTAATGTCACCGCACCCGCCGCTGGAGGGACCGTTAATTTCCAATGGCAGATGCTTCAGGAAGGTGTTGCGTGGTTCGGACCTGCTTCCATTAATGTGCCCGTTACCGTGACTGCCGCGTCGGTCAACCCAGTTGCCGATCCGCAGTCTGTGAACACAAATGAAGATACTGCTATCAACATTACCTTGACAGGATCTGATCCGGATGTAAATTATCCCTTAACTTTCATTATCGTCACGAATCCGGCCAAAGGAACGTTGGGTCCGATGACGCCGCTCACGAATACTTCGGCGGGGGTCACCTATACGCCCAATCTGAATGCCAATGGCGCTGATAGCTTCACCTTTAAGGTCAGAGACACGAATACCTTGGACAGTCCTCCTGCAACGGTTTCCATGACCATTAACGCGGTGAACGACGCTCCTATTGTGAATGTCGGGCCGGATCAGACGGTGACCGTGAGCGACGTTAATAATAATCCTGTCTCCGTCACGTTGAATGGATCTGCCACAGATCCGGAAGGGACTGCTATCGCTTGGTATCAGTGGTGGGATGGGCCTTCGTTAATTGCGACGACGGTGGGGGGTCCTACAAGTACTCTGACATACGCCTTCTCGGTCGGCAGTCACACTGTCATTCTAAAAGCCTCCGATGGGACTCTTCTGGGTAGCGCTAGTGCCATCGTAAATGTGAGAGGTTATCCGCGCTTCACCGCACCGACTTCAACAACCATTTTCACCGGAGTAACGCCACCGACACCCTTCACTGTGACATTCACGGCGGAGGATGGCAACCTGGGTGACCAGGTCACCCTCTCGGTAGTGACAAATACAGCCTCTGCCTGGCTTACCCCGGGGACTCAATCCGGCACAAACCCGGCCTCTTTGACTTTCACCGCAAGCACTGGAAGGCCGAATGCAAGCGACATCGGAGCTTACACTGTCACCCTCCGTGCGACGGACAACTCTTCGCCGGCACTTTCCAGAGACATGACGGTTACGATTAATGTCACCCGCTTTGCTGATGTCTCAACCAACAATCTTCCTTCGGATGCGGATATCACCACAGGCGCAGACTTCGGAAAGATTCGTGGAGGTTCGATCAATGACCTTGTGATTGCGCATCCTTATAATGCTACGCTGAGTGATCGCATTTGGATCAATAATGGAAGCGGTGTCTTTACCGATGGAACAAGTGGTAGATTAAATAACTATAAGAGCCAAACGGTCAAGCTTGCTGTGAGCCCCATTAATAACAGTGGCGGCACAAGGTTAGATCTTTACCTCTCCCATTGGACCAGTGCCACCACAGCGGTTGCCAAACGGTTAAGGAATAATAATGGGGATTTCCGGAGTGAAGAATATATCTTTACCAGATGTGGCACGACCCTTATCAACTGGAGTCTGGGATATGATATTGAAACAGCAAGGATACCGGGAAATGGCGATTTGAATGCCATCTTTGCAAACAATACCCATACGACTGCATGCGGTTGGGACGAGTGGAGTGGAGTCTTTGATTGGGACAGGAATCCCACCATCAGTGATGGGTATGTCTATCCTTTTCTTGATGGCACCAACTACAATCCACGGGCATTGGACTTTGAAGTGGCAGATATCGACGGGGATGGGGATGATGATGTTTTGGCTACGGGTATCAATGCCCCGACACTTTGGTTGGGAGGAGGGGGTTGCTGCGCTGTAGAGTTTGCGAAAAACTCTTTTACGTTCCCGGGTGTGGCAGGTCAAACTTCGCAACGAGCTGCGTTTTCGGATTTGGACGGGGATGGGAAGCAAGATGTTGTCTTCGTTGATACGGTAAACGGCCTCAAAATCTTTAAAAATACAAGAAGCGCCAATGGACATGGAAATGTCGCTTTCACCTTAATGGCTACTAATCCTGCCGGCGTCACACCTTCTGACACCAAAGAAGTGGCGATAGGAGACATTAACAAAGATGGAAGACCAGATTTTATCCTTGTTGGGAATGGCGCCCGTCCGGAGAAGGTATTGATCAATAACGGCTCATTCAGCTTTAGTGACGGGGGTACCCTTTCCGCCGCAACAGATGACAGTAATGGGGCCCTTATTTTTGACATCGATAATGACGGAGACAAGGATGTCTTCATTTACAATAACGGCGGCGGGAATAAACTTTACAAGAATATGACACCTTAATTGAAAGAGTGATGATGATGAGAAAAGAAATTTTGGTGGTTACCTTTTCAATAATGATGGGCTTCTCTTCCCCGGTCTTTGCGAAAATAGAACTCTCCGCAACACCCACTGAAGACGGTGCGGAAATTCTATTACAGGTCGAGGAGAGTGGGGAGAAGACGGTGCGGATCGTGGGGGGAGGAGGACCGATCGTCACACTCCACGAAGGGCCCATTGCCGTAGGAAGTCATACCTTTGATTGGAAAGCTGGGGACAAGGTTGCGACGGGGGATTATAGAGTTGAGGTCTCACACTCCGGTTCCCCTGCTGTCAGTAAAGAATTTTCCTATGCCAAGCCGAAGTTGCCTTCCAGAAAATCGATCATGCCGGAAGTCACTTTCCCTTCCTGGAATAAATAAATGTACTCTAAAGGCAGGATCAGTTAGAAGTCTTACGCGAGGCTCTTGAAGTCCGTTTCTTACGGGGTCTGCCGCGTTTACGCCGCTTTTTCCGTTTCTCTTCCAGTTTCTTCTTCAGACGCTCCTTCCGGAGCCGTTCCCTTTCTTCAAAATAGCGCGTGGCTTCTTCGGTTTGTTTCTTGAGGAGTTCATCAATCAGATGGTCAAGCTTCGCCTCGCTCTCTCCGAGGAACTGGTTAAAAAAGAGGCCGAGTCCATAAAGCGCGGGGCCGATACTTTCGCACCGGACAACGATCCCCTGACATTGTGCACTCCCTCCGCCGGATGTCGGCGGGAGATCCAGCGTGACATTTACGGCTGTTCCGATCGGAATCTCTCTTTCCACATGCACATAAGACCCGAGAAGACTCACATTCTCGGTCCGGGTGGCAAGTTGGTCGTTTCCGTAAGCGAGAAGTGCGGGAAGCGCAACACCCACCCGCCTGCCGCGACGACTTTCACCCGTTTTCGCCATAGGGGTTATTATATACCCAAAACGCTCCCGGGAAAAGAATTTTTATGGTATAATTCACCTTGAGAATGGCCATGGCCCTCGAATTCAGACAGACCCAGAAACAGCTCCAAAAACTCCTTCTCACCCCCCAAATGCAGCAGTCCCTCCATGTGCTCCAGCTTACCACTCAGGAACTCCGAACCCTCATCACCGAGGAGCTTGCAAACAACCCCCTCCTTGAAGAAATTGAAGGAGACCCTCCGCCCGCCACAGAGGAACAAGCCTCTCAGGAAGCACCCCTCCCGCCGGAACTCCAGCAAATTATTGATGAGGACGATACCTGGCGAGAATATATTTCACAGAAAGGAGATACTGAAAGGGACCAAGAGAAGCGGGCCTATCGGGAAAGCCTGATTACCAAACCGCTTTCTTTCCGGGATGATTTTAGCCAGCAACTTGGGCTCAGTTTCCAGGACAAGGAAAGTCGTCGGATCGGAGAATGTATCCTCGGAAGTCTCGATGAATCGGGCTATCTTGAAAGTTCCCCTTCGGAAATTGCCGAGACGCTTGGGGTGAGGTGTAGCGCAGTGGAGGAGGTGCTTAAAACAATCCAGCATTTCGAACCGCCGGGGATTGCCGCACGGGACCTGCGCGAAAGTCTCCTGATCCAGCTCGAACATTCCGGGGAAAAAGAGACAGCCGCTTACCGGATCGTTGAGAAATATCTCCCGGATTTGGGCAGGAGACGCTATGGCGCCATTGCCAAAGCGCTCGGCCTTTCCCTACAGGCTGTGAGAGAGGCCCACAAGCGAATCGGCCGCCTTGAACCCCGCCCCGGCCGGACCCTTCACGAGGCGGAAACAAGATACCTCACGCCAGATCTCCTCGTCACCCACAAAGAGGACCACTATGAACTCACTTTTGTGAATGAAGGGTTCCCGAGTATCCGGGTCAATCCTCTTTACAAAAAACTTCTGAAAGGCGAAACCCCCTCTAAAGAGACGCGGGAATTTCTGAAAGAGAAACTGAAAGAGGCGGTCTCCCTGATCCGCTGTCTCAATCAGAGAAGAGAAACGATTGCCAAAGTGGTCAGGGTTGTCATTGAATTTCAAAAAGACTTTTTGGAAAAAGGCGTGGAGCATCTCAGGCCGCTTACCTTGAAAGATGTCGCAAGTCTTGTCGGCTGCCATGAATCCACGGTGAGTCGCGTGGTGATGAATAAAGTCATCGAAACTCCTCACGGCGCCTTCCCGCTCAAATTCTTCTTTAACCGCCCGACCAAAACAGATATCGGAGAACCGTCGCTCGCCTCTAAAAGCGTGATGGCGCTGATTGAAAACTGGATCCGGCAGGAAGATCCCAAGCACCCGCTGAGCGATCAGGAAATCATGGAACGCTTGAAGAAGGAAAATCTCGCGGTGGCCCGCCGTACGGTGGCAAAATACCGGCAAGTCCTCAAAATTCTACCGTCGTATCTCAGGAGGAAATGACGCGGATGACCGCGGAGGATCCGCGAAAATCCGCAATAAATCCGTGCGAATCAGCGCTTACAAAAACAGATAGAGGTCGTCCTGGGTGAGAAGACTTCCGATCAGCTGCTTTTTGTCCGCTTCCGTTATCTTGGTAAAAGCGACTCCGATGTCAAAGGAAGGGCTCCTTCCCTCTGTGGTGCAAGTGCGAACGACTTTCGCTTCACAGGGAATCGGGTTGACGCGGTCGGGAAGGTGAATGTTGAGATTTAGAAGGACTCCCATTTTGAGAGAACCGCTCGATCGAAAGAGGATGCCGGCACCGCTCACATTTTTTGTCGTGAAAAGACCTTCCTCAAAGGGGGCTGCAATGGTATACACGGTGAAGAGATCTTTGACAATCCGTGCATGTCTTCGCCGGTCATACTGCCGCATCTCGCCTGTCATGTCCATCCCCGGCCCCCTTCGCCCACAGGAGCCTCTGCCACATGGACTTCATAGGTCTGGACAAACCCTATTGAAAAAACCTCTTCCCCCATGACGGCATAAAAACTTCCGATCGCCTTGAAAAAGAAATGCTTTATTCCCGTTTTTGAGTTTTCGGTACGGGTCACGGTGAGATTACGCAACCGGCATCCGCGGTCATCTACATGGTTGCTGATCCATTGTTCAACAGCTTGAGGATTCGGAAGGCGGTGATGATTCTTAACGAGGAAAATACACCGTTTCTGAATTTCGGCGTGGAGCCCATTTTCATCCGTGACTTCCTGCATCCAAAGATCACGTCTATGGTGGTCTCTCGTGGTTAAATTCCTGAAGATAATCTCACGCATCGGGCACCCACTAAACTATTTTCAAACAGATTTTAAAACTATTAAATTAACGATGTAAAAAAATACGCCTACCCCCAATTGCGTTACTTTAAGTATACCCGTAAAATCCCATTTTGTCAAGATTTTTTTCTAAATATTGACTCGTTTTAAAAACATCGTAACTCTATATAAATGTTTAAGTTAAAAATTTATTTCAAAAAAATTTTTCGGAGGTTTGAACGGTGGGTGTAAAAAATTCCAAGGGTCATCAAAAAACCAAAAATGACAACCCAAAAAGGGTAGTGTAAAAAGATCATGACAAACGGCGCAAAGAGGGCTGCTGATAAAGAACCGAGTGCTACTTTTCGCGTCAAAAGAGTTACCAAGAGCCAAAGAGACGCGGCCAAAATCACTGCGAAAGGGGCGATTGCCAAAAACACCCCGAAACTGGTGGCTACACCCTTCCCCCTTTGAATTTTAAAAAGAGCGTCCAGTTATGCCCGGCAATGACGGAAAGGCCGATCAGAATACGATAAAGCAGGAGATCCATGGGGAGGGTAAAATGCGCCTCGAAAAAACCGCCCAGCCCTTGAATGGCGAAAAACCCTTTGCCAATGTCAAAAAGAAGGACCGCGATGCCGGCCCCTTTGCCGAGAATCCGGAAGGCGTTTGTGGCGCCGACATTTCCGCTTCCATGCTCGCGAAGGTCTATCCCCTTGAGTAATTTTCCTAACAGATAACTGGGCGAAATAGAACCTAAAAGATAAGCCAGAATCATTGAAAAGAAAAACGGGATCATTTCTTTTCTCTCTTCTTCCTCCGAAAGGAAAATCGAACCGGCGTCCCCAAAAGGTGGAAATTTTCGCGGAGTTTACGTTCCAGAAAGCGGGCGAAGGATGAAAAAAGGTCCTCCGGGGTCGATCCAAAAATGAGGAACCGGGGAGGTCGGGTCCCGACCTGAACCAGATAGGTCACATGAGGCACTCGCCTCCCGGGGAAAAGGTTCGGTTTTTTCCGGATGTCCTCAAGAAGTTCATTCAGGCGATGCGTGTCAAAATGGGAGGCATGGTTTTGTGCGACATCTTTGGCTACCTCCACGGCGCGGACCACATTCTTTCCCGTCACGCTAGACGTGAAAAGGATCGGCATGATATTGAGGGACCCGAGACGCCGCCGGATGGAACGTTCGATCTCCTCCTCGGGATGCTCTTTGACAAGGTCCCACTTGTTGACAAGGAGCACAACACCCCGCCCCTCCTCGATCACCCATTGAAGAATGCGAAGATCATCTCTCTGAATTCCCTCTTGACCATCCAAAAGCAAAAGGCAGACATCGCTTTTCTGAATCATCTCCCTTGTTGTCCGTACACTCTGAAAAAGGACTTCATCCTGAATCTGAGAAAATCGTCGGATGCCGGCGGTATCGACAAGCGTATAGGTGCGATCTTCCTTTTTGAACTGGACATCTACGGGGTCGCGGGTTGTCCCCGGAGCGGCATCGACAATCAATCGCTCGTCATTCAGAAGTTTGTTCAAGAAGGAGGATTTTCCAACATTCGGGCGGCCGACCACGGCAATATGGATGAAAGAAGGGGTTTCAACTTCCTCTTTTCCCCCCAAAAGATTCTTGAACAAGCGCTCCTTGAGTTCGGGGATGCCTGTTCCGTGGGCAGAGGAAACGGGAATGGGTTCCCCAAAACCGAGTGGGTAGAAATCGACCGCGCTTTCTGAGAGGGTTTTATTGTCCGCCTTGTTGGCGATCAAGAGGACCGGCTTCGAAACCTTCCGCAAAAGCTCGACGATTTCCACATCGAGCGGAAGGAGTCCTGACTGCGCATCGACGACAAAAAGGAGAAGATCGGAGCTTTCGATGGCACGTTTCACCTGAGTCAGGACCTGACGCGACATCGTGTCTTTCCCAGAAGGAAGAACGCCGCCCGTATCCACGAGGGTACAGGCGTTTTCATCCAAGACACAACGCGCCTCAATTCGGTCTCGTGTCGTCCCCCCTTCCTGATGAACAAGAGAGCGTTTCCTTCCGACCAGACGATTGAAAAGCGACGATTTCCCCACGTTGGGGCGGCCGACAATGACGACGACATTTTCCATAAGAGACCCTATCTCCTTACGATAAGGGTGAGGAACTGTTTAAGAGGCGGGCTCCGTCACGGAGGTAGCCAAGGCCGGAAAGAAGCGTAAAAGTTGCAGTAACACTATAACACAGGAGCCGGAAAGGGAGCCCACAGAGGGAGACCAGTACGGTGACCATTTGAAAAAAGGTTGCTATCTTCCCCAAAGTGCTCGGCTTCACGTCAAGGTGCTGGGTCACAAGATAGATGACAGCGGAGCCGCTCAAAATAAAAAGATCCCGGCTGATGACGAGAATTGAAACCCAGTGAGGAATCTGGAAATTGAGCGGTAATGTTTTAACCGTCGTCAACAAAATAAAGGCACTGACCAAAAGGAGTTTATCGGCCAGGGGATCCAAAATAACGCCAAGCGAACTTTTCTGCAAGCGACTACGGGCAATATAACCATCCAGTCCATCCGTAAGAGCGGCCAGAAGAAAGATGAAAATGGCAATCCAGCGGAGGTAATCTTTTTGAGGTTCGTAATAAACGAGGGAACCTACAAAAAAGGGAACAAGAAAAAAACGGACGAGCGTAATACGATTCGCCAGTGTCATCAATGGATGCGTCGGATGCGGGAGAGGGGCCAGTAGACGAGGAAGGCTTTTCCGACAATATACCGCCGCGGGACGAAGCCCCAGAATCTGGAATCCCGGCTCGAAGCGCTGTTATCCCCCAAAACAAAATATTCATCCCGAGGGATCTTTTGGGTTCTTCCCTCCTGTCCGAAAGGACCCTGGTTGTAATAATATCGTTCTCCGAACGAGTCGTCCGTTCCGATTCCCTTCCCGTTGATGACAATCCGTCCGTTTTGGACCAGTACTTCCTCCTCACTTTTTCCCACCAACCGTTTGATGAAGTCTCTCCTGGGGTCTTCGGGATACTTAAAGACAATGACATCTCCGCGTTCTGGCTCCTTGAACCGGTAAAGATATTTATTCACAAGAATCCGGTCTCCTTCTAAAAGGGTCGGACGCATGGAGCCGGTGGGAATTTTAAAGGCCTGCACAATAAAAGTCCGCACCGCAAGGGCGAGTACCAGCGCAATGACAATGGATTCAAGGTATTCGCGAATCAGATGTTTTATTTTTTCATTCATGTCGGTTTATCCCTAACGCACTTTCAGCGCTTCTAAGAACGCTTCCTGAGGAATTTCGACGCGGCCAAACTGTTTCATCCGCTTCTTCCCAACTTTTTGCTTCTCCCACAGTTTCCGTTTGCGGGTGATGTCTCCCCCATAGCATTTGGCGGTGACGTTCTTTTTCATCGAACCGAGACTTTCGGCTGCAATAATCTTTGAACCGATGGCCGCCTGAATCTGGACTTTGAACTGATGGCGGGGGATCAGCTCTTTTAATTTAAGGGCGAGGTTCTTCCCCTTTGAAAAAGCCTTAGACCGGTGCACGATCATGGAAAACGCCTCACACGGCTCGCCGTTCAATAAAATGTCTAATTTTACCACATCCGAAGGAAGATTGTCTTTGACTTCATAATTGAGCGATCCGTAACCCCGCGTGGCAGATTTCAGACGATCATAGAAATCGACAATCACCTCAGATAAGGGCATTTCGAAGAGAAGTTTCACCTTGTCCTGGTCGAGGTAAACACTACTGATATAGTGTCCCCGCCGTTCCGTGGCCAGCGCCATCACTTCCCCGATAGACGTTTGTGGAATCAGCACCATCGCATGGATATAAGGCTCACGAACCTCCTCGATCTCTCCCTGCGGTGGAAAACGGGTCGGATTGTCCACCTTGACAACTGTGCCGTCTTTTTTGCGCACTTCGTAGACCACGCTCGGCGTGGTCATCAAAAGATTCAGGCCATATTCCCGTTCCAGACGCTCCTGGATGATTTCCATGTGAAGGAGACCGAGAAATCCTGCGCGGAATCCAGGCCCGAGGGCCGCCGAGCTTTCCGGTTCATACACAAAGGAACTGTCGTTTAAATGCATTTTTTCAATCGCATCCTTGAGAGCCGGAAAGTCCTTGCTGTTCACAGAATAAATGCCGCTAAAGACCATCGGTTGAAGCCTTCGGTAGCCGGGGAGAGGTGTTGGGGTAGGATGAAGGGCACTGGTAACAGTGTCTCCGATAGCCACCTCTTTCGCAGTTTTGATGTTGGCTGTCAGATATCCGACTTCTCCGCAGTCTAGTTCTCCCGTAGGGGTCGGCCGGGGGCGAAAAATTCCTACTTCCTGAACCTCATAGGTCATCCCCTGAGCCATCATCTTGATCCGCATGCGGGGCGTGATTTTCCCGTTCATCACTTTGACATAGACCACCACGCCCTTATAGGAATCAAAGGTGGAATCGAAAATCAAGGCCTGAAGCGGCGCCTGGGGATCCCCTTTCGGCGCGGGAATGTCTTGGATCACACTTTCCAAAATCTCGCGAATACCGATCCGCTCCTTAGCGCTCGCCAAAATGACTTTGCCTTCCTCCACTTTCATGATTTCTTGAATCTGATGCACCGTTTTCTGCGGATCCGCATGGGCCAAATCGATTTTGTTCACAACGGGGATAATGACAAGTTTTCTTTCCATCGCCTGGTAGAGATTTGCAACAGTCTGGGCTTCCACTCCCTGGGAGGCGTCGACAAGAAGGATTGCCCCTTCACAAGCCGCGAGCGATTTCGAAACCTCAAAATTGAAATCGACATGTCCGGGGGTATCAATGAGATTGAGGAAATAGTCCTTTCCGTCTGTGGCGCGATACGTGAGAGAAACGGCGCTCGCTTTGATGGTGATGCCCCTTTCCCGCTCGAGGCCCATATCATCAAGGAGTTGGTCGCGGAACTCCCTTTTCGGAGCCGCACCGGTCAACTCCAGAAACCGATCGGCCAGCGTCGATTTCCCATGGTCGATATGGGCAATAATGGAAAAATTGCGGATAAGACTCTGGTCTTTCACCGTGAAAACCCTTTAAGGGCGAGGAATCGCCCACGCTGCAAGATCTTTCTGACCTCTCCCCGCGAACGGCCTTCTGCGTAAATACGGAGAAGCGGCTCTGTCCCGGACATCCTGAAAAGAATCCAGCTGTTTTTTCCGATGAGCTTCACACCATCAAAATCCTTAATTTCCAAAAGG
>Ga0105164_10001975_pt1 | contig 12862 bp, 15 predicted proteins | sample VDWuncwatermetaG_FD_89674 | JGI IMG/M metagenome (GOLD analysis project Ga0105164, IMG submission 89674) | Wastewater microbial communities from Netherlands to study Microbial Dark Matter (Phase II) - VDW unchlorinated drinking water | ecosystem: Environmental > Aquatic > Freshwater > Drinking...
AAGGGCCGAACGGGTGAGCGTGGAAGGAACGCGCCACTACAACCCCGGCTGGCACCTGGCGCTAGATCTCTACTCGCTTCTCACCGTCTCCGAGGCGGTCACCCTGGCGGCGCTGGAACGGAAGGAAAGCCGCGGGGGTCACACCCGAGAGGATTATCCCAGGATGGACCCCGAGTTCGGGAGGGTCAACGTGGTCGTGCGCAAGGTGGACGATGGTCTCGCGGTAACGCGGGAGCCGCTCCCGGTGCTGCCCGAAGAGCTCAAGACACTCCTCGAGGGGGAGAAGTAGATGCCCGAGGCGATCATGCGAATCTGGCGCGGCGATGGGCGGGGCGGCGCCTTCCATGAGTACCGCGTCCCCACTGAGGAAGGAATGGTGGTCCTCGACGTCATCCACAGGATCCAGGCCGAACAGGCCGCGGATCTGGCGGTCCGCTGGAACTGCAAGGCGGGCAAGTGCGGCTCGTGCAGCGCGGAGGTGAACGGCCGCCCCCGGCTGATGTGCATGACTCGGATGAACCTCTACCCAGAGGGCGAACCCATTACGGTGGCCCCGATGAAGGCCTTCCCGCTGATCCGGGATCTGGTGACCGATGTCTCCCTCAACTACGAGATGGCCAAGACGATCCCCGCCTTCAGGCCACGTCCGCCCGAGCCAGATGGCACATACCGGATGATGCAGGAGGACATCGACCGGGTTCAGGAGTTCCACAAGTGCATCGAGTGCTTCCTCTGCCAGAACGTCTGCCACGTCATCCGCGACCACGAGGAGAACAAGCAGCACTTCGCCGGGCCGCGTTTCTTCGTCCGGATTGCGGCGCTGGAGATGCACCCGCTGGACACCAACTTGCGCGCAGAGCTCCTGCGAACAAAGGCCGGGCTTGGCTACTGCAATATCACCAAGTGCTGCACCGAGGTCTGCCCCGAGCACATCAAAATCACCGACAACGCCATCATCCCTCTTAAGGAGCGGGTGGTGACCGAGTACTATGATCCTATCGCGTGGGTGATCAGAAAGGTCACCGGCCGCCGCTAGCGCTTCGCGTCAACCCCTCCCTCATGGAAGATAGAGCAAACACAGCCCCCTCCTGCGAAAGAGGGGCACGGCGTAAGAGGGGCATCGGGAAACGATGAAGATTCATGAGTACCAGGCCAAGGCGATCCTCGCCGGATACGGAGTGGCCATCCCAAAGGGGGAGGTCGCTATGACGCCCGTCGAGGCGAGGAAGGCCGCCGAGCGACTTGGCGGAGTGGTGGTGATCAAGGCCCAGATTCACGCCGGCGGTCGGGGAAAGGCCGGCGGGATCGTGCTGGCATCTTCGCCAGCGGAAGCAGAAACTGCAGCAGAGCGGCTCATCGGCGCCCGAATGGTCACGCATCAGACCGGCCCAGAGGGGAGCGTGGTGAAGCGGGTCCTGGTAGAGGAGCGAACAAACGTTACCCGCGAGTTGTATGCCGGGATCGTCCTAGATCGCAAGGCAGCGTTACCTGTGATCATGGCCAGCCGAGCGGGGGGCATGGATATCGAAGAGGTGGCAGCGAAGCATCCTGAAAAGATCATGAAGGTCACCGTTGACCCCGCGACCCAACTTCAGGCCTTCCATACCCGCCAGCTCGTCTTCGGGCTAGAGTTGCCGCAGCCCCTCCAGAGTGCCGCTGTTGAACTCTTCCGTGGACTCTATCAGGCCTTTCAGGAAAAAGACTGTTCGATGGTCGAGGTCAACCCCCTAGTGATCACTGCCGACAATCGGCTCATGGCGTTGGATGCCAAGCTCAATTTCGATGACAATGCGCTCTTTCGCCATCCCGAACTGAAGGCGTTGCGCGACCTCGACGAGGAGTCGCCCCTTGAGGTCGAGGCGTCCAAGTTCGGCCTGAGCTATATCAAACTAGATGGTACAGTGGGCTGCATGGTCAATGGGGCCGGTTTAGCCATGGCCACCATGGATATCGTGAAGCTCGCCGGCGGGGAGCCCGCGAATTTTCTGGACGTGGGCGGCGGCGCTAGCGCCGAACAGATCGAGAACGCTTTTCGCATCCTGACCTCAGACCGGTCGGTCAGAGCGGTCCTCATCAATATCTTTGGGGGCATCCTGCGATGTGACCGGCTCGCAGAGGGACTCATCCAAGCTGTCCGTTCACTGAAGGTAGCATTGCCAATCGTGATCCGGATGGAAGGGACGAATGTAGAACAAGGAAAGCGGATGCTTCAGGAGTCTGGTTTGAACTTCATTACCGCTGACGGGATGCAGGAGGCGGCAGAGAAGGCAGTGAACGCTGCCAGAGGGGGAGGGCGTTCATAGTTCATGGTTCAAAGTTGATAGTTCCTAGTTGGCGGGTGACAGGATCCTGTCAACGTATGTTCTGTCTACGAACTCTGAACTATGAACTGTGAACGGTTCTAAACGTTCATGAGCATTCTTGTGGATAAAAAGACACGCGTAGTGATCCAGGGAATCACCGGCAAGGAGGGGACGTTCCATACCTTGGCGTGTCGTGATTATGGGACTGCAGTCGTCGCGGGTGTCACCCCTGGTAAGGGGGGGATGCGCCACGAGGGTATTCCGGTCTTCGACACAGTGCGTGAGGCAGTGGCAAAGGAAGGGGCCAACACAGCCTTGATTTTTGTCCCTCCCGCCTTCGCCGCCGATGCCATCCTGGAGGCAATCGACGCAGCCGTCCCGCTGGTGGTCTGCATTACCGAGGGGATCCCGACCCTGGATATGGTGCGGGTCGCCCGATTCCTGCGTGGTTCCAGAACCCGCCTGATTGGCCCAAACTGCCCAGGGGTCATCTCTCCGGGAAAGGCCAAGGTTGGGATTATGCCCGGACATATCCACAAGCGGGGCAAGATCGGCGTGGTTTCAAGGAGCGGCACGCTGACGTACGAGGCGGTCGGTCAGCTCACCCGTTTGGGCCTTGGCCAGTCCACGTGTGTTGGGATCGGTGGGGATCCGATCATCGGCACCAGTTTCGTTGACTGTCTGGCCCTGTTTGAAGATGACCCGGCAACCCGGGCGATCCTTATAATCGGCGAGATAGGGGGAACTGCAGAGGAGGAGGCCGCAACGTTCGTCAAGCGTCATATTTCCAAGCCTGTGATCGGCTACATCGCTGGCCTGACAGCGCCGCCTGGTCGAAGGATGGGCCATGCGGGAGCGATCATCTCTGGCGGAAAGGGGACGGCGGCAGAAAAGATCACTGCCCTGCGGCGGGCCGGCATCGCCGTGGTGAAGAGCCCGGCGGCGATGGGAGCCGCTGTAAGGAAGGCCCTCAACGGGTAGCCTGATCAGTGCCGGGTCAGAGGCCATCCGCCTTGAGCGGGTGGTCTTGTTTTTTGGGCCAGGGAGGAAGCTATGGAACAGACCTTAGTGATCGTGAAGCCAGATGCAGTGGCCAGGGGACTCATAGGGGAGGTCATCCGCCGATTTGAGGCCGAAGGGCTCGTGGTATGCGGACTCAAAATGGTGGTGCTGGGGCAGAGGGAGGCTGAGGGATTCTATCAGGTGCATCGGCACCGGTCATTCTTTGGCAGCCTCACGCGTTTCATGGCGTCTGGCCCCTGCGTGGTCATGGTACTCGAGGGAGAGGACGCGATCCAACGCGTCCGCAAGCTCATGGGCGCCACCGATCCGCTCAAGGCAGGGGAGGGGACACTGCGCCGAACCTTCGCCACCAGCATCGAGAAAAACATTGTTCATGGCTCTGATTCGGCGGAATCGGCGGCTTTTGAGATCTCATATTTTTTCAGTCGCCTGGAGCTCCTTTCCGTGGCCGGAAGTAGGACAGCGAGTGAGGCCTAAGCCAGGATCGACTGCCATTCTGCCGAGGAAATTCCTTGACTTCGGAGTATCGCCTCTGTATAATTCCCCAGCTTTGAAGGAATTTTCATGATGTTGGTGGAGCGGTCACAGATCCCCGCAGAGGGGCTGGATCTTCAGATTCGTGAAGAACCTCGCTGGGAGGGGGTGGAGGGTTTATGGGTATCACTCGCCCCGGTCGAGGCCTCCTTTCATCTGGAGCGGAAAAGCGACGGCATCCTCGCGAGGGGAACGTTCATGACAACGGCTGTACTCCTTTGCAGTCGATGCTCAGAACCAGTTTCTGTACCAGTATCGGATCAGTTTGTAGTCCTGTACCATGGAGCGCATGATAGCTTTCGGGGTGAGGAAATCGAGCTGACCGCCGAGGAAATGGATGTGGATGTCCTTAAAGACGATCGCCTCGATCTCTCCGGGCTGTTACGCGAAAACGTCCTGCTAAACCTGCCGCTTCAGCCTCTCTGCAGGACTGACTGTCGGGGCCTTTGTCCCCAATGCGGGGTCAACCTGAACGAAACCTCCTGTCAGTGCCGCGTCCAGGACCCCGATCCAAGGCTTCTCCCCCTTCAGCATCTACTCTAACCTGCGGACCTCCCAGAGGATCAACAATGCCACTTCCAAAACGTCGACATAGCAATGCCAGGACCAGAAAACGGCGCTCCCACGACGCCCTCTCCCTCCCGACCCTTGTTGAATGTCCCAACTGCCATGAGCGGAAGCTTCCTCATCGTGCCTGTCCGGCCTGTGGGCATTATCGCGGCCGGGAGGTTGTGAAACGGGAGGAGGCCTAGTCCTTGGCTCTCTCGATGGGCAGATAGGGATGGGGATCCGTGTAGCCCTCGACGCAATGGGTGGCGACCGAGGCCCAGTGGTCAACGTCGAGGGAGCGGTGGCGGCTGCTCGAGAACTGGGCCTTTCCGTCCTCTTGGTCGGACACGAAGAGGAGCTGACTCGGAGGCTGCAGGATCTCTCAACCAACGGTCTCGGCATCGCCATCTGCCATGCGCCCGAGACGGTCGGGATGCATGAGTCCCCTTCCGCTGCCTTACGCAAGAAGAAGCAGTCGTCCATCCGGGTCGGTTTGGAGCTCGTAAAGAGGGGAGAGGCGGACGCCTTCATCAGTGCCGGTAATACGGGGGCAGTGATGGCTACCGCCATGATCACCCTTGGCCCTATCCCTGGTGTTGAGCGGCCCGCCATTGCCCTCATCGTGCCGACGCTGCGGGGTCACTCGATCTTGCTGGATGTCGGCGCCAACGCCGATTGTAAGGCGCGCCATCTCCTGCAGTTTGCTATCATGGGAGATGTCTATGCGCGGCAAGTCATGGGAAAGACATCTCCTACCGTTGGTTTGCTCAGCATTGGAGAGGAAGAGACTAAGGGAAACGAGCTAACCCGGGAGGCCTTTAAGGAGCTCGAAGAGGAGTCGTCCCTGAATTTCATTGGGAATGTCGAAGGTCGTGAGGTCTTTAGTGGGACAGCGGATATCATCGTGTGCGACGGTTTTACCGGCAACATTGCCTTGAAGATCAGCGAAAGTGCTGCGGAGTTCTTCACGGTCTTGCTCAAAGAGGAGTTGGCGAAGGGGTTGGTCGGAAAGATGGGCGCCTTGCTGGCACGGGACGCGTTCCGCCGCTTCAAGAAGCGGGTTGACTATACGGAGTACGGCGGTGCGCCTTTGCTAGGGGTCCGGGGGGTGTGTATCATTAGCCACGGTCGCTCCACAGCCAAGGCCATCAAGAACGCCATCCGAGTGGCCGCGGAGTGTGTGGAGAACAGGGTGATCGAGCATATCAACGAAGGGATTGCCGTCAGTTAGTTAAAGGGAGAATTCAATGTACGGCAGCAGGATTGTGGGCACAGGCGCCTCGGTTCCGGATCGGGTGCTCACCAATGCAGACCTGGAACGAATCGTTAGCACCAGCGATGAGTGGATCGTCACCCGAACCGGTATTTCCGAACGTCGAATCGCAGCCGATACCCAAGCGACTTCGGATCTAGCCGAACAGGCCGCTCGACGCGCGCTCGAGGCGGCTGGCGTTGATCCGCTCGATGTGGATTTGATCCTCGTCTGCACGGTGACGCCAGATATGTTTTTTCCATCCACCGGGTGCATTCTCCAGGACCGGCTCGGCGCGTCACATGCGGCGGCCTTCGATCTATCGGCGGCCTGTTCCGGCTTTATCTACGGTTTATCGGTCGCCAACGCATATCTCCGAACCAGCCTCATGCGGAACATCCTGGTGATAGGGGCGGAGACCCTCTCCAAGGTGGTTGACTGGAGCGATCGCGCCACCTGCGTTCTCTTCGCCGATGGCGCGGGAGCGGCGTTGATGCAACGGACGACCGGCGATTCCAGGGTTCTCTCTACGCATCTGTACGCCGACGGCTCAAAGGGGAAGCAACTCATTATCCCGGGAGGCGGCTCGCGCCACCCGATTTCCCAAAAGGTCCTGGACGAGAATCTTGTAACGATCAAGATGGCCAACGGGAACGAGGTGTTCAAGGTGGCAGTCAGGTCAATGGAGGAAGCCGCGCTTGCGGCGCTGAAGGCGAACGGCGCAGAGATTTCTGACATTGACCTCTTCGTTCCCCACCAGGCCAATGCCAGGATCATCTATGCTGTGGCCCAGCGCCTAGGCCTGCCGAAGGAGCGGATCGTCGTGAATATCGGTCGCTTCGGCAACACCTCTGCTGCTTCGATCCCCATTGCTCTGGACGAAGCGGTCAGGGCAGGTCGGCTCAAGCCAGGCGATCTGCTCCTACTGGCTGCCTTCGGAGGCGGTCTCACCTGGGGCTCGGCGCTGATCCGATGGTAAGCGTCGCTCAAGCCGGCAGGGAATGAACAAGATCGCGCTCGTCTTTCCGGGTCAGGGTTCGCAACAGATTGGAATGGGACGAGATCTCTGGGGACAGGTCCCTGAGGCCCGTTCGATTTTCGACCAGGGCAGTCAGACCCTTGGGATCGACCTGGCCCATCTCTGCTTCGAGGGGCCCGAGGACGCTCTGACGCTGACGGCAAATGCGCAGCCGGCCATCCTGGCGGTCAGTATGGCTGCCTTTGCCGTGTTTCAGCGCGAGGGGCTTCGGTTTGACTACGTTGCTGGCCATTCGCTTGGTGAATACTCGGCGCTCGTGGCAGCTGGCAGCCTCCGGTTCGATGATGCGATCCGCACTGTCAGAAAGAGGGGCGAGTTCATGCAGGAGGCGGTGGCACCCGGGGCAGGGTCGATGGCCGCCCTGCTGGGCCTCGAGAAGGAGCAGGTCTTCGCGGTATGTGAGGAAGCCGGCGGGACCGGAGTCGTAGAAGTCGCCAATCTCAACGCCCCCGGTCAAGTGGTTATCGCCGGGGAGACGGAGGCGGTCGGGCTGGCTATTCGCTTGGCTAGAGAACGGGGCGCAAAACGCGCCGTCCGTCTACAGGTGAGCGCGCCCTTTCACTGTTCTTTAATGCGGACGGCAGGCGAACGGTTGCGCGGCGTGCTGCAAGGGATCCCAATCCCCGATCCGTCAGTCCCGCTGGTCAACAATGCCGATGCCGAGGTCCTAACGAGGGGCGTAGAGATCCCGGGGAGTCTTGTCCGGCAAGTCTCGAGCCCGGTTCGGTGGGAGGAGGTGGTGCGAAGGCTGGTGAAAGAAGGTGTCACCCTCTTCTTGGAACTGGGTCCAGGAAAGGTCCTCACCGGGCTGATCAGGCGGATTGCGAAAGACGCTATCGCACTTAACGCGCAGGATCTGGCCTCCATGCGCGTTGCGCTGGATCAGGTGAAGGCACTTGCCTGATGATAACAGCGCGCCGTCACGCCGGAAAGGTGGCTGTCGTCACCGGCGGCTCGAAGGGAATTGGGCGAGCGATCGCGCTGACGCTCTCGGCGGAAGGCGCGAAGGTCATGATCTGTTCCAGGCACCTGGAGGCAGCCCAGGTGGTGGTTTCTGAGATCCAGGCCGCAGGGGGCGAGGGGGCAGCCGTTCAGGCCGACATGGCGCGGCGATCAGACGCGGAGGCGCTGATTCAGGGTTGCGTCGAACGTTTTGGGCGACTTGACATCCTGGTCAATAACGCCGCAATCACGAAGGACGGGTTGGTCGTCCGGATGAAAGAAGAAGACTGGGACGCCGTCCTGAATGTGAATTTGAAAGGGGCATTCTTCACTACCCGCGCGGCGCTCCGACCGATGCTCAAGCAGCAAAGCGGCCGGATCGTGAATATCGCGTCGGTGGTCGGGATGATGGGCAATCCGGGACAGGCAAACTACGTCGCAGCGAAAGCAGGCCTGATTGGTTTCACCAAGGCCGTGGCGAAAGAGGTCGCTTCGCGGGCGATTACGGTGAATGCAGTTGCTCCAGGGTTCGTCGAGACCGAAATGACTGAGGGGCTGTCCGAGGATCTCAAGGCAGCATATCTCAAGCAGATCCCGGTGGGCCGATTCGGCGTTCCGACGGAGGTGGCCACCCTGGTTTCGTTCCTTGCTTCAGCGGCTGCAAGTTATATTACGGGTCAAGTGATTAACGTCGACGGCGGATTGCGAATGTAATCCATGGGACGGCACCAAGGCCGTAGGGAGGGGGGGGTGATGGCTGGCGTTGCAGAGCTAGAGGAGAAGGTGAAAAAGATCATCGTGGATCAATTGGGCGTCGATGCAGCAGAGGTCACGCCGGAGGCATCCTTCATCGAGGATCTGGGCGCCGACTCTCTTGACACGGTGGAATTAGTTATGGCCTTGGAAGAGGAGTTTGGAATCGAGATCCCCGACGAACAAGCTGAGAAGATCGCGAGAGTCAAAGACGCCATCGAATATATCAGGGCGCATTCCCCGTGATAAGGCCGGCCCGCTATCAGGGGCCATGAACTGCGAAGGGGACGTGAGGCGATGAGGCGAGTGGTCGTGACAGGCCTGGGCGCGGTAGCGCCCAATGGGATTGGCACCGAAACCTTCTGGGGGAACCTTGTGAAGGGGGTCTCGGGTATCGACCGAATCACCCGATTCGATGCCAATGGCCACGATTCGAAGATCGCCGGAGAGATAAAAGGCTTTGACCCGCTCCTCTACATGGAGAAGAAAGAGGTCAAAAAGATGGACCTCTTTATCCACTACGCCTTGGCCGGCGCGATTATGGCAGTCGATGATGCCCAACTGGCTATCAAAGAAACCGAACGAACTCGTATCGGGGCCTTCATCGGCACCGGGATGGGCGGGATCCCGGCCCTGGAGGAGTCTCACAAGACCCTGCTGGAAAAGGGCCCTGGCCGGATCAGCCCATTCTTCATCCCCTCAATTATCACCAACCTGGCATCCGGGCAGATCGCGATGCGCTTCGGGCTCCGTGGACCTAACTCATGCGTCTCTACGGCATGCGCTACCGGGAACCACGCCATCGGTGACTCATTCGAGTTGATCAAGCGAGGCGCGGCCGATGTGATGGTTGCTGGCGGGAGCGAGGCAGTCATCACCCCGCTCACGATCGGGGGGTTTTGCGCCATGAAGGCACTTTCCACCAGGAACGATGCGCCCCACCGCGCCAGCCGCCCCTTCGATAAGGGGCGTGATGGCTTTGTGATGGGTGAGGGTTCGGGTGTCCTGATCCTCGAGGAGCTGGAACACGCCCGGCGGCGCGGGGCCAAAATCTATGCCGAGCTGGTCGGCTACGGGATGTCGGCCGATGCGTATCACATGACAGCACCAGAGCCAAAAGGGATGGGGGCGATCACCTCGATGCGCCTCGCCCTTGAAGACGCCGGGCTGACACCGAACGACGTGGACTACATCAATGCCCACGGGACGTCGACACCTGTGGGCGATGCCGCTGAGACTACGGCGATCAAGAAGGTCTTCGGGGACCACGCATATCGCCTAGCTGTCAGCTCAGTCAAATCGATGACCGGGCACCTTTTAGGTGCCGCAGGTGGCGTGGAATCGTTGGCCACCGTTCTCACCATCTACCACGGACTGATCCCGCCTACCATCAACTACGATGAGCCGGACCCCGAGTGCGATCTCGATTACGTCCCCAACAAGGCACGCCAAGCGGAGGTAAGGGTCGCCCTCACCAACTCCTTCGGTTTCGGCGGGACCAACGCCACCCTGGTGTTCAAGAAGTATCCGTAGCAGGTACTTCTCCCGCTTCCCACAATCGGCCGAATCCGCTCCAACACTCCCATTGATGACAGGCTACGACAGGAAAGCTCAGTATCTCCTTATTGATCAGCGAGATCTCAGGCAAGCGGGGCGGGGGCGCGATCCTTTACGAGGCCGTAGATCTTGTCGAGGACACCATTGACAAAGGCACCGGAGTCCTTTCCGCCGAATGCCTTGGCCAACTCGATCGCTTCGTCGATCGCCGCCTTCGGCGGTGTTTTTTGATGAAAGAGGATCTCATATGCAGCTAATCGAAGGATGGAAAGATCGACGAGGGCCAGGCGCGAGAGGACCCAGTGTTCGACGTGCGAGGAGAGCAGGACATCGATCGAGCTTCGCTGGTCCGTGGCACCTCGGATGAGTTCCTCGGCAAAAGATCGGACCTCCGGTTTGACAGCCTGCTGGGCCCAGAAGGCCTGGAACCGCTCCTCAAAGGCCTCTTTGGGATAAAACTCAATCTGATAAAGGAAGGAGAGCGCAAGCTCCCTGGCCCGATGACGCTTCCCCATTTCCATCATGAGGGGTACAGCCCCCTCTTACACCTCATTTGAGTTGGGCGAAGAGGCTGGCCATTTCAATGGCTGAAAGGGCCGCTTTGAACCCCCTGTTACCGCCCTTCGCACCGGCCCGTTCGATCGCCTCCTCAAGAGTATTCGCGGTGATAACACCAAAGATAATGGGGACGCCGGTTTCGAGACTGGCCGAGGCGATACCCTTCGCTGCCTCTCCCGCAACGTAGTCGAAATGAGGGGTGGCCCCTCGGATTACCGCGCCAAGGGCGATGACAGCGTCGTAGCTGTTCGAGGCCGCCAGGCGCTTGGCCGCATACGGCAGCTCGAAGGCCCCTGGTACTCTCACCAGATGCAGGTCACTTTCTTCTGCGCCGTGGCGAAGCAGACAGTCGAGCGCACCATCCAGCAGCCGTTTGGTGATGAACTCGTTGAAGCGGCTCACTACAAGGGCGAAGCGGAACCCTCTGGCTATGTACGTTCCTTCTGTCGTTTTCAACGGCATCTCCCCCCCGACCAGTAGCGACCTAGCCTACTGACCCTGCTTCCCTGGCGCGCTACGGCTTGTCCTCATCACGCCACAGTGCCAATGGAAAGTCTCCGTAAGGTTTGGCACGGGTCAGACCTTTTCGAGCAGGTGACCCAACTTCTCATGCTTGACCTGCAAGTAGGCACGATTCTCGGCATTCGGGCGGATCTCGATGGGTAGCCGCTCCACAACATGCAGACCGTATGCCTCGAGTCCCACGATCTTCCGTGGGTTGTTCGTCAGCAGCCGGATCTTACACAAGCCGAGATCCGATAAGATCTGGGCTCCGATCCCGTACTCTCGTAGATCAGGCTTGAACCCGAGCTTCGCGTTGGCCTCCACCGTGTCCAGTCCCTTGTCCTGCAGCTCATAGGCACGCATCTTGTTCGCCAAGCCAATCCCTCTGCCTTCCTGCCGGATATAGAGAAAGACCCCCTTACCCTCTTTGGCAATCAGCTCCAGCGCCCTGTCCATCTGAGGGCCGCAGTCGCAACGGAGCGAGCCGAAAACGTCGCCCGTGAGGCACTCCGAGTGGACCCGCACCAAGATTTCATCGACGGCGTTAATATCCCCCATGACCAATGCCAGATGGTGTTTCTTATCCACCTGACTGTTATAGAGGATCGCGCTGAATCGACCGTACTGTGTCGGCAGGATGGTAGTAGCGACCCGACTCACGAATCGCTCCCGCTTTAATCGAAACTCGATCAGACTTTTGACAGTGATCAGCTTCATGCCGTGCTTGCGCGCGAAAGGATACAGCTCCGGGGTCCGGGCCATCGTCCCATCCTCGTTCATGATCTCGCAGATCACCCCGGCAGGGTAAAGGCCGGCCAATTTGGCCAGGTCAACCGCGGCCTCCGTCTGTCCCGCACGGGTGAGTACCCCACCCTCCCTTGCGCGGAGCGGAAACGTATGCCCCGGGCTGGTCAGGTCGTCGGCTGTCGTCTTGGGGTCGATGATAGTCTGGATGGTGATCGCCCGGTCATGAGCGGATATGCCGGTCGTCACTCTACGCTTGGCATCCACGGAGACACAGAAGGCAGTCTCGTGGGGCGAGGTGTTGTCCGTGACCATCGGAGGGATCCGGAGTTCATCCAATCGTGCGCCAATGACTGGCATGCAGATCAGCCCCCGCCCCTCCGCGGCCATGAAGTTGATCGCCTCCGGCGTCACCTTCTCGGCTGCCATTGTAAGATCGCCCTCGTTCTCCCGATCCTCATCGTCCACGACGATAACCATTTTGCCGTCGCGCAGGTCTCGGATCGCTTCTTCGATGGCGTGATAGTGAATCGTTCCGTCCATTTCTGCCCCGCGGACCAGGCTCAGACGTACCCCAGCTCCCGAAGGGAGGCTTCGCTGAGCGGGGTCTTTCTCCCAGGAACACCGAATCCTTCGAAATACCGGATGACGTACTTTCCCAGCAGGTCCGTTTCCAGGTTGACGCGCTGGCCGACCTGCTTGCTTCCCAATGTGGTATGTCGATACGTATGCGGGATGATGGCAACCCCGAAGGCGATGTCATTCAGGCTGGCAATCGTGAGACTGATCCCGTCCACCGCGACGGACCCCTTTTCGACGAGCAGAAGGCGAAGGGGCTCGGGATATGAAAATGAGAACCACCACATCCCACTGGTCTCCCGAACCTCGATGATGGTCCCAACCCCATCGATATGGCCGGTGACGAAGTGACCTCCGAGTCGATCGGCTGGCCGACAGGGCCGTTCCAGATTCACGGCATCTGCGGCGCGAAGCTCTCCCAGGGTCGTGCGGCTTATGGTCTCGTCGGATAGGTCGACCTCGAATACGTTGTGCTCGCCTGCGGTGACAGTCAGGCAGGTCCCATCGACCGCGATGCTATCGCCG
>Ga0105164_10001976_pt1 | contig 12857 bp, 13 predicted proteins | sample VDWuncwatermetaG_FD_89674 | JGI IMG/M metagenome (GOLD analysis project Ga0105164, IMG submission 89674) | Wastewater microbial communities from Netherlands to study Microbial Dark Matter (Phase II) - VDW unchlorinated drinking water | ecosystem: Environmental > Aquatic > Freshwater > Drinking...
AAGTTGGCTACTATGAAGTCAAGCGCGTGGAAAAAAAGCTTAACAACCGGCCGCGAAAGTGCTTAAACTATGCCACACCAAGCGAAGTGCTAAGTGGTGCAATAGCTGGTGGAATGTAGGGTTTGATATTGACGCGGGAAAACTATCCGAACGCAAACTGGAAATAAAAACTATCTATACCTTTCGGTGTGTCCACTATTTCGGGGGAAGTGCAATAGAACAATACCATGTTTTTAAGGTAAATGGATAGTCAGTATGCTGATTATTTCCTACGACATTGCCGATGATAAATTGCGGACACGGTTTTCAAAATATCTGAGTAAATTCGGCGGTAGATTGCAATATTCGGTCTTTGAAATACGAAACAGCGACAGGGTGTTGGAAAATATCACCACACAAATCACGCATTATTTTGAAAAGGAATTCTCGCAACGCGACAGCGTGCTAATTTTTGAAATGAGCAAGCAATGTAAAATAACACGCTTCGGCTATGCTAAAAATAATGAAACCGACCTGGTGATAGTATAAAACTGCAAACCTCAGTCTTAATTTGATTATGAGATGAAAAGATGATATATAAGGTAAAGTGCAATGCAAAAAACTATCAAATGGGCTATAAAAAACCTCAATATTTTCACAAAACAGGTATTTTTTTGCTATTATTGCTTTTTTATGCGGTATTATCTGTCTAAAGCGCACAGACAATTTCTACTATTGGATAGATGATGGAGGTGGCAGGGGAGGGGGTAATGTGGTCGGGTTTGCCTATTGATATTTACAAAATAATACAAAACAAAGAATGCCATTTAATAGTAAAATAATGGTGGAGTTAAAAGGCAAAATAACTACTGCAGAGTCATTAAACACAATCAAGGCCTTTTATCACCCCCTTAGTGTTGTGGCGAAGAGAAAACATCATGGGTCTGGCCCACCCATCACACAGCCTTTGGTCTGCTGCAAAAATATTTAAAAAAACGTTGCCTTCTCTCCAGCAGCAACTGCTAATAGAGCGCTTGAGGTTTAACACTCAAAAACTGCATGTTGCTCAATTTTTTGTATTCAAATATTAGAAAACATGGTAAAATTAACAATAATGGAAGGAGGCGCTTCATGACAAAAACAGCAATGCGAGATAATATTATAGCCCAGATTGATAAACTTCCATCTGATCTACAGCTTCGCGTCCTAAATTTTGCAAAGTCATTAATACCAAAAGGGGTTGAGGGAAAAAGTCTTTTGAAGTTTAGCGGAAGTATTTCTGCTGAGGATTTGCAGCTAATGTCTAAAGCCATAGAAGAAAGCTGTGAGAAGGTAGATATAGGTGAGTGGTAAATTTCTTCTTGATACAAATATAATCATTGCTCTCTTTGCTGAAGACCCAATAGTCCAAGAACGATTAATAAGGGCGGAAGAAGTATTTGTCCCTTGTATTGCTATTGGTGAGTTATACTTTGGCGCATACAAATCGCTTAGAATTCAGGAAAATCTTACCCGTATAGATGAGTTTGCTCTTAATAATACTGTGCTTCCTTGCGATACAGACACAGCCAAGAGGTACGGAGATATAAAAAACCGTTTAAAAGAAAAGGGGCAGCCAATTCCAGAAAATGATATATGGATTGCTGCAATTGCTCAGCAATATGTTCTTACACTAATTACAAAAGATTCCCATTTTGGCATTGTTGAAAATTTAAATTTTGAATCATGGTAGATGGATCATCAGGGTTGCTCTACCCATTCCACTGCCTTTAGTCTATTTGCTTGACAGGGATATTCCATAATTATACAATTGGTATAAAAAGACATTAAAGACAGCATTCCTTATTCTGTTTTAATAACCGCAAACCAAAATAAGCGTCCGAATATCTAACGGAGGCAATTTTATCTGTCATAGCGCTGATTCAAAAATCTTAAAACACCATTAAGAAGAAAATATCGCAAGAGCTGTTGGTTAAGAATAATAAGTTATATGGCTTGCCTGCTTTATGCCGATTAGTCTGCGCTGATACTCTATTAGTGCTGATGGGTTTGTGTAAATTAATAACCCAAACAAAGGAGGAGGATATGAAGACAACTGTAATCAGCGGCATAATCATGGTGATGTTTGTTTTTCATGGAATTGTGCCTGCTCAAGAGGCAGCGCCTGTTGAGAATCCTCTTAAAACAGAAATGAGGCTTCTTGACAGCGCCTTTAAGAACCTGATTGATTCCCTTATATTCAACAACCCCAAGACCATTCAAGAGCCTTTTGAAGAGGTTCATAAGGCAAAGAAAAACACAGAGGCAGCGCTTGAAAAGGGCTTGATAAAACTCCCGAAGAACAACGACAAGATAAAAGAATTTGTTAAAATGGATGAAGAGTTTCATCACAATATGAAAGGGCTTATAGAGGCGTCAGGGAATGGAAATATGAAGAAGGTGCAGGATATAACCCACAGGCTCTTGAATGGCTGCGTTCAGTGCCATAACAGGTTCAGGAACTGATGCGCATAAATTTTTATAAGGCATTTCTGTTAATTATATTGTTTGCAGCAGGCTGCGCGCATTATCCCATTAACCAGCCTTTGAAAGCCTATGACCCTGAGAAGGGCTATCGTCTCAAAAATATAAGCGCATCTGGAGATTCAGAGAGCCTGAGTCTGATACTTACATTTTCAGGGGGCGGCATGAGGGCTGCTGCATTTTCATACGGCCTGCTGGAAGAGCTTAATAGAACTAAAATCTCATTGGATGGCCGCAGCCGCAGCCTGCTTGATGAGGTAGATTTAATCTCATCTGTTTCAGGCGGAAGCTTTACTGCCGCATATTATGGGTTGTTTGGCAAGGACATCTTCACTGGTTTTGAAGACAGATTCCTAAAGAAAAATATCCAAAGAAGCCTTATAATACGGCTTCTGCTGCCACAAAACTGGATCAGGCTCGCCTCGCCGGTATTTAATCGCAGCGATCTGGCTGCAGAGTACTATGATAAATATTTGTTTAAAGGCGGCACATTCAGCGATATTACTGCCCGTGAAGGGCCGTTTGTATTTGTCAATGCCACTGACATGACCATGGGCACATGGTTCAGCTTTTCCCAGAACCAGTTTGATCTGATATGTTCAGATCTGTCGTCTTTCCCTGTTTCAAGGGCTGTTGCAGCCTCTTCTGCAGTGCCGGTAGTCCTGAGCCCTATTACATTGCGCAATTATGCAGGGGGTTGCGGCTATAATATTCCTGAATGGATGACTGAGGCGCTAAAAAAGCGCGAGACAGCATCCCGCAGATTTCATCAGGCAGTAAATATAATTTCCTATCTGGATGCAAAAAAGAGGCCTTATATCCATCTCCTTGACGGGGGGCTGTCAGACAATCTCGGACTGAGGGTTGCCATGGACAGGGTTATTTTGATCGGCAGCGCATGGCGGGCGCTTGAAGAGATAGGTGTAAAAACGAGGGAGGTGGTTTTCATTGTGGTGAACGCAGAGACTGAATCAGATATAAGCTGGAATCAGCAGGAAAGCGTGCCAACAATAAGCCAGGCATTAAAATCATCTACAACTGCATTACTAAACAGGTATAATTTTGAAACCATTGAGCTCTTAAAAGAAAATATGCAGAAATGGACAAAAGAGGTTAACGACCGAAGATGTAAAGAGCAGGCAGCAGAATCAGGCGCAGAGCCGTGCAAAGAGATTTCATTTTATATTATTGAGGTTACCTTTGACGCGCTTAAGGATGAGTCGGAACGAATATATTTAAAGGGGCTTCCAACATCTCTTAAGCTCCCATCTGAAGCAGTTGACAGGCTGCGGAAGGCTGCAAAAGAGATACTGGCAAACTCAGAAGAGTTTCAAAGGCTGCTAAGGGATTTAGAAAATAAAAGTTTCAAGGAATAAAGCTTAAGAATTATTAGAACCAAAACTTGAATGTAGGTTCGCACGGCATGAAGGGTTAATTTACTATAAACTGGAATGGTTTTTAATTTCCTAAGCGATATGGTTAAAATATTTATTAATCAGGCTGTTTAGGGTGTTTTCAATAGTGTAGGTTTCTGTGTTTTTTACTTCTGTATACAGGCTTGGGATAATTTTAAGAAAGGCATTAAGAAGTTCCGGATCAAAAACTGTCCTATTGCCTTCCCTTAGAATCTGTAATGATTTTTCAAAGGAGTAAGGTTCTTTATAAGGCCGCTTGGATGTCAGGGCGTCAAAATAATCGGCGATGGTAAAGATGCGCGCATTGATTGGGATATCCATTTCTTTAAGCCCTATGTATCCGCTTCCATTAAATCTTTCATGATGATACTGGACAATATCTTCTGCATCAATTAACCATTTATAGTTATTGACAATCTCTAATCCAATGTGGACATGAACCTTCATTATATTAAACTCTTCTTCAGTAAGCTTCCCGGGTTTCAGTAAGATATTGTCGCTTATCCCGATTTTTCCCAAATCATGCAGGAATGCACCTTTTATAAGGCTTTGAATCCTTTCCTTTTCAAGGCCGATTGTTTCTGCAAGCCGCACTGAATAAATGGTTACGCGGTAATTATGTATGTTTGTATCGTGGTCCCTTTTTGCAATCGCCTCTCCCAATGCCTTGAGCATCTCTATGTTTGCCTTTGACAGGTCAATGGAAAAATTTATAATGTCTTTGTTAAGCGCAATAATAACAGGATAGAGTATAAGCGTGGTTGCAAACATTGCAATTATTACTCCTCCAACAGACCACACAACACGGTTCTTGATATCTGCGAAGATTTTTGGGTCTATCTTATAGTTGCCTTCAAAATAGCCTATGACCTTGCTGTCTTCATGGTCTTTAATAGGTACGAAAATCTTCAGATACATCTGGCTGTCAAGGTATTGCTTCATATAATCAACCTTATTAGCCATAAGAAAGTCATGCTCTTTCTTTTCTAACTCTTCTATGATAGCTCTGGACTGGGGATTGGCTTCGGCGAGTATTTTCTTCTTATCTTTATCATAAATCTCTAAGGTGATAAAGTGCATATTATTGATATGTTCCTGTGTCTTGTTTTTCAGATTGTTATAGTTGGCAGATCCTGGGTTATGGAAATAGGCGTGAAAGTCATTTACAAATAATTCTGATTCCTGTATGGCAAGGTCAACCACAAAGTTGTCTATTTTTTCTATCTCAACAAAATAGACAATTGCTCCTATTATGATTGACAAAAGTATCCACACAAGGAGAAGTCTTTTTATAACCCTTTTATGGATGTTGTCTGTTATTGGCAGTCTTAAGAAGTTCATATTTATAAGGGATCAAAGATGAGAAATAATTATTACAATAATTGACAGCTTCTTATTAAATATGATACCTTAGTAACACTGCCGGCGTAGCTCAGTGGTAGAGCAGCTGATTCGTAATCAGCTGGTCGGAGGTTCAACTCCTCTCGCCGGCTCCAGAAATTTCCTTTACTTTCAATAACTTAACATTTTCAGTATCCTCTAAAGTGCCTACATTTTGGCAGGTATGTCCAAATTCCGCACCTCTGCCTTGATAATCTGCCATAGTTTCAGCGGCTTTTTCAAGGTCGTCCTCTGTAATTATGTTGTATCTGCGGAATACAGACTCATTTTTATGACCACTGATTTTTTGACATACTACCTGCGGAATGTTTGCTCTGACCATGTTTGAAATGGCAGTTCTGCGGAAATCGTGAAACTTTTTACCTTCAAGACCTATTGCCTTTAATGTTTGCAGCCATTGCCTCTTTAAGCCCTCTAATTTACGCCCATCATAGGTAAAGACATACTCACACGCCGGGAAGCTCCTTAATACCCAATCACGCTGTTTAAGCATGGCCTCCAGAAGTTCGCCTCTAAGGTATATAATTCTTGGCGTTTCATTTTTAGTCTGCTCGGCATCTAAGGATATTTTACCATTTACTAAGTCAACTTGATTCCATTTAAGAGATAATAATTCACCCTTGCGGCATCCTGTGTGGTAAGCGGTAATGATTAGCACCTTCAAGTAGTCTGGCAACGCCGCCCTTAATGCTTCAAACTCCTCTCGTGTGAAGTATCCGAGCCTTCTTTTACCTTTCAACATTTTGAAATACGGCACAGTATGAATCTTGCCTGCCTGCTTTGCAAGGTTCAGCATCCGTTTCATAGTGCGCAATTCAAGATTAATAGTATCATTGGCTTTGCCCGCCTCTAATCTCTGCAATGTATAATCCTTGATACTCTCTACCGTGATGTCAACGGCTTTTCTGCCTTTGAATACTGCTGAAAGGTTTTTAAAATTGGTGTTTAAAGAGCGCATTGCTTTTCTCTTGTTAACTTTGTGGTCTTGTAATACGTCTGCCGCCATTTCCTCAAAGGTTAGCCTGTCTGCCTCTGGACTCCATAGGTCTTTAATCAATGCTTCCGTTAAGCCTTTTTCCACCTGTCTTGCAAGTGTTTTGTTGCCTGTGCCTGTTGTCTTACGAATGAATTTGTTTGTTCTCGGATTTCTAATTTTTGCATAATATACATTGCCGATTTTTACAAGGCTCATCTTGTTAAACCTCCCTTCCTGAGTCCTTGCAAAGCGGCGTTACACCTGCAAGGAATTGTAAACTTTACTTTACATACTGTCAAGGATTTCCTGACAGGACTTAGGCGTTTTGATTACCTGTTTATTTGTGTATGCCTCTAAATCGGTCATCTTGAATTTAATGCCGCCTACTTTATAGGCTTTAATCTTGCCTTTGCATACCCAAAGGCGCAGCGTTTGAGGTTTTATTTGTAATATCTCAGCCGCCGCCTTTATTGTTAGTAATGGTTGCATTTTATTTATAGTAGTCTTTTACGCCCTGAATCGTGAGCCGCACTTTGCGTTCAAACCCGGTTTCTTTTTTAGGTGCATTAGAGGTTCTTTTAAAATCCAATTCCATGCCGCCGCACTCACAGAAGCTCACGCCTTCAAAGTTTATCTCGTTTAGCGCAATTTCTTTTTTACATTTTTTACATGTATAAATCATCATATTTTTTTTAATATCCTGCGAGGCGGGGGGAATCAGACCCACCCCGCAGGCAGGTAAGTAAAACGCCGCCGTGAAATAGCCCTTTTAGCCTCGCTTTCTGCCTATCGGCAGCCGGCGACTTTGCAAAGGCTCGTGATGAAGCGAGCCCCTGCACTTTTGAGGAGGGCAACTAAACTCACCACCGAGAGCGGAAAGATTAAACCGCTCCCGGCCTATGCAATGAAACGCCCAGATCCTGAATCGCTTACGAACTTTCGCAGGAAAAGTATTACCTGCTGGACGATTTTCGTTTGTAAGCCCGCTGTTAATTCAACCTTGATGCAATGAATCAAAGCTACAAGACTTGCGCAAGCAAAGAATCGTGCTTTCAATAATTGCCAAATTAGATTCAAGAAGGCCTGTCTCTTTTAGCAAGCTTTCACGGATAGGCCTTATGTTGCCATAATTATCACTTCTGATTACTGGTATTTCAGTGTTGCCCACACGATAAACATTGAGCCGCCGAAATTCCCGAATAAGTCGCTCTGAATTATCCATGCCTGTAATTTGCGTTTGCATAAACTCACTGGCCAGCTCACTGGCTCGGCCAATTAAATCGTTTAATTGCTGTAGGCTGTTTAACATCTCATTGCCCTTTACCGCCCGGCTATCAACTGTTGCCTCGTATTTTTTTAATAAATCTTCGGCAATAACTTTATTTTCAAAATCTATTGCAGTGTATTCATAATTTTTCTTTGCGTTTTGCCAAAGCTCGTAAGCTTCATCCAATTTCAGAGAAATCTCTGCATCTTGCAAGGCAAGCTCAACAATTTTTGCATTTTCACCTTTTGAAATGCTCTCAGCCTTTTGGATTCGCAATTTGTTTAAGCGGCTTTCTAAAGTTTCAAAAGCCTTTTGCGCCTTTGCAATATTGGAGCGCATCTCATCAAGGGTTAAAGGCGGCAGAGGTTCAGTCGCAGGTTTTGTTACAACCGTTGCCATAATGCTTAGCTCAACAGGCTGCTCTGGAATAGCGTTTTTCGTGTCTGCAATGCCCGTAGCAGGGACTTCTACCTCTTTGCGAAGCATTGACTCACCGCAGACAAGGCAGATTAATTGACCATCAGTTAAATTGTAATCGGATAATTCATGGCAGCTCTCGCAGATTTTTAAAGATTTGCTATATGTCATTTTTACCTCCATTGAATAATTTTTTGTGTTACAAAGGCGTTTTTTAAGTGTTATAGACCATTATTTTGCGTTTTTTGCGTTACAAGTGCCCCTCTGCCGCCAAATCCTGTTGATGCAATTCTACAAAGTTTGTTTGTGTGATATCAGAATCGCTGGTAGACCATTTTTTTAAATTAAAACCACATTGAGGACATATAGGCTCAATTGTTTCCAAGTAAAGCTCTGTTTCGCAGCTTGGACATCGAAGCTCTGCTGAATCCTGACCGCTGGCCTGCTGAATTGGCAATCCCACTGGATTTGTATAAAGCTGAACAATTTCATCCACTTACATCACCTCCCTATTTTTTGTGCATCTTAACTGCTTGAAATTGCTAAAGATTTTTCTGTAATGCAATATTTGCATATCATTTTCTAACCTATTGAAATTGTTAAACTATTCTGTAAAATAATACGAGGATACCACCCCATACAAACTGTGACCCTCCCATAACATGATTTAAGCAGGGGGGGTATCAAAGTTCAGGACATAGTGTGTTTTTATGCACTTATAAGTTATTGTATTCATTGCCTTTTTAGCCTGACCCACAGATTAATAATCTGTAGGCCAATACATTTATATTCGCCTACCTTGTTTATGCCACTATAAGCATTACTTATACATGCTATAAGTTTTGCTTATACTGCCTTTTGCGACTTCAAAAAGGCTGCGGGCTATTGTATATCCGTGTGTTTGCCCCTTTGCATCCAGCCCGGCTTTACAGCAAACCTCGTTTTGCATCCATAACCCTTTTGCAATCATCCACCACTTTCACTTCTATTAAGATTTAGAAGTGGTTGATTATTATTTTTATACATTCAATCATCAACCACTGCATATATTCCTATAGGAACAGAAGTGGTTGATTATTATTTTCGCCATTTAACCTTTCTGCCTTCTTTTACCCTTTCAAACCTTGCATGTAGTAGTTTTTCTAACTGGTTGATGCCAACCGTATATCCCTGCTTCTCAGCTGCCTCTTTGATTTCCTGTGTGGACATTTCCCTGCCCTCCAATATATCTGTTACGATTTCCAAATTTGTCATTACTGGTTGGCTGTCAAGAACACAGAATCCTATGCCGTTATCTTGCAATGTAATGGGCTGAAACCGCTTACCTCTTACTTTTACGGGTGTAAGCTTAACGGTATCCTCGCACCTCGTCAAAGATATTACTGAATCAACAGCCGCCGTTATGTCAATGGAGCCTCTGCTTTTTTCAATGCCGCTTCCTGCGCTTTTTCTTTCGTGGTGTAGAAGTATAATTATTACATCAAGGTCGTTGGCTAAATTTCTAAACGCTTCCATCACTTTTTTAATCTCGGATGCAGCATTTTCATCTGCGCTGTGAAGCCGTGTAAATGAATCAACTATAATTGCCTTCGGTAATTTGCCTTCTGACAGCAAAATAGCGTCCCTTATTCTGGCATAGTCTCTCGAGATATCTAATCCGTCAAAGTGAGAGATATAGATTGGTTCATTCGCTTTGATATCATAATAACTTATAATATCTTTTAGGTATGAGTGAGGATTTTCTGCATCCATGAGATAGACGCTGCCGTAAGATTCTGGCTGATATTTATGCCATAATAACGATCCCTGTCTTATCAGCGCCACTGCAATAGCAATGGCAATTCTCGTTTTACCAACGGCAGGCAGCGAAGATATTAATACCAAGCCCTTAGCTGGAAGGAAAGGCTCAATTAGGTATTTTGTATTAGTAGCCTTTAAGATGCTGTCAATGTTTTTGAATAATGGCGGCGGCTCTGGTTTTTCTTCTGCCTCCGCCTTAGTTACATCCTCTGTGGTTGTGTGCTGTTTTTTCTGTGACGCTGCCCATACCTGTTCGACTATTGGAATATATTCAACTGGAGCTAATGGCGGGCGTTTAAGTTCATTCCATGCAGACACCATGTTATATAGCTGGTGTTCGGTCAATCCATCGCCTATCCACTGCGGCAGAAGGTTTTTTAATTCTGCAATATACGCATCACGAGCCTTTGCCTGTTCAGCATCTTGGCGTTTTATTTTATGCCATTCAGAATCTGTCCAATTTTCACTTTGCGCTTGTTGCATTGTCAACCTCGCCGATTTCCTCTAAAATCACCTGCTTTAGAAAACTTTGAGCAGTCAAATGTTTTTTTAGAAGGCTTAATTTCAGATTAAATCGCTCCTTTTCTGTTAACCGAACCAAAACTCCGAATTTTTTGTTTTCCTTTTTCATATAAAAAACCTCCTTGACTTTTTCTATTTTAGTCCTTACAATACTTACATGTTAAAGTTTTAGCAGTTTTTTGTTTATTTAAAAATGGACAAATCGTGACATCGGTGAATTTATGACAGATTTTCTTTCAGGCGAAATTGGATATAATTTTTTCAAGACATGGAATAATCACAGCGAGAGGCAAGGCAGGCGGATTTTAAAGAATAAGCCTCATATCTATATAGCAGGCCGTGCACTGATATCTTGCAATAATAATGAGCCTGTGCCTGAATTAGAGAATCGGCATCGGTATAATATATCAGGTGAAATTTTCATTGATTTTTGTATTGCATTAGGTTATTCAGAGAGGCACGCCCGAAGGATGCTTAAAGCAAACGGGTATACTTATTTAAAGCAATCGGGCAAGATTTTTTTAAAAGAATCTGACTACCATAAATTCATTTCTGATAATTTCAGCAGGCCGCAAATACAGTTCATTTAATAATATACTCTTCACATTTCGAAAGAAAATTCAACCTAAAAGGTGGGGGAATTAATTCCCCCACCTAAAGACCGTGAGGACAAGTTGCATTTATCAATTTTCCAATAATTCCCTTTGTGAAGTGAGTTGCTTTAGGATACTGCCTGTTGCTCTCGCCACGATGGCGCAAGTTTTGATAGTATCTTTTGGGAAGTGAGTTACATTCTGGTAAGTCTGGACTTAACTATGGCTATGTCCAAATTCAGCACCTCGACTCGGTGTTTTTCTATCAATTTCTATCAACAACTATCAACAGATTTCACTATTGATATTTAGTGCTTTTTCTGTTAAAATTCAAGCGTTTAAATACAGGTGTAACGCCTTGATTTTGCAAGGTTATTTTAGTGTCTTTTGCTATTCGTAATCAGCTGGTCGGAGGTTCAACTCCTCTCGCCGGCTCCAGAAAAATCAAGCACTTATACAGATAGAGCCTCTTTTAACACTGCCTGATTGTATAGTTTTTGTATAGTAGACTTACTGTTGATAGCGTTATCCAGTATATCTACTGCCTTAACCTTATGACTTGGTGCAAGGTGTGCATATCTAAGGGTCATGGTCAAGGTCTTATGGCCTAAAAGCTCCTTAACAGTGGTAATGTCTACCCCTGCCATAACAAGATGGCTTGCAAAACAATGTCTCAAATCGTGAAATCTAAAATCTCTAATGCCTGCCCTTCTACATGCTGAATTGAAAGACCGTTTTACATTTTGATAGGGCTTGCCTGTAACAGTGTCATAGAATACATGGGGAATATCTAAACGCCTCATTATTCCCTGTAAGGCAGTCTTTAGGGTTTCATTGATAGGGATTTTCCTTCTGTCTCCGTTCTTGGTTATGTCCAGAAGGATAAAACCATGCTTCAAATCTGCATTATCCCATTTAAGAGAGAGTATTTCGCCTTTTCTCATGCCTGTATTTAAGGCTGTAATGACAATAGGCTTTAAATGCTTATCGCAGGAATTAATCAATGCTTGACACTCCTCTTTTGAGAGATACCTTAACCGCCTGTTATTCTCTGCAAGCAGCTTTACCCTTCTTATACGCTTTAATGCCTCATCCTCTACCATATTCCAATCAACCGCTTTGGTAAACATGTGTTTGAGGGTAGCAATGAACCTGTTAACCGTGGCTGGCTTATTACCTTTCTGGATTCTCCCTGTCTGGTATTGCTCAATAAACATTGAATTGAAACGCCTTAAAGGAATGTTGCCAAAGACCTCTGTCAATTGCCTTACAAAGCCCTGTTTGCTTCTAAAGCTCCTCTGCCTTTCAGCACATTTAATATACTCACTTGCAAGCTCATTAAAGGTATGGTTTGCTATTCTCTTTACCTCTGGCTGTTTGCCTTCTTTAATGGCCTGTCTCCTCTGAATAAGCAATGTCTCTGCCTCTCTATACTTTTCACTGCCTTAAGACTCAAATATTACTCTACCATCAAGACCAGCATATCTTATCCAGTAGATATTACCTCTTTTGTAAATGCCCTTTGCCATACTCTTTCACCTCCCCTCTTTTCTTTGTTTCAATACAATCCAATAAAAGCCTTAGCGTGTTACTTGGTATTCTCACCCCCTTTTCTAAGAGATAAATATAATTACCTGATACACCCAAAAGATTACCAAACGCAGGTTGAGAAAGTTTATATTTCTCTCTCAGGTTCTTAATGTCTTTTGGTGTCCAGTTTTTCATATGGAGATTATATCTAACTATGTTAGAGGATGTCAAGTTCTTTTTTACTATACAATTTACTATACAGCCATCTTAAAGTCTTTGATTTAATATATACTTTTTATATAGGCTGCTGAATGAATAAGCTTCTTGCCAAAACGATCCCTTAATGCCTTTATGATGCCCTTGCCTCCATCCGTTATCCAGATAATCCCCCGTGAGACCTGTAATCCTCGCCTTTGCATATCCGCTATAAGCTC
>Ga0105164_10001977_pt1 | contig 12855 bp, 15 predicted proteins | sample VDWuncwatermetaG_FD_89674 | JGI IMG/M metagenome (GOLD analysis project Ga0105164, IMG submission 89674) | Wastewater microbial communities from Netherlands to study Microbial Dark Matter (Phase II) - VDW unchlorinated drinking water | ecosystem: Environmental > Aquatic > Freshwater > Drinking...
CAAATACCCTGATAGAGACGATGACCGCTGGTTGTTTATCCCGGCAATAAATTTGGTAAAAAGGATCGCTGCCAATGATAAATATTCCAGTTTTGTAGGAAGCGACTTTAGTTATGAGGATGTTTCGGGAAGAAAGCTCCAGGAAGATACCTATCGTTTATTAAAAGAAGAAGAATTAAACGGTAAAGGTTGTTATATAATCGAAAGTTTACCCAAAGGCTCCGCTGAATATACCAAGAGAATCTCATGGATTGATAAAGTAAATTATTTACCACTTAAAGAGGAATTCTATGATAAGCAGGGTGAGCTCTATAGGCAGTTTGAAGCTTTTGAAATCAAGGATATAAATGGTATTCCTACTGCGACCAAGAGGGTGATGAAAAACACGAAGACAGGACATCGCACAGAAGTCACATTTCAAAGCACGGAATATAATTTAGGGATCGGAAACGATATCTTTTCCGAACGCTATCTAAGGAGACCTCCTGCGGAATGGATAAAGTAACATATAATAACCGGATTATCTATCTTTTCTTGTTGCTGTCTTTTGGATTCTGGTTTCTGACCCCTCCGCTTTTTTGTACTGAAGAGCCTTCTATTAAGGGGTTCCTGCAGACCAATTATTCAGCCAGAATAACAGGCATGAAATTACCAGGAGCAAAACGGCAAGAGCTAATGTTGGGAGAAGAGAGGGGCAGACTGGAAGGCTCCTATTATCCTTCTAATGTCAAAGTCGGTTTTGATATGAGGGCAGATGTCTTTCATGACTGGGTGGAAGATGGCTGGGGCGTTAGCCTTAGAGAGGGTTACATGGATTATCTTATGGATAAATTTGATGTAAGAATAGGCCGGCAGACAGTCACGTGGGGTGCAGGAGACCTTCTTTTTATTAATGACGTGTTCCCGAAAGACTGGGAGGCGCTCTATTCAGGCAGGCCGCTTGAATATCTTAAACAGGGAGTGGACGCCGGCAAATTTAACATTTATACTGATTTAGCATCAGCGGAATTTATAGTTATTCCGCATTTTACACCGGATAATCTGCCCTCAGTCGGACGGTTTTTCTTTTTTGACCCATACCCAAACATTATGAACAGAGAAGTTGAGAAACCAAAAACTACATTTGGAAATACGGAATACGCGTTGAAGATATATAGGTCACTTGACGGAACCGACCTATCCGCTTACGCGTATAAGGGGTTTTATAGAGCCCCAGCAATGAGGGCAGATAATTTCATATCGCCAACGACAATATCGCATTTCTATCCGGAGCTTGCCGTATATGGGGCAAGCCTGCAAAAAAGCGCTTTGGGCGGTGTCGTAAGCGCGGAATGCGGCTACTACGATTCAATGGACGACAGGAACGGGAAGAACCCGGGGATTGAAAACTCGCAGTCGAAATTCTTAATCGGTTATCAAAAGGCCTTTCAGAATGATTTGACGATTGGTTTGCAATATTATGACGAGCTGATGTCCCAATATAAAGAGTATAAAGCCAATCTTCCTCCAGCTTTTTTTAGAAAGAAACAACTTCATCAGTATATTACCTTAAGAGTTACCAAATTATTAAAATATCAAACAGTCAAACTCTCTTTATTTACTTTTTATAGTCCTGACGAAGAGGATTTTTTTATTACCCCTGAAGCAAGTATCAAGGTAACAGATAATGCGCTTCTCGCCTTAGGTGCCAACATATTTACTGGGGTTAAAGATAATACAACCTTTGGCCAACAACACAAAAATAGTAATTTATATGTGCTTACCAAATACAGTTTTTAATCTCTTTCAATCGGCATTTACGAACTGGTGCCCGATGATGTGGATTTTAAGAAAGTGTGGAATGAAATAAAAGATGAATTGGGGAGGTATTAGATGCTTAATGTAAACCCAGATGAAATTAAGAAATTAGTTAAAGATAAATATAGCGAAGTATCAAAAAATCCTTGCGGTGTATTTAATTTTCCGGTAGGCAAAATCTTCGCCTTAAAAGTAGGTTATCCTGAAGAAGTCTTGGATAGATTACCTTTTTCTCTGACTGAATCCTTTACTGGCGCGAATAACCCCCAACCTTTTGTGGAATTAAAAGAAGGGGAGGTGGTTTTGGATTTAGGATGCGGGGCGGGATTGGACCTTTACTTTTATGCCAAGGCGGTCGGAGATAAAGGCAAAGTTTATGGTTTGGACATATCAGAAGATATGGTAAATAAGGCGAAGCGAAATATGGAACTAGTAGGAATAAAGAATGTGGAGATTTCTGTAGGTGAATCCGACAGTCTCTACTTTAACGATAATTTCTTTGATGTCGTTGCCAGTAATGGCATATATAATCTTTCTCCTGATAAAGAGCCGGTGATGAGAGAAGTTTACCGTGTATTAAAGCCAGGTGGTCGGACTGTATTTTGCGAAATTGTTTTAAAAGAGATTTTATCAGAAAATGAAAGAAAGAGTCACAGCGATTGGTTTAGGTGCATTGGAGGCGCGTTATTGGAAAAGGATTTCCTGGCCATGATGGAAAAAGTTGGATTTAAAAATATAGAAATCATATCTAAATGCCGTAACGCCCGCACGGGCCATCCCTTAGCCATCTGCGCCAATATCAGGGCGTATAAATAGCACACTCAGATAAAAATTTTAAAATTTCACTTGACAAGTTTTATTTTTGTGATAAACTTGACTATGTTGATAGAGTTAATGGAGAAAAAATGAGAGTTACATATAAAGGGGATTATGCCGTAAAGGCGGTTTTGGATTTGGCGCTGCATTACGGGAATGGGGTGGTGACCATTCACGAGGTGGCCAAGCGCGCGGATATTCCTATTAAATTTTTAGAGCAGGTGCTCTTGGATTTGAAAAAAGGCGGGTTTGTGGAAAGCAGGCGCGGCAAGATCGGGGGGTATCTTTTGGCTATGGCGCCTTCAAAGATAACGCTGGGCGATATTATCAGGTTTATAGACGGCCCCATAGAGCCGATTGCCTGCATTGAGGGGGGATACTCCGGCTGCAGGGATTTATATAAGTGCGCGCTTAGGAAAATATGGAAAGAAGTGGCCAAAAAAACATCGGATATTATTGATAACATCACGTTTGAAGATTTGGTGGAAGAGATAAGTAAAGGAGAAGGGCTGGTTTATTCAATTTAGCCCGCCTTCCTGTATATAGCTATCCAGAGAAGATAGCGTTCGGCGGGCTATCCGCCGAAGCCAATCTACTTTGAACTGCTATTTATTGCGAAGGCGGATAGGGAGGAGAAAGAAATAAAATGAGTGTGTTAGAAAATAAGGACGATATTAAGACGCTGGTTGAGAATTTGAATTTTAAGGAGAAGGTGGAAAGGACGCTTGCCCTGATAAGGGAGGCCTATAAAAAATTTGGGGAGGGCCTTGTCGTTGCCAATAGCCTGGGCAAGGATTCTGTCGCGGTATGGGATTTGGCGAAAAGGGTAAGTCCTAAGATACGGGGATTTATAGTTACTACGCGGTTTAAACCCGCGGCAACGGTGAAATTTATGAATGAGATGGTGGCGCGGTATCCGGAACTTAATGTTTATAAAAACGACACGAAGATACCGGATAAACTTTATGAGACCGCCCCTGATAAATGCTGCGATATTTTAAAAGTAGTGCCGACGCGCCAGGCCATAGAGGAGATGAAGGTTAAATGCTGGGTTACGGGCCTGCGCTGCACAGAAGGCAGGACGCGCACGGATTTTAAGGAGGTGGAAGAGCGCGATAAAGGCCTGATTAAACTGAACCCTATCCTTATATGGAAAGAGAGAGAGGTATGGCAGTATCTCGCTCTGAACGGAGTAAAGGTAAACCCTCTTTATAGCGAAGGCTACAGGTCTTTGGGCTGCGCGCCCTGCACAAGGATTACCAATGAGGAGGATGAGCGCGCCGGCCGCTGGATAGGAACGAGCAAGTGCGGCGGCGAATGCGGGATACATACGCGGCCGCTTAAGGTAAATACAGAAGGGGATGGGATTTGATTAAGTATATCCTTCTGACAGCGGTTGCGGTGTTCTTTGCGATGAATATGGGCGCAAGCGGTATCGCGCCGACCTTTTCGGCCGTATATGGCGGAAGGCTGATAAAAAGAAAAACAGCTGTTATTCTTTTTACCGTGTTCGTCATTTTAGGCGCGGCGACTCTTGGCAGAGGGGTTGTTAAGACCTTAAGCCAGGGCATATTGCCCGTAGAATTTATTACGCCTAATGTGGCGTTGATAATATTGACCGCGGCGACATTAAGCCTGTTTTTGGCTAACCTTTTGGCGATACCGGAATCGACAAGCATGGTAACTGTGGGCGCGGTTACAGGCGCCGCGCTGTATTTTAAGGCCGTTCAATTTAAGACCTTTTTATGGCTGATACCGCTTTGGATAAGCTTTCCGGTTATATCGTTTGTGATAACCTTTTTATTGTATAGGATTATCTATCCGCCGCACAGCGGAAATCTGTGGTTATACCAGAAGATATTTTCTAACGAAAAAAAATTAGCAAAGCTGGCCGTGGCGGTCAGTTGTTACGGCGCGTTTGCTGTCGGCACAAATAACGTGGCTAATGTCATAGGCCCTTTAGCCGGGGCTAAGCTTATAGACGTGAATCTGGGCCTGGTATTAATCGCGCCATTGTTTGGGTTCGGCGCCTTTATGCTCGGCAGGCGCAATATTGAGACATTCGGCAAAGAGGTTGTGCCGTTGGGGCTCGTTACTTCCAATTTGATTTGTTTGGTTACGGGGTCTTTGCTTATTGTGGCGTCCATCCTTGGCGCGCCGTTTCCATATGTGCAGCTTAACGCGCTCTCGGTATTTGCCATAAGCTGTATAAAAAACGGGCATAAGGTTACCTTGAGCCATCATATTACAAAAAGGGCCTTTATGGTCTGGACGCTTACGCCATTATTGGCGGTAAGCGTGTCGTATCTGTTGCTGACTATATTTTTAAAAAAATGAAATTGACCAATTTAGAATTAAAACGTTATCATCGCCAGATGCTCTTGGACGACTGGGGGCCCGAAGGCCAGAATAAATTAAAAGCCGCCTCTGTTTTTATAGCAGGCGCGGGCGGCTTAGGAAGCCCTGTCGCTATTTATCTGGCGGCGGCCGGCATAGGTAAACTGCGTGTCTGCGATTATGACACATTAGAAATATCAAACCTAAACCGGCAAATACTGCATACTCATACACGGATAGGAAAATATAAGGCCCTGAGCGCGAAGACGACATTAAAGCGGATAAATCCCCATGTTAAGGTGGAGGCCTTTTACAAAAAAATAGACGAGGAAAGCGTTGCCGAATTGGTTGGCGACAGCGCGATTATCGTTGACTGTATGGATAATTTTCCAACGCGGTATATATTGAATAAATTTGCGATAGGGAAGAGATTGCCTCTGGTGCACGGAAGCGTCTGGGGACTGGAAGGCAGGGTGTCTACAATACATTTTCCAGAAACAGCATGCCTCTCCTGTATTTTTCCTGAAGAGCCCCCATCCGGCGTGTTTCCTGTGGCGGGCGTAACACCGGGTACGATAGGTTGTCTTCAGGCCACAGAAGTTATTAAATGCCTGTTGGGCATAGGTGAAAGGCTTTATAATTATCTGCTTGTGTTTGACGGAAAGAATATGTCATTTCAGAAACTAAAAGTAAGGCCGGACCCCGAATGCGGGGCCTGTTCAAGATACAGGTAATTTTATGATAGCTATAAAAAAAGATTTGATAAAAAAAATAATAGAACATAGCAAAAAGGAATCTCCTGATGAGGCGTGCGGCATATTGGCAGGCAGGGGCCAAAAGGTAGAAAAGATTTATGAGATGACAAACGCGGATAAAAGCCCTTCAACATTTTTTATGGATGCCAGGGAACAGCTTAAGATAATGAAGGAAATAAGGGGCCTGGGCCTTGAGATGATAGGGATATATCATTCACATGTAGCGAGCCAGGCGTATCCGTCGTCGCATGATGTAGAGCTGGCTTTTTATCCCGAGGTATCTTACGTCATAGTGTCCCTTAAGGATAAGAATAAACCGCGCGCGCGGTCATTTAAGATTACTGAAAAAAAGATAACGGAAGAAGAGCTGAAAATAGAATGAGGTTGATTTTAAGGAGGATGTGAAATGACCATGATATTTATTAACGGGAAAAAAGAAGAAATAAAGGAAGGCATGAGCCTCGCTGGTCTTTTAGAATTTAAAAAAATTAGGCCGGAGGTTGTTACGGTGGAGTTAAACGAGAAAATCATTGATAAAAATAAGTACTCGCAGGTTTCACTTAACCAAAATGACCACCTGGAATTTGTGTACTATATGGGAGGGGGGCTGCCTATCTCGGACAGGATAGCCAGGGATGTTTCCGAGTTAATCGGCAATACGCCGATGGTCAAACTGAATCACGTCGTGGAAGCAGGCATGGCGGATATCTTGGCCAAGCTGGAGAATTTTAATCCCGGCGGAAGTGTGAAAGACAGGATATGCCTTGCTATGATTGAAGAAGCGGAAAAGAAGGGGTTGCTCAAAAAAGGAGCGACAATTATAGAGCCTACGAGCGGCAACACAGGCATAGGATTATCAATGATAGCCGCGACAAAAGGATACAAGTGCGTGCTCACCATGCCCGAAACAATGAGCCTTGAGCGCATATACATCCTGAAATCCTACGGCGCGGAAATCATACTCACGCCCGGCACCGAAGGAATGACCGGGGCGATAAAGAAGGCGGAGCAATTGCTTAAAAAAACCCCGAATGGTTTTATGCCGCAGCAGTTTAAAAACCCCGCGAATCCGGAAGTTCACAGAAAAACGACGGCAAAAGAGATTTTACAGGTCATAGACGCCACCAAGATTGACGTTTTTCTGGCGGGCGTGGGCACGGGCGGGACCATAACAGGCGTGGGGGAAGTTTTGAAAAAAGGCAATCCGAACGTTACGGTAATCGCTGTTGAGCCAAAGGCAAGCGCGGTGCTTTCAGGCAACCCTCCCGGGCCACACAAGATCCAGGGCATAGGGGCAGGGTTTATTCCCGATGTCTTAAATAGAAAGATTATAGATCGCATAATCCAGGTGGATGATGACGAGGCGTTTAAAACCTCGCGCAGGCTCGCGAGAGAAGAGGGGTTGTTTGTCGGCATCTCAGCGGGCGCGGCAGCCTGGGCGTCATTAAAGGTGGCTAAAGAATTGGGCAAAGGGAAGACCATAGTGACGGTTTTCCCTGATACAGGCGAGAGATACTTTTCTATGGAACAGTATTTTCACGCGTGAAGAAGGGAGAATTACAAATATGGGAAAAAAGAAGAATATAGACATAAAATACGACCACGCCTTGGAAGAGCAGAAAAGACCAAAGGTAGAAGTGGAGTTAGAGAAGGGCAAGAAAGAAGTTTTCAATCTCGACCAGCTTAAGTCGGGTGGTTATATACGACAGCGGCAAAAAGATCTTTTTACAGTTAGGCTCCGTTGTCCTGGGGGGCGGGTCGCTTTTGAAAAATTAAAGAAGATTGCCGAAGTAGGAAAAAAGTATTCTAAGAAGGATTACGCGCATATTAGTGTGCGGCAATCTATAGAGATACCTTACGTTAATTATAAAGATTTTGCGCAATTATCAGAGGAGCTAAAAGAAGTGAACCAAAAGATAGCCTCCTGCGGACCAAGGGTGCGCGTGCCTACAGCCTGCTCGGGTTGCGAATATAACCCAAATGGCCTGATAGATGTGCAAAAACTCTGCCAGGAGGTTGACCAGAAATATTTTGGGATTCAATGTAATCACAAATTTAAGATTTCTCTCTCTGGTTGCCCCATTGATTGTTTCCGCACCAATGAAATGGATTTAGGTTTCCAGGGTGGGGTTGAGCCGATATGGGATGAGAAGACCTGCACCGGCTGCGGGATATGCGGTTATGCCTGCAAAGAAGGCGCAATTACGAATGATCCAGAAACAGGCAAACCGACTATCGACAGAAGCAAGTGCCTTTACTGCGCCGATTGTATTCGCGCCTGTCCTACAAATTCGTGGAAGGAAGGGAAAAAGGGCCTTATTGTGCGTGTAGGCGGCAGGCACGGCCGGCATCCTGTCAATGGTTCAGCAATAGCTGAACTCTTGCCTGAAGAAAAAATGGGACAAGTTATAGAGAAAGTTATTGAGTGGTATAATGACAGAGGCAAAGGCAAGGGCAGGGTCCGCATCGGAGATATCTTAATGAAGAAATGGCAAGACTTCGTGGATTTCATAAAGCCGGTCCTGGGTGAATATGCGGTCAAGAATCCAAAAAGGCCAGAATTTATAAAAATTCATACATTTCAAACTGGTTGGCAGCCCGAGCCAGTGATAGAATAGGGGGTTAGTTCATGGAAGAAAAAAAACCAATTGCCTCTTTAGACTTGAGGGGTGTTATTTGTCCTACAAACTTCGTCAAGGCAAAACTGAAACTTGAAGAAATGAATTCGGGAGAGATTTTAGAGATAATTATTGACGAAGGGGAGCCCATAGCGAATGTCCCAAGGAGCATAAAAGAGGAAGGGCACAAGATAATTAAGGTAGAGAAATTAAACAGCCACTTTCGTTTGTTAATTGAAAAGGGAGCGTAAGATGAGTTACGTGAAGGGATTAAAATGCAGAGAATGCTCAAGGCCGTACCCTAAACACGCGCTGTATGTTTGCGAATATTGCTTCGGGCCTTTAGAGGTTGATTATGACTATGAAAAGATAAAGCACGCGCTTACCGTAAAAGAGATCGAATCAAGGCCGCATAATCTCTGGAGATACAGAGAGCTTTTACCTATAGACGGCAAACCGACGGATGGCCTGGATTCAGGGTTTACGCCTTTGATCAGGGCGAGGAACCTGGCAAAGGTTTTAGGCGTTAAGGAATTGTATATTAAGGATGACTCGGTTAGCCACCCGACCTTATCATTTAAGGACAGGGTCGTAGCTGTTGCCTTATCCAAGGCAAAGGAATTCGGTTTTGACACGGTTTCCTGCGCCTCAACCGGCAATCTGGCAAATTCGGTAGCCGCGCAGGCGGCTATAGCGGGGCTCAAATGCTATATTTTTATTCCTGCGGATCTGGAGATGGGCAAGGTCGTGGCTACGTTAGTTTACCATCCTATACTGGTGGCCGTTGAGGGCAATTACGACCAGGTAAACCGCTTATGTTCGGAAATTGCCACAAAATACAAATGGGCATTTGTGAATATTAATATCAGGCCTTATTACGCCGAAGGTTCCAAAACATACGGATATGAGATTGCTGAACAGCTTGGATGGCGCGCGCCAAGGCATGTTATTGTTCCTTGCGCCGGCGGTTCTCTTATAACTAAGATATGGAAGGGGCTGAATGAATTTCATAAATTAAGGTTTATAGATAAGGTTGAGACGAAGATGTACGCGGCCCAGGCCTCGGGATGCGCGCCTATCGTTACCGCTATAAAGGAAAACTCTGAGATCATCAAACCGGTAAAACCGCATACAATAGCTAAATCGCTGGCCATAGGAAATCCCGCGGACGGCATTTACGCTGTAGGGGTTGTGAAGGAATCGGGGGGCTGCGCGGAGGATGTGTCCGATGAAGAAATTGTGGAGGCGATAAAACTCCTGGCCTCAACCGAGGGGATATTTACGGAAACCGCGGGCGGTGTTACCATGGGGGTTGCCAAAAAACTGATAGAGCAGGGTAAGATCCCAAGGGATGAGTCTATAGTGGTTTGTATAACAGGAAACGGGCTAAAGACGCAAGAGGCGGTTTATGAAAAAATAGGCAAGCCTATAAAAATAAAACCAAATTTAAGCGCATTTGAGGAACATATAAAAGGGAGGTAATTGATGATGGCTATAAATGTGAGGATACCAACGCCGTTACAAAAATTGACTAAGAATAACGCGGAGGTTGAGTGTACCGGTTCGACGATCAGGGAATTGATTGATAATCTGGAAAAGGAGTACCCGGGGCTAAAAGAAAGATTTTATGACGAAGGGGGTAGATTACGCAGGTTTATAAATATCTATGTCAATGAGGAGGATATCAGATTTTTGCAGAAAGACAATACGCCGGTTAAGGACGGGGATGAGGTGTCGATAATCCCGGCGATTGCGGGGGGATAAATATGAGTTTACGGGATGATCAGGTTGAAAGATATTCAAGGCAGATTATTTTGCCGAACGTAGGCGGAAAAGGCCAGGAGAAGCTGCTGAACGCCAAGGTGCTGGTTATCGGCGCAGGCGGGCTCGGCAGCCCTGTATCTTTATACCTGGCTTCGGCCGGGGTAGGCAAGATAGGTATAGTTGATTCCGACGCGGTTGAACTTAATAACCTGCAGAGGCAGATTTTACACAGCACAAAAAATGTCGGTGTTCCAAAGGTGGATTCCGCCAGGGAAAGGCTCACAGCCATTAATACAGATATAGCGGTAATCCCATATAAAACCAGGCTTACCTCAGAGAATATCTTAGATATTATAAAGGATTATGATATAATTGTGGACGGGTCTGATAATTTTCCTACAAGGTATCTTGTAAATGATGCCTGCGTTCTTTCAAAGAAGCCGCTTTCTCACGGCGGGATTTTCCGTTTTGACGGCCAGGCGATAACTATTGTGCCCGGGAAAAGCGCCTGCTACAGGTGCCTCTTTCCTGAACCGCCGCCGCCGGGGCTTGTGCCGGGCTGCCAGGAGGCGGGCATATTGGGCGCGGTCGCCGGCGTTATCGGCGTAATACAGGCGAATGAGGTATTGAAATTGATTCTAGGAATAGGCGAGCCGTTGGCGGGGAGGCTTTTGGTATTCAATGCGCTTGATTCTACTTTCAGAATAGTCAAGGTCCCGAAGAATGAAGATTGCCCGATATGCGGCAGGAGGCCTACGATAACTAAATTGATTGATTATGAGGAATTTTGTCAACTCCGAGCGAAGCGAGGAATTGAGCGAAAGGAGAAATAAATGGCTAAAAGATTAGTGAAGCTTACGTTCCCGGAGGGGCTTGTTAAAAAACCTCTCACATTACAGATGGCAAAAAAATATGATATTATGCCGAATATCCGCCGGGCAAAAGTTACCGAGACAATAGGCGAGATTGTCCTTGAACTTGACGGGACAGATGAAAATCTGGAGAAAGGGCTGGCATTTTTAGAAAAACACGGCGTAAAGGTTGAGCCGATAGTCGGAGATATTATTGAGTGATAAGTTTCGCTTGACACACCATAGGGGGGGGTAAGATTTAGAAAAAGCGCCTGAAAAAGATGAATCCCGATGAATAAAAAATATGTGGTGATAGCGTTAATCATAGTATTTCTAGTGGGAATGTCATCTTTTGGGTTATGCTTAACTGACAAGCATGAGAATAAGCCCAATTGTTGTCCCGGTAATCCTGTCCCTATTTCCCCTCCGAACCAGGATTGTCTCTGGCATTGCGCGGCTAAAAAGATAGTTGGCACAAAGACAGAAAATTTTTCTATAGAAAGTTTAAAAATAAACACACCGCTATTTTTACGGCATATAGCCGCGGGTGTTTCGTCTCATCCATCATACCATTTAAGCTATCCTACCGATTTTTATTTAGGCCGATGTATTTCATACCTAAATATTCATCAGATTTATCCTGAGGCCGTCTCCAACCGCGCCCCTCCGTTAGCGCCCTTTTAAAATAGTTTTTACATCGATTTCGATTGACTAACCTAAAGCGGAGGTAATAAAATGAGGATAGAAAAGTGTTGGTTTAGGGAAGATTGTCTTGTGGTGAAAAAGTAAACGTAAATTAACGAGGAGGGTAAAATGAGCAGGAAAATACTTATGATTTTAGTTGCAGGGATTGTTATCTTTTGGGCAAATAAGTCATCCCTTGCGATGATTGGGATGTGCGACATGGGAGGCGGCGGCGCGAAAGGGCATAGCGGCCACGCGGAGGCCGCGGAAACAGGTTCTTCCGCGCAAAAAGCCGCCGAAGAAGTTGGTAATACGGTATGCCCGGTAAGCGGCGAAGCGATTACTGAAGAGACAAAGGCGACTTACGAATATAAAGGTAAGATCTATAACTTCTGCTGCCCAATGTGCATCCCCTCATTTAAAAAGGATCCGGAAAAATATATTGAAAAAATGAAAGAACAAGAAAATAAAGAAGGGCATGAGCATCATCATTGATTGGGACCATTCCACCTACGCAGTGGAATGGCTTCTGGAAAAGTAGTCTATGGCAAAGACTAAGATAATTTGCACGTTAGGTCCGGCCAGCAGCACCGAGACGCTCATACGCAAGATGGTGCTGCTGGGCATGGACGTTGCGCGGCTTAATTTCTCGCACGGAACCCATGCGCAGCATAAGGCGCGTCTTGATATAGTAAGGCGGATAAATAAGAAATACCGACGCCATATAAGGATACTTCAGGACTTAGAAGGCCATAGGATAAGGATAGGCCGGCTTAAGGATGGCAGGCCGGTTACGCTTAAAAAGAGACAGATACTCTGGCTTATCCAATCCATAGATTGTACAGGCGAAGGTAATGCGGTATTCTTTGATTATCAGGGCTCCATAAAGGATATTAAACCAGGACAGTTCATCTATATAGATGACGGACGTATCGCTCTAAAGGTCAAGAGCGTTGAAAGCAGGAAGTTAAAAACAGAAGTTGTTGCAGACGGGCTACTCGGTGAGAGAAAGGGCATTAATATTCCGGGTGCGCATCTTAAGTTTGAAGGATTAAGCGCGAAGGATAAGCAAGATATAGACTTTGGGATAGCTCACAAGGTTGATTATATCGCCCAGTCGTTTGTCAGGAATGAAAAGGATGTAAAGGAAGTAAGGCAATTGATTAAAGATAGATTGCCTGAATGTAAGCTAATATCCAAGATAGAAAATAGGGAAGGCATTAGAAATATTGA
>Ga0105164_10001978_pt1 | contig 12852 bp, 9 predicted proteins | sample VDWuncwatermetaG_FD_89674 | JGI IMG/M metagenome (GOLD analysis project Ga0105164, IMG submission 89674) | Wastewater microbial communities from Netherlands to study Microbial Dark Matter (Phase II) - VDW unchlorinated drinking water | ecosystem: Environmental > Aquatic > Freshwater > Drinking...
CCACCCGTGAAGCCAGCTGCTTGTTGTAGAACTCGATGTTGCGCACGCCGGCCTTCGCCAACAACTGATAACGCCGTTCCATTTCGCCTACCGCCCAGTGGAGCGCCGCCGCGGCCTTCTTCGAGTTCGTCACGACCGGCGCGATTAAATGCGGGATGTTGTTGAACATCGCGAGCTCGACCATTTTCGGATCGATCATGAGGAACCGCACCTGGTCCGGGCTCGCATGGGTGAGGATGCCGACCAGCAGGCTGTTGAGGCACACCGTTTTGCCGGATCCAGTGGCGCCGGCAATCAAGAGATGCGGGCAGTCCCGCAGATCGGCGACGATTGCCTGGCCGGATACGTCCTTGCCAATCGGCAGCGCGATCGGCGAGGCGCTGCCGGTGAACTCGTGCGAACCGATAATCTCCTTCAGATAGACCATCGTGGTCGTGCCGTTCGGGACGTCAATCCCGACGCAGCTTTTCCCCGGGATGGGCGCCACGATATGGCAGTTGGCGGCCTTCAGCACCAGGGCCAGATCATCCGCGAGCGCCACAATCCTCGTGAGCTTGACCCCGGGAGCCGGGGTCAGCTCGTAGCGCGTCACCGTCGGGCCGCGGTCGATGTGGATGACGGAGGCCTCGATCCCGAATTCCCGCAGCGTTTCTTCGAGAATCCGCGCATTCGCCTGCAGATCTTCGCTGATCTGACGCTCGGAGATGGGCGGCGGGTTGGCCAGCAGATCCTGAGGAGGCAGCTGAAAACCGCCTGGGGCCTGGCGGCGCGGCGGAGTGGGGATCGTCTTGGGCTTGGGCTCAATCGTTGAGCGGATGCGAACCTTTAGAGCGGATGGAGACAGTGACGGCGAAGCGGATGCGCGCTCCTGGGACGGGGCGTTAACGGCTTCGACTGGGCCCGCGGTCGCTGGCTCAGGACGTCTCCACAGCGATGCGATGCCCTGCCCGACGCGGCGCAGCAGCCCGAAACCGGAGGAGTTGAGCGGCCGTCCCGAGACGACCAGCCAGGAGAGCAGGCCGACGCAGCAGGCGGTTAACACCGTGCCAACCGCGCCGAGATAGTAGAGGCCGGATCGGGCGAAGAGATAGCCGACGACGCCGCCGGCTCCGGTTTGGATCGTCGGCGTCGCACCGATCAGCGCCAACAAGGTCCCGAGGCTGGCCATGAGGCTGAGCATCGCAATGGTCAACGAGATCGCGTGCACTTCCGGCACGTCCTCGCGCCAGAGCCGTCTCGCCCACAGAACACACAGGAAGACCGCCGCGAGCGCGGCCCAGCCGAATCCGCCCCGCCCGATGAATCCCAACCACATGCCGACGACGCCGCCGAGATTCCGCGGCGGATGCTGTGGAGCAGAAGTCAGGAACGGCACATCGGTCGGCTGGTAGGTCACGAAGCAGAGAAAGAGGAAGAGCCCGGCAGCAGCAAGGAGGAGGCTTGTAACTTTTGCGGTCCACTGGGAACGCATCCGGTTCAGGTTCCCTGACGTGATGTTACTCGGGCCGTCTGCCCCGAGGCGACTCTTCCCGCTTGCGGTGCTCCGGCGGCGGTCCTAAGTCCTCGCCGGGATGCTCCGCGCGTTTCTTGGAGAGATTGACGCGCCCCTGCTCGTCAATCTCGATCACCTTGACGGGGAACTCGTCCCCGATCTTCACGATATCGTCCACTTTGTTGACGTAGTCCTTGGAGAGCTCCGACACGTGCACTAATCCTTCCTTCCCGGGAAGGATTTCGCAGAACGCTCCGAAGTTCATGATCCGCTTCACCTTGCCCGTGTAGATCTTCCCCACCTCAACATCCTCGGTCAGCGACTTGATGATGGCAATCGCCTTCCGGCATTTCTCCGCGTCGTTCGAGGCGATCGCGACACTCCCGTCATCCTCAATGTCAATCGTCGCCCCGGTCTCCTGGATGATCTTGCGGATCATCCGGCCGCCCGGCCCGATCACATCGCGGATCTTCTCCGGGTTGATCTTCAGCGTGGTAATCCGCGGCGCGTACAGGGAGAGCTCCTCGCGCGGCCGGGCAATCGCGGCCGTCATCAGCTCGAGCACGGTCATCCGCGCCGGACGGGCCTGCTCGAGGATCTTCGCGATGAGCGGCACGTCCAGCCCCTCGCGCAGCTTCACGTCCACCTGCAGCGCCGTGGTGCCTTGACGGGTTCCGGCCACCTTGAAATCCATATCGCCGATGTGATCTTCCAGTCCCGAGATGTCGGTGAGGATCACGGCCCGCCCATCTTCTTTGACGAGCCCCATGGCCACCCCGCTCACCGGGGACTTGATGGGCACCCCGGCATCCATCAGCGACAAGCTGCCGGCGCACACCGTGGCCATGCTGGAGGAGCCGTTCGATTCGAGGATTTCGGAGACGATGCGGACCGTATACGGAAAGTCGTCCTTCGAGGGAATCAGGGGCTGCAGGGCCCGCTCGGCCAGCGCGCCGTGGCCGATTTCCCGACGACCGGTTCCCCGCAGCGGGCGGACCTCATTGACGCTGAACGGCGGAAAGTTGTAGTGGAGCATGAAGCGCTTGTAGCTCTCGCCTTCGAGCGCTTCGACGTGCTGTTCGTCATCGCTCGTTCCCAATGTCGTCACCGCCAAGCTCTGCGTCTCGCCACGCGTAAAGAGCCCGGAGCCGTGCGTTCTCGGCAGGACGCCGATTTCGCAGGCGATCTCCCGCAATTGCGTCGGAGCGCGCCCGTCCATGCGCGTCTTCCGCTCGAGGATGACCCGGCGCGCCTCGTCTCGATCCACGATCTCAAAGGCCATCGCGACCTGCTCAGGAGTGACCGAACCTTCCTTGGCCAGCTGCTCCGTCAATCGCGTCGCCAAGACGGCAATCGCTTCGTGCCGCTGCCCTTTGGTCTTGGGCTCATTCACGCGCGCCAACTCGGGTGCGGCAGCACGGCGAACCTGCTCGATGAGCTCTGTGGGCAGCTTGAGGCTCTTGAAGTTCGGATTCTTCGGCTTGCCCGCTTTCTTGACCAACTCTTCCTGCATCGCGATCAGCGTTTGAACGTGCTGATAGCCGAAGGTAATCGCCTCGACGAGCTGCTGTTCGGGGACTTCTTTGAGCCCGGCCTCGATGGTCGTGATGCCGTGCTTCGTGCCGGCCACCACCAGATCAATCGAGCTCTGGGCGAGTTGTTGGTAGGTGGGGTTCACGACAAACCGATTGTCGGCCCAGCCGACCCGCACGGTTCCCAGCGCATCCGGAAACGGGATGGAGGACAGCCTGAGTGCGCAGGAGGCCCCGAGCACCGCGAGGACGTCGGGATCGTATTCGCCGTCCGAGGAGAGCACCGTCGCGATCACCTGCAGTTCATGGAGGAAGCCTTTCGGGAAGAGCGGGCGGATCGGACGGTCCATCAGCCGCGCGGTGAGAATCTCTTTCTCCGTCGGACGGCCTTCGCGCTTGAAGAATCCTCCGGGGATTTTTCCTGCCGCGTAGGTTTTTTCCCTGTAATCGCAGGTCAGCGGAACCATCCCCACCTTCTCTGAGGGTTGTTCGTCGCAGACCGCGGTGACCAGCACCATCGTGCCGCCCTGCTGAACCACCACGGAGCCATCGGCCTGCCGGGCCCACCGACCCGTCTCCAAGGAGAGGCTCGAGGCGTCGAATTGAGTAGAGACTCGCGCAGACGGGGTCATCCCCCCACCTGGCTGGGTTCCGCAAGAAGCGGAACCGTTGCAAAATCGCAGTGAGAGTTTGTCATGAAGAGAGGCATGAGGTCTCCATTTGCAACCTCGCCATTGGCGAGGCAGCCAGGTGGGGGGATCATTTCCGGAGGTTTAGCGCGTCGAGGAGCTTTCGGTAGGTGTCTTCGTCGTGGGACTTGAGGTATTTCAGAAACCGGCGGCGTTGGCCCACCAACCTCAAGAGCCCCTGGCGGGATGTGAAATCCTTCTTGTGGCTCGTGAAATGACCCGTCAACCGGTTAATCCGCTCGGTCAACAAGGCGATCTGGACCTGCGGAGAGCCGGTATCGGTGCCGTGCAACTGAAGTTTCTGGACTGTGGGGTTGATCGTTTCCGTCGGACTCATGCCGACCTACGGTATGCTCTGCTCTTGTAGGAGTGATTTAGTATACTGCAGACTGCCTGTTCCGTCAAGCCGCCCGCCACTAGAGCGTTGGCGGGCGGCCGCTGATGCCGTAGTAGCGGCCGCTCAGTCTCGGGATAGAACAGCAGACTGGTGAGCCGACCTGGAATCTGTAAGCCGAGTTCTGTCCCCCCGCCTCTGGCGGGGGGGATGGTCATCCATCTGGGCCTTGCCTTGCAGCAAGACTCCTGCGGCCGACCTCCCCCGCCCACCCCAGCCAAGCTGAGATGAGTCAGACGGGCGATCTGTCCCGTAATCCGGGGCGGGGCTGTTTGGCCTTGCTCCACGTAGAGATTGCCGCGTTTCACGTCGGATCCAGGAGTTAGGCACCTTCCGGTGCCACACCCCGCGCAGACCCTACTCGTCTCTGTGGCTCTCCCACCATTAGAACTCCGGTGGGTCCGCCGATGTTTCAGTGGCGGAGATCCGCTCCGCGAGAGATCTCACGGAGGCCCCGCCGTTAGCGGGGTACGCTGCCCTGCGGAGCTCGGACTTTCCTCCCCCCGCCAACGGCGGGGGGCGACCATCCGATCCCACGTCGGCTCACCAATCTACTTGTCACAGAACACGGCGGAACTGTGTGAATCAGCAGCCCGCCCAGCCATCTGATCCGCCAACACGTTCTGGCTGCGGGGAATGTGCGCAATGGCACACTCCGCGAAACCTTCGATGAGATGGCGCGCCAGGTCGTGCAAGAGCCGCAGCTGCGGATCCCTCACGCGATACTGCCCGTTCACTTGACGGACCAGCAGCTCGCTGTCGGTCTTGACGCGAACACTCGTCCACCCCTGACGGATCGCGTCTTGAAGCGCATAGAGAAGTGCCAGGTATTCCGCCACATTGTTCGTCGTCTCGCCGAGGAAGTGTGACAGCCGCCGGATGGGCTTGGCGTTCCCATCGAGAAAAACCGCGCCAGCACCCGACGGACCTGGGTTGCCTCGGCTGGCGCCGTCAATGTAGATCTCACAGCTTCGAGTGCGCTTCATCAAAATATAGGATCCGACTGCAATGCTCGCACGTCACCAGCTTGTTCTTCAAGAAGACTTCGTTGACGACCTGGGGTGGCATCCGGCGGTGGCAGCCGCCGCAGGTATCGCTCATGAGCGGCACCAACGCTCGCCCTTCGCGCAGGGCCAAGACTCGCTCATAAATTTCCAGCGTCTTCGGCGGCGCCTGCGGCAGCAGGCCCTGCCGGCTCTGCTCGAGGCGGGCCATCTCGCCGGTGACGACGGCCAGCTCCTGTTCGATTCGCTGGCGCTCCCGGCTGAGCCGCTGCTGCTGCTGGCTCATCCGCTGCTCCTCAGCCTGGCGATCCTTCCCCGCCCGCTCAATCTCATCGAAGAAACCGATGATCTCTTCTTCCAAGAGCGAATTGTCGGCTTTCAGCGCGTCAATCTCGCGCTGCATGGCGGCGTACTCTTTGTTCGTCTTGAGCTGGAAGAGCTGGCCCTGCAGCTTCTTCACATGGCCTTCCCGGCTCTGCAGGTCCATCTCTTTTGCTTTCTGAGCCACCTGCAGCGACTTGTGCCGATCCGTGGCGGCTTTCCCTTTTGCTTCCTGGGCGGCCACTTCGGCCTGGACCTGCTCCAGTTCGCGAGGTTTGTCGCGCTGCTGCTTCCGCAATTGGAAGAGCTCGCCGTCAATCGCCTGCAGCTGTTTCAAAATTTCAAGCTCACCCGCCATACGCGATCCTTATTGCGCACTGAGTCATCCAGTGGTGGGCGCAATCCCGATGGTTGGTCAAACCCTGGGCGGTATCCCGATGGGCGAGACAGGATGAAGCCTGGGCGCAAGAGGACTTGAACCTCTGACCTCTACCATGTGAGGGTAGCGCTCTAACCAGCTGAGCTATGCGCCCGTACATTCCGCCCATCGGGATGACCTCTACCATGTGAGGGTAGCGCTCTAACCGGCTGCCCGCCCCGGCCTGCGGCCTTAGCGGGCCGGGGAGCTATGCGCCCTAAACCTTAAATTATACGCTTGATCGTAGCCGGTTTCGAGCGTTTTCGGCTGGATGGGCGGTGGGCCGGGGAGGGATCGAACCTCCGACCAAGTGGTTATGAGCCACCTGCTCTACCACTGAGCTACCAGCCCGTTGCTCGGATCAGGGAGGGAACGTGCGGAACTACACGACGGTGCTTTTTTCTTGGGAGAAGGTCAGCTCGAGGAAGTTCCGCAGCCGTCGGCTCCGGGTCGGATGGCGGAGTTTCCGGAGGGCCTTGGCTTCGATCTGCCGAACGCGCTCGCGGGTCACATTAAACATCTGTCCGACTTCTTCCAGCGTCCGCGGCGACCCATCCTGCAGCCCGAACCGGAGCAGAAGCACCTGCCGCTCGCGGTCGGAGAGCGTCACGAGCACGTCGCCGATCTGCTCCTTGAGCATGCTGTAGGCGGTCGCGTTGGCCGGCGAGACGGCCCGCTTATCCTCGATGAAATCCCCGAAGTGGGTGTCGCCGTCTTCTCCGATCGGCGTCTGCAGTGAAATCGGCTCCTGCGCGATCTTAAAGATCCCGCGGACTTTGTCCACGGGAATTCCGGTTGAGCGGGCGATCTCTTCCGGCAGGGGTTCGCGCCCGGTCTCCTGCACGATGGCCCGCGAAACGCGGATGAGCTTATTGATCGTCTCCGTCATGTGGACCGGGATGCGGATCGTCCGCGCCTGATCCGCGATGGAGCGCGTGATCGCCTGGCGGATCCACCACGTTGCGTAGGTCGAGAACTTGTAGCCGCGCTGGTATTCGAATTTTTCCACGGCCTTCATGAGCCCGATGTTCCCCTCCTGAATGAGATCGAGGAACGAGAGCCCACGGTTCGTGTACTTCTTTGCGATGCTGACGACGAGGCGCAGGTTCGCCTCCACCAACGCTTTCTTCGCCCTCGTGTACTCCGCCTCTCTCTGAGCAATGTCGCGGAGGGCGAGGCGCGCCGCTTCCGCCGAACCGCCGAGGAGCCGGAACTGCTCGATTCGCCTCTTCCGCAGCTCCCCCAGGCGGGCCGCCACTCGCGACCGGCCCGAGCGCCGGATTTGCACGATCTGCCGCTCGGTGGTTTCCACGGCGTGCAGGTACCGCTCGAGCTGCTCGACGAGCCACTCAATCGCCTGAATGGTCAGGTGGTACTTCTCAATAACTTTCCGAGCCTGCAGCTTGCCCAGCGCCTTCTTCAGTTTCCGGCGCAGCTCAATGAGCTGGGCCACCAGCTCCTCGCGCCGCAAGTTCGGGTCATCCCGCGAATACTCCTCCGGGTTGAGCTCTCCGTCAACGAGGAGGCCCGTGAGCCGCAGCACCTCCCGACGGGTAATCGGCAGCCGGAACACCGTGTCACGGTAGGCGAGCTCCGCCGCCTCAATCCGCTTGGCGAGGGTCAGCTCCTGCTCGCGCGTCAACAACGGGATCTGCCCCATCTGGCGCAGGTACATCTTGACCGGATCATCGAGCTGCCCGACTTCGGCGAGCTCCGCCGCTTCCTCTTCCCGCTGCTCCTTCTCTTCCCGCTCTTCAAGCCGCGAGTTCGGCCCGGGGGGCTTATCCACAATCTCGATGTTCTCTTTCCCGAGGAGCGCTAAGAGCTGGTCGATCTCCTCCGGCGAAGCCACGTCCTCCGGCAGGAGGTTGTTCAATTCATCATACGTGAGCCGGCCTTTGTCCCGTCCAATCGTCAAGACTTGGGCAAGCCGTTCGCTCATCGGTTTTTTCTTGACTGCCTCAACCATCGACACGACCTCCTTTAAACTGCCGCAGGCATTGAGAGGTTCCGCTGATATTCCGTTAACAACCGCCTGACCGCTTCATCTTGACCTGTTGCTTGAGCTGATCGAAGTCGATCCCGCAGCTCGGCCAACTGCCGCCCGTGCGCCTGCGCTTGGATGCGCCGCAGGCAATCTTCGAGCGCCTCATCGGGCGAGGCAATGGACTGAGTCAACTCAACCAACGACGCGATCAGCGCCCCGGATTCCGGCTCATCAGTCCGGCTCACCACCTGGGCGGGCGTCGGATGCCCACCCGCAAGTTCCAATTCCACGACCACGCGCAGGATGGCTTGCAGTGTTGGATCGGTCACGTCATCCAGCGTCAGCCGGCCCTGGACCTGCCGCCATCGCGACGGTTCATCCAGCACGAGCGCGGTCAACAGCCGCTCCGATCCCCTGACAATCGAAGCGCCCTTCGACGCCTGACTCGGACGAGCCGCGCGCCCGCCAGGTCGCGGCGCGTCGTGGCTGCTCCGCGGCTGAATTTTCGCCAGCTCGGCCGCCACAGCCGCCTCATCCAGGCGCAGCTGCTCGGCCAATCGTTTGACATACTCGCTGCGAAGCATGGAGTCCTGCATGTTCGCGATCGTCGGCAGCACAAAACGAGCCGCCTGGACTTTGCCTTCGATCGCCGTCACGGGGTAGCGGCGGCGCGCCGTCTCAACCAACATCTCGAAGATGGTGACGCTCCGATCCAGGAGCTGCTCAAATCGCTCGCACCCCATGGAGCGGAGACACTCATCCGGATCCTTCCCCGTCGGCAGCTGGGCCACCCGGACATCCAGCCCGGCTTCCACCAGCATGTCAATGCCGCGCAGCGTCGCCTGCTCGCCGGCCGCATCGGCATCGAAGGCCAGGATCACCCGTTCTGCATAGCGCTTGAGCAGTTTGGCCTGCTCGATCGTCAACGCGGTTCCCAGCGGAGAGACGACGTGGGTGATGCCGCCGTCCGCCAGCACGACGCAGTCAAAATAGCCTTCCACGACGATCGCCGTCTTGGCCTTCAGGATGGCGTCCTTCGCCTGCGAAAGGCCGAAGAGATGCCGCCCTTTCGTATAGAGCGGCGTCTCCGGGCTGTTCAAATATTTCGGTTCCTGCTTCTCGAGACTGCGTCCGCCGAAGCCCACAATGCGCCCGCGCACGTCCAGAATCGGAAACATGAGCCGATCGCGGAACCGGTCGTAGAAGCCGGAGCGGCCTTTGATGACCAAGCCGGCGGCTTCCAATGGCTCGGCGGCCACCCCTTTCGCTTTCGCCGCCGAGAGCAGCCGATCCCATCCTGCGGGTGCGAGGCCGAGCCGGAAGGCGCGACGAGTTCGCTCGGAGACGCCGCGCCGGGCCAGATAACTCCGCGCCGCTTTGCCCGCCGATGGCTCACTCAATGTTCGCTCGAAATACCGGCACGCCGTCTCCATGAGGCCAGCCAGACGCTTGCGCATGTCGTCATCCGATGAGGAACTGCCGTGCTCCGGCAGCCGGACACCGACGTGATCCGCGAGCTGCCGTGCCGCTTCCGGAAACGTCAGGCGGTCGTGCTGCATGAGAAAACTGAACACGTTGCCGCCCACCCCGCAGCCGAAGCAGTGGAAGATCTGCTTGTCGGTATTCACCATGAACGAAGGCGTCCGCTCCTTGTGAAACGGGCAGTTCGCCTTGAAGTGCCGGCCGGCCCGCTTCAGCGGCACGTAGCGGCCGATCACTTCCGCGATATCCGACCGCGTCTGGATTTCATCAATGAGCGTTTCAGGAAGTAACGGCATCGTCGTTAATGCGCCGACCTCGCCGGGGGAATGAGCCCGGGATCCCTGTTGCGCGACCCGGGAAACACATCCGAGGCGCGCTCGACCACGCCACGCGCCGCATTCAGCACCTGCGGCGCAAACATGGCGCGGTGCTCGGTGCTGTCTTGCAGATATTCAAACCCGCTTGCCGAAAATGCCAACAGGACGACCCCGGCCCACCATAACCCCCGGGCCGCTCCGAAGAGGAGCCCAATCGTTCTCGTGATCCCATTGAGCCGTTCCCAGGCGAGGAACCGTCCGGCGATGCCCAGCAGCAACCGTCCCAGGAATAAGAGGATGAAAAAGAGCAGCCAAAACGTCGCGCAGGTCCGAACGACCGGGCTGAATCTCACCCAGGGCTCAAGCCAATCCGATGCGACGCCAGCAAAGTTGATCGTCGCGACTGTCACGACCGCCACGACCACGAGCCGCAGCACCCCGCTCAACACGCCTTGATTGAATCCGCTGTAACTCCCTTTTAATAGGAGCATTATGACAACTAAATCAACCCAGTTTGGCCACGTCATCGTCGTCGAATAGCACCTTAGCCGAAGTATACCATAGGCGTGAAAAAAACGTCAAGGTAGCGCTACCTTTTTTTCGGTAGTGGGCAAGTTGGGGGGTGACGCGGAGCGGGGCCCCCATGCGCCCGGAGCCGACGATCCGCCAACGAACTGTGGCGGAGCGCGGCGAGGACGCGTGGGGTCGCGCAGCGGCAGGACCCGCCAAACTTGCCCACCACCTTTTTTCAGGTAATGAGGAATAAAAAAGCCAGCCCTCCCGGCCGGCTCAACAAACCGCAATACAAGTGCTTCTATAAAGAATGCCCGAATCTTAATGACGTTGCGACGCCCGGATTTTTATAATGCGCAATTCTTCCATGACGGCGTCAAATTTCTTCAAGATCTGGTCTTCTTTGTCCAGCACCTCGTCAAGTTTCTGGCTGACCTTCTCCGGCTTGACGTTGCCGGCAGAGGAGGATGCGACTGCTGGCGTCTTGGTCCCCGAATCGGCCGGGCTGTCTTCTTGAGGATAAGAGTACGAGTAGACCCGCTGCGCCCATAAGCCCAGAATGATTCCGATCCCGACGATGACCACCATGCGGGCTGTCCTGCGTTGCATCGTCCACCTCCTGAATAGCCTACCGAGAACTCGATGGAACAGCGGCCACCGTTTTCTCCTGAGGGCGCTGGGCCTCTTTGGTGAGCCTGACGGTGAGAAAGATCAACAGATCCTGGCGGACTGGATCGCTCTGGCCAGCACTCGTGTAGCGACTGGTATTCTTGAAGAGCAACCCGATGAGGGGGATGTCGCCAAGGAACGGGACCTTCGACTCAACCTTGGTGTCCGTTTCCTTCACAAGACCTCCAATGGCAATCGTCTCAGCATCAAGAATCCGCACCTGCGTCTGAGCAGTTTGGGTCGTGAAGCGCGGCAAGGAGACCGAGCTGCCCTGGCCGGTGTCATAGCTCACGTTCGCGGCTGCTGTGATGACTTCCGGCTTCAAGTCCACGACGATCTCATGGCTTGGGTTCACATGCGGCGTGACGGTCAGGACCGTGCCGATGTTCTTCGGCGTGTAGCCGGTGATGGTCGTCTTGCCGGTGCTCGGATCAATCGAATAGTTCGGGATCGGATACTCCTCCCCGATGTGAAGCTTGGCCTCCTGATTGTTGAGGGCCGTGATGGTCGGGTTCGTCACGATATGGGTATCCGTGCGGCTCTGGAGCAGGTTGAGGGTCACCGCATAGGAGGTGGGAGTGAGGGTCCCGAATGTAAACGTCCCACCCACATTCGGAATAAGCCCGTCAGTGAGCGTCGCACCACTCGAAGGTGAGAAGGTTCCAGCCCGCGGAACAAAGATCGAGCCGACCTTGCCGAGACGGTGACCGCCTGGGAACGGGAAGGTCGTGGGCACAATGGTCCCTGCCGCCGTCAAGGTCATGCTCTTGGTCCAGTCGATGCCTAGCTTTTCATCCTTCGCCAATTTGGTCTCGACGATTTTCGCTTCGATCAACACCTGCGGGGTGCGCTGATCCAGGCGCTCAATGACCTGCTTGATCTGGAACACGCTGGCCGGGATGTCAGTGACCACCACGGTGTTGGTCCGCTCATCGAACTTCATTTTGCCTCGGTCGGAGAGCATCTCCTGCACGACACCGGGCACATCTTTCGCATTGGCGTAGTTCAACGGGAAGACCTCGGTGGTAAGCGCTTCCTGCTCCAGCGATCCGAGCGTCATGACGCGGATGATGTTGCCCTTCCGCTCATAGGCGAACCCGTAGGTCCGAAGTGTAATGTCGAGCGCTTGCTCCCAGGGCACGTTGGTGAGCTTGATCGTCACCAGCCCTTCCACATCGGTTCCCGCCACGATGTCCACGCCGGCCTTAAGCGAAACGACGCGAAGCACCTGACGAATGTCGGCATCCTTAAAATCGACGCTGATCAGACCGTCGTCCGTCGCGCCGCCGGCGCTCTGGTCCTGCGCAGCCGCAGGTTGTGCGGCGGGTCCTTGGGCGCTGGTTTCCTGCGATGGTGCGCTTCCCTCTTGAGGCTGACCCTGTTCCTCCGAGGCTTGGGGTTCTGTCTGGGCTGGAGGCTGAGCGGAAGGCTCTTCGCTGGACGTGGCAGGAGATTCGGTCCCAGCGGTCGGCTGCTCGGCTGGGGTCGTGGACTCTGTGTTGGCCGGCTCCGCCGTGGGTTGGGCCTCGTTGGGGCTCGCGGCAGAGGCATTCCCAGTATTTGGCGGCGACGTCTTGTTATCCTCAGCAGCCCCAGCACTGGATGCCAGGCCAACCAGCAACAACCCGCTCAGGACTATCCCAATCCGCTCATCGCGTGAGGACATCAGTGCGCTGTACCTCCGGTTGTCGAACCTTTCATGGGACGAGGTTTTTTGGCGCGGGATGCTGGGGCCGTCTCAAAGGAAATCTGGAGGGTGACGGTGTTGGCTCCGCTTTGCAGCACCACGGCATCCCGCCGGATCTCCTTGACGCGGTATTCGCCCAGCGTGTCGCCCACTTTCATTTCGGTGTCGTTGATCATGGCAATGGAGCGACCGTGCTGATCCCACAGAATGCCGTTCAAGGTGGGTCGATTGCCTCCCAGGAGTCCCGCTCCGACCATTTTCCCGTTCAAGACGAGCGGAATGAAAGGATCCCGATGACCCTTCGGTTGATAGGAGAACGATTTAGTCTCGCTCGACGGGGCCTCAGC
>Ga0105164_10001979_pt1 | contig 12852 bp, 6 predicted proteins | sample VDWuncwatermetaG_FD_89674 | JGI IMG/M metagenome (GOLD analysis project Ga0105164, IMG submission 89674) | Wastewater microbial communities from Netherlands to study Microbial Dark Matter (Phase II) - VDW unchlorinated drinking water | ecosystem: Environmental > Aquatic > Freshwater > Drinking...
CCGTCGAAACCGCGACCTGGACGGTGAAGCGGTTGAACAGGACGCTCTTCGGCGCGGTCAGTTCCACGGCGGCTCCTTGCCGACGACTCCCGCCAGCCACGGCGGCGAGCCTAGCGCGCCGGCGTCCAGCCCGGTGGCCATGTAGATCCGTCGAAAGCCGCGCGCGTGAAGCTCGAGCGCCAAATCCTCGCCGCGTTCCTCGGGGCCCAGCTGCGAATCGAGGTAGATCTCCGTGCCCCGATCCAGCCGCGCGGCGGCCTCCAGGCATTCAGCCGTCGTCCGGAACGCCGTCAGGCGCTTGCCGGCGCGTTTGGCCGCCAGGGCCCACACCTTGCGCACCAGCTCGTCGTCGTCGACGAGGACGCAGTCGGGCGCGCTGGCCGGAACGACGCAGCGCAGCGAGACGCGGGCCGCCTGGCTTTTCGGCAGCAGGCGCACGCCGGCCGCGGCGCATTCGGCGATGACCGCGGAATCCTCGGCGCGGCTGGTCACCAGGATCATTTTCGCGAGCAGGCCGAGCTCGCGCGCCAGCGCCAGTCCCGTGATCGCCGGCTGAGCCAGCTCGTAATCGAACAGGCAGAGGCTTTCGCGCGCCGCATCCGGGTGATCCTTGACCCAGCGCCGAAGCTCGTCGGGCTCCGAAAAATGACGGAGCACGGCGTTCATGCCCGCGAACCGGTTTTTCCAGACGGCGTGTATGCCGGGGTCGTCGTCGAGAATCGCGACCCCGCCGCCTTCCGCGACGGCGATGTCGGACACGAACCACGACGGAGCGGGGGTTCTCGGGAGGACCAAGGCGGCGGAGGTTCCCTTGCCGACCTCGGAGACGATCTCGAGGCGTCCGCCGTGCGCCTCGGCGAAGGATTTCGCGTGCGAAAGCCCGAGGCCGGACCCGCCTTCCTTTCCCCAGCTGACGCCCCGTTCGCCCAAGCGGGCGAGGACCTCCGGCGGAATGCCCTTGCCGTCGTCGGTCACCGTCACGCGGACCTGACGCGCGTCGGTCTCCAGCGTTAAGCCGACCGTCCCGCCGTCGGCGAGGGATTCAAGCGCGTTGTTGAGAAGGTTCGAGAGCACCCGCTTGAAGGCGCCGGGATCGATGACGGCGAAAACCCCGTCGCCGCCGTGGTTTCCGGAGGCGGACAGCTTCACCTTATCCGAAACGAGGAGGCGCTTCTCCTCGACGGCCGATTCGATCAGCGGCTCCAGCGCGGAAGGCGGCGGCTCTCCCGCCCGCGACGCCTCGCGGTTCTTGTCAAGGAGGCCTTCGGCGATGCCGCGAATCCGCCCGCTGGCGGCGCGCAGGAGCGCGCGCTTCTCCTCGGGAATTTGAGAGATGTCCTTGAGCGCCGTATCCAGCGCCGCCAACGGAGAGCGGATGTCGTGCGCGACCTGCGCGGCCATCTCGGCGACCGCCTTTCGCTGCGCGCTCGCGACCAGTTCCTTTTGATATTCGACGATCCGCGCGGCGAGGACCTTCATGCTCGCCCGCAAGGCTCCGACCTCCTGGATCGCGGAGGCCGGCTCCTCACTGCGGAGGATCGCCGCGACGTCGCCCGTCGCGAGCAGGCGGGAGATGTCGGAGATCGGCGTCGACACGGTGACGCTGATGGCGCGCGCGACCACGAAGTGGATCACGCCCAGTATGAAGATAGCCGCCGCGAGCAGGAGCCCGTACTTGAGCTTCGCGGCGCCCAGCAGCGAGGTGGAGTAGCGGACGCGAAGCGTGGATGCCCGCTCCTGGCCCGACTCGTCGAAAAATATCGGGGATTCGATCAGTATGCCCCCGCGCCCGGCGCCCGCCTGCTGGCCGCAGAGAGGCCGGCCGTTCAGGTCGAGCAGCTCGATCGATTCGACGGGCTGGGTCGTTTTGTACAGCTGGCATCGTCCGTAGACCGCGGCGTTGGCGCCCATCAGCAGGTCGGAGGAGATCGTGTCGACGAAAAGCTTCTGCGAGGAGCGCAGGCGATCCTCGAAGGACGCCTGGACCGCGTTCAAGATGATGTTGCCCGCGAGGAGGGTGAACGCCAGGAGGATGAGCATCCCGGGGATGAAGCTTCTGAGGAAGATGACCCGGGCGAGCGTGCTTCGGTTTCCTTCCCCCATCACGGCGCCTCCGGAGATTCCCAGTAGATCGCGCGCCACTCGGCCTCGAAGCGATAGCTGGTGTCGGGAATGTGCAGGCCCGGAGCGGTCAGCAGCGGCATGCCGACGTTGAGGAGGGGAATCACGAACCATTCATCCTCGAACTTGCGCAGCTCCCGGGCGTATTTGTCGAGGCGCGCCTTATCGTGCGTGCCGGCGGGGATGCGCCGCAGGGCGTCGAACAGGTCCAGGCTGGGCTTGAAGTCCGCGGGAAACAGCTTTCCCGGATGGAGATAGTTCATGAAGCCGTCCGGGTCCGGAAAATTGCTCATGTAGGGGATGGACACCAGGTCGTAGTCCCGCGAATCCAAGGTGGGCTGGAAGTTCTGCGGCGTCAACGGATCGAACACGACCTCCAGCCCCGCCCGCGTCAGCGTTTCCCGGAGCTTCGCCAGCGCCTCTCTGGTGAAATAGGTCTCCCGCAGCATGATGCGCAGCTTTCGTTCTCCGGGAGCGCTCCATTTTTTCGCGAACGTCTCGGCCGTCGCCGACGGGACCGCCCGCTTGTAGTAGCTGCGGGGCATGATGCCCATGGGGATGAAGTAGGGCGTGAACTCCTGCGAGGCGACGCGGTAGCGCTTCTGCTTGAAGACCGAGTAGATCAGGCCGGCGAGGTCGCGCCGATATTCCCGGTCCTGAAGGCGCGCATTGCGCGGGAGCAGGAAGAGGTGGACGAAGACCAGGCTCTTCGTTTGGATCAGCTGAACCTTCTCCGGGAGCGGAGTGGAGAAAGCGTCGGAAGGCGGCGCCCCTATCGCCAGATCCGTCTCGCCCGCGGCGACCGAGCGGACCATGCGGGGGAAATCGGTTTCCAGCCGGACCGTGAAACTCTTCGTCTTCAGCGCCTCCTCATGGAAGCGCGGGTTGCGTTCCAGGCGCCAAGCCTTTTCGTTCTCGAGGTAGCGGGGCATTAGCGCGCCGGAGCCGACCATGCGTCCTTGGACGGCCGCGTCGCGGGACAGCACCGCGAACCCGGGCATCGCGAGGATCGACAGGAAGGAGGCGTAAGGCGCCTTGAGCTTGAAGCTGACGGCCCCGTTTCCCTCGACGCGTATGCCGGACGGGATCGCTCCTTGCGGAAGATTCTCGGCTCCTTCCAGCCTCGCGGCGAGATGAGACGCCACGGCCGACTTGGAATCCGGCCAGAATTGGCGCGCGAAGCTGTACGCGACGTCGTTTGAGGTTAAAGGCGAGCCGTCGTGAAAAAGCACGCCCGGCTTCAGCTCGAAGCGGTAGAGCGTCCCGCTGGGATCGACGCCCCACCTCTTCGCCAGGGAGCCGATGATCCTTCCGGAATCGTTCAGGCGGATGAGAGTGTCGAACGCCGTCTGCAGGAGAAGAAAATGCTGGTAGTTGCTCGCGGACCCTGGATCGAACCGCTCCGGGAATTGCGTGACGCTGATGTTGACCTCGGACTTTTCCCTGCGCTCGGCGACGCTCGCGCGTGCCGCGGGTGGGAAGAGCCCGAGCGGGAAGGCCGCTAGAAGCGGAAGGATCAGAGCGCGCATGCCCACCGGTGTCGCCGGTCCTCTCCCCAGGAAACGGCGATCCGCTCGTCCGAGACGGACAAGGTCGCGGCGGCGTGCGACGCGTCGCCGCGCTCCTTCCCCGTCAACATGCGCGCCAGCTGAAGCGCGCCGGCGCCGAGCAGGAGGTCCTTGTTGCGCCATTCGACCCGCCCGTCGGGGCCGAGCGCGCGCATGATTCCCAGCGCCGGGAACGCCGCGAGGTCCAGGGCAGCCTCCGACGACGCCTCCGGCCAATTCCTCGAGTCGCGCGTCAGCCAGCGCTTCTCCTGCGACGCGGCCTCCCGGTAATAATATGGGACGTCGCCCCGGGCCAGCTGCGCGCGCTCGCTAGGGAGCAGCGCCGGGCTTCCCTCCGCGGGGGCGGCGCCCGCGAGGATGGAGGCGTACTCGGCGGTGTCCCGCAGGATGACGCGGATGGGCCAGCGGGATATCCCGGGCTCCGAGACGATCGACGCGGCGACCTCGCGCTCGTGTCCGGATAAAGTCACGATCGCGCCGATGTAGCCGTGCAGGACGGCCGCCACCAAAATTCCCGGACGGCCGGCCTCTTCGATCCGCTCCTGAAACGCGGCGAGGCCGCAGCCCTTCCCTTTCGCATCGTGGTAGCCGATCAGCCGCGACTGCGCCGGCAGCTGATGGTCGACGAGCAGGCATTCGATGTCCAAAGGCGCGCACACCGGACGGCCGTCCTCGAGCGAGCCGAAGGCGACGTTTTGGCGGTGGAGGTCGCCCATGCCGAACCATGACGTCAAACCGACGACCGCGCCGATTTGAGCGCACAACGCCTCGGTGAGAGCCGGAAACGCGGGACGCCAGGCGAGCCGCTCGACGGTTCCGGCGAAATCCATCTCCGCGTCGCGCGCGAAGGACAGCGTCGGGAAGAGCTCGAAGGGATTCGAAGCGTCGTTCGAACGGAAGAGGCGGACGAGCTCCGATCTTAGGAGGCTGTCGCCGAGAAAAAGCCGCTCCCACTCGATGCACCGCGGTTTTTCGATTCTTCCCGAAGGCCCGACGGAGACGCGCCGGCCGAAGTTATGAGCGTCGCCCAGGGGCGGGGACGCGGGGTCGTTAATTGTACGGGGCAAGCAACGTCGGCTTAGTTCATCGTCTGGGTCTCGGCCAAGACGACCGCGCCCGCTTCGATGATGCTCAGGTCGATCCACTGAAAGTCGGTCATGTCATGCTCCCTGAAACTGTTTGAGATTATACTAATGATACGCTTTGGTTCGGCGCCGCACCAGGGTCGTAAGACCTACCCCGTCGGCCAACAGTGATCAATTTTCATGCCAATCGGCGCTTGGTTTTCCTACGGTTGACCGCGCCCACACCGAGCTCCTTGCGGTACTGCGTGATGGAGCGGCGGGAGAGCTCGACGCCGTGCTTCCCCTTGATCTCCGCGCGCAGGCCTTCGTCGGACAGCTCCGGCCGCGCGAGCGCCAGGTCGTGGAGCTGATCGCGCAGCAGCGACTTGCGGCTCGGCACGAAGACCGAGAGCGAGGCCTCGAGGCCCCACGGAAGCTCGACCGACTTGTTGGCGATCAGGCGGTTGAGGACGCTCGGCGAGATGTCGAGCCGGTCCGACAGCGCCTTCTGCGTGAGCGGAACGCGCCGCTCGGCGGCGCCGCTGACGAGGTAATCGGCCTGCGTCTCGAGGACGGCCTCGAGCACGCGGTACAAGGTCGTCTTGCGCTGGTCGATGTACTCGAGCTCGCGCAGCAGCGATTCCGCGCGCTTGGCGTCGCGCGCGGGCAGGTCGAGCGCGAGGTCGCGGCGGCGCTCGTCGTTGATTAGGTAGCGCTTGTCCCAGATCTCGCGGTGGAAGAAGGCGAGGACGGGCTTGCCGTCTTCGATCGCGATGCCGGCCAGGGCGCTGAAGGTCGGATCCTTCAAGGCCTGCGGCGCGGGCGCTTCGAACTCGCTCTGCACATAGAGCTTGTCGACGAACTCGCGCAGGCGACGCGCGTCGGCGGTCGTGATGCCGCACAGCTTGGCGCGCTGCGCGTCGGTTTTCCCGTCGTCGCCGAGAAAGACGGAGGAGAAGTCCTCCTGGCCGATGCTTTGCATGAGCTTGGCGAGGTCGCCGTTGCCGTCGGCGAGCTCGGGCAGGCCCTCGCTCATCGTGCGCAGCGCGCGGCCGGCGAAGCGGCGGGACGCGAATCGGACATGCTCGGGCGTTTGCTTCACGACGACGCCGGACTCGAGCAGGCGGCCGAACAGCGCGCCCGCTTCCAGGGCGACGACGCGGCGCTCTAGCTCGGACTCGGGCGACTCGAGCAGGCGCGCGAGCTTCATCTGCCCGTGCACGCGGGCCCCGGCCTTCGTCCGGAGCCCGAGCCTCATTTCGCGCGCTCGTAGGCGGCGAGCGTCTCGGCGAGAGCGCGCGCCTGCGCGACCATCAGCCCGAGCAGCTCCTTGCGCTCCGCCGTGGAGGAATCCGGCAGCAGCTTCGCCGCGTCCTTGAGGCTCGAGCACTTGGAGTTGACGTCGTGGATCAGCTTCTCGAGATTCATGATGCGTTGCCGTTACCGCGCATGCGGGCGATCGCCGCGTAGAGGATGCGCGTGGAGATGCCGAGGTCGGAGAGGACCGTGGTTTTCTTGCCGCCGTTCTCGTCGAGATTGCGGCGGATGAGCTCGTCTGAAAAGCGGTCGACGGCGGCGGCGAGCCCGTTCTCGAGCGCGAAGCGGTACTGCTCCTCGCTCGCGAACGAGCCGGCGCCGCCGTGCTCGGCGCGCACGGTCCGCAGCAGGCGGTCGACCGCCTGCTGCGGACCGTGCGCGCCGAGCACGGCGGCGCCGGCTCGTTCGCGAGCGAGGAGCAGTACCGCTTCGCGCTCGAGAACGGGCTCGCCGCCGCCGTCGACCGCTTTTCAGACGAGCTCATCCGCCGCAATCTCGACGAGAACGGCGGCAAGAAAACCACGGTCCTCTCCGACCTCGGCATCTCCACGCGCATCCTCTACGCGGCGATCGCCCGCATGCGCGGTAACGGCAACGCATCATGAATCTCGAGAAGCTGATCCACGACGTCAACTCCAAGTGCTCGAGCCTCAAGGACGCGGCGAAGCTGCTGCCGGATTCCTCCACGGCGGAGCGCAAGGAGCTGCTCGGGCTGATGGTCGCGCAGGCGCGCGCTCTCGCCGAGACGCTCGCCGCCTACGAGCGCGCGAAATGAGGCTCGGGCTCCGGACGAAGGCCGGGGCCCGCGTGCACGGGCAGATGAAGCTCGCGCGCCTGCTCGAGTCGCCCGAGTCCGAGCTAGAGCGCCGCGTCGTCGCCCTGGAAGCGGGCGCGCTGTTCGGCCGCCTGCTCGAGTCCGGCGTCGTCGTGAAGCAAACGCCCGAGCATGTCCGATTCGCGTCCCGCCGCTTCGCCGGCCGCGCGCTGCGCACGATGAGCGAGGGCCTGCCCGAGCTCGCCGACGGCAACGGCGACCTCGCCAAGCTCATGCAAAGCATCGGCCAGGAGGACTTCTCCTCCGTCTTTCTCGGCGACGACGGGAAAACCGACGCGCAGCGCGCCAAGCTGTGCGGCATCACGACCGCCGACGCGCGTCGCCTGCGCGAGTTCGTCGACAAGCTCTATGTGCAGAGCGAGTTCGAAGCGCCCGCGCCGCAGGCCTTGAAGGATCCGACCTTCAGCGCCCTGGCCGGCATCGCGATCGAAGACGGCAAGCCCGTCCTCGCCTTCTTCCACCGCGAGATCTGGGACAAGCGCTACCTAATCAACGACGAGCGCCGCCGCGACCTCGCGCTCGACCTGCCCGCGCGCGACGCCAAGCGCGCGGAATCGCTGCTGCGCGAGCTCGAGTACATCGACCAGCGCAAGACGACCTTGTACCGCGTGCTCGAGGCCGTCCTCGAGACGCAGGCCGATTACCTCGTCAGCGGCGCCGCCGAGCGGCGCGTTCCGCTCACGCAGAAGGCGCTGTCGGACCGGCTCGACATCTCGCCGAGCGTCCTCAACCGCCTGATCGCCAACAAGTCGGTCGAGCTTCCGTGGGGCCTCGAGGCCTCGCTCTCGGTCTTCGTGCCGAGCCGCAAGTCGCTGCTGCGCGATCAGCTCCACGACCTGGCGCTCGCGCGGCCGGAGCTGTCCGACGAAGGCCTGCGCGCGGAGATCAAGGGGAAGCACGGCGTCGAGCTCTCCCGCCGCTCCATCACGCAGTACCGCAAGGAGCTCGGTGTGGGCGCGGTCAACCGTAGGAAAACCAAGCGCCGATTGGCATGAAAATTGATCACTGTTGGCCGACGGGGTAGGTCTTACGACCCTGGTGCGGCGCCGAACCAAAGCGTATCATTAGTATAATCTCAAACAGTTTCAGGGAGCATGACATGACCGACTTTCAGTGGATCGACCTGAGCATCATCGAAGCGGGCGCGGTCGTCTTGGCCGAGACCCAGACGATGAACTAAGCCGACGTTGCTTGCCCCGTACAATTAACGACCCCGCGTCCCCGCCCCTGGGCGACGCTCATAACTTCGGCCGGCGCGTCTCCGTCGGGCCTTCGGGAAGAATCGAAAAACCGCGGTGCATCGAGTGGGAGCGGCTTTTTCTCGGCGACAGCCTCCTAAGATCGGAGCTCGTCCGCCTCTTCCGTTCGAACGACGCTTCGAATCCCTTCGAGCTCTTCCCGACGCTGTCCTTCGCGCGCGACGCGGAGATGGATTTCGCCGGAACCGTCGAGCGGCTCGCCTGGCGTCCCGCGTTTCCGGCTCTCACCGAGGCGTTGTGCGCTCAAATCGGCGCGGTCGTCGGTTTGACGTCATGGTTCGGCATGGGCGACCTCCACCGCCAAAACGTCGCCTTCGGCTCGCTCGAGGACGGCCGTCCGGTGTGCGCGCCTTTGGACATCGAATGCCTGCTCGTCGACCATCAGCTGCCGGCGCAGTCGCGGCTGATCGGCTACCACGATGCGAAAGGGAAGGGCTGCGGCCTCGCCGCGTTTCAGGAGCGGATCGAAGAGGCCGGCCGTCCGGGAATTTTGGTGGCGGCCGTCCTGCACGGCTACATCGGCGCGATCGTGACTTTATCCGGACACGAGCGCGAGGTCGCCGCGTCGATCGTCTCGGAGCCCGGGATATCCCGCTGGCCCATCCGCGTCATCCTGCGGGACACCGCCGAGTACGCCTCCATCCTCGCGGGCGCCGCCCCCGCGGAGGGAAGCCCGGCGCTGCTCCCTAGCGAGCGCGCGCAGCTGGCCCGGGGCGACGTCCCATATTATTACCGGGAGGCCGCGTCGCAGGAGAAGCGCTGGCTGACGCGCGACTCGAGGAATTGGCCGGAGGCGTCGTCGGAGGCTGCCCTGGACCTCGCGGCGTTCCCGGCGCTGGGAATCATGCGCGCGCTCGGCCCCGACGGGCGGGTCGAATGGCGCAACAAGGACCTCCTGCTCGGCGCCGGCGCGCTTCAGCTGGCGCGCATGTTGACGGGGAAGGAGCGCGGCGACGCGTCGCACGCCGCCGCGACCTTGTCCGTCTCGGACGAGCGGATCGCCGTTTCCTGGGGAGAGGACCGGCGACACCGGTGGGCATGCGCGCTCTGATCCTTCCGCTTCTAGCGGCCTTCCCGCTCGGGCTCTTCCCACCCGCGGCACGCGCGAGCGTCGCCGAGCGCAGGGAAAAGTCCGAGGTCAACATCAGCGTCACGCAATTCCCGGAGCGGTTCGATCCAGGGTCCGCGAGCAACTACCAGCATTTTCTTCTCCTGCAGACGGCGTTCGACACTCTCATCCGCCTGAACGATTCCGGAAGGATCATCGGCTCCCTGGCGAAGAGGTGGGGCGTCGATCCCAGCGGGACGCTCTACCGCTTCGAGCTGAAGCCGGGCGTGCTTTTTCACGACGGCTCGCCTTTAACCTCAAACGACGTCGCGTACAGCTTCGCGCGCCAATTCTGGCCGGATTCCAAGTCGGCCGTGGCGTCTCATCTCGCCGCGAGGCTGGAAGGAGCCGAGAATCTTCCGCAAGGAGCGATCCCGTCCGGCATACGCGTCGAGGGAAACGGGGCCGTCAGCTTCAAGCTCAAGGCGCCTTACGCCTCCTTCCTGTCGATCCTCGCGATGCCCGGGTTCGCGGTGCTGTCCCGCGACGCGGCCGTCCAAGGACGCATGGTCGGCTCCGGCGCGCTAATGCCCCGCTACCTCGAGAACGAAAAGGCTTGGCGCCTGGAACGCAACCCGCGCTTCCATGAGGAGGCGCTGAAGACGAAGAGTTTCACGGTCCGGCTGGAAACCGATTTCCCCCGCATGGTCCGCTCGGTCGCCGCGGGCGAGACGGATCTGGCGATAGGGGCGCCGCCTTCCGACGCTTTCTCCACTCCGCTCCCGGAGAAGGTTCAGCTGATCCAAACGAAGAGCCTGGTCTTCGTCCACCTCTTCCTGCTCCCGCGCAATGCGCGCCTTCAGGACCGGGAATATCGGCGCGACCTCGCCGGCCTGATCTACTCGGTCTTCAAGCAGAAGCGCTACCGCGTCGCCTCGCAGGAGTTCACGCCCTACTTCATCCCCATGGGCATCATGCCCCGCAGCTACTACAAGCGGGCGGTCCCGTCGGCGACGGCCGAGACGTTCGCGAAAAAATGGAGCGCTCCCGGAGAACGAAAGCTGCGCATCATGCTGCGGGAGACCTATTTCACCAGAGAGGCGCTGGCGAAGCTCCGGGAAACGCTGACGCGGGCGGGGCTGGAGGTCGTGTTCGATCCGTTGACGCCGCAGAACTTCCAGCCCACCTTGGATTCGCGGGACTACGACCTGGTGTCCATCCCCTACATGAGCAATTTTCCGGACCCGGACGGCTTCATGAACTATCTCCATCCGGGAAAGCTGTTTCCCGCGGACTTCAAGCCCAGCCTGGACCTGTTCGACGCCCTGCGGCGCATCCCCGCCGGCACGCACGATAAGGCGCGCCTCGACAAATACGCCCGGGAGCTGCGCAAGTTCGAGGATGAATGGTTCGTGATTCCCCTCCTCAACGTCGGCATGCCGCTGCTGACCGCTCCGGGCCTGCACATTCCCGACACCAGCTATCGCTTCGAGGCCGAGTGGCGCGCGATCTACTGGGAATCTCCGGAGGCGCCGTGATGGGGGAAGGAAACCGAAGCACGCTCGCCCGGGTCATCTTCCTCAGAAGCTTCATCCCCGGGATGCTCATCCTCCTGGCGTTCACCCTCCTCGCGGGCAACATCATCTTGAACGCGGTCCAGGCGTCCTTCGAGGATCGCCTGCGCTCCTCGCAGAAGCTTTTCGTCGACACGATCTCCTCCGACCTGCTGATGGGCGCCAACGCCGCGGTCTACGGACGATGCCAGCTGTACAAAACGACCCAGCCCGTCGAATCGATCGAGCTGCTCGACCTGAACGGCCGGCCTCTCTGCGGCCAGCAGGCGGGCGCCGGGCGCGGGGGCATACTGATCGAATCCCCGATATTTTTCGACGAGTCGGGCCAGGAGCGGGCATCCACGCTTCGCGTCCGCTACTCCACCTCGCTGCTGGGCGCCGCGAAGCTCAAGTACGGGCTCCTGCTCGCGGCGGCTATCTTCATACTGGGCGTGATCCACTTCGTGGTCGCGCGCGCCATCAGCGTCACCGTGTCGACGCCGATCTCCGACATCTCCCGCCTGCTCGCGACGGGCGACGTCGCGGCGATCCTCCGCAGTGAGGAGCCGGCCTCCGCGATCCAGGAGGTCGGAGCCTTGCGGGCGAGCATGAAGGTCCTCGCCGCGCGGATCGTCGAATATCAAAAGGAACTGGTCGCGAGCGCGCAGCGAAAGGCGGTCGCCGAGATGGCCGCGCAGGTCGCGCACGACATCCGCTCTCCGTTGGCGGCGCTGGATACGGCGCTCAAGGACATCTCTCAAATTCCCGAGGAGAAGCGCGCGCTCCTGCGCGCCGCCAGCGGGCGGATTCGCGGCATCGCCGAAGGCCTCCTTGACAAGAACCGCGAGGCGTCGCGGGCGGGAGAGCCGCCGCCTTCCGCGCTGGAGCCGCTGATCGAATCGGCCGTCGAGGAGAAGCGCCTCCTCGTTTCGGATAAGGTGAAGCTGTCCGCCTCCGGAAACCACGGCGGCGACGGGGTTTTCGCCGTCATCGATCCCGGCGCCTTCAAGCGGGTGCTCTCGAACCTTCTCAACAACGCGCTTGAATCCCTCGCCGACGGCGGGACGGTCGGCTTAACGCTGGAGACCGACGCGCGTCAGGTCCGCGTGACGGTGACCGACGACGGCAAGGGCATTCCGCCGGAGGTCCTCGCCCGCTTGGGCGAACGGGGCGTCAGCTGGGGAAAGGAAGGCGGGTCCGGCCTCGGGCTTTCGCACGCGAAATCCTTCGCCGAGGCGCACGGCGGACGCCTCGAGATCGTCTCCGAGGTCGGCAAGGGAACCTCCGCCGCCTTGGTCCTCCCGAGAACCCCCGCTCCGTCGTGGTTCGTGTCCGACATCGCCGTCGCGGAAGGCGGCGGGGTCGCGATTCTCGACGACGACCCCGGCATACACGCCGTCTGGAAAAACCGGTTCGCGGGCATGAACGCCGTGCTCCGTCATTTTTCGGAGCCCGACGAGCTTCGGCGCTGGGTCAAGGATCACCCGGATGCGGCGCGCGAAAGCCTCTGCCTGTTCGATTACGAGCTGGCTCAGCCGGCGATCACGGGACTGGCGCTGGCGCGCGAGCTCGGCCTGCTCGCGAAAATGATCCTGGTGACCAGCCGCGCCGAGGATTCCGCGGTCATCGCCGAATGCGCCGCGGCCGGCGTGCGCCTGCTGCCGAAAAGCCAGGCGGCCCGCGTCTCGCTGCGCTGCGTCGTTCCGGCCAGCGCGCCCGACTGCGTCCTCGTCGACGACGACGAGCTGGTGCGCAAGGTGTGGGCCCTGGCGGCCAAACGCGCCGGCAAGCGCCTGACGGCGTTCCGGACGACGGCTGAATGCCTGGAGGCCGCCGCGCGGCTGGATCGGGGCACGGAGATCTACCTCGATTCGCAGCTGGGCCCCGAGGAACGCGGCGAGGATTTGGCGCTCGAGCTTCACGCGCGCGGCTTTCGACGGATCTACATGGCCACCGGGCTGGACGCCGGCGCGCTAGGCTCGCCGCCGTGGCTGGCGGGAGTCGTCGGCAAGGAGCCGCCGTGGAACTGACCGCGCCGAAGAGCGTCCTGTTCAACCGCTTCACCGTCCAGGTCGCGGTTTCGACGG
>Ga0105164_10001980_pt1 | contig 12851 bp, 16 predicted proteins | sample VDWuncwatermetaG_FD_89674 | JGI IMG/M metagenome (GOLD analysis project Ga0105164, IMG submission 89674) | Wastewater microbial communities from Netherlands to study Microbial Dark Matter (Phase II) - VDW unchlorinated drinking water | ecosystem: Environmental > Aquatic > Freshwater > Drinking...
ATGCCATACGCGTGTGTGGCCGCGCATCGACACGGAAACACGAACGACTTTCCCGAGTCGTCAGACCCTACTTCAACTCGTGTCACGGCCAGATCAAAGGTGAGCCGGATCTTGAACCAACAATGCGCATGATAGTCCTCGACCTGCATCGATTGCTGATAGCACTGCAAGACATCACGGACGGTTGTCATGGGCCACGACGTGTTTCCCGAGAGGACCTCGGCTCGCTTGTCGAGCACCAAGGCTTTGGCTAGGGACAAAGCGTGTCCTACCTGAATCGGGTTGAGGAGATCGAACGCCGACTCATAAATGGTGATGTTGGGATGTACCTTAAATTCTCGGAGAGATCCTCGCTTGGCCAGCTCCAGGTTCCAATAAAAGTCCACGGCTTGGGATTGGCGGAAGCGAAAGGTCACCAGGCTCATCGTTCAATCCCCATCATCAGGGCTGACTGAATCTGAAACCTTCAAGCGGGTACGCTGTCACGATTAATCTTGGCTCACCATTGTAACATCTTCTACGACTGTTTAAAGAGGACCTTGAACGTGGCCCGACCACTAGGGATACCTGAGGCTACTCGAAGCTGTACAATCTTGTGCGTGCCGCGCTCCCTAATAGCAATTCGGAGACGAAGGCCAACCCCCTGGGGAAGGCATACAGTTTATTGGACGCTGCGGAGGGAGCCTGGCCGGACCCTCTGGTCGTGGTTCCGCCTCGTGGCGGTATCCGTTCGCCAGCGCCTCATCGACTAGTGTCTCGACTTCCGTATCGGTTAACTCGGGGTGTTCGTGTCGAAACTTGCGCTCAAGGACTGGGCGAGTAGTTGCGATATACCGTTCACGAGACTGTCGTAGACCCTCGCTGGCCTGCTGATACAGTGCCTTGCGCTTCTCTGTCCACACAGTGCCCGTTTGGTCGGAATCGGTATCGGTTCTGGATTCGGGATCAATCCCATGCTCGAGGCCGGATCCGGCACATCCCGTGATCAGGGTGAAGAGGAAAACCAGAGCAGGTCCCATGACGCGGCCTCGTAGGGGGGCGATCGGGTCACCCCTGTTTGGACGGATAATCTAGTGTAGTCAGCTGGCCACTCTTCGGCAACAGGCATCTGCGTTCCAACTCTTCCACACAACACAGGAATTGAGGTCGCGTCTTGCTCTGCGCATGCCAGTAAGCCATGACTTGAGGGGCAGGCCCAATTTCTTCAGACCGGTCGGCATACGGGTATCGCTGAATCAGTGTGATTCGAGGGGCTGGGTCAGGGTTGCCTGGACTCTGACGACACACCCACGAAGTAGAGGTGCTTCTCTCTGGTGAGATGCTGCGGTTGGACGATGTAGTCGCCTGTCATCGAAGGAACCCAGACGGACTTTGCTACCGCCATATTTCCTCCCGTCACTGCCCACGCGAAGCCGCCCACAATGCCTCCGCCGATCGCATAGACCATTTTCGCAGCACCATAGGGAATAGTCAGTGCCCAGCTGGCTGCTTGGAGCTGGGCTGCCTCGGGACTGGATAGACTTGATGAGCTGGATGGGATTGAGTGCGATGGACTCGGCTCGGATAGGTCCGCACCATGAGCCTGTACTGATTCCTCTGTCAGGGCCAATAGCGTGCAAAAGGCAGCTCCGACAAGAAGTACCCGCCCGACCTGCATCCATAGAAAGCGATTCGTGCTCATGGCTGTTCTCCAGTGGTGAGACCTTCCAATATGCGAGATGAGCACAAGTGCTCGCTTACGTGCTCCTGGGCTTCTGGGAAACGGGAACTCCATGATGGGGGTGTGTTCTGGGAAGTTTGGCTTATGGTTCGTCTTTGGGGGACTCCTCGCTCTGTTTGAGCCAGAGTTCGAGCAGTCTGGTCTCCCGTTCGGACTGGGAAATGTGCTCCAGCGCAAACGCGCCCGTCAAGCGATCTTCATAAAACGCGCGTTGCTTGGCGTAGGTTTTCTTAAACGCGTCCCGTTTCAGGCTTTTCCAATTCGCATCGGATATTCCCGCATGGGCACGCAAGAGGTTAATCTCGATGGCTTGGAATGCAAAGACTTTCGCGAGTACCTTAATGACGGTGGCATTGGTCAGAAATCGTGGACCCTTCTCAGCCATGACCCATCGTTTCGGTTAGGCCGCCGGCACAGGTGACTGTGCCGGCGCGTTCTCAGCATGTTCACATGGCACGGAATCTCAAAGTGGATAGGGTCAGTTCCGCACGCCGCTCCACACCTTTGCTGGATCGATCGCCTTGTCAGGATTGAGGGTCTTCGCTCGTTCCAGGAGGACATCGGTCCCTTCGGGATACAACGGATCAGAAATACAACAATTATCGACCGGACAGACAGCCGCACATTGGGGTTCGTCAAAATGGCCGACGCACTCGGTGCATCGATCATGCGCGATGATGTAAATATTATCCCCCACGCCCTGGCCGTCACCGACATGGAGCCCCTTTTCTTCCGCGCCGCTGCGCGTTTCGAAGATGGCCTCGTTCGGGCATTCCGGTAAGCAGGCGCCACAGTTGATACATTCGTCGGTAATCAGCAGTGCCATGATTCGAGCCTCCTTAATTCTGTAAGATGTAAGAGGGTGCTGAACGTTTTCTTTATCGTATTTCCTGCACGCATCCTTGGTGAACCACGAGGCGTATTGAATCAGGCAGTCACGCTGTCAGACGCGCGCTTTTATAGATCAACAGGAGCCATATGTTGCACTTTCATACGCGCTTCTGTCAATGAGGCGGTTTGAAAAGGAGTGGTTTTTGAGGCAGAAATAAAAAGGGGTAGGCGCCTCTAGCGTCGCGTAACCTGCTTTGTTTCTATCACGGTGAAGCATCAAGCGCGATGCCTTGTCACTGGGAATGCATCGGGTACCTGAGTAAAGGTTGAGGTTGGGGCTAGTTCTATGTACCTCCACGCGATAAACTAGCCGTCATATCCTGGCATCAACATCCTTGGAGCGCGCTCCCATTCATTTCACTGTGGGATCTCATGTCCGATAAGACTTCTTTCTCGACTGCGAGCACCACAGAAGTCACAGCGGTGTACGTCCACCTTTCACAAAGGAGCACATCTCATGGCAGACGTCAAAGAGCAGATCACGAACGCGTTAGAGCATTTCAAGCAACAGCGCGATGAGCTGCAAGTGCAGTTGCACCTTGCGAAGGCAGAGGCGAAGGACGAATGGGCTCGTCTGGAGAAGCAGTGGGAGGAAACGAAGCCTAAGCTGGAAGCCGCACGAGAGGAAGTAGGGAAAACAGCGGTGTCCGTGGGTGATGCACTGAATCAGGCAATTGAAGAATTGAAGAAGGGGTATGAGCGGCTGCGGAGTCGGCTCTAAGGTAAGTTGTATCCGGAGAGCAGCTGGTCACTAGGAGTTCATGTCGGGACACCCGAAGCCCGCAGCAACAGTACAATTTGACTCATTCGTCGTGATTTCAGTGGAGTGGCTCAGGGGGCAGGGCTCAGGGCTCTGTCCCCTGTTTGTTGAGACAGATGATGCCTGCCAAAGGTGTGGTATGCCAGTCCCGGAGTGCTTGCACTTCATATGTGCTCAGAATGCCTTTGGGCGGAGTTTTCCGAAGGGGGCATCGGAACTATCGTTCGAGTGAGGTGGTGAACAATCCTGTGAAGCTTGGATCCGCTCAGACACCGGACGAATTCCTGAGCCTGCGGCTCGATCGATGGTAGATCACCGCTTGTGTGGTCCATCTTGTGGTTTCTTGCCGATTTGCGTCTTCCCTTCACCCACGGCGATTCCTGATTCCGCTGTCTGGGTCATCACGATTTCCATGCGCCGGTTCTTACTCCGGCCTTTGTCCGTCTCATTCGTCGCGATTGGTTTGCTATCCGCATACCCCGCGGCTTTGACTCGGTCGGCTTCAAGTCCTCCGTTGATGAGGACCTGGCTGATATGTTCGGCCCGTGTTCGGGAGAGTTCGAGATTGTCCCGAAAGCCCTTTCGAGGATCGTTCCGGAGTGGCGTGTTGTCGGTATGTCCAGCGACCTCGATACTCTGGTAACGGAATCCATGCAAGACGACGACGACTCGTTCGAGCAATGAGGCCCCTCCGAGGGTGACCGTCGCGTCACCGGTGGAGAATAACTCACTGGTGGCCAAGGCGAGGGTCAATCGATTTCCTCGCTGCCTCAAGGTCGCACTGCCTTTCTTGAGTTCAGGCTGCAAGAGATTCGCCAGGCTTTCGCTGATTTTGCCGAGATCACCATTTGATGAGAAGCCTTCGCCATCATCTGTCCCTTCAGGGTCGGGTCCGGTCGAGGTGCTCAAGGATAGGCTGTGATCGATAGGAAATAGAGAAAGGGAGGGTGGGCTCTCCTCCTGCGCGGCAGTTGGCGGGGCTGGTTTGGATGCATTGAGTTCAACCTCCACCAGCAATTGCTTTGCGCGCACGAGTTCTGCATCCTTCGCCAGGAGTTGGGGGTTGAGATCGGCCAGCTTTTGCGTGACGTGCTTGATCTCCTCCTTGACCTGCGCCAGTTCTTGCTCTTTCTTTGCTATCTGCTGTTCCACTTCACCGGCGCGACGCTTGGATTGGGCCAGTTCCTGCTCCTTCCCTGCGGTCTGCTGGTCTGCTTCGGTTACGCGACGTTTGGCTTGGGCCAATTCCTGTTCTTTTCCCGCCAACTGCTGTTCCGCTTCACCGGCGCGACGCTTGGCCTGGGCCAGTTCCTGCTCCTTCCCTATCAGTTGTTGCTCAACGTCAGTGACACGGCGTTTGGCCTGGGCTAGCTCTTGCTCCTTCCCTGCCAACTGTTGTTCGGCTTCGGCGGCGCGCCGTTTCGCCTGCATCAGTTCTTGCTCTTTTCCCGCCGTCAGCTGATCGACTTCGGCCGCGCGGCGCTTGGGTTGAGCCAGGTCCTGCTCTTTGGCCACAGCTGCCAGCTGTTGTTCGACTTCGGCGACACGGCGTTTGGCTTGGGCGAGTTCCTGCTCTTTCCTCGCGACCTGTTGTTCGGCTTCGGCGACGCGCCGTTTTGCCTGCGCCAGCTCCTGCCCTTTCCCCGACGTGGCGATCTGTTGTTCGAGATCCGCAACACGGCGCTTGGCTTGGTTGAGTTCTTCGGTGCGTGACGCAAGATCTTCTCGAAGCTGCTTGGAATTCGCATGGGCGTTGGTGATCTGGGTTGCGATCTCATTTTCCTTCGCATGGAGCTGGAGCACGAGCTCGCCGATCCGTTGCTTGAGCTGCCGTTCGAGCTCATCGATTTTTTGCTTGGCCTGTTGAAGCTGGGCCTTCGTCGAACTCAATTCGTCTTGCGACGACTGGCCACCTGAATCTTCGGCGGCCCTCGCAATCGGGACGGTTCCGCAGAATAAGACGATGGATACAGAGGCAATGGCGGATAACTTGATGATCATGGCTCACTCACCAATAGAGACGGTGCAGGATTCAGAGCGAATTCTCGCTCCACCAACGGATTGCGCGACACTCATGTGCCCATGACGTCCGCTCGCGAGGCATAGGCAGAAGTGCCTCAATTGACCGAACTGAAGTCGGCGCTTTTCCCGCTTCATGAACGATACGGGAAAATGGAAGGGGATCCTATCGCCTTCGTAATTCGCTTTGCAACGGGGTGTGCAGGGTGTAGGTGTTCGCGACGTGAACACCGAATCCCGGCAACCAGTGATGTGTAGAGAGGCTCGATTGCCCCGTCTTGAATCTCATCGCCTGTCTCGCTAGACTGCGCCCCGCTCAAGTTTTTCGCATCTTCGGAGGTGACCCAATGATGGTTCGTTCCCTACTTCACGCAATCATTGTTTTCGCGGCGGTAGTCTCAGCAGGGATGAGATCTTCGGAGGCAGCCGATCAGCCGCAGCAGATAAAAGCCGTGTGTGAGAAAGGCACGGCGACAGCATGCAACACTCTCGGATTGTTGTATCTGAAAGGTGAGGGGGTGAAGCAAGATGACGTTCGAGCTGCTACCGCTTTCAAGAAAGCCTGTGATGGTGGCGATGTGGGTGGCTGCTCCAATCTCGGTGTGATATACGCCGAGGGAATCGGGGTCCCACAGGATGAGGCTCAAGCCGTCGCCTTTTCAAGGATCGCGTGTGATGGTGGGAGTATGAAGGGTTGCTCCAATCTCGGTGTGATGTATGCTGAGGGAACTGGGGGTCAGCAGGATGAAGCCCAGGCGGCCGACTTCTACAGACAGGCCTGTGAGGGAGGGAATGCGAAGGGCTGCTATAACCTTGGCGTGATGTATGCGGAGGGAGCTGGGGTCTCTCAGGATGACGTGCAAGCCGCTGCTTTCTCTCGGAAAGCCTGTGACGGGGGAAGTACGAAGGGCTGCTATAACCTTGGCGTGATGTATGCCGAGGGAGTTGGTGTCCCACAGGACGACGTGCAAGCCGCTGGCTTCTACCGGAAGGCCTGCGACGGGGGGAATGCGAGGGGCTGTTACAACCTTGGTGTGATGTATGCGGAGGGGAGCGGGGTCCAAACGGATCATTTTCAAGCTGCCGATCTCTATCGGAAGGCTTGTGACGGGGGGAGCCTGAGGGGCTGCTCCAATCTCGGTGTGATGTATGCCCAAGGGACTGGGATCAAGCAGGACGATATTCGAGCTGCCGCACTGTACAAGAAGGCCTGTGATGCTGGAGAAGCAAAGGGTTGTATCCATCTCGGCATGGTGTATCAAGTCGGACGAGGTATTAAACCGGACGATGCCGAAGCGCTCAAGTATTATGGGAAAGCATGCGATCTCAGAGAGCCAAAAGGCTGCACTCATTACGCCAAATTGAAGACGGGGAGACGGTGAGATCCTGTGCTGGATAGACGCGGTCTGTATGATCGCACACAAAAGTTATGGCTGTTATTCTGTTTATCGTGAGATTGAAGTGACCAATGCGACGACTGCTTATTGGCCTCTTACCCTTCGTTCTGGCTGGATGCCCAACGACGACGGCTATATTGGTTGGAGCCCCGGCACTTCTATCCAAATCCGAGTTCGATGAACGACGGACGGAAACCAAGCAGCAGATCGAAAAGGGGTTGATTTCCAAGGATGCTGGTGAAACGAGTTGCCGGCAGATGTTGAATACGGTCGATCGGAATCATGCAGCGCCACCGCCGGTAGATCCTGCTGTCTGCGAATTCGGATCGTTTGCCGATAAACTCTATGAACTCACCAGATCCGTGGAGAGCGGTGCATTGACCCCGGATCTATGGGTAACCAAGTGTTAGCAACTGGCCGGGCAGTCTTTCGGCAAGGATGATTGCCGATACGACCCATTTGCTGATCGGATTATCCAATGGCGACGGGTAGTCCACGAAGGCAAGGCATCGAAGGAAGGGGCCGAGATGGACTGCCGTAACTATATGCAGCGGGTTCGCCAACATCCGATCCCTGGCCCAGGATCAAGGAGGACGCCTGCAAATTCTAGTAGATCATTGAACCCGTCCTCAGCTGTATTCTTGCGTGGCTCGGAGGCGTACCATACGAGACAATGTACGTTTCCTGTTTCTTCTGATCGTACCAGGGAGAAGACATCATGATATTCAGACGGCCAGAACTTGAAAAAGACAATCCAATCGCTCCTCAACCGTATATCGGCCCTCGAAGACGGCTGGCGATGGCTCGCGCGGCAGCATCTGGGGAATTGAGCGAAGTGGGCGATATGCGAGACACGTTGCAAACCTTGACGAAGGCAGCGTCTCGCTTTGTGAACAGTCTCCCGAAATCGAGGAAAGCCGATACAGGGCTGAAGGCCTTGCGGGATGCGCTTGTGCAAGCCGAACAAGTCCTCTCTGTGAAGACGGCTCCCTGACTTCAAGAGGCGTGAGGGTTGAATGAGGCAGGCACGCTTGAGAATTATTCTGCGCCGCGAGTCAACGGCGAGAGCAACCCCGTATCTCTTTCGATACTACGGTCGAATTTTCCGATACAGTGTGCTCTTGCCATCCTCTAGTGTCTATCGTCCTGCTACTGCGTAGGTAGCTGGAAAATAAGAAAAGATATATTTTTAACGACTGCGGTACAGGCCTTGCGTGAATGCAGGAGGTCTAGTTGCGTCTGTGTCTGATCCTCAACTGTCAGGAGGAGTGTGATCATGGCTGATGCATTTTTCACCATGAATGGCAACGTACGGGCGATCGGATCCATCCGCCGTGGGGCGAGCGGCCAACCGCAGTCACTGGAGGCTTCGATCCCGGACGGAGATACAGCCGGGATTCATATCGAAGGGAGTGGTTCGGTCCGTTTTCTTGGAGTGGATACGCCCGAGAAGAATTTCTCACTCGCCGGTTCCTCCGTACAGCGCCGTCTCGATTCGGCAGAATGGGAAGCCTATCTGACCGATCCATTCCTGCCGCAGTTCGGATCCTTTGATCTCGATACCGATCTCGCGAACCATCTTCGCACCCGTATTGGAGCCGGTGCCGGGATCAACCATCGCGTCCACGGCGACTTTGCCGAACGAGTACTGATCGGGCTGATTCAAGCCGACATGAACGCACTAGGGCAGACCCCCAGTACATTTGGGTACTTTCTGTCCTTCTCCTTCGAGGTCTTCGATTCCTTTGGGCGGTTCTTGGCATTTATCAACCGGAATCAGCCGACTGGAAACAGTCCTGGACCGCGTCCCCCGAGTTACAACGAACGAATGCTCGAACAGGGGGCAGCCATGCCGTTCTTCGTGTGGCCAAATATCGATCCGTTCCGCGAATCCCCGTCGATTCTTGACGCGGTCATCGCTCCCGGTACTGCGAGTCAGGTCGCTGGGACAACCCCAGGGTTGCGCCGCGCGCGTGAGTTGGTTCGACAAGCTCGTGCGAAAGGAATCGGCCTCTTCAATCCATCCGACCCCCTTCGCTTCGAGGCGTTTGAGGTGCGCTACCTCGGGCGACGCGAAGCACCCAATCGTGCGGTCATCGACTTGAGTCGGAATGACAATGTCATGCTACAACCGCAGCACTATTTCCGTATTCCTCATGCGGAAGATCGGCTGTTTATTCCTCCGACCTTCGTGCCATTGTTTGTGTCGCGTGGGTGGCGTCTTGAAGGTTGGGCGTAACTAGCGCGGTCTGGGGAAAGGTGCGTGGTTGCCATAGATTCCGATCAGGATTACGCCAAGCCGATTGCTCCGTTTGAATCGATTTGGATACAGTTCGCTATCCATAATGATACAGACCTGCCGACTCGCTCTTTCTCTTATTCGCATGCGCGTCATAAGCCTCTGTATAGCCAGGAAGTCCTGTGAGCATCCTAACGGGTATGAGGCTTGCTGTTACTACCAACAGTAACAGCAAGCCAGTTTATGCTGGTGACTGGAGGACGAGGCGAATTCGCCAGGGGAAAGATGAGGAGGTGTCGCATGTCAGCAAAAAACATCGTGCTCTGTTCGGATGGAACAGGTAATACCGCCATCAAGGCGCGAGGGACCAACGTCTTCAAACTCTATGAGGCGGTTGACATCCAGGGGCATAAGCACGACCCGACCTTGAAACCGCAAGTGGCCTTCTATGATGCTGGAGTCGGTACGTCACGGCTCACCCCGCTCAAGTTGCTTACTGGAGCGTTCGGTATCGGGTTTAGCAAAAATGTCAGGGACCTCTACACCGAGCTGGTCCATGTCTACGAGCCGGGCGACCACATCTATCTCTTCGGCTTCAGTCGGGGAGCCTATACTGTCCGAGCGCTGTCGGGTCTCATTCAGTACTGTGGGATCGTCGATATTAAGCAGGTTGGGTACGAATCGCTCAAGAAATGTGTTGGGAATTGTTGGACGGCATTTCGGCAGGAAGCGTTCAAGCGTGTGTCGGAGAGTCAGCGGCGTGAGGGTCAGCCGGCTGCCGATTATAGTCGGGAAGATCGAGAACGGCGGGAGCGGTTCTGCGCCGTCATTGACGATGTCCACATGCCGGATGGCGCAGTCACGATTGATTTTGTCGGCGTGTGGGATACAGTCGGAGCAGTCGGAATGCCGTTTGAAGAACTCCGTGAGCTATTGAATTGGATCTACCCCATGCGGTTTTCCGAACTGACTCCCAGTAGCCGGATTACACGGGCGTGCCATGCCCTGTCGATCGATGACGACCGTCGAACCTTCCATCCAGAATTGTGGAACGAGAAGGGCATTCGTGCGACGCAAGTCGATCAAGTATGGTTCGCCGGTGTCCATTCCAACGTGGGTGGTGGCTATGTGAAGCACGGTATGTCGTTGGTAGCCTTGGATTGGATGATGGCCGAGGCGGAGCGTTGCGGCTTACGTTTTATCGAGCGAGATCGAGAGTATGTACACACACATCAGGATGTCCACGACGAGCTCTACGATGCACGCGCCGGGTTAGGTGTGTATTATCGATGGGAACCACGTGACATTGCGAGATTCTGCAAGGACCACAGCATTGATCTGCCCAAAATTCACGTGAGCGTTTTTGAGCGTATCGCCAACAGTACGGATGGGTATGCGCCAATCAACATTCCTGAGAGACTTCAGGTGGTTGGAACCGGCGGTGCTCGGCCATGGCCAACTCCCAAAAGTCTTGAAGCGATCACAAGGCGGATTCTGTCTTGTCAAGGTTCGATCACGAGTCAGGGGGCCGACAGGTCGTTGCTCGATGGCATAAGTAGAGTCATCACCAGTGGGCGTCTGTCATACTTCATTTTCGTCGCGGTATCGATACTAGTTGTCGGCTCAATGAGTGCTTTCTGGTTCTTCCCTCAGTACCTCGACATAGTTACTCAGGCATGTCCTTACCCTATTTATGCCATCGGCAGTATCTATGTCTGTCTGATCGTGCTGGTATGGGGCTGGTCTAGGATAGTGGATCGACAGATGGAGTTCGTGGCACAGAATCATTGGCAACGTCATCGTCAAGCACTACGGGGGATCTTGTCGAACAATTGGAGCGAGCAACCATCACCCGCTACCGATGATGGTCAATTAGGAGAGGCCTTAGCTCAACAAGCGGCGAACAACCTTGTCTTAAAGTAGTGAGCGGACCGTTAGTAAGGCACTGGATAAATCAGTCGATAGTGTATTGGACAGGGAACCTGTCATCAGTAGAAAATGATGCGAAACGTACTCAGTAGTGTGGTTCTTGCCTCACTTGTGGGGTGCGCGACGACGACGGGTTCGCCTTGCGGGGCTGGGGCGCACCGTGCGATCCAAGAACTGCTGTACTTTGGAGCAGAAACGCCATTGGGTTATGTCACGCCAGACAATTCGGCACAGTTTCTCAATGAGACCGTGACGCCACGGTTTCCCGAGTGGCTTTCGGTGTGGCAGGCGTCCGGCCAATGGCGTTCGGTTTCAGGGAAAGTGATTCGCGAGCCATCATATATCCTGAACCTTGTTCATCTTGATGACCCAGTGATCTTCCCCCGATTTGGTGGACACCAGGTTACGCGATAGCCACCCTCGCTTCGTACTCGGCTGGGGAGTGATAGCCGAGGGTCGAGTGGCGCCGCTGCCGATTATAAAACACCTCGATATACTCGAAGATGTCCTGTGTCGCCTCGCTCCGCGTCGCGTACTGCCGATGGTACACGAGCTCGCGCTTCAACGTCCCGAAGAAACTTTCCACGCAGGCGTTGTCCCAGCAATTGCCTGTGCGGCTCATGCTGGCCGTGATGCCGTGCGTGGTGAGCAGCTGTTGGTACTGCCCGGCAGCATATTGACTCCCGCGATCGGAGTGATGCAGGAGTTCGGCGTGGGGTTGTCGCGTGACGAGCGCCATGCGAAGTGCCTGCTCGGTTAAATCCCCGGTCAAGCGCGGGCCCATCGCCCAGCCGATGACGGCACGTGAGTACAGGTCCAGCAGCACGGCTAGATACAGCCAGCCCTCCAGGGTCCAGAGTGGAGTGAGAGACCGGGCGTAGTCGAACTATCTCCCGGCCTCTCCTCCCCGAACCGGACTTGCACCTCTCAGCGCATCCGGCTCTCCATTCAAGCGTTGCTTAAAGCAAAAGCCACGTCAGCGTAGCGCGATTCGAGGAACGTGCGATGCTCGTCGCGAATAAGGTACGGGTTCCCTTCCGGGTTCCGCCACCTGAACTGACCTTTGCGGCTGGTGACGAGACGCCGAAGCGCCTGCTCGCCATACCACCCACGACTATTCTGTCCCTTCAGTACCCAAGTTGTGGCGCGCCCCGGTTCTGGTGCCCGGACGTGTTCGCGCATCAGGCTCGGGAATCCTCGCCGATACTTGCGCGCGAGCCAATGTCCGAGCTTCCAGAAGACGGTCCGGTCCACTCGGCTAAAGACGGTCGCCGTATAGTCGGTGTATTGATAGAAGTTCGCCCACCCCGAGAGTGTCCGGTTCAGGCTTTCCATCAGGTCCATTCTGTGCACGCTGTAATTGCCAGACAGTTCCTTGACCAGCTTGTCCGTGAAGCTCCGGTACTTCTCCCATGGAATCGTCGTGACCGGTCGCAGATGACCTCGTGGTCCCCGCTTGCGAATGATGCGGTGGCCGAGGAAGACAAAGCCGTCGTTCACGTGGGTGATATGGGTCTTCTCCATATTCAACATGAGTGTGAGCTTCCCTTCCAGAAACGTCCGGCACGCTTCGCGTATCGCCTCAGCATGCGCGTGGGTTCCTTTGACGACCACGACGAAATCATCCGCGTAGCGGCAGTAGGATACGGCTGGTTTCCACTGCCGGTTCTCTCGCGCAGCAATCGGTCGCTGTTTGAGAATTCCGAAGTTCCACGCCCATCGATCCTTGCGCACCTTCTTGCTCAGGTAGTTCGCTTCCATCCAGTCATCGAATTCATGCAACATGATGTTGGATAGCAGCGGAGAGATGACTCCCCCTTGCGGAACGCCTTCGCTCGCGGCGCAAAATAGACCCCGATCAACACCGCCTGCTTTGATAAACTTCCACAGCAGGGC
>Ga0105164_10001982_pt1 | contig 12847 bp, 15 predicted proteins | sample VDWuncwatermetaG_FD_89674 | JGI IMG/M metagenome (GOLD analysis project Ga0105164, IMG submission 89674) | Wastewater microbial communities from Netherlands to study Microbial Dark Matter (Phase II) - VDW unchlorinated drinking water | ecosystem: Environmental > Aquatic > Freshwater > Drinking...
CATCGAGGATGTGTTCAATGCCTACCAGCATCTGCTTGCCACAGAACACGGGATGGATTTCGCCGATATTTTGCTGACTGTCGTTAATGGGTTTCGAGACGAGAGCATTAAGCCGCTTGCCGTGCGCTGGTTGCTGGCTGATGAGTTTCAGGATGCGGACGAGGTGCAGGCGCAATGGGTGATTGAACATGGCATGGCTGGCATTGAGGTCACGATTGTTGGCGACGACGATCAAAGCCTATACTCGTTTCGGAATGCGCTGGGCTACGCGGGGATGCTCCGCGTTTCGCAAACGCTGGTTGCCCAGGAAATCACGCTGCCAATCAATTACCGCTGCGCACCTAATATCTTGGCTCACGCAGCCCGTTTGATTGCCAACAACCCGAACCGAGCCAACAAAGCCATCGAAGCCGCCCGCGACGCAAGCGGCATCGTCAAGACACATCGCGCCGCAGACAGAAGCGACGAAGCCAGCCTTGTTGTTGAGGCGATAAAGAAATCTGCCGACCAAGATTGGGCAATACTCGCGCGCACCAATAGTTTTCTGGAGGTAGTTGAGGCAGAATTGCTGGCAAGCGGCATTGACTATACGCTTTCAAGCGGAAAATCTGTTTGGGATGGTGTCACGGGCAGCGCCTTGGTTGGATTGCTTAAAAGCATACAATCGGACGGCTGGACGGGCATGGCCAACGCATTGTCGGTTTGCGGGATCAAGTCGGAATTGCTTAATTTGCATCACGACGATAAAAGTTGCGGGCAAATGCTGGAAAGAATCTTGATCCACGCACCCGAAAACGATGTGCGTACCAGAAAGACCATTGAGAGTGCGCGGCGTGGATACGCTGAATGGCGGAGGCAAATAGCGGATGGCAATACGACACTTGCCATCTATGCCGCAGCCAACTGGCTTGCGCAGCACGTCAGACAAGATCGAGGTAATCTGGTGAAAAAACTGGCCAACATCATTGCCAGGCTTAAAGGGGCGTTGGCGCAACGCTTATCCGATACGCTTCGCACCCTGTTTCTAGCGTTTCGTCGCTATTAGCTGTTTTCTCTCAGAGCGTTCCTTTACAGTGGATTCCATTGATGAACATAGGAGGCTGTAATGAGGTATGTTGAATTAGCTTTAGCTATTTTTCTGGCGGGTGGCGCGCAGGCGGGTGAATTAAAATTGGAACTGCACGGCGAAGGGATGAACGGCAATCAGATTCGGGTTGCCGTCTATTCTGATCATGCCCCTGAACAATTTACGTCAGATGTGGAATTCTATAGGGGGATAGTGGATGTAGCGACATCCAATAAGCTGATCGTGATGGTGGCTGGCTTGCCGTCCGGAAAATATGCCATCGCAGCCTATGTAGATAGCAATAAAAATGGCAAGCAGGATAAGAATTTTCTGGGTATGCCAATCGAACTTTACGGTTTTTCCAATGATGTGCGCGGCAGGTTTGGCCCCCCCGACTTTGTCGATGCTGCATTTGATGTTGGCGAAAATATCGTGACTAGATCAATCCATCTACATTGAGGTTGTAATGAACGATCAAATCCATCGTGCGCCCATTCTGAAGTTGCGCAACATCCGTCGCCGTTTTATGTTAGGTGAAACCAGTATAGAGGCGCTGCAAGGTCTATCGCTGGATATTCATGAAGGCGAATTTCTGGCCGTTTGGGGGCCATCCGGCAGCGGTAAATCCACCTTAATGAACATTATCGGGCTGATTGATACGCCAACCGCAGGCGAGGTTTGCTTTGACGGGCAGGATACTCATCTGCTGGTAGATGATGAATTAACTGACTTTCGCGGGCATAAAATCGGTTTTGTTTTTCAAAACTTCAACCTCGTACCGGTGCTGTCGGCGCTGGAAAATGTGATGCTACCTTTGCAAATACAGGGCGTCGCCGACCATCAAGCAAGTGTGCGTGCTGCCACGGCTTTGCTGGACGTTGGGCTTGGGCGTTTTCAGCACTCATTGCCCGACAAGTTATCCGGCGGTCAGCGTCAGCGCGTGGCGATTGCGCGTGCGCTGGTGGTGAATCCAAAACTGGTGATTGCCGATGAACCGACGGCCAATCTGGATTCTGAGAATAGTCGCATGATTATCGACCTGATGCGCGAGATGAATCGAACCCGTCATGTAACGTTTGTCTTCACGACGCATGATCCGCGCCTGCTCGATCATGTAGACCGGAAAATTTTGTTGCGAGACGGCCAGATAGAAACTGACGAGGTGTCGAAATGAATATTCTTAAATTAGCGCTGCGCGGACTTACTCGCAATCGCCGCCGCTCGATGGTGACGTTGCTGTCCATCGCCCTGGGTTTCGCCGCGATCACCTTGTTTGCAGGTTATACGCACAATGTTTACAGCGGGCTGGTGCGCCAATCCATTCACGGCGAATTGCTGGGGCATCTTTCATTGAGTAAGCAAGGCATGAAAACCGAGGGGAAACTTGACCCGGAACGTTATCTGCTCAGTCAGCTTGAGGTGAAAAACATCACCCGGTTGTTAAGCGATGAGCCTCACGTCAAGCTGATTGCGCCGCGTCTGGGCTTTTCAGGTTTGATGAGCAACGGTCGCGCCAGCACGATATTTATTGCTGAAGGCATCGAACCTTCTGCAATGGATCGTCTACAACAGGGTTTACTGGTTGGACGTGAGACCAGCAGCGGTCTGTATGACAATCTCAAAAAGAAACTTGATCCGGCGCACCCCGAAATCGTTGAATTGAGTAGCGGATTGGTCGAATTATTGCACCTTAAAGTCAGCGGGCAAGCAGCCGTGTTGGTCAATACGCTGAGTGGACAAGCGAATGCGCTGGATATTACGGTGGGGCATACCTTCAATACCGGTAATGCGGGCAGTAACGATAAATTTGCGTTTGTGCCGCTGGCATTGGCGCAATCGCTGCTGGATGCAGAAGGTCGTGCTGACCGGCTGACGATATTGCTCGATGAGGTAAGTCAGACCGCGACAATGCGTACTCATCTGGGCGAGAAATTACGTGCCGCCGGATTCGATATTGAAATTCAAACCTGGCAGGAATTGTCCGACTTTTATAATCAGGTGCATGACATGTTCGATATGATTTTCGGCTTCATCTTCTGCATCGTGCTGACGGTGATCGTGATGAGCGTGGCGAATTCAATGGGCATGACCGTGGTTGAACGTACGCGTGAAATTGGCACTTTGCGCGCCATCGGTCTGAAGCGTAGCGGCGTGATTCGACTTTTTACAATGGAATCAATGCTGTTGACGCTGGCGGGTTGTATCGCCGGTCTGTTGATTGCGCTGGCGGTGCGCTGGGGGATTAATGTCGCGAACATCGCTTATACACCGCCCAATAGTGCCAGTCCCGTGCCGTTGCTGGTTGATCTGGACGTCGGTCGCTCGGCGTTTACCTTTGTTCTGATGGTTGTGGTCGGTACAACGGCAGCATTTCTGCCAGCCAGACGTGCCGCGAAAAAAGATATTATCGATGCGCTTGGTCATGTGTAAAGGAGTGGATATGAAAAATATATTAATAATCATAATGTTATGTTTTGTATCTCCTGCTTTTGCCGAGCCTGATGCACAAACTTTGTTGCAGCACGCAGACCGTGCGCGCGGTGGCGGTTTGCCGGGGGTGGTCTGGGATATGCGATTGTTATCGCGTGATGGTGACAAGGTGGCGGAAGAGCAGCGTTTACGCGTGAGTTCCAATAATGAGGCGAGCGTGGCTGAGGTGATCGAACCGGTGCGCTCCAAAGGGACGAAATTATTGCAGGTTGAGCACAATATGTGGCTGACACGCCCCGGTTTATCTAAGCCTATCCCCGTATCCCCTCGCCAGCGTATGAGCGGTCAGGCATCTAATGGCGATATTGCCGCGACTAATTATGCGGGCGATTATGAGGGCGTAATTGTCAGTACCGAGAGCATCGACGGCGAGTCTTGCTACGTGCTTGATCTAACCGCGCGTCATAAACGTACTACTTACGACAAGATTCGCTACTACATATCGGTCAAAGGTGAGGTGGGCGTCAAGGCAGAGTTTTATTCCTTGAGTGGCAAATTGCTCAAAACAGCACGTTTTGACTATGCCAATTTCATCGAATATCAAGGCCGACGTATCCCGTTTGTCAGCAGAATGGTGATCCGCGACGCCTTGATTGATGCCGAAACCATCATGGAATTCGGCGGCGCAAAAGTGAAGAAAATCACTGTGTCTGAGTTCGATCTGGGGCAAATGCAATGAGGTTGTTAGTCATGTTATTGGCGGTCTTGGTCTCGACAGCTTTTGCGGATGAGGGCGATTGGCGAACGTCCTGGGATGGCACGCTGTACGGATATGCCAACCGCCAGTCGCTACGTTCGGACAGCGTATTAAATCCTGCCAATCAGATTGCGCGACTAGCGCCAAGTAGCACCACGCTGGAGTCGCGCTTCAATTTTAAAGCCGAAAATGAGGCGTTGCGGCTGACGTTGCGGCCCATAGTCTTAGCGCAGAAAAGCAATCAAACAGGGGTGCGAGAGGCGTATTGGAGTCAGTGGCAGTTGCGCTTGCGTGCCAGTGAGGCGTTGAATCTGGCGGCGGGGCGGGAGGTGTTAAATTTGGGGGTGGCGCAATTTCGTTCGCCTTCCAGTCCCTTTTATTTTGATAATGGACGCGCTAATCCGATGCGTGAATTATCTGGCGTGGATGCGCTGAAGTTGTCCTGGAATCCTGATCTGCAACACACCCTGATGCTGGCGCGAATCAACGCTTCCGGTCATGTTGCACAGAATACCTGGCGCGACAGTTGGCTGGTGAAATTGGATCAGCGCGGCGAGCGTTGGTCTGCCGGGATGGTCGTTCTCAAGACGGCACAACGTGGCGCTTTTTTGGCGACGCAGGGGCAATTTTCGCTGAATGATGCGTGGCTGATGTATGGCGAATTGGCTTCTTCTACTCGCATAAATTCACTCAATTCCTTGCCGGATAGCACACAGCCGTTTACGATTTCCAGCGAATCGGCACGTAAGTTAACCGGACTTGCCGGGCTGGCTTACACCCTAGAGAACGGGCAATCGCTGAACGCGGAATATTTGCACGATGCGCACGGTTATACGGCAGCAGAAGAGGGTGCCTATTTTCAACGCGCCGCCGCCTCGCATCAGAACGCCGGACTGGCGTTGGGACTGGCACCGCAATTGCTGGGACGCGATTTCCTGCATCTGGTGTGGCAAACAAATTTGATGGAAAGCAGTCGTTACGCGCGTTTGATGCTGACGCACAGCCTGACGGATGGCGGCGACGAGTTGACGGGCTACGGTGAAATTAGTGTGAGTGAGCGTGTCAGTGCTTACCTGCTGGCGGCGTTGAACGCGGGTTCGGCTCGTCAGGAATTTTCCAGTTTGTCGCGCAATAGTGTGACGCTGGGCGTGAAAGTTGCTCTGCCTTAATCTCGCATGGATAATCCGCCGATGAATAAAATACTCGCTTACCTGATTGTCACGCTCATTTTTAATACCGCTATCGCCGGGGTGTTGACGCTGCTGATACGGGACTTTGGCTTTTGGCATGAGTTTATTTACGCCCAGTGCATCGGCATATCGGTGGTATCCATCAATTTGCTGGTGCTGCAATTTGTGCAGCCCGGCATTAGGCGCTGGGTGCTGTTTGCATTTGCTCAGCCGGGTAGCGTGGCGCTGGGCTTAACGTTGGCATTTTATATTAGCGGCGTGGGCAGTTGGCGAGACGAGCATGTCTGGCAGGCGATGGTGATTGGATTGTTTTTTGGCCTGATCGGCGCGGTGACTTCGCTGCTGTCGGAGCGCATCGAAATTGAAGTCAAACAGCGTCAACTCATCAAAAGTGAAAGCGAAAAGCGTGAGATTGAGGCGCATCTTAAATTGCTGCAAGCGCAGATTGAACCGCATTTTTTGTTTAATACACTGGCGAATGTCAGCAGTCTGATCGATAGCGATCCGGCACTGGCGCACCAATTATTGGATCGCCTCAACGATTGGTTGCGTGTGGCGCTGGCACGGGCGCGCAGCGAGCATCTGATCCTGGGGGATGAATTGGATATGTTGTCTAATTATATGAATATATTGGCTATTCGATTCGGAGAGCGTTTGCGCTGGCGTATTGATGCTAATGATGTAGTGCGACAAATCGCCTTTCCGCCGATGTTGTTGCAACCGCTGGTGGAGAACGCGGTGCGTCACGGCATTGAGCCAAAACTGGGTGGTGGCGAAATTGTTATCCGGGCCGTCATAGCAAATGGCAAGTTGCAGATCAGCGTTTGCGACAGCGGTGTCGGTTTGCAAGAGAACGCCGGTTCAGGCGCGGGTCTAGCCAATGTGCGCGCACGATTGGCGGCGCTGTTTGGCGCAGCGGGAAAACTGACGCTGGAAAATAATGCTGCGGGCGGCACAACCGCCACGCTGGAGTTGCCGCAATGAACGCCATTATCGCCGACGACGAAATCCATCTGGCTGAGGATTTGCGCAGTCGATTGATGCGCTTATGGCCCGAATTAAAGATAACTGCCGTGTTGCATGATGGCGTAGCAGCGGCGGGAGCGCTGGTTGAAATCAAACCTGACATCGCGTTTCTCGATATTCGTATGCCAGGAATGACCAGCTTAGAGGCCGCAAAGTCAGCGGCTGCGGGCTGTCGCGTGGTGTTTGTCACCGCGTTTGATGACCATGCGGTGCAGGCGTTTGAGCTGGCGGCGGTGGATTATGTTCTCAAGCCTGTCTCTGACGAACGTCTGGCGCGCTGCGTAGACAGGCTAAAACAGCAGGGAAGTGCGGTGCCGGATGCGTTGTTGGCGCGCTTGCAACAACTGTTGGCGACACCCGCAAAATCGGACTATTTGCACTGGTTACGCCTGCAAGTTGGGCAGACGGTGCGCATGTTGGCTGTCGAAGAGGTGTGTTACTTCCAGTCCGCCGACAAATACACCACCGTGCTGACGCCGGATGTCGAATTGCTGCTACGCACGCCGCTCAAGGAGTTGATCGGGCAACTCGATCCCGGACAATTTTGGCAAGTGCATCGCGGCACGTTGGTGAACGTGCGGCAAATTATTTCTGCTCATCACGATCTGCTTGGGCGCGTGACACTTACCTTGCGCGAGCGACCTGAGAAGATTTTCGTCAGTAGGAGCTACGCGCATTTGTTCCGGCAAATGTAGCTATTCGGGGTAATCTGTCGGTCTGAAAAGTGCAATCAGCGGCCATTCACATATCCGTTGAACACGGTTTTTTGTTCTTGATTATTATGATAAGCCAGTTTACTATTTATCTTTTAGTTACGTTGCATGGGGCAGAAAAGTTATGTGGAGCAAGTCATACAGTAAACGGGTCAGCGGCTTGAGTGCTGAAAAAGCATGGGCCATCTGGACTGATGTGAATCAGTGGCACACTTGGCAGCCTGATATTGAACAGGCAACGATTGAGGGTGATTTTAAGGTCGGTAACACCTTTATGCTTAAACCCAAAAGTGGGCCGCGCGTTAAAATCGAAATCATTCACGCCGAGCCTTTGAAGCAGTTCACCGATCTGACGCGCTTTCCGGGTGCCAAAATGTATGGTGCTCATGAATTTATCTCACATGGCAATGAACTGGAAATCAAGACCACCATGAGTATCGAAGGGCCGCTATCATTTTTGTGGCGAAAGCTTGTGGCCGAGGATGTCGCCAGCGGAATGGCTGAACAAACAGATAGCCTCATTTGCATCGCACAGAATGGTTGATTCATCTCCGTTTAAACATGCCAGTCCTGATCATAGCCCGGGCTTTTTACTCTGGAAGATAATGTCACTCTGGCAGAAGAAACTGGCTGGGGTATTGGCGGAATTTAGGATTACTCAGACTCAATATGCCATCTTGGCTTCGTTGAAATGGTTTGAAGAGCATGGTGAATCAACTTCTCAGGCGCATATCGCAGATCACGCCAGAATTGACAAAATGACCTTCTCAAAGGCGATCCGAAAGTTGGAAAATGACGGGCTGGTTTTAAGGTCGCCATCTTCGCTCGATAGTCGTGCCATAAATGTTGTGTTTGCATCAAAGGGCAGGGAGGTTATTCAGCGTGCTGTGGTGGCCATTGAGCAGGCTGATGATGAGTTTTTTTTATGCCTGTCAGCGCCGCAACTGGAAACCTATAAGGCGCTGATGATTTCGGTGATTTCAAATGCAGGATGATTTATTTGGTTATGCCGAACCTGCTCAGAGCAGGACGCGCTACTGGATCGGCGTGGCCTCGAAGGATCATGTTCTCAGTGGCGTGGCAGGTGGATTCTGCCAACTTTGCCACGGCAAAGCATCTCCACTCAAAAGAATGGCGGTGAATGACTGGATTATCTATTACTCGCCTAAGGAATTATTCGAAGCATCAACGCACTGTCAGAAATTTACAGCGATTGGTCAGGTTGTGGGTGCAGAGGTTTATCCTTTCGAAATGTTTCCCGGTTTCATCCCGTATCGGCGCGATATTCGATTTGTTGATTCCCGTGTTGTGGCGATCAGGCCCTTGATTGATCAGCTTTCATTCATCAGGGATAAAATCAAATGGGGATATGCGTTCAGATTCGGGCACATTGAGATACCCAGAACGGATTTTGAGTTGATCGCGACCAAAATGCTGGGGAAAATATCGGTTAGTGAGTAATGGTGGAAGTGCTGAATGCAGCAAAAAATCAGAATTAAACCGAGCACGCGGCAAACTCCGCAAGATTTGCTAAATTGAGCTGTGATTTAATGCACCATCGAAAACGGAATGAAACAGCATGTATGGAGCCCGTACCTAATTGGATTGATTATGCAGAGAGGCTGAACCGCGTAATCGCCTATATCCATGCCAATCTGGATGAAGCGTTGTCATTTGAAAAAATGGCTGAGATTGCCTATCTGTCTCCTTATCATTTTCATCGTATTTATAGGGCAGCACGGGGTGAGACCATCGCGGCAACGGTACGCCGTTTGCGGTTGTATCGTGCAGCCAGGTCAGCTTGCACATACGATGATGCCGATAGACGAGGTCTCACGACTGGCAGGCTATCGTAATGTCCAATCCTTCACTCGAATTTTTAATGAAGTTTTCGGTATGCCGCCTGCACGTTATCGCCATTACGGAAATCATGTGCAGTATCAACCCCAATATATTGACAGGAATCTTGCCATGTACGACGTCACAATCAAAACCCTCCCTGAGCTTAATGTTGTCAGTATTTACCATCGTGGTGCTTACAATAAAATCGGTCAGGCCTATGATCAGCTTTTTGGCTGGCTGGGTCCGCGTGGCTTGGTTGATGAAAAGACGCGAATGATGACCATAGGCTATGACGATCCAGCCACAGTCCCAGAGGCTGAGTTGCGTTCGCGTGCCTGTGCGACAGTCAGTAACACCTGTACTCCTGAGGCTCCGTTGGAATGGTGGAAGATTGAAGGGGGGCGCTATGCCGTGTTGCGTTATAAAGGGCCATACGATGCACTGCCCTCGATCTATCAGTGGCTGTTTGGAGCATGGCTGTTGCAATCCGGATTAGCGCTGCGTGATGCACCACCCTTTGAAGAGTATATTAATACGCCGCTGAATACAGCGCCCGCAGACTTACTGACTGACATTTACCTTCCGCTGGCTTGAGGACGGTTAACATGGAAAAGCTGGATCTCAAAAAATCGCTGAAGTTTTTGTATCAGCCATCGGCTAAAGAGGTGATGCAAGTTGACGTGCCACCGATGAAGTTTCTGATGATAGACGGGCAGGGTGACCCAAACACGTCACCGGAATATGCGCAGGCAATCGAGGTGCTATTTAGCGTTTCATACACGCTGAAGTTCATGGTCAAAAAAGGCGCGCTGGCAATCGACTATGGTGTGATGCCGCTGGAAGGGCTGTGGTGGGCGGATGATATGTCGGTATTTACCAGCAATGACAAAGCCCGCTGGCAGTGGACGATGATGATAATGCAGCCGGATTTTGTGCCAGATGAATTGATTTTGGAGGCGATACAGGTGGCACAGAAAAAGGATTTGCCAGCTCTGGAACAGGTGCGGCTGGAGCGATTTACAGAAGGGCGCTGCGCACAGATTTTGCATATCGGTCCTTTCTCGGAAGAAGGGCCGACCATCGCGCGAGTGCATCAGTTTATTGATGAACGTTCAGCCCGGCGTGGCAAACATCATGAGATATACCTGAGCGATATTAGACGTGCCGCGCCAGAAAAATGGCGAACCGTTATTCGTCATCCGATGGAATAGTGTGGCGAATTTACCTAAATCAGCTGAATGTGCATGTGTTATTTGAAGGTTGCAAAGCTCCTAAAGTGACGGACCGGAAAATCAGCCTTCATGCCCCCTCTGTTTGCAACCTGGAGATCAGCATGTCTCGTTTGTTGTCTGTGTACGCCAAGCTGCCGGAGGCAGGTCAAACTCTCGCTTGAATGCCTTATTAAAAGATGCCTCTGAATCGTAGCCAACTTTTATGGCGATTTGGGCAATTCCTGGTGGGTTTGCCTGAAGCAATAAATCTTTTGCCAGATGCATGCGATGGCGAGTCAGGTAGGTAATGGGCGATATGCCGAGTTTGTTTTTGAAGTGTGCAGAAAAAACAGAGCGCGACATGCCTGCATGTGCTGCCAAATCTGAAATCGTCCACGGCTTTTCGCCTTCGGCGTGAATGAGTCGTATGACCTTACCCAGCCGATCATCAGCAAGAGCACCGGCCCAAGCGATCCCGCGCGAATTATCATTAAGTAAATAGGTGCGCAGGGTCTGGATGAAGAAAATGTCGGCCAGCCGGTCCAGCATGACTCCGATGGTGGGCGAACGGATTTCAGCTTCGAGTAATTGCAGCGTGAGTTGCAATGCCGCCAATTCCGGCTCACTGACCCTAAAACAGATCAACGGTGGCAGCAAGTCAAGGATAAGCGGGTAGTGGTTTCCCGCAAATACGAATTGTCCACCAATAACGGTTGTTCGTTCACCACCACTTCCGCAGCGTAGTATTCTTCCTTCCAGATTTTTGAGTGCTTCCTCAAATGCTATGGCCTCACCATCAGGTGCATGGCGGACACGGAAGGCGTTGCCTCTGGGTAACAGATAGCATGATCCACGAGGCACCCGGACTGGGGGGGAACCATCTTTGATGTCGATATAGCACTCGCCTTCAGTGATGATGCCGAACTTGGTATGCGGATAGGAAATCAGATCCAGCCCCCAAGGAGCGCATCCTTCAACGCGTGTGTAGGCCGCTTTTTGCACCCGGAGACCGGGCAGCAGATTTTCAAAACCATCCATAATAAGCCGATTGAACAAGGATTCAGGACGACCGGACATGGCTAGGATGCATCGGCAAATCTATACTTCCGCACAGCCATCCGGCAATAATTAAAGGGAATTTAACATGGAACTTGGTTTGCAAGGAAAGAAAGTATTGGTCACAGGTGCTACTCGCGGCATTGGTTTTGCGATCGCACAAACATTCGCGCAGCAAGGGGCTCGTGTAGCCTTCTGTGCCAGAAATGCAGAGAAAGTTGATGAAACGGTGACTGCATTGGAGGAATACGGATTTTTAGTATACGGCGCAGCTATTGATGTCACTGACAAGGCTGCGTTAGCGGCATGGATGGCAGAGGCGGCACGCCTGATGGGAGGGATAGATATACTGGTTGCTAATCCAAGCTCACTTGGAATGGGGATTTCCGAACAAGATTGGCAAAATGGCTATGAGCTGGATCTGATGGGAACCGTACATACGATGCAGATTGCAGAGCCGTATTTGGAAAAGTCAGCGACCGAAACAGGTGGCGCTTCAATGCTTGTCATTTCATCGGCTGCAATTGCCGAGGCCGATACGGAGAGCGCATATGGCGCATACAAGGCCGCACTCATCTATCATGCGAAGGGAGCGGCTCGTCGTCTCGCTCAGAAAAACATCCGGGTCAATGTGATTTCTCCTGGCACGATCTATTCCGAGGACGGATTCTGGGGTAATGTTAAGCAGCATATGCCGCAGGTGTACGATGGATATCTAAAACGTAATCCGCTGGGCCGTATGGGTACTCCTGTGGAGATTGCAAATGTGGCTGCTTTTTTGTCATCTCCGGGGGCATCGTTTGTGACGGGTGCTAATCTGCTGGTCGATGGCGGCTTAACCAGCCGTGTGAATTACTAAAATGCCCTGTTGGTCCGAAATAATTGTGACTTCAATCCAACTGTCCTGATAACCGTGCCCATTACAAGCCTGTTCCATCTGCTGATACTTGCGGCAATCTGGGGATTTTCCTTTTTGTTTACACGTATCGCTGTACCAGACTTGGGTGCCGTGGTTCTGGTCGAATACCGTGTCTGTCTTGCAGCGGTGTTCCTGTTCGCGGTAGCGATGATCATGCGCAAGCGGCTGGACGTCAGGCAGCATTGGCGATATTACCTTGTCTTGGGGATATTCAATGCAGCGCTGCCTTTTATGTTGTTTAGTTTTGCGGCGATGACGCTGTCGGCCTCTGCCTTGAGTATTCTGAATGCGACGACACCGATTTGGGGTGCTGTTGTCGGTGCGGTGTGGATGCGCCAGCCGTTAGTCGGACGTACAGTGATCGGTTTAACTATGGGGGTTGCAGGCGTCGGGTTTGTCGTCGGACTGGATCACTGGACAGCGCAGGCGGGGGCAGTGGGTGCTATTGTGGCGGCTCTGACGGCGACGCTCTGTTATGGCATCGCCACAAATTATGCAAAGCAGGCGACAGCCGTTGACAGTTTTTCCAATGCGCATGGCAGTATGTGGGCGGCTAGCCTGTTTCTCCTGCCGGCAATTCCCTTTGTGAATGTTTCATCTACACCGGACACGGGTGTAATGCTGGCGGTGTTGGCGC
>Ga0105164_10001983_pt1 | contig 12846 bp, 7 predicted proteins | sample VDWuncwatermetaG_FD_89674 | JGI IMG/M metagenome (GOLD analysis project Ga0105164, IMG submission 89674) | Wastewater microbial communities from Netherlands to study Microbial Dark Matter (Phase II) - VDW unchlorinated drinking water | ecosystem: Environmental > Aquatic > Freshwater > Drinking...
CTCCATCATAACCGTTGAGGAGTCGCTGAAACCACAACTTGAGGTTACCGGCCCCCACGCCGACGAGTGGGTGGCGGACAAACATCTCAATGGCGGTGCGCGCTTCTTCCACGCGAAACTTGGAAGAAATATCACCGGTCAAATTTGCAAAACGTTCGAGGATGAGTGACGGCGCAAAACTCCCGCCGCTGGCCAGGAGCACCACTACTATTCCCACGACCGCTGCGCGTTTGATAAAGAGCGTCCCCTTGCCCATGCGGTAGAAAAGATAGAAGAGCGAGAGGGTCATGACCAAGATGGCCGACTTGCCGATTGAGCCAAAGACGGCGAGCATGCCCAGCACACAAGCAAGATAGGCTAACAATCGAGAGAAACCTTTTGTTCGATACGCCTGCGTGACCACCAGTGGTAACAACAGGACGATCAGAGCGATCACAAACGCCATGGCCCCGACCGGGGTTTGGATCGAGCTGCGCTCGAGTAGAATTTTTCGCACGGAGCCCAGTGAGTAGAGGACGGAAAGCAGTTGCGCGCTCAGCACGATGACGACAATCGGCAATGTCCGCAGCACCCATTCACGGGCATGTAGCTTAGTAATAAGGAGCCTCGCGATAAAAAACGCCAGGAAGTGGTAAATGCCCACGCGCACCGCCACCAAATATTTTGCAAAATCTTCGATCCAAAAGAGTGAAGCCACGGCGAGTACAATGTAGAGCGCTAAAAGAAATTCGGTACTCGAGTGATCGGTTTCGTCCACGGTACTCCAGACAAGTGCATACATGGCCGCAGTGGCCAGCAGTAACAGCACCACCTCTACAGCGGTGATGTCGTACTCATATGAGCGGCCGATAAGGAGTGTCGCCACATATCCAATGGGAATGGAGAGCGGAATAAGCACGGTCGCCACCCAGAGATGGTTACTTAAGAGCAGAACAACGAGAATAAGAGCAGCGAGCCCCAGAACGCTCCACAGTGAAAACCAACCCAGCACGAAAAACATCGCAAGGATTGCGAGGGTCAATACAGCAATGCTAAGGGAAGAGGTTTGAGAACGCATGAGTCGTAACCGATTGTCATTCCGGCTTGACCGGAATCCGATCGGATGCTGGTCAAGCCAGCATGACGGCGCTGAGATTGTCCATATTGTACCATTTCCCTGACCAGTGGACAATTTTCGACTTTTATGCTATAGTTTCGTGTTATTATAAGGATGATATGAAAATCCTCCACATCAATAAATACTACTTTTTAAAGGGCGGAGCAGAGCGGTACATGCTCGACCTCATGGATATCCAAAAAGCCGCTGGACACGAAGTGGCCATTTTTGCTATGGAGGACGAGCGCAACCTCCCCACCCCGTGGAGCGCGTATTTTTCAGAACCCCTCCAGACGAATTCCCAATATCCTCATATCCCAATATCCCAATATCTCCGGTCCGCGGTGCGGTTTATTTACAATCGGGAGGCGCAAAAAAAACTCGCAGACCTTTTGGATACTTTTAAGCCGGATATCATCCACCTCCATAACTACTACCACCAGCTCTCGACCTCTATCCTCTGCCCGATTCGGCAACGGAACATTCCGGTGGTGCAGACGCTGCACGACTACCACTTGATTGACCCGACTTATAAACTGTTTTGCAACGGCCAGGTTTGCGAACCTTCTCCATTGGCCTCTCCACGCGGGCCGATGGCCATCGGCCCTTGGTCGAAGAATATCACTGAGAGCTGGCGACTCGTCGCCAATCGATGCATACAACAATCCTATCTTGCCAGTGCGCTCGAAGCCATTGAATCGTGGTACAGCCGCACGCGGGGTGGGTCGTGGACAACACCGGATCGCTTTATTGCGCCCAGCGAATTTTTACGAAAAAAATGTATTGAGTTTGGGGTGCCTTCCGAAAAAATTACAACACTCAATTATACCTTTCGCCGTATTCCGTCGGATTCTGGTCAAGCCAGAATGACGACTCACGACGAAGCTACAGACTACAAGCTACAAGCTAATTCCTCGGTGCTGTACGTCGGCCGCCTGGACGACACAAAGGGTGTGGATGTTCTCTTGCGGGCTTTTGTGAAACTCCCTGACCTAAAACTCGACATTGTGGGCGACGGGCCTGGGCGAAAACAGTTGGAGCAGCTCACCCGCAACCTTCACCTCACCAATGTCACGTTTGTGGGATGGAAATCAAAAGAAGAGATAAACGAGTATTACCGCCACTGTGCATTTATTGTGGTGCCGAGCATTTGGTACGAAGTGTTTGGGCTGGTGATCCTCGAAGCCGCGCAATGGAAGAAAACAGCCATCGCCAGCTCCATCGGTGGCATCCCGGAAGTGCTGGAGCATGGAAAACACGGGATGCTCGTGCCAGCCGGAAATGTCGACGCGCTTACGCAGCGGATGGAGTGGCTTGCCACACACCCGCTTGAACAACAACGCATGGGAGAAAACGCGTACAGAGAATTAGAACGATTTGAAAGTGAAAAACACTGGGAACGATTAAAAGAAATTTATGATGAAATTATTCAAAAAAAGAAATAAAAAACATTCGTCATTCTGGGGAGGCCATGCCGACGCCAGAATCGGATCGGATGCTGGTCAAGCCAGCATGACGATGTCGTGGATTGTCCGCCAGAGGCGGATCTGCCTTTGGCATGACTTCCTACTGCTCGCAATGACGATCGTATTCGCTTTTCCTTTTTCCTCACACGCTCAACCGGTGACCCCGGCAAACAAATATCCTCGCACTGCCAACGTGTACCTCTCCACCATCGAAAAGTCCGACTACGACAAGCTCGCCCAATACGATCTGTTGGTACTCATCCCGGAAATTCAATTTTACAACCCCGACTTCTTTGCGTACGCCCGTGCGAAGAACCCCAACATTATCATTCTCCCCTACATCTATAGCGGGCAACTGAACATTGAAGGGCAAGATGATATCTACTCAAGTTTGAAACGCGACTTTGCCGCGTTGGCGACCCCTGAGCGATACCTCTACAGCCCCGAGCACAATAAAATCGATATCTGGAGAAATGCGCTCTTCCTCATGAACCCGAAAACCGATTGGGTGGAGGTGATGCCAAAATTGGTGAAAGAAAAAATACTCGATACCGGACTATGGGATGGTATTTTTTACGATGAGTTTGATGCTTCAATTACGCACTTTAGCTCTGGCAATATTGATATCAATAATGATGGTAGCCGTGACGAGCCAGCAGTGGTCAACCGGCAGTGGCAAGAAGGCATGGTGACCCTCTTGGAAAACACGCGCAAACTTATCGGCGAGCAGTATTACATTGTGATCAATGGAGACTCGTTGGCGAGCTATCAACCGGAGATTAACGGACGCATGTTTGAGTCGTTCCCCACACCCTGGGAAGGACGCGGCGCTTGGCTGGACTCCATGCGATCGTACTTCCAACTCTCAAAAGAAAATCGCACTCCCAACACTACCATCATTAATACCACCGCGGCGGGGCGGGGTGACCAGTATTCCTATTCCTTAATGCGCTATGGACTTGCATCAACACTGTTGGGCAATGGCTACTCCAGCTACAACCAGGGCATGGGATCCCATGCTCAAGCATGGCTCTATGATGAATATGCCGCAACTCTTGGGAGCCCGGTTGCCCAGATGGTGAATGTCTTAAAAGGAGGAACAGATCTTGCCCCCTCCCTCTGGCGACGAGACTTTGCTCAAGGTGCTGTATTTGTGAACGCAACGGATGAACCCCAACAACTCTCTCTGACCCAAGATTTTGAACGTGTCCATGGATTACAAGACCCGACAGTGAATACCGGCGAGATTACGAACGAAGTGACGCTGAGGGCGAAAGACGGAATCCTGTTGATGAAACCGCTCGAAAAAATAACCGGCACGCCATTTATTAACGGAGCATTTGCCAGGGTGTTTACGACACGAGGAATTATTAAGCGCACCGGATTTTTTAGCTACAACAGCCTCGCACCGGGTGGGGCCACGATCATTCAACTTTCACCCGCAGAGTCCCCGTGGATCCGAACCATTGCCGCGGTTGCGAACCGCCTTGAGTACTTTGATGATGTTGGGAAACGCGTGCGTTCGATTCTGCCGTACGGCGAAAAATTTAAAGGCTCTCTCACGTTTGCCATCGGGGATATTGCCGGGGATGGGCGACGCCAAATCGTGGCCATTCCGTTAACGGGTGGCTCTCTGCATATTCGATCGTTTACCTTAAATGGTGGAGCAGGCACGGTGAATGCGAATGTGACGACTGAGCGCGTGAATAAACACTCGATTGCCATCATCCCCGGGAGCCACAACATGCCCGGGTCAATCGTGATCGGAGCGGGCGCACGCCACAGACCCATTGTTTCGATCTATCGCACGAATGGGACACTTGTGACAACATGGGGAGCGTTTGAAGGATCGTTCCTTTCCGGAGTAAGTGTGGCAGTCCTCGATTCCCCTACTCCGACCGTTGTGGTTGGTCGCAATGCTCCGGGCAAAGCAGAGGTTCGGTTGTTTGATCGATCAGGAAAACTGCAAGGATTATTTTTTGCGTTCCGCCCTGCTGCACAAAACGGCGTGACTCCGGCTATCAGTGATGTCGATGGAGATGGCATCCCCGAACTCATGGCGCTGACAACACAATAATATGCTCACGAACTTTTTTTGGAAAATTGTGGGTGGGCTACTACTGCCTTTGAATGCCTTGCGGCATGGCCTCTTCGGGTACACGCGAGCCCGCGATCTTCCCGCCGGTCAAATCGCCAAAGCGATTGCGTATGATTGGGGCGTCGTGGAGCGATGGCGCAAAGCATTGGGCAACGGTGTTGATCTCCGGGGAAAAACCATTCTTGAACTCGGCCCTGGACCAGACTTGGGCGTGGGGCTGGTTCTCCTTGCACTGGGCGCAAAATCCTACACTGCCGTGGATCGCCATCCGCTAGCTGCAACAACTCCAAAACAATTTTATGATGAGCTGATTGCGACGATCAGGTCGAAGATTCCGGATACGGATGAGAAACAATTGGGACAGGAAATCGAAAAACTGATGGCTGGTTTCAAAACCCCATTTCGTCATTCTGGCTTGACCAGAATCGGACGAAATGGGAATCTGTCAGATTCTGGTCAAGCCAGAATGACAGATTCCGAAAAAAATTCTAGCAATCTACAATACATCTGTCGCGATGATTTTTCATTTGCCGATATCCCCAATCGTTCGATTGATGTCATCGTCTCCAACGCCGCGTTTGAGCATTTCGATGACATTGCCGATGTGATCAAACGAGTATCAATGGTTGCCAAACCGGGCGCGCGTTTCGTGGCGGACATTGATTTGCAAACGCACTCGCGCATTGTTCGCGCTCACGACCCGCTCAACATCTACCGCTTTCGCAACGGCTGGTACGCTCTGGGCAAATTCGTTGGAGCCCCCAATCGCGTGCGGCCCCAAGCCTATCAGAAAGCGCTTGAATCAAATGGCTGGATCGATATCGTGATTGAGCCGCTCGCGAAGCTGGATGAGCAAAAAACCCACAACGCGCTCCCCTTCCTTGCACCACAATTCCGTAGCCCGGCTCAACAGATGCACTACCTTGATATCATGATTACTGCTACAATACCTTCGTTATGAATAATCAACCCGAACGCGACGAACACGGGCACACGATCGAGCACGGTCAAATTGATCCGGTCGCCCAGCGGCGTGTTTCTATTGGCACACTCAATCTCTTTGCGGAGCCATTGCGCCGCCGCTATGAGGAACACTACCACTCGCGTCACCGATTTGGGCGAGCGCATTTACTATTGGACTCCATTCTCGTCACCATCGTTGTAGGCTTAGGGCTCTACAATATTTATGTGTACGGATTTGCGCCCTCTGGTACGGATGAGCTCCCTCTCAAACTCACAACACAACTGGAACCCGCAAGCCCTTCTACGGGGGGTGCCACAGCAATCTATATTCACTATGAATACGCTGGGCGGCTCACGGCCTCCAACGGACGCGTGCAAGTAAAACTCCCGAACACCTTTGAAATTAAACGATCGATTCCAACAGAAGGATTCAACGGATACGATGTCGCTTGGAATCTGGGCGACCTGCACCCTAAGGCAACCGGTGATCTCACACTCGAAGGAACCTACTGGGGTATCATAGGGCACCCTGATATTTTGGTCGTAACCGCGACCGGGCAACTTCCTTCTTCCAACGACACAGTTCCTCAAGAAAAAACGTCCTCGCTCACAACACTGTTACAAGCGCGCAGGGCGGCCATCGAGTCCACACTGAACGTCCCTTCAACAATAGTATTGAATCAACCCACGCTCTTGAGCATTACGCTCACCAACACCAGCACCGAATCGGTGAATGGGTTGGTACTCAAAGGGACAACACCATCGACATGGACCACGACGAAAACAACTCCTTCGGCACACGATACCGTGTGGGAGATCGGCTCACTCTCACCCAATGCCAAACGCACATTCACGATTGAAGGGAACTACTCGCGCCTCCCCACGTCCCCTTCATTTTTCTTCCGCCTGGAGCGCACGGCGGGCACAGCGACGCAAGAACTTTCTATCACACGAGCGGATACAACGATTCTGGACCCGGCGGTGGAATTGACCGCTCGCATCGATGGCACCTCCCAAGAGGCACTGAACCCTGGAGACAGTGTCACGGCCACGATTAGCTACCGCAACCGCGGAGAGTTCCCCTTGGAAAATATGACCCTTGCTGTTGAGCCGACCGGAGAATATGTGGACCCCACCACCATTGAAGCGACAGGGGGCACGACGGCGAATGGGGTCGCGCAATGGTCGCCCGACAATCAGCCGGCCCTTGCACAACTCGTTCCAGACCAAGGAGGTGAAGTCACACTCCGATTCAAACTTCTGCAGAGCATTTCTTTGGTCGATCGATCCCCGCTTCAAGATTTTCTCATCCGTGTGGTCCCGCGAGCAACCTTTACCATCCCCGTGCTGCCCACACAGGCGGTGCACTGGTTCGGAACAGCAGCCTCCCTGCCGATTAACAGCAAACTCACCGTGCTCGCCCAATCCCGCTATTGGACACCCGAAGGAGAACAAATCGGGCGCGGTGCCGTGCCGCCACGCGTGGGCTCTACCACCACATACTGGGTCACCGTCAACGTGAGCAACACGATCCACGACCTCTACAAAACCTCTGTTCACATTCCGCTGGCCCCCGGCGTACGATGGACTGGCCAATCATCGGTGAGCGCCGGTAGCCCCCTTCAATTTGACGAAGAAACAAAAAGTTTGATCTGGACGATCGGACGACTCGATCATTTCCTGGGCGCGCGGGTCAATGCTGTGAGCGCTAAAATCCAACTGACCATTACGCCAACAGAGTCTGACAAGGGCACGACCGTTGTTTTGACCAAAGCCTTCAGCGCCAGCGGCACGGATGCGATCACAAAAACTGCGTTAAAAGCTCAATCACCGGAAACCACGACCGAACTCTCCAAAGACCAAAAGGGTGGAGGGAAAGGAGTGGTACAGTAATATGATGACCGAAGAAGAAGTCCTGGCGTTCTGGGACAAGAATAAAACATTCCAAAAATCCATTGACCAACGAAGCCCGTCGGAAAATTTTGTATTTTATGATGGCCCGCCATTCGCCACAGGGCTCCCCCACTACGGACACATTCTTGCGTCCACTATTAAAGACGTGATGCCGCGATTTTGGACCATGAAGGGGAAGCGCATTGAGCGCACCTGGGGGTGGGATTGCCATGGGCTCCCTATTGAAAACATTATTGAACAAAAACTCGGGCTCAAAACCCGCAAAGACATTTTAAATATTGGTGTAAAAAAATTTAACGAAGAGTGTCGTGCGTGCGTGCTGGAGTACGCCCAAGATTGGAAAAAAACAATCCGCCGCATGGGCCGCTGGGTGGACATGGAACATGACTATAAAACCATGGACGTGGAGTACATGGAGTCGTTGTGGTGGGTGTTTAAAACGCTTTGGGATAAGAAACTCATTTACGAAGGCCGCAAAGCCATGCACATCTGTCCGCGCTGCGAAACAGTGCTCTCGAACTTTGAAGTGACACAGGGATATAAAGAAGTTGATGACGTTGCAGTGTATCCTCTTTTTACAATCACCAACGGACCTTTTAAAGGACAGAAGATTGTGGCTTGGACAACGACCACATGGACACTCCCCGGCAATGCGCTGTTAGCCGTGCATCCTGAAAAAAAATATGTGCTCGTAACAGTGGAAGGAGTAGGATTAGCAAAACCCGTGGATGTGATTTTAGCAAAAGAACGCTTGGAGGCTCTGCGCATCAATGGATTCACCGTGGGTGAACCCAAAAAAGAATTCCCCGCCAGTCAATTAGTTGACGCCACGTACGAACCGCTCTTTCCTATCTACACAAAACACCCGAATGCATTCCGAATCGTGACAGCGCCATTTGTGACCATGGAGGATGGGACCGGCGTTGTTCATATTGCGCCCGGCTTTGGTGAAGACGACATGAACCTCGGCCTCCAAGAAAACGTGGCTCCCATCATGCACGTGGAAATGAACGGTCAGTTTGTTCCCGAGGTCGTACAATGGGTTAAAAGTCTTAAGAATCCTCTCTTTGAACTTTCAGGAATCCAAGCGAAACCCAAAGACGAACCCCGACGAACAGATGCCATCATCGCCAAATACCTCCTGGCAGCAGGAAAACTTCTAGACAAAAAAAACCACACGCACTCCTACCCGCATTGCTGGAGGTGCGAAACACCTTTGCTCAACTACTCCGCAACGAGTTGGTTCGTGAAGGTGACGGAGGTGAAGGACCGCATGATTGAATTGAATAAAAAGGACATCACATGGGTCCCGGACAATTTCCGGGAAGGGCGTTTTGGCAAGTGGCTGGACGGTGCGCGCGACTGGGCGATTTCGCGCTCGCGCTTCTGGGGAACGCCGCTGCCAATCTGGCGCGCTGAGGACGGAGAAATTCTCTGTATCGGGTCCAAAGAAGAGTTGGAAAAATATTCTGGTAAGAAGATTACCGATCTGCACAAACACATTGTGGACGATATTGTGATTACGAAAAAAGGGAAAGAATTCCGCAGAATCCCCGAAGTGCTGGATTGCTGGTTTGAATCCGGCTCTATGCCGTACGCGCAACTGCACTACCCTTTTGAAAATAAAGAAAAGTTTGAAAAAAGTTTTCCTGCCGAGTTTATCGGGGAAGGACAGGACCAAACGCGCGGATGGTTTTATACTCTCCATGTGCTTGCATCGGCACTGAAAGACTCTGTAGCGTTTAAGCATGTTATTGTCAACGGCATTGTGTTAGCCGAGGATGGGAAGAAGATGAGCAAACGCCTCAAAAATTACCCCGAGCCGCAACTTATTATCGACAAGTACGGAGCGGATGCGATGCGGATGTACCTGTGCTGTTCCCCCGCCATGGAGGCAGAGAGTTTAAATTTCTCCGAAAAAGGTGTTGATGAAGTGTACAAAAAAGTAACACTTCTTGCTCAAAATATTCTCTCGTTCTGGAAACTATACGCCCCGAGCGTCAAAGATGCCGCCCCCCTCCTTACCCCCAAAAGCGACAATATTCTCGATCACTGGATTGTGACAAAGACCGGGACATTGCTTAACGAAGTGGAACACGCTCTTGCAACATATCATATCCCCGCCGGCGCTCGCCCGATCGTGGAATTCCTCCAAGACCTTTCCACGTGGTATGTTCGCCGCAGCCGTGATCGATGCAAGGCAGACGGGGCAGACAAAATGCAGGCGATAAAAACCCTCGGATGGACGCTGCGACAACTCTCCATCGCCTTGGCTCCGTTTATGCCGATGCTTGCCGAAGGCATCTACCAAGAGTTGCCTGAGAATGAAACGGAGTCGGTGCACTTGTGTGACTGGCCCTCCTTCGCTAAAGCTTCGGAGGGCAAGCCCTCGATTGTAGAACAGATGGAGATGGTGCGGCGGATTGCCTCGATTGCCCATCAGCTCCGCGCGGACGCGGGAGTGAAAGTTCGCCAGCCACTGCGCAAGCTCGTGACCAGCGTTCAACTTTCTAAAGAACTTGTCGCGATTCTCGAAGACGAGGTGAATGTGAAGTCTGTGGCGTTTTCGGAAAAACAAGAAGATTTCCGCAAACCCATGGTGGAAGCGCAGGGCCTGCGGGTGTCACTCGACACCACATTGGACACGGCCCTCAAGCAAGAAGGCTTCTCGCGAGAACTCATTCGCTCCATCAATGCGTTGAGAAAAAAGAAAGGGCTTACGATCAACGATACCATTACCATCGCGCTCTCGGGTGACACCAAAGAAGTTCGCGCCACAGTGGAATCCTTTCGAGAACACATCCTCCGCTCCACCATCGCCCAGAGCCTGGAATGGGCCAGCGCGCAAAATGGTTTCGAACCCATCTCCATTGACGGCACAAAGCTCTCCATTCGCATCACGAAAGTGTAAGTTGCCATAATTCAGGTGGTTGGTTATAATCTCCACGATATTGATATCGGCGCTTCTTTATCTTCTTACCTCTTCATCTCTTTATCCTTTTTGTATGAAATGGACCCTACTCCCTAACAACGCTGCTGTTTCTACAGAAGCGCTCATCCTCCCGTTCTACGAAGATGCCGCTGCACCCAAACTTCCGTCGCCACTGCAAAAAGAAAAGGCTCTGGTCGACATGATTGAATTGGTTTGGCACCGGAAAGAATTTTCAGGGAAGGCCAAACAAATGATGATCATCCCGCTGAATCATCCAACCATTCATCGGCTCATGCTGGTGGGCTTAGGTACTACGAAAGATCAGAATGACCGCACCCTCATGCAACTCATCGGAAGCGCATTCAAAGCCATAAGTTCAAAACCGATCGATGAATGCACGGTGCTCATCCCCTCCTCCCCCAAGCGCAACAGTGTGACGCTCGCCACACTGTTGGGTATTGCCGTACACCGTGCGCTCTACCACTTTAAACGGTACAAAAGTAAGGACGAGAAAAAAGAAAAAGATGAAAAAGAGCATCACGTCAGTGAAGTGAAACTCTTGGGGCTGGAAACTCGGGAACGCACTGCCTGGGAACGCACACTGCGAGAAATCGAAACGATTGCACCATTGCTCACCCAGCAACGCGATTGGGGAAATATTCCTTCCAATGAATGCACGCCGGATTTTATGGCGGCTCAAGCCAAAGCGATGGCCAAAACCAACCCGCGCCTCACCGTGACCGTGATGGACAAAGCCGAGATTAAAAAGTCTGGCATGGGAGCGCTTTATGGAGTCGGGCGCGGTGCCGGAGAACACCCTCGTTTTATCATCATGGAATACTGGGGCAAGGGCAAATCGTTTAAGCCGTTTGTGTTTGTCGGCAAAGGCATTACCTTTGATACCGGCGGCATCTCGCTGAAGCCCTCCGAAAAAATGCACGAAATGAAATTTGATATGTTGGGAGCGGCAGCAGTGTTGAACGCCACGGCTGCGATCGCAGCTATGAAATTGCCGGTCAATATTGTGGCTTTGGCTCCTTGCACCGAAAACGTCCCAGGCGGAGAATCCTACAAACCTGGCGACGTGCTCAAGGCCTACAACGGCAAAACCATGGAAATTCTTAACACCGATGCCGAAGGCCGCGTGATTCTGGCGGACGCACTTTCCTGGGCACACCAATATACTCCCTCCGCGGTGGTGGATTTGGCAACCTTAACTGGAGCCGCCTTGGTGGTGCTGGGTAACGAAGGAACACCAATCGTTTCTAACGCTCCGGCGGTTGCAACGATGGTCAAAAAAGCCGCAGCGTTGACGAATGATCGCGTGCTCGAACTCCCGCTGTGGGATGAATTCAAAGAAGCGATTAAAAGCGAAGTAGCAGATGTGAAAAATATCACCGATGGATTTGGTGGGTCTGTGATTACCGCCGCCGCGTTTTTAGAATTCTTTGTTCGACCCCTGCCCTGGGTGCACTTGGATATTGCGGGCACAGGGTGGTACACACAACCAAAAGCCTGGACCGTGGCCGGTGCCACTGATATCGGCGTACATCTTCTGGTCGAGGTGGCCAAGCAATGGAAACCCGTTAAGAAGGTATGATCTTTAGCCTCACCGGCACGATTGCACACATTGGACCCCACTATATCGTTCTCCAGGCTGGGGGCGTTGGGTACCAGGTGTTTGTTTCCACCAACACGCTCTCCGAATTTCATAGCGGAAGTACTGTCTATATTTGGACATCACACTTGATCAGCGACTCGGCACAAAACCTGTATGGTTTTCAACGCATCGAAGAACGAGATTTTTTCGAGCTCCTCTTGACGGTGAGTGGCGTTGGTGGCAAAACTGCTCTGAACCTCATGGGGCTTGCTGCCCTGCCGGACTTGCAATCCGCGATCCGCAGCGGCGACCCGAGTATGCTTACGCGTGTGTCCGGCGTGGGCAAACGCACAGCCGAACGAATCATTGTTGAGCTCAAAGAAAAACTGGGTGCTGGAGAGAGCATAAACCCCACGCACGGCGATGCCTTTGAAGCGCTCCTCTCGCTGGGCTACAATGCCCATGATATTCGCGAAGTGCTCCGATCGATTTCCTCAACCGATACAGAAACGATTATTAAAGAAGGGTTAAAAAAACTCGGCGGTCGGAAATAAATACACAATAACCAAAGCTCCCATAGTTTAATGGATACCTGCCCGCCATGGCCTAAGCCCTCGTATTTTAATGGATAGAATGCGACCCTCCGAAGGTTGCGATACAGGTTCGATTCCTGTCGAGGGCACATTTGAGAAAATTGCAAGTTTCGGGGCCCGTTTTCGGATACGGCGGCGACCAAATCGTACGGTTTTTGGGGCTCAAACACGAATTGGCGGTTTC